>JAEEGI010018073.1_pt1 | contig 14368 bp, 12 predicted proteins | sample 8958751 | NCBI WGS metagenome assembly JAEEGI01 (sample SAMN16246545, study PRJNA631951) | gut metagenome | biome: gut microbiome; feature: rumen; material: KS-attached | host: Bos | place: Iran: Karaj | collected 2018-10
CGTAGGGCGCAAGCGCAACGACTAGTTAGACGAGAGAACGCTTCGCTTTCGGCTCGCTACAGACGAAAGACGAAAGATGATTTCCCGGTAGAACCTCTTTCGTCTATAGTCTATAGGAGCGGAGCTCCGTTCTATCGTCTAGAAAAGGGACCGCAGCGATGCGGCCTTTTTTTTGCAAATGCTGTCGAGGTCGATTCGGTCTTTGAGAAAAATCATGTATCTACGAGGCACTTTTTTTTAAGTTTTTTATAAAAAATCTTTGTAATTTGTTCCTCATTTTTGTATTTTACTCTCAATTCACGAAAAACATGGGTTGCTTTTAAAATTTAATGTTGCCCAAGGAGTACAAATGAAAAAATTCATTCTCGCATCCACAATTGCCATGATGTGCCTTAGCGCAAATGCCTTTGCCGAAGACGATGGTTATGGTAACGATATTCCTGTAGCAAGGGAAGAAGGCACCGTCGATGACGGTTACGGCAACAAGCTTCCGGCGAATGAACCGGAATATAAGACTTATGGCGAGGCCCGTTCTTCGTCCGGTAATGTTTCTAGCCCGGTGTTGAACCTCGGTTTCCATATCGGTTTTGGTTTTGGGTCCTTGTTGAGTTATCCGTCTCATCCGTTATATACGGAATACATGGGCAAAAAGGATGAATGGGACAACTACTCCATAGATTTCGGTGGTATCATCAAGTACCGCGTCAATAGCCTGTTGACGATTGTTCCCGAAGTGAACTTGGGATTCGGGATTTCTTCGAGAGAAATCGACCGCGGCTATGACTGGAAGTGGAGTGAATACAAGGTAAACGAAAGCCGTATGTTCATGAACGTCAATGTTCCGATAGCGTTTCGCCTGACTCCGATCCAGTACTTGTATCTTGAAGCTGGCGCTCGCTTGAATTTCAATGTAGGGACTTCTCACTCCAATGACTATACCGATAAGGACGGAAACCCTTACATGGTCTATGATCCCGAAAGCGGGACTGAAAAACAGTATAGCCAGAAACTCTCTGAATGGAAGGTGAATACCTTTATCCCGTCTGTGATTGCCGGTGTTGGCGGTTCGTTCAAGATGAAGGGTCGCGACTTTGATTTCGGTATCCGCTTCTCTTGGGATTTGGTTGGCTTGGAAAAGGACAACGAAGTTGAGTTCATTGATGAAAACAACCAGTTTGTCAAGGATGAAAATGGAGAAAAACTGGTTGTCAAGGAAGAAACGAAATGGATGTCGTTCCAGTTTATCATGAATTTCTATCTCTTCTAGTATAAGTTCTTGTTTCCTTGATACCTGAATCTCCTCCTTGCGTGGGGGAGATTTTTTTATTTGCATCCTGTCTTTGTTTTGATTTGCTATTTTGGAGTTGCTATGAAAAAAATTGTTTTTGCAGTTGTCGTTACGGTTTTGAGCCTCGGATCCTTTAGCTTTGCGGAGGATGTTTTCAAAAACTTTGAACGGCTCGATTCTTCGCCAAAAAACGAACGCCCGCTCGGATTGGGCGTGCACTTTGCGGTGGGTTTTGGTTCGTTCTGGGATTATCCTTCTGAATATGGGGATAACGACTGGTTTGGAGCGTCCTTAGATATCGGTTGTGTGCTACGGTATCGGATAAATAATTTGTTCGCGCTTGTGCCCGAAGTCAATTTTGGATTTAACATATCCTCTAGAGAAGTCGGTGAAGGTTCGGCGATGTTTTCGGATTATACGGTTAGCGAATCGCGCACCGTCTTTTTCGTGGATGTCCCCCTTGTTCTCCGCTACAGCCCTGTTTATTTCCTTTATCTGGAAACGGGCGGACGTTTGAATTTTAACTTAGGTACAAGTCATAGCCTTAAAAAGAGTTATGACAATAGCAGTGTTTATGACAACTCAAGCGCAGAATTGGATAAGTGGAATGTCAAGTCGTTTGTTCCGTCCTTGATTTTTGGCTTGGGTGGAACGATTCGGCCCAATGGGCATGAATTTGATGTCGGCCTTCGCCTAGTCCTTGATGTCGGCCGCATTGAAAAGAATGACAAGCTACATTACTACGACGAAGATGCCGATGAAATAAAAACCTTTGAAAATAAAACGAAAAATTTCGCTATCCAGCTGTTGTTCAATTTCTATTTCATCTAATGCGATGTTCAGGCGGGTTCCATCCCGCCTTTTTTAATTATTGCAGAAATTTTTACAAAAAAGTCTGGTCCAAAATCCTGAAAAAAGCGTGTTAATAATAATGGAAGCCAATGATGGATGCGTTTTTCAAAGGAGAGAATATGAACCATAATCAAGTGACTTTATTTACGGGGCAAAAATACGACTTGATAGCGCATAACCTGATGCCTCGCGAAAAGCTGGAATGCGCTGGAGTCAGCGTACTGAGCAACGAAGAACTCCTTGCGATTATCTTGGGGAGCGGCTGCCACGAATGCGATGTATTTGAACTTTCGCGGCGCCTAGCGCAGTTCCTGTCTACGGAAACTTCGGTCCCGTCGCTACAGCGTCTCAAGAGCATTCGCGGGCTAGGAAAAGTCAAGGCGGCGCAGATATTAGCTTGTCTTGAACTGTCGGGCCGCTTTATTTTGAGCGACAAGGCGATCCCCGTTTCGACTCCGGAGGATGTGCTTTCGCGTGTGGCGTACATGAAGTATGAGTCGCAAGAGCATCTGGTTGTCGTTTCGCTGAATTCGGCGAATTACATTATTCGAGTGCATGAACTCACGACCGGTCTTGTGAACCAAACTCCAGTACACCCGCGCGAGGCGTTTGCGCTTGCAATCGAGGACAGGGCGGTTTCTGTCATCTTTGTTCACAATCATCCGTCCGGCTCGCTGGAACCCAGTCCTGAAGACTTGTCCATCACGCGCCTTCTCTGTGCGTCTGGTAAAATTTTGCAAATACCAGTTCTTGACCACATCATCATAGGTAAAAGTGGGTTTACAAGTCTGTGCCGACTCTATCCGGAAGTGTTTGAAAGTTCGTTTGGAAAGTGAATTTGTGTAAAAAAAAATAAATGAAACTAAAAAATTGCAAAAACTATGTACTATTTGTCAATCTTTTTGCATAATTCAAAGTGCAGACTATTTATTAAAGAGTTATATTTCTACTAAACATATACTATACGATAAGAACCGACCCATTCAAGGTGGGTTCAAAACAAGGAGACTCTATGAAACGAGTAGCAATGGGACTTGCGTTTGCGTTGGCGGTATCCGCCTTTGCAGACCAGCATGCCCAGACAATAAACAAGGCTGGTTTCGTCGGTGTCAACAAGACACAGTCGGCTCAGTCTCTTGGACATTCAAAGTTGGTATTTACCGCTTTGGGCGATTATACGTTTGGAAATAAAATGTTCCAGACCGAGGCGGACGCTGGTTATGCCTATCCTGTGGCAAATCCGGGAGTGCCAGGTTCGTCTTTGCCTAAAAAATCTGAAGTTGCAAACTATAACGGCATTAGTGCTTATGTAGGTTTTGCCATCGGTCTCTTGGACTACTTCGATATCGGTGTGATTTTGCCGGTCTATTATGACCAGTTCAACGGCAATCCGCTTTGTGATCAGACTCAGGGCTGCGATCCGACTCCTCTTTCAGGTACCAAGAAGGGGTACATTGGTAACCTGACTGCCAGCTTGAAGGCTCGCGCTCCGATTCCGTCCGACATTCCGGTCGATTTCGCTGCATTTGTCAGATATTCTTTTGCTACATCCAAGGCCACGAAGCAGGGCCTCTGGATCCGTGACCCGAGCTACATCACGAAGGAAGGTGGTATTGCCTATCCGTATGGCGCCAAGAAGTCCGACCTGACGGCTGGTGCCGCTCTTACCTTTGACCTTTCCAAGGTTGATGTCTTGCCGCTGCTCCTCCATTTGAATGGCGGTTACAAAATGTCCATGGGCAAGGTTAACGGCATGGCTTTCGAGAACTTCCCGTTCGCTAGCGCAGCTCTCGAAGTTTATCCGCTCGACTTCCTCTCTCTGTTCGCTGAATTCTACATGGACATCCAGTCCAAGAAGTTCAAGAACATGATTGTGGATCCCACGGGAACTCCGGTGCTTGGAGCTGACGGCATGCCGATTGTGATGGAAGAAAAACTCGACATGAAACAGCTCACTGCTGGTCTCGTGTTCCACTTGCCGGTGGGTCTCGATATCCAGTTGGGTGGTTCTTTCTATGTCGGAAACAAGAACAATTTCATCCATTTCGTCAAGGTTCTTGAAAACGAAGAAACGATGTATTCTATCGCTACCAAGACCCGCGTGAATCCGGAAATCGCCTTGTTCGGTGGTTTGACATGGTCCGGCTTCCTCATGCCGCAGGACCGCGATGGCGACGGCATTGCTGATGCCGATGACCGCTGCCCGGATGACTATGGTCACCGCCTGAACTCTGGTTGCCCGCTTGGCAATCCGGATACCGATGAAGACGGCGTCTGCGACGCTTGGGTTTCTGAAAAGGGTATGGCTGATGAATTCCGTAATGTTTGCGAAGGTGTTGACCAGTGCCCGAACGAAAAGGGTAGCAGCACCAATGGTTGCCCGACCGACGATCCGGATGCCGATAAGGATGGCGTTTGCGATGCTTGGGTAAGCCAGAAGGGTATGCAGGATCAGTTCAAGGATATTTGCGAAGGTATCGACCAGTGCCCGGCTGAAGCTGGTACGCTCGTCAACAACGGTTGCCCGGAAGACAATCCGGACCCGGATGGCGACGGTCTCTGCTCTCCGTGGGTAACTGACAAGAACAAGCTCGATCAGTACACCGGTGTTTGCACCGGTTACGACATGTGCCCGGGTGAAGCTGGTGCTGCTGGCAATAAGGGTTGCCCGTGGGATGATCCGGACTCTGACGGCGACGGTGTCTGCGACGAATGGGTTGTCCAGAAGAAGCTCGGCTACTACTTCGAAAAGGCTGCCGAAGACGAATCTGTTGCTAAGGAATGGTTCATCTCCAAGACCTGTAAGGGGCTCGACAAGTGCCCGCTTGAACACGGTGCCGCTGCTAACGACGGTTGCCCGCTCCCGGATCCGGACCTCGATAAGGACGGCGTCTGCGATGCTTGGGTCACTGAAAAGAACATGTTCAACCTCTTCGAAGGTGTCTGCTCCGGTATGGATCGCTGCCCGGCTGAAGCTGGTGACGATGGCTTCGGCTGCCCGAAGAAGAAGGTCGAAAAGCTCGAAGGTATCTCCTTCAAGAGCGGTTCTGCTACCGTCAACGCTAACGCTAAGAGAATCCTTAAGGGTGTCGCCCAGAAGCTCAAGGAAGACGAAGCCTATAAGGACCTCAAGATTGTGATCCAGGGTCATACTGACAACCGCGGTAAGGCTAAGAAGAACCTCAAGCTCTCTGACCGCCGCGCTAAGGCCGTTATGAAGCAGCTCACGAAGTTCGGCGTCGCCAAGAACCGTATTAAGGCTGTTGGTCTCGGATCTTCTTGCCCGGTTGACGACAACTCCACGGCAGATGGTCGCGAAATGAACCGTCGTATTGAAATGCACTTCGTCACACCGGAAAATGACGGTATGAAGTGCGAAAGCAACTACGTTGGTGACTAAGAGCTGACTCTAAAGTCTTAAGCTAAAAGCCCCGGGCGTTAAGCCTGGGGCTTTTCTTGTATAACGGTCTCGAAAATGCGCATACCTTGTCGTTACGATTATTGAAGATTTGTGGCTAGCCTTTGTTTGTCATCCCTGCCTTGAGCAGGGATCTCCTTTTTGTTTTTTCTACATTTACGATATGACAAAACTTGACGAAATATTGACTTCGAACAACTTTAGCAACCACGACCTCGTGGAGATGATGCCCGTGAACTTGAACCACAAGATGGTGCAGAAAGCCCGCCTTGGCAAGAAGCCCGTGCCCAAGCACACGCAGGACCTGATTCTGCAGGCTTTGAACAAACGACTTTTGCAGAGTGCCGCCGAAGTCGAAGGCAAAGTTGCGAAGCAATACAAGCGCGTGGAAGTATTCGGAAACGACGAAATCGCTTAGCAACGACCCATACCCTTTGCTTTGTCATCCCGGCCTCCGTGCCGGGATCGCCTTTTTATTACATTAACAATATGCAGCAATACTTAGACTTACTTCAAGATATTATCGACAACGGTGTTGACCGTTCGGACCGCACTGGCACCGGTACACGTTCTGTTTTCGGTCGCCAGACCCGCTTTGACCTTTCCAAGGGCTTTCCGTGCCTTACGACAAAGAAACTCCATCTGCGCAGCATTATTCATGAACTGCTGTGGTTCTTGAAGGGCGATACGAACATCAAGTATCTGCACGATAACAAGGTCACGATTTGGGACGAATGGGCCGATGAAAACGGCGACTTGGGTCCGGTCTATGGTCACCAGTGGCGCAGTTGGCCGACTCCGGATGGCGGACATATCGACCAAATTGCGAACCTCATCAACAGCCTCAAGAACAATCCTGATTCGCGCCGTCACCTGGTTTGTGCGTGGAACGTTGCGGAAGTCGATAAGATGGCCTTGCCGCCTTGCCATTGCCTGTTCCAGTTCTACGTGGGTGGTGTCGGTGCTAGCGGTAAGCGTAAGCTCAGCTGCCAGCTTTACCAGCGCAGTGCGGACATGTTCCTCGGCGTGCCGTTCAACATCGCGTCTTATTCGCTGTTGACGATGATGCTTGCTCAGGTCTGCGGTTATGAAGCAGGTGAATTTGTCCATACTTTTGGCGATTTGCATTTGTACAGCAACCATTTCGACCAGGCCAGGGAACAGCTTTCGCGTACACCGCGTGCGCTCCCGACGATGAAGATGAATCCCGATGTCAAGGATTTGTTCGATTTCAAGTTCGAAGATTTTGAACTTGTCGATTACGACCCGTGGCCGACCATCAAGGCTCCGATTGCCGTTTAATGAACTCTTCTATCGACTTCATTGGCGATATTCATGGGCACTACGATGAACTCGTGGTGCTCCTTAAAAAGCTAGGCTACGAAGAACGTTGTGGCGCCTACCGTTATCCCGGCGATGCGCGGACTGTCGTATTCTTGGGCGATTACATTGATCGCGGCAGTCAAGTGCGCGAGGCTGTCAATCTTGTGCGTGCCATGCGCGATGCGGGTTCTGCCGTGGCGCTGATGGGCAATCACGAATTCAATGCACTTAGCTTTTGGCACGAAAATGGGGTAGGTGGTCATCACATTGAAGCGATTCATGGTGGTTTCTTGCGCGAACATACTTTTAACAAAGTAGCGATTCATGTGAAAACCGTCGAAAGCTATCGCGGGCGCAAGGCGGAATTCTTTGAAATGCTCGATTTCCTTAAGACGCTTCCGTTTTATCTGGAATCGGAAACATTCCGAGCGCAGCATGCGTGCTTTGATTTGAAGAGTGCCGAAACGTTAAAGGCGGTGGGCATTCGTTCTTTTGCGGATGGCAACTTTGATGAATTGATTGCGCGGGCAAACGACCAATACCATGAATACGAAGATTCTATTTTTGATCCGATAAATTTGTTCTTGAAAGGCCCCGAAATGAATTTGCCGGAAGGCTTGACGTTCCGCGATGGGGAAGGCGTGCTTCGCAAACGAACGCGAATCCGCTGGTGGATGGACCCGAAAAATGCGAACTTGCAACAACTGAGTTTCCAGCCGGGTGTGGAGTTGCCATCGTGCGATGTTCCGCAAAAAATTCATGAATGCGATTTCTATGGCGAAAACGAACGCCCTGTTTTCTTCGGGCATTATTGGCTGTTAGGGCTTCCAGAACTTATTCGTGATAACGTTTGTTGCTTGGATTACAGTGTTGCCGGTTATCGCGGTGACGGTCATCTTGTCGCTTACCGCTTCGATGGCGAACAGAAACTCGATGCAAAAAAATTCGTATGGGTTGACGCTGGCTCATCATTATAAAAAGCCCATATCTCGGCTCGGTCATGTCAATTGTGCTTCGCACAGTTGTCGCGACTCTCGCCTTATGCTAAATTTTAGCCCATGCTACATTGGGATACGCTTCTTTCTGCAACGCGTTACGGGCACCCGGCAGATCCGGACCCGAACCGTTCTGACTTTCATCGCGATTACGACCGCATTGTTTTTTCGACTGCTTTCCGTCGCCTTGGCCGCAAGACTCAAGTCCATCCGTTCTCGGTGAATGACCATGTTCATAGCCGTTTGACGCATAGTTTGGAAGTTTCCAGCGTAGGCCGTAGCCTTGCGATTACGGTATATCACTTGATTAAAAAGTATTTGCCGAAGTACGTGAACGAATATCAGTTCGGGACGATTGTGCAGTCGGCATGCCTTGCCCACGACATTGGCAATCCGCCGTTTGGCCATGCAGGTGAAGCTGCTATCCGTGAATGGTTCCGCAAGAATCGCAATTCCGCGCCGATGTCCGAACTTCGCGAAAAAGAAATTGCGGACTTCGAAAATTTTGACGGCAACGCGCAAGGCCATCGCATCTTGAGCAAGCTGGAATACCATTTCCTCGATGGCGGCATGCGTCTTACATACGCGACGATTGGTTCCATGATTAAGTATCCGCGTCTTGCGCATTACGGTTGCCCGACAAGCCTGTTCCAAACTGAGGCTGAGCTTTATCGTGAAACTGCCGAGGTTCTTGGCATTCCAGAAATCAAGAATGGCATGTGGGCACGTCATCCTTTAGTTTATCTGATGGAAGCGGCGGATGACATTTGCTATTCCATCCTCGATGTCGAAGACGCTATTGAACTGGGAATTCTCACGTTCGGTGATGTGCGCGATATGTTTATTTATCTGTGCGGTCCCGATGTCAATATTGACCGCGAATTCGAAGAAAACGGCCAAAACTTTAGGGATTTCCTCAGTAGCATTCGTGGGCGAGCCATCCAGAACCTGATTGATGATGTGGCTGTGCTTTTCGTGAATAATTACGACCGCATCATGGAAGGGACGCTCGACAAGCATTTGATTGACCTTTCCCGTTCCGATACGATGGAAGGTATCCGCATTGCAAAGCGTCTTGGCGTTGAACGTATTTACCCGGACCGCCGCAAGACGGAACTCGAAGTCGGTAGCTATACGACGCTTAGCACCGTGCTTGATGCGTTTATCAACGGCGTTTATGATTACCGCCAGAACGGCCGCAATTCGTATCGCGCGAGCCGCATCGTGCGCCTTATCGGTCAGGCGAAAATCGGCCAGAGTGTAACGACCGCGGAGGCTTACCACCAGGTGCTCGACTTCGTAAGCGGCATGACGGACAATTACGCCACATATCTCGCTCGTCAAATTGGCGGGCTTGCGATGGGGTATTAAGAGGTTTGCTTCGTGAGTGCGCTGGATATCGGCATTAGAAACGATTCTTCGAAAATTTGGTTGTTCGATTATGACTTGACGCTTTACGGCGAAGAGGAACGCTTTGTCCTCAATTCCCTCGACCACCGCATTGCAGAATTTGTACAGAAAACAGTTGGCGGGACGTTTGAAATCGCTACCGAAATTCGCAAGGATTATCTGGTCCGTTTCGGAACGACGTTGGCGGGGCTCATGGCGATGAACAAGACTCTGCCCGACGATTTTTTCGACTTTATCCATGAACCGGAATACTTGATTTATCCGAAGGTGGCTCCTGAAAAGTTGTCGCTCCTGAAAAGCCTCAACGGCCACCGCTATGTGTTTACGAACGGGCGAGGGGACTGGAGCCGTGCCGGCATGGCGCACATGCAGATTGATTCCGCCATCGAGGACGTTTTTGACCTCAGGAAGATGGATTGGGAAGGCAAACCGCATGCGAGCGCCTACGAAAAAATGGAAAAGTGGCTGGAGTCGCGTGGTGTCCTTGACACGAAAAACCCCGATAAAGCGCAAATTGTGCTGCTCGAAGATTCGCTTCGCAACTTGGAACCCGCCCATGAACGCGGCTGGACGACCGTTCTTGTGAATCCGAACATACAAGCGCCCGCTTGGGTGGATTTTCACATCCCGCATTTGCTAAATTTACGGGAGAAGCTTATCCCTAACCCCTAAAACTTAATCATGCTCGACTTACTTTCCATGGATTTTATGCAGAACGCTTTGATAGCGTCGGTGCTTGTCGCCTTAGCTTGTGGCGTCATGGGAACGTATGTCGTCGTGAACCGTTTGACGGCGCTTTCGGGCGGCGTGGCGCATGCTTCTTTTGGCGGGGTCGGGTTGGCGTGCTTTATCGGCTTTTCGCCGATGCTTGGCTCGCTCGGCTTCGCGCTCGCCTGTGCGATGCTCATGGGCGCTCTTACGTGGCGCGACCGCAAGCATTCCGACACGTTTATCGGGATTATCTGGGCGGCGGGCATGGCGCTCGGCGTGATCTTGACGGACTTGACGCCGGGTTACAGCGGCGAGATGATGAGTTTCTTGTTCGGTAGCCTTTTGACCGTCCCGACGGAACTTCTCTGGTGGATGGGCGCCCTCCTCATTTTCATTCTGGCGTCGGTTTCCATTTGTTACCGCAATTTTCTTTCGATTTCGTACGATCCGGAATTTGCGCGCGTCCGCGGTATTCCCGTGCTGAATTACTATATGCTTTTGATTGCGCTGATTGCGCTTACGGTCGTGATTGCCGTGCAGGCGGTGGGCATGATTCTCGTGATAGCGCTCCTTACGATTCCGGCCTACATCGCGGAATGCTATGCCAAGAATTTGCGTCAGATGATGCTGATTTCGGTTGGAGTCTCGCTTGTGCTTGTGGTGCTCGGGCTTTTGGTCGCGTGCCAGCTGAATTTTGTTGTCGGGCCTACGATTATCGCAGGCGGTGTCGTATTGTATTTGCTTAACTTTGCCGTTAAAAAGATTGTAAAAAAATAGGAGATGGACATGTTTTCCGTATTGCGCTTATCTGTAATTTTGGCATGCTCGATGTTTGCAACGTCCGCTTTTTCGGCTGTCGCTCGAAATGCGTTTAACAACATGGATGTCAAGACATCCTATTCCGAGCTCTTGCAAGAAAAGAATGCCCGCAACGATTCCTTGTTGCCTGCGTTCGATGGCGACAAGGCTTTTGCCGAAGTTCTCCGTTTGAATCCCAAGTTCTGGAGCATGGGAAGCGCCCTCAACAAGGAAGAATCCCTCGTAACAAAGCTTCACGTGAACATGGTCTTTGTTGACGGTACTCGTGAAGACCAGTTCTGCGAACTGGAAAAGAACGCGAAGAATACGGCTGACGAATGGAACGTGCGCATCGGTGCGGACTTCGTCTCCGGCGGTTCGAATACGGTTCACGTCCACGTGCAGCAGTGCTTGGATTACGTCCGCGACCAGCTCGGTTACGCCATCAAGAAGGGCGACAAGGTTGTCTATGTTCCGCCAAAGGAAACTCTTGACAAAATCAAGAAAAGCGAAATTCCGGACGCTATCGACATCGATTTGCAGCAAACGCTCTTGAAAGCCCACGAAGACGTGAACCTGACCGGCAAGTGCCCGAAGGATATCGAAGCCTACATCATCCTCATGAACGTCTATAACCAAGTCAAGAACATGAAGATGGACTATGTGGTCATCAACGACCAGTTGAACAAGCAGCGTAATGGTGGCTCTCGTGTACAGTCCTGCGCATTCAGCCGCGAATGGAACAAGCGCTATCAGGAAAGCGCCAGCTTCGAATGCGATATCGACAAGGACCGCTGCACCTACCGCCAAGAAAACGACGGCGATACCGAATGGTCCATCAACTATGAAAAGGACCGCTTCGAGTACATCAACAAGAAGTTCCTGTTCTTCAATCGCGGCCCTATGAGCATCCACAAGGGCGGTACCATGATGGACCTCCGCCTTATCCGCCTTTCGACGACGCTTTATCTCGAAGCGTACATCAACTTGAAGGGCGAACCTGTGACGCTCGGTCTTGTCATTGTCCCCGGCGAAAAGACTCTCAAGGACTACGAAGACGATCGCCCCTCCTATGAAGAATCACGCGAAATACAGGAATTGGATTAAAAGAGTCTTCTTTTTAAGTCATTTTCTCTATAAATGAGCCATTCGCAACGCTTGTTTTGAAAATTTCTTTTTCCTGTGGAACTTGTAAATGATTTGAATATATTTTATTCAAGTGTTGGTTCCGGGATTTTGGGGGAGGATTTGTGAAAAATTTTTTGTGCCTTTTGGCGGTGATGGCGTTGGTTGCGTGCACGGATCCTAATAATGCAATTGAACCCATAGAATCCGAAATTACACCGGAACAAGTCGAACGTTTATCGAGCAACTCAGAAGAGTTGCCTTCTCAGCTATCCGTTTCCAGTTCATCCGTCAGCGTGGACGAATCGTCCTCGTCCATCTCCTCGTCCACAACTATTGTGCCCATCCAAAATTGCGTGTCTATGATTATCACGGATGGTCTAGACTCTATTGCTTCTAGCGAAGACTACTCTTGGGTCAAAGGCGGGGGCGGGGGAGCCGGTTGTGGTATTGCTGCATTTGTCAAAGGTACAGGCGTAAGCAGAGCTAATAGTCCGTGGGATGATGACACTTACAGAATGCAGTATAATTACACCGACCTTTACGATTCATCCCTTGCTCATAACCCTCCTCCGCACATGGTAAGGCTCGACACGATTCTCGAAGGACGAATCCAGAAACTTTCCGAAACGGGGCTTGCGTCTGAGCAAGCAGAATGCATTGCCCAAATGGAACTGTTCAAGGCTTTGGGATTCGACTCGGTCATCAGTAAAAAATCGGGTGCCACGAAGCTTACCATCGACCGTGCCCTCGACTATATTTTCGGCGGCACGACTCAAAGCGACTTTTACAAGGACGTGAACGACTATTTTGCTAACACCGGTACGCTTTTGCCCAAGCATTACTGCAATTTCAATGACTTGGAACAATTCAGGAGCGTAAGAAACAATGGAAAATATTACCCCAATATATTTAACACGTACCCCTCTTATACTTTATACGACAACAGCACGTTCGAATCGAAAGGATGCGCCTCGGGATTACCTCGCCCCATCCCGCTTGGGTTAGTTAACGAAACAAGACGCATGTGCATGAATCTTCCTCAATGTGACCAATCTATCCGCGACACCATCATTCGGACAAAATCCGTCGTCGGGTTCATGGCCTCTACGATTCCCTATGTTTGCAGGGATGATGGCTGGAATACGCCGAATGAGATGGAACTTGCAACTGATGGAAATCCATGTGACAAAGAAGGTAAATACGTATTTTATTCTAAACGTCCCGATACTTCGTTCGTTTGCAGTTTAGATTCGGGATGGCATAAGGCGATGACCATCGATGCAGAAACTTTTGACGTTCCCTGCGATGAACATGGTAAACTTTACAAAAGCCCGAACAGACCAAATGTCACCTACGTTTGCCGAACAACGGCGTTTTGCAGAACCCATAATGGTCATCAAGAAGCTCCTTGTTTTGCTGACCGCGGCTGGGATTACGCCCAGCAAATAGATTTTGAAACATTGAACGCACAATGTGATAGCGAAGGCAAAAAGTATCAAAGCCCATCGGATTCAAACATGTACTACGTTTGCCACGATGGAATATGGACAAAGTTTTTTGACATGCCTTGCGATACTGACAACATGCGGGTCAAAATAAAAAACGACCAGATTTATAAAAATTTCGAATCATATATTTGCTACGACAAAACATGGCGTCGTATAGGTTCATGGCACACGGATTACCCCGCCGAGTACTATTTCAACCCCGATTTCGACTACGGAAGCTTTGAAGACCCGCGCGACCACCGCGTTTACCGCACGACAGTGTTCAAAGGCACAACATGGATGGCTGAAAACATGAGATACGAAGGAACGTTCTTGACAGACATTCCCCAATCGACAACATGCCTTCAGGACAGTTGCAAGAACTTGGGCCGTTTCTACGATTTGTACGCTGCTGCAACAGTTTGCCCCGAAGGCTGGAGACTACCCGATTCTAGCGACATAGAAGTTCTCGGCAACTCCCCTGTGGAATTCGAAGAATTGTTTTCGCAACTGATCGAAAGAGTCTCGACTGATTCGTACGGCATGAGTTTTGTTCCAACAGGAAGAATCTTAAATACCGAACAAGACCTTTCAAATGGGCAAGGAGCCTCATTGAGGATTTGGATGAACCCGACTCAAGAAAAGAAACGTCTTGCTGCCCAAATAACCGCAAGCGGATTTGGAATGTGGTGGGAGCAAGACCTCAGAGAAATGTACGCAGGACAGGAATACGACTATACAACCTATCTGGCGGTGCGTTGCATCAAGGAATAAATTAAGGAGGAAAAAATGAAAAAAATTGCATTTTTGCTAGCTGCTGCGACATTGCTTGCTTGCTCGGACTCCGAAAACGTTGCCAAGGTCGATGATGTTCTTGCTTTGGAAAACAGTTCTTCGAGCGTTGACGAACTGTCGTCTACGACTGGAAAATCTCCTTTGTCAAGTGCCGAAAGTAAAG
>JAEEGI010018074.1_pt1 | contig 14367 bp, 9 predicted proteins | sample 8958751 | NCBI WGS metagenome assembly JAEEGI01 (sample SAMN16246545, study PRJNA631951) | gut metagenome | biome: gut microbiome; feature: rumen; material: KS-attached | host: Bos | place: Iran: Karaj | collected 2018-10
TTTGAAGACAAATGCTGAAAAAGTCTCCGAACAGGGATCGACAGTCTGCCCCTCCGATACGCGCGGAAGCGGCGGCACGGTCAGTTCCAGAAATGATTGCAGAAACGGTTCCACCCCGAAATTGTTCAGCGCGGATCCGAAGAAAACGGGGCTGAGCTTCCCGGCGTGTATGTCGTCCAGATCAAAATCGTATCCTGCGCCGTCGACCAGCTCGATTTCCTCTTCAAGAACGCTGCGAAGCCGTTCTCCGATCAGCTCGTCCAGATGCTCCGTGTCGGAAAGATCACACGCTTCCGCCTGAATTCGTTTCTGCCCGCTGTGAAAATCACGGAAAGCGAGGATCGCATGCTTCTGGCGATCGTAAACTCCCTGGAAATCCCGGCCGCATCCGATCGGCCAGTTCATGGGATAGGTACCGATTCCGAATTCCTTCTCCAGTTCTTCGATCAGATCAAACGGACTGCGCGCTTCACGGTCCAGTTTATTGATGAAAGTGAAGATCGGAATGTGCCGCATTGCACAGATCCGGAAGAGTTTCCTTGTTTGCGGTTCTATTCCTTTTGCGGCATCGCTGACCATCACAGCCGAATCCGCCGCCATCAGGGTACGGTAGGTATCTTCCGAAAAATCCTGATGCCCGGGCGTGTCCAGGATATTGATGCAGTATCCTTCGTACTCAAACTGCATCACGGAAGAAGTAACGGATATCCCGCGCTGCTTTTCAAGCTCCATCCAGTCGGAAACCGCATGCCGTGCGGCCGCTTTCCCTTTTACGGCACCTGCGAGCTGAATCGCTCCGCCGTACAGAAGCAGTTTTTCCGTCAGGGTGGTTTTGCCTGCATCCGGATGTGAAATAATGGCAAACGTTCTGCGTCTGTTGATTTCATCAACATATTTGGACATATTCTGATAACTCCGGTATTCAAAGTTTTTGGTTATCTTAGCATATGCGCCGTGGAAATGCAAATACAGTTTCCGGGTATGCAGGTGAAGCCGTTTCCTACCGCGTGATTCAGTTCTTGAAGAGTAGAGAAAACTGTGCTAGAATCACACAAATGAATTATCAAGCTTTTAAAACTGAATATGTAAAGACGCGCAATCAGTGGATCGACCGCTTTTTTTCGAATCTGAATCCCATGCAGCGAAAGGCTGTGATGGCAACTAACGGCCCGGTATTGATCCTGGCCGGTGCCGGGAGCGGTAAAACAACCGTTCTGATTCAGCGCATTCTGAACCTGATGCTCTTCGGTTCCGCATCCGACTCGGATCGGATTCCGGAAAATGCTGACGAAGCTGCTTTGGATGCACTGCGCTCCGGTGACACAGCAGCTTCCGCATATGCGGTTCTGGATCCCGTACCTGCCTGGAAGATTCTGGCAATCACGTTTACCAATAAAGCAGCGGAAGAACTGAAGACACGCCTCGAAGTCAGCCTGGGAGAAAAGGCGGAAGATATCTGGGCATGCACCTTCCATTCCGCCTGTGTGCGGATTCTTCGCAGAGATGCCGAACTGCTCGGTTACGGGAACGGTTTCAGCATCTATGATACGTCTGACAGCCTGAGTCTCATGAAGCGGATTCTGAGAGACTGGAATCTCGATGAAAAAGTTTACGATCCGCGGTCGATTCTTGCTGAGATCAGTCGTGCAAAAGATAACAAGTATCTGCCGGAGCGTTACGCTTCCGCTGCATCCAACTCCGGTGATTTCAGAAAAAAGCGTGTCGCAGAACTTTACCGGGAATATTCGAGGCGCCTGTTCTCCGCGAACGCGATGGATTTTGACGACCTGATTCTGAACACAGTACAGCTTTTGGAGGGCTTTGAGGATTGCCGGCAATTCTGGCAGCAGCGTTTTTCCCACATCATGGTGGACGAATATCAGGATACAAACAAGCTGCAGTTTGAACTGGTTCGTCTTTTATCAGAGAAGCATCGGAATCTCTGTGTCGTCGGAGACGATGATCAGAGCATCTACCGTTTCCGCGGTGCCACGATAGAAAACATTTTATCCTTTGAACAGCAATTTCCCGGATGCCGAACGATCAAGCTGGAACAAAATTACCGGAGCACCGGACATATCCTGAAAGCGGCGAATCAGGTGATCCAGAACAATCAGGAGCGTAAAGGAAAAGAACTCTGGACGGGTTCGGAAGATGGCGAAACGGTACAGGTCATTACAGCGTCAAATGAATATGAGGAAGCTGCTCAGATTGTTGCCTCCATTCTTTCGGATTACGGAAAAGGTATGCAGTGGAAAGATCATGCGGTTCTGTACCGGATGAATGCGCAGTCAAGCCAGTTTGAATTCGCGTTTAAACGGTCCGGGATCCCCTACCGTGTTATCGGCGGAGCACGTTTTTTCGACCGCTCGGAGATCAAAGATATTCTTTCATACCTGTGTGTGGTTTCCGATCCAAATGACGAACTCCGTCTTCTCCGCATCCTGAACGTTCCATCCCGGGGAATCGGCGACCGAAGCATAGAAGCTGCGCGCTCCCTTGCCCTTCAAAACAGCGTTCCCCTGTTTGAAATACTCGAACATGCGGATTCCTATACGGAGTTGACCAGGCCTGCCATAAAGATGCGCCAGTTCGCTTCCATGATTCGGGCGCTTCAGGATACGGCGCACGACAGCGCGCTCTGCTTTGACCAGATTCTGGAAAAAACCGGATATCTGCAGATGCTTGAGCAGTCCAACGATGAGAAGGACCTGAGCCGGGCTGAAAATGTACGGGAACTCAAGAGCAGCATTTTAAGCTACCAGGCGGAATCCGGAGACCTGTCTCTTGCCGGGTATCTGACCAGTATTGCACTCTATTCTGATCTGGACAGTATGGACCGGGAAGAAGACAGCGTCGTGATGATGACGGTTCACAGCGCAAAGGGTCTGGAGTTTCCCGTCGTCTATGTGGTCGGCATGGAAGAAGGGATCTTCCCCGGGACCCGCAGCATCGGAGATCAGACTGAAATGGAAGAAGAGCGCAGGCTATGCTATGTTGCCATTACCAGGGCCAAGAAAAGACTGATCCTGACACACGCAAAGCAGCGCCTGCTCTTTGGCCGCACTTCAAGCAACCCGATCAGCCGCTTTATTCTGGAAAGCGGGGTTCTGGATGATTCCCCCGGGCAAAACGCAGCGTCTGCTTCCGTCTATCGCCCCGGACGGTCTGAACCCGTTTATCATCGACGCGGCGATTTTGCGCCTTCTTCCGGGACCGTTTTGCCCGGCAGGCAGAAATCGAGGTCCATGCCGGTTGCGCAGAGCAAGAAAGATCCTTATCCCCAGCTTGAGCTTGAAGTCGGTTCCCGCATTCATCACCAGGCTTTCGGTGACGGCACGGTGACCACGATGAAGCCGATGGGCGGCGATCATCTGCTTGAAATACGGTTTGAAGATGAAAAAGTCGGGAGCAAGAAGCTGATGCTGAAGGCTGCTTCCAAATTTATCACTCTGATATCAGGGTAATATTGTTTTATAAACTGTTCATGTATGGAACGGAACCGGATGATATAATTCGGACCAGATTCTAAGGTAAAAGAAAGGATGACATCAGATGGATAAGCAGAGCGTCATGGAAAGAATCAAAGAACTGATCCGCAAAGGGCGTGTTTCCCGTGTGCTGATTAAACGCAACGGCAATCCGATCCTGAACTTTCCTGTGAATGCCGGTGTTTTAGGGGTTGCCGTCGGGCTGACCTCCGCAAAATGGGCGCTGCTTGCTGCAGTTCTTGCAACACTCGGTTTCGGCTGCACGGTCGAAGTAGTGAAGGAAGACGGCAGTGTCGTGAATGTTCTGGATGAAGAAAAGAGTCAGAAAGTGCGCGATCTTGCTGCCGATACGGTCGAAAAGGTAAAAGAGAGCATCCCGGTTACCATCAATGTCGATGCCAAACGCGACGGTGATGAGATCGCAGACGCCGACGTGGAAGAAATCCGGGAAGAGCAGTCAGAGACGAACGACTGACCATTCCTCTTAACTCGTTCTCCCTCCCGAATCGGGAGGGAGTATTCTATGAAAAGGTGAACTATGAAAGAACTCACTGTCGGAAGCAACGACGCCGGACAACGCCTGGACCGTTTCCTTTCAAAAGCCGTTCCCCTTCTCCCGGAAAGCCTTCTTCAGAAGTATATCCGCCTAAAGCGGATCAAATGCAACGGGAAAGCGGTTAAGCGCGATTACAGACTGTGTGCGGGTGATTTGCTCACCCTGTATGTAAATGACGAGTTTTTTGAAAAACCGCGCGAGAATAACGCCTGGCTGAAGGTCGGAAGTCCGAAACTGAATATTGTTTATGAGGATACCAACCTGCTTCTTGTCGATAAAAAACCGGGTATTCTTTGTCACAGTGACGGAACCTGGGACTATCACACTCTGATTGCGAACATCCAGGCCTATCTCGCCATAAAAGGTGAATGGCGTCCGAAGGAAGAGAATTCTTTTACTCCTGCTCTCTGCAACAGAATTGACCGGAATACCGGCGGAATCGTGATTGCAGCCAAAAATGCGGAAACCCTGCGAGTGATCAATCAAAAAATCAAAGACCGCGAAATCGAAAAGTTTTATCTCTGCGCTGTCATAGGAAAACCGCGACCTGAATCCGGGATGCTGGAGAACGAGTTATTCAAGGATGCGGTAAAGAATACGGTCTATGTCAAGAACAGGCCGGAGCCCGGTTCCCGGTCCGCGAAAACAGAATACCGGGTTTTGCAGAGCAGGAACAATCTTTCCCTGGTGGAGTGCCGTCTGCTGACAGGCAGGACTCATCAGATTCGCGTACAGATGGCATATGCCGGCTGGCCTCTGCTGGGAGACGGAAAATACGGTCGTGAGGATCTTAACCGCAGATATCATGAGCATGGCCAGGCTCTCTATTCCTGGCGCCTTGTTTTTGAGTTTCAGACTCCCGCCGAACACCTGGAGTATCTTCGCGGGAAAGAGTTTCGCATTGATCCGCAAAAAATAGATTTCTGTACCGAGTATTTTGATACCGTTCTTTAAGCAATGAAAGATCCGGATTCCGTTTGGAATCCGGATCTTTCTACAGATGAAATAGAATCTTATCCGACCTGCTGCTCAAAAGCAGGAGTCCAGTAATGCTGCTGGTACAGGTCTGTAAACCGATAGCTGTGGCGGTAGTTTCCTTCTGCGAGTTCGAGATCAGAAATCTGCATGTTCTCAGACACGGTGGCCTCTCCGATCACATAGGAGCCGTTATAAACTCCTGCATAGGTATAGTAATCCGCGATGAATTCCAGAGTGTCTCCGGGCTTCCAGAAATCATGAGCATCGGCATCGGACCAATCTGCGTTGTCCGCCGGAACCGGATCTGTCAGTGCGGGCATACTCTTTGCAATCGTTTCGGTTTCATTCTCCTTGTAAACTGTGCGAAGACCGGTGACCTCCCAGGACTCCGTGCTGCCGTACCAGCTCAGAAGAATGTTGACATACTCGCCGTTGAGCATGGCCGGGATATAACCGGAGATAATCTGCTCCGCCCCCTCGCCGAGAGTCTGTTCATGATAGAAGGCAACCGGCTTATTGTTTACGGCAAGCCAGTAGGCTCCGTCCGGAGCCAGAAGGTTTCCGGCATCATCAAAATCGAAAACCACGTCAAGGCCGAGATCGATGTATCCGTCTCCATCATCATAAAAGAGATTATACTCCAGGCCGGTCACCAGTTCCCACTGCTCTTCCGGAAGCGCAATGACGCTGTTTCCTTCCTCATTGAGGCTCCAGGACAGGTATGTGGGATCGAAACTGTTGTCGGCAATATACCGTGCGGTATCCTCCTCGCTGAGCGCGCGCCCGACGAAAAAGCCAGTGTTTCCGCTGGAATAACCGGGAACAGTCTGGTACCCGCCGCTTAGAAATGCCCCGAGCAGTTCCGAAATCAGATCCACATCTCCGGAAGGCGAACTTGAGTATCCGCCGCTCAGAATCGACGGGATCTGGTATCCGCCGACGCCGGAAGCCGCCTGACCGCTGACTTCCAAACTGGCAAATGCACGGATGCAGTCGGAATAGCTCTCGTCCATACCGATGGCATCATAGGTGGAGCAGGCTGCGTCCACCTTGTTGGCCTTTCGATACGGGAAATAAATGGACAGCCCGTATGCGTCGGACATGTTGGCAGAAGTTCTGTTATACTTGATTGCCTTCTGCAGGGCGGAAATCAGCTGTTTCCCCTCTCCGGTCCCGAGGTTTTTGGCAAAATGGACCAGGTCGATCTGGTCGATCGCGGTACTGCGTGCAAATTCGCGGGTTCCGTTTCTCGCCGAGGATACCTGCTGATAGTGGTTGCCCTTGATCAGCTCCGTCAAAGAGAGCGAAAAGTCTTTCAGCGGTGCCGGTACAGAAGCCGCAAGCTCCGCCAGATCCACGACTGAGAGCGTAGCGCTCTGGCCGCGGGTCTGAGTCGCACAGGTGTTTACAAAGTCATCCACGATGTTCTTTCCGACTTCGACCGTCGGCATCGCGGGATTGGCGGCAAATCTGCTCAGCCAGTTGGTATAATACCAGCCGATGCCGGGCTCGGTTTCTTCCGATGCGATCATATAATCCGCATATTTGTCCAGCATCAGGCCGGTCTCCAGCGTAGCCATCAGACAGGCGTCAAAACCGACAAAATCGAACGTCACTCCCCCGGCCTTCAGCGCTTCGTTGATTCCGGCCAGCGTCATGCTGCCCTTCGATCTGGAATACTTTTCATCGTATCCGTAACCGGTTACGGAACCGCCGCCGTGATCCCAGAGAATCAGTTCATTTCTGTTTGCGGGAAAGTTCTTTTTGCAATACTTGATGAAGGTTGCAAGCGTATTCGGATCTGTCATGGCAGCATTGCCCGCGTTTGCTTCAAGCCTTTCCAGACCGCCCTTTTTCACTTCATAGATCTGGTTCCGGTCGGAAGCGACGACTGAATTGTTCCATCGGCTGCATCCGCCGGTATAGACGATGATCCGGACATTTTCGTTGAAATTCGAATTTGCCATTTCAACCAGGTCTTTTGTTGCCATGCTGCTTCGCGACTCAAGGTCGGTTCCGCACATGTAAATCATGATAGTGACCTGGTCTTTTCCGTCACCGCGGATTACGGTGCGCTTCTCTCTTGCCCCGGAGCTGACGCTGGTGTCCACGGAGGCGGTATCCGTATGGGTTATCACCTGTGTGGTGGATCCGGAATTGAGGCTGCTGTAGCTGCTTGGCGATATTCCGTAGTTGACCCCGGCAGATGGAGTTGGTTGCGGTTTGGGTGTTGCCGTCGGTTTGGGCGTCGGAGTTGCCGGTGCGACATAAGCGGTCGGGGCAGGGGCTGATACAGGAACTCCGTTGCCCGAACCGCCTCCAAACAGGTTGTTGCCGCCGAACAGGAGCAGTGCGGCAATCGCAACAAGAGAGAGGGCGCTTCCCCCGCGCTTCAGATTTCTGCCGGAACCCGTTTTCCCTGTTACCTGGATGTTCTCCGTTTTCCCGCCGAAATTGTCCGGGCGGCTGTTGCCTACAGGCCCGGTACCCAGATTCTCTCCGCGGCGATGAATGGAATCGGCTTTCCCGGTTACATTTCTCTTTCGGCCCGTCGGTCGCTTGTTTTCCATCATTTGTCCTCCTCAATTATGAATCAATACCGAACTGCTCGATAAACTCATCTTCTGTCAGAATCGGAACTCCCAGTTCCTTTGCCTTTCGATTCTTGCTGCTGGAAGACTGGGCATCGTTATTGATCAGATAATCCGTCTTCCCGGAAACGCTTCCGGCGATTTTTCCGCCCTGAGAATCCACATATGCCTTCATGGCGTCCCGGTTCCGGAAGCGAAACAGCTCTCCGGTCACAACAAAGGTCAATCCCGCACAGCTTCCCTGCAATTTTGAGACGGGATCCGTATCTGTCAGGTGCAGCTCCGGCAGAAGCCGGTTGAGCATCTCCATATTCTGCTCCATCCAGGCAAGAATAGCTGCAGAACGTTCCGGCCCGATCCCGTCAATATCGGAAAAACCGCTTCCCCGGGACCGCTCCAGAAAAGCATCCCACCCGACAGCACGTACAATTCTTCTGGAAGCATCCAACCCGATCTGCGGGATGGACAGCGCATTGATCAGCTGTTCCGCCTTGACTTCCCGGCTTTGATCAATCGCATCAAACAGTTTTTTGCTGCTGCGCTCCCCAAAGCCTTCCATGCTTTGTATGGCTTCCCGGTGTTTCCGCAGATGCCAAAGATCAGCATACTCATGGACAAATCCTGCAGCGACCAGATCACGCAGTGTTTCGATGCTCAGCCCGTCAATATCAAGGCCGTCTTTACTGACAAATCGGGCAAAACGCTTCAAATGCTTAGCAGGGCATTCGGCATTGGTACAGCGGAGTGTCTTGGTCCCGCTGCTGCTGATGGAAACTTCTGTGGCGGCATTGCAGACAGGACACGTTTGGGGCACGGTAAAAACACCTGTTTTCTCCTTCACTGAAACACATTTCGGGATAATCTTGTTTGATTTAATGATTTCAAGAATCGTTTTCCCGTCTTCCCCGATTCCCAGACGTTCCATTTCACTGATGTTTACCAGCGATGCCCTGCTGACCGTGGTGCCTTCCAGCTGTACCGGGCTGAAAACGGCTACCGGAGTGATGGTGGAGGCGGCACAGGACCATTCCACATGATCCAGAGTTGTGAGTGCAGAGCGGTCCTGCCATTTAAACGCAAGCCCGGCTCTTGTCGCATGGTGCCCGGTAACACTTCCGGTAGACGCATAAACGGTATCTTCATATGTGATTACCAGGCCGTCAACTGGGTACGGATACTCTGATACCCGCTCCGTCCAACGTGCAACCGTCTCCGGCAGGCCGTATGCATCCGTTTTCTCCCGTTCGACAACGGAAAACCCAAGTTCTTCCAGCAGGTTCATGCGCCGGCCCCAGGATTCGGGTGCACTGTCACAGAAAACCAGCGTGAATGCCTGAAACCCTAATCTTCTCCGGCGTACCGTTTCAATGTTTTTTGCATCAAGTGCCAGGGTACCCGAAGCTAGATTTCGGGGATTTGCAAACTTCTCCTCCCCTTCCTCCAGCTCGGCATTGACTGCCGAAAAGTCCGGATAGGAAATCAGCGCTTCGCCGCGAACCACCAGATGGCCCGGAAAATCCACTTTTAACGGAATACCGCGGATTGCGCCTTTCATATACGTGATATTTGTTCCGACATTGCCGTTTCCCCGTGTCAGGATTCGCGTCAGTTCCCCCTGATCATACGTCACAACAAGGGTCAGGCCATCCAGTTTCCAGCTGACCCAGACTTCCTTTGTACCGGCCCACTGCTGCAGGTCGGGAATCAGTTTCGTTTTCGCAAGTGACAATGCGGGATACTCGTGTGCTTCTTTCTGCCCGCTCTCCTCCGAAGAGAAGCTGACCGACTGTACGGGACTGTCCGGCAGGGCAAAACCCGTTTCCAGTTCGAGCTGGCGCAGTTCGTCAAATTTGCTGTCCCACTCGAAATTTGACATGATCTCTTCCCGGCCGCCGTAATAGGCTTCCGAAGCTGCGTTCAGCGATTCTGTCAGCTCTCGTATCCGTTCCCTCTTCTCAAGATCAGTCATATCGTTACGCCTCAAACATGGTTTTCAAACGAATCGCTGCAGCTTTCAGTTCGTTTTTGCTGTATGTATTGTTCCGGTCGGCCAGTACCTCCTGTACAGCCTGTTTGGAATCCGCACCGCGTACCATAGCGTCAACAAGCAGCGCTTCCGCAGAAACAAGCTTTTCTTCCCGGAGATAGCGGTACTCATCCTCCAAGGCAAGGACGACGGAGTATTCCCCCTTGTCATAATTCCCTTTCTGAAGAAGCTGATCCCGGATCTGACCCGGTGTGCCGCGAAAACTCATCTCGTGCAGTTTTGTCATGTCGTTCATCACACACAGACTGCATTGCGCGTTCTCACGGATCAGAAAATCAATCATTTCCATAATTCTTAGCGGGGATTCATAGAAAACAAAAACCGAGGTCATCTGATCTCTGCGCATGGTGTCAAGCAGGCGCATCCTCTCGGCGTTCTCACGGGGGAAAAATCCGAGAAAGCAAAAGCTCCTCAGGTCAAAGCCTGATACCGAAAGCGCATTCACCGCCGCGCAGCAGCCCGGTATCCCGACCACTTTGATCTCCGCGTCGATCGCCGCACGAATCAGTTCGTTTCCGGGATCCGAAATGCAGGGTGTGCCGGCGTCCGTGATGATGGCAACGCTTTTCCCGGCCATCATTTCCTGGAGAAACCATTTTGCCTTGCCGTGTTCATTGTATTTGTGATTGGAAACGAGCCTGTTTCGAATCCCCAATTTGTTCAGCAGGACCATGGAACGCCTGGTGTCTTCCGCAGCGATCAGGTCTGCTTCTTCCAGCACCTTCCTGCCGCGGGGGGAAAGATCAGCCGAATTCCCGATCGGAGTTGCCACTACATACAGGCATCCGGGAAGATCATTCTGTTTTTGAACTGCATCATCCATGAGGAAAACCGTCCGTAAAAGATGAAAATCGAGTCAGTGAGAGCTTTCAGTCCAGAACATAAATCGGAATTTATTATATCCGCTTTTCTATGAGATCACAAGTTTTTTTGGAAAATTCTTTTTTTCGTCTTCTCTTTTCCTCAAGAATATGATAACATAGAATCAGCAGATAATAATCTGTTGGAAAGGAGTGCAGAGACATGAAGTTCACGTTTGCTGAAAAAAGAATGGATTCCTCAGAAGATCTTCGCGCCTATGCAACCAGGAAGATCTCAAAACTTGACCGGTTTTTTAAAACGGAAGCAGAGGCTTTTGTCACGTTTAGCCTGGAGCGCGGCCGGTTCCGTGCCGAGATCACGATTCACAACAACGGCACTTATTATCGCGCCAGTGAGCTGACCAGCGATATGTATGCGTCGATTGATTCCGGTGTCGCTGCCATAGAGCGTCAGATTCGCCGCAACAAGACAAGGCTCGAAAAGCGTCTTCGTGAAGGCGCTCTGGAAAAGGATTCCATTGCTGCCGTTTCCTACGGTTCTCCTTCAGAGGACGAACCGGTGGATGAGTTTCAGATCGTTCGCAATAAGCGTTTTTCCATCAAACCCATGTCTGCCGAGGAAGCTATTCTGCAGATGAATCTCCTGGATCACGAGTTTTTTGTGTTCCGCAACATGGATGCTGACGATGCAATTGCAGTCGTCTATAAACGGCGTCAGGGTGGTTACGGCTTAATCTGTGACGACGGGCTGGATGCGGATTAACCGCTTTTCAAGACAAGACCTATTATTATTTCATCCGATTACTGACATTCTGATACGGGAGGAATAAGCTATGAAGTGTCCGCGCTGCGGAAGTGAAATGACCCTGGATTCCCATCGCAAGATTCCGCTGAATATGTGCTATGAATGCGGGTACATTGAAGGCAGGACTTTGGAAGATGAGCCGAGCGTGCTCAACAATTATGTCCATCTGAAAAAGCTGACCCTGGATGATACTGCCGCATTCCTTTCGAAAGGCCTGAAACAACAGGGCATCAACGTGGAAAAGTCAGTGATTGCAAATTGGCTTCTGGAAGCATACAAATCATAAACTCCGGATCTGTAAAATAAAAACAAAGCACCCTTGAAGGGTGCTTTGTTTTTATTTCATATGGAGCAGTTTCCCGATTTTTTCCCCGCCGGGAATCAGTTTCATGTCGTCGTTGGTGATACACCCGGTTTTAATCACAGAAAAGGCATAAATAACGACCGCTGCAAGGATTGCGAAAAGCATCGCTGCAAACATCCCCGCCTTCCCCTGCAGGAACGGGATTCTGAAACTGAACGAGTAAATCAGGCTTGCGACAATTCCCATGGTCAGGCTGCAAAGCATCGGCTTCAAAAACGCCTTTCTGAGATTCGGCCGCTGCTTCAGGGCAGATCGAATAAAAATATAGTCCAGAACAGCCATGCAAAGGTATCCGAAGAGCGTTCCAATCGGTGCGCCGTAGATGTTGATAGAAGGAATTGCAATAATGATCCAGTTGACCGCAATTTTTAAAAGGGATCCGCTGATCAGCGCAATCATCGGCAGCTTTTCTTTCCCGGACGCCTGCAGAATAGCGTTTTCCATTAAAACAATGCAGACAAAGAACGACGCGATCCCCATGATGCTCAGCAAACCGGGGCCGGCTTTATGACTGTTCGGATACAGTACATTAACAATCGGGAAAGATAGAACAGCGAGTCCAACGCCCATGGGCATCGAAATGACCGAAGCGATCCGCATGGCATCTTCCGAAGTTTTTTCCGCCTCATGCCGGTTCCCTTTTGCAATAGCTCCCGCAACCGCCGGGACAATGGCAATGGTAAGCGGGGTCATAAATGCTGCAGGTAGATTAAACAGCGTCTGTACCTTCCCGTATACACCGAACAATACGCCCGCCATGTGTTCGGAGAACCCCGCCACGGCGAGCCTGCTGTGGCAGATTCCGGGATCCAGCGAACTCAGAATCGCCATAATGCTTGCTCCGAGTGAGATCGGTATTCCGATCCGCAGAATATTAGCCGCTATGGCTGCAGTACTTTCCGTTACTTCATGGGATTCGTAATCCGCCGGTCTGTAATACCTGGTTTTATAATAGATCATGTAGGCCAGAGAAATAACCGAACCGATGGAAACCCCAAGAATCGCGCCGGCTGACGCCTCCGAAAGACCGCGCCCCATTCTGACGAGCAGGCCTGCAATGGCAAGTCCTGAGATCACTTTAAACAGAACCTCCAGGACTTCATCGACCGTGGTTGGAATCATGTTTCCGTTTCCCTGGCAATAGCCGCGATATGCCGACACCAGGCACACAAGCAGGATTGCCGGAGCCATAGCCCGCACACTCAGGGCAGCATCCGGCTTTTTCAGGTAGAATTCTGCCAGCCAGTGGTTTCCGAAAAACATGATGAGGGAAAAAAGGATACCGATCACCGCAAAAGTTCCGACCGCTGTCCGGAATGTTTTCTCCTTAAGCGCCGTCTTCCCATGCGCGTCCGCTTCCGCAATCATCCGGGAAAGCGCAACCGGAAGCCCCGCAGTGGAAAGGGTGAAAAAGATATTGTATACGTTATAGGTCGACAGGAAAATCCCGTAGCCGTAATCGCCGAGGATGTTGCCGAGAGGAACTTTGTACAGCGCGCCTAGAATCTTCATGATGACAACGCCGACGGTCAGAATGGCGGCGCCGTGAATGAAATTCTGCCGTCTTGTTTCCGCCTGTTTCATACTGCCATGATGCGGCGTGCAACAAATACACCGCTTGCGGATGCATGTGAAAGGGAATGCGTAACGCCTGAACCGTCGCCGATGACGTAAAGTCCCCTGCGTTCGGTTTCCAGGTTCTCGTCAATTTCCACTTCCATATTATAAAACTTTACTTCGACCCCATACAGCAGCGTGTCGTCGTTTGCGGTGCCGGGTGCAATCTTGTCAAGTGCATAAATCATCTCGATGATGCCGTCGAGTATTCGTTTGGGAATGACCAGACTCAGATCTCCCGGAGTAGCCGTAAGCGTCGGCGTAACAAAGCACTCGCGAATGCGCGCTTCCGTCGAACGTCTGCCACGAACCAGATCACCGAAACGCTGAACCATGACTCCGCCTCCGAGCATGTTCGACAGTCTGGCAATACTCTCACCATATCCGTTTGAATCCTTAAACGGCAGCGAAAAATGCTTGGATACCAGCAGGGCGAAGTTTGTGTTCTCCGTATGTTTCGAAGGATCCTCGTAACTGTGCCCGTTCACCGTGACGATCCCATTGGTGTTTTCATTCACAACAACACCATGCGGATTCATACAGAAAGTACGCACCATATCCTCAAACTTCTGCGTGCGGTAAACAATCTTGCTTTCATACAATTCGTCAGTCAAAGGCTCAAAAATCTCTGCAGGGAGCTCAACACGCACGCCGATATCGACACGGTTCGAACTTGTTTTGATCCCCAGGTTTTTGCATACGCCTTCCAGCCATTTGCTGCCGCTTCTGCCGACAGAAAGAACACAGTACCTGCAGCTATAAACCTGTTCCCCTACATGGATCTCATATCCGTCGGTGCACTGGGTCACTTCGGTAATGGACGAATTGAAATAGAAATCGACGCGGTCCTTCAGTTCACGGTACAGATTTTCGAGGACGATATAATTGATATCCGTTCCGAGATGCCGGACCTGGGCATCCAGAAGATGAAGCCCGTTTTCCAGGCACATCCGCTTGATTTTTGTATTTGCAGTAGAATACAGCTTTGTCCCTTCCCCGCCATGACTCAGATTGATCTGGTCAACATACTTCATCAGGTCAAGGGCTTTCTGCTTTCCGATATGCTCATACAGCGTTCCGCCGAACTGATTGGTGAT
>JAEEGI010018075.1_pt1 | contig 14365 bp, 11 predicted proteins | sample 8958751 | NCBI WGS metagenome assembly JAEEGI01 (sample SAMN16246545, study PRJNA631951) | gut metagenome | biome: gut microbiome; feature: rumen; material: KS-attached | host: Bos | place: Iran: Karaj | collected 2018-10
CAGACCGTGGAAGCGGCCTGCATTTTCCTCCTCCGTCCGGCGCTGGCTCCCACGGACGTGTTCCCCGGCATCGGGGTGGAAAACGGCTATGTGCTCGTGGACCGGACCATGGCCACGAACCTGCCCGGCGTATTTGCGGCGGGGGACTGCACCGGCACGCCCCTCCAGGTATCCAGCGCCGCAGGAGAAGGCTTGGTGGCTGGGCAGAGCGCAGCAAAATACGCCGCCGAGCTCACGAAACAAGCATAAAAAACGGAATCGACATTACAAAGGAGAGAGAAAAAATGGCATTGCAGCATCTGACTGCGGAAAGCTTCGACGAAGCGATCAGCGCGGCGCCCCTGGCCATGGTGGACTTCTGGGCGACCTGGTGCGGTCCCTGCAAGATCCTGAGTCCCGTGGTGGAAAAGCTGGCAGAGGAATACGACGGGAAAGCCTTGGTGGGAAAGGTCGACACGGACAGTGAAATGTCCCTGGCCCAGAGATTCGGCATCTCTGCCATCCCCACCCTGATCTTCTTCAAGGACGGCGCGGAGCTTCAGCGTTCCGTCGGCGTCGTGCCGGAAGCTGCGCTGAAGGCAATTCTGGATGAGAATCTTTAAGGCTGCGCCCTCCATCAGCGGTACCCGCCCCCTTTCTGCCAGGAAAAGGGGCGGGTACGATCATGCAGGCGTTTGCGGCAGCAAAGCTGCTTCCTCCGCCTCATCTGACGCAAATCTGCCGCGCAAATCCCTTTCAGGCGTTTGATGGATGCCCGGATCTCCGGGAATCATTCGCCGTCTGCGGGCTTTCCGCAGCGGCGGCAATACTCACAGACTTCCCCGAAGGGCTGGGTCTTGCGTTCCCCCTGCATCACCACAACTGCGGTTTGACGATGGGCGTCTCATTTCATTGCTTTTGAAGCGGTTTCAGGAGCTTTATTTGAGCGTATCCTTTCCTCATTAACATGTGATCCCGCGTTTTGGGAACAAATCGGGAACAAAAAAGAATACCGGCATCCCCGCTGTGTCGGGATACCGGTGTTCGTGCATTTTTCCATCGCTGGGCCAAGTTAAGGAAGCTCTTTCTTTTGGTTGCCCTGCCGCTCCTTTCGAAGATAAATGCTTCGTTTCTAGCCCTGGAGAAAGGCCTGCAGGAGGCGGCGGAAGCGAACCTTGCCCGTTTTGCGATCCAGCAGCCGATACTCGTCGCCGTTGTCCCACCACAGGCAGACGGTGCCGCAGCGCTCCGCCCCTTTCCGAAGGGTCTGCACCCACAGGATCCGGTCCGCTTCGTTGTGTTTGTCCACACAGCCGCATTCCGTGATGATCACCGGGATATTCCTGCGGACCAGCAGCTGCTCGATCTGTTCAAAGGTCTTCAGCAGGTTTTCGGCGTCGCTGCCCCCGGGATTCCATTCGTCATCCCCCTTTGTATTTTGGCAGAAATCGTAGGGCTCATAGATATGGATCGAGGCGATACAGCGCTTATCCGGAAGGGTGAGCGCTGTCATTGCTTCCTTCTCCGGGCGGTTGCAGTAGGTCGGCACCAGCAGCCAGCGGCTTTCGTTGCCCTCGACGCTGCGGACGGTGTCCGTGAAGATCCGGTTGAGCCGCTCCACTCCGGCCCGCAGCTCAGGGCTTCCGCCGCTCCACTCCAGGGAACTGTCCCGCAGGCGGGGCTCGTTCACGCTTTCGAACAGCAGCTCCTCGCCGCAGTCGGCAAACTGAACTGCGATCTGCTCCCAGAGGAAGGCAAAGCGCGCGTCGCTCTCCTTGTTGTCTTTCAACTCCAGCCAGGGCTCATGATGGGCATCCAGGATCACATTCAGCCCCAGGTCCAGAGACTTGCGGACCACCTTGTCCACGCGCTTCATCCACGCCTTGTCCACCTTCCCGGCTTCGTCCATATGCTCTCCCCAGCTGACGGGGATGCGCACCGTTCGGAAGCCCTCCGCCTTGATGGATTTCAGCAGCTTTTCAGAAATGGGCGGGTTGTTCCAGAAGGTCTCAAAATCCTCCACGGAGGGATCGTCAAGATACTCGGCCGCGCCATAGACATCCAGGCTGTTTCCCAGGTTGATCCCGTATCCCAGATGCTTCACAAAGCGCAGCCCCTCCTGTGAATGGTAACGGCGGACAGCAGCGATCACTGCGGCGGAGAAAAGGACAGCCGCCGCCGCCAGGATGATCACCGCCCGGATCAGGTGTTTTTTCATCTGTCTACTTTATACCAGGTCAGCTTCACTGAATTCCTTTTTCTTTTCTTCCGCGACCTTCCCCGCCTCGGGATTCATCTCCACGTTGACGGTGCTGCCGCAGAGCCACTGGAGCAGGAGGTTGTAGGTCACCTCGCTGTTCACCAGCTCATCCCGGTTTTCCACGCTGTAGAGCTGGCCGCCGTTGGCGGTGGCGGTGCTGCGGGTGCGGCAATGGATCTCCAGTCCCTCCAGCGGCTTCAGGGTGAGCTCCGAAGGCAGCGCCACCTTGGAGGTCAGGTTCACGAAGCTGTAGTTGAAGTCGCTGACGGTCACTGCGCCGCCCGGCGCGTCCGGACACGGAACGGATTGCTGCATCTGCACCCGGGCCAGATGCCGCTTCTGGAACACATCGTGGGTCACACGCTTCTTGCTGTTGAGATACAGGTCGTCGAAGCTGCCGCTGCCGGGCTTGATGCTCTGGGGCATGGTGGGGATCCGGTCGTAAAGCTGCTGCAGATAGTCGTCGTAAGTTCCGCAGTAATCGGTGATGCGCATGGAATAGTTCCACAGTTCATCCCGCTGGTCCACAAAGACGATCACGGCCTTCAGCTCCGAATGGTAGCGGCCGTCGTCGATCACCAGATCCACGACTCCATCCTCCGTGAAATAGTGCGGCTTGTCCAGCAGCACGGAGATGCCGGTTTCGGAAATATCGCGGGTGGTGCAGTCCAGGGCGATGCGGTCGTCGGAAATGCGGGCAGGCAGCTTCGCCATGACCCGCTCCGCCTTCCGGTAGATGTTCCGCCCGTCCACAAAGAACATCGCCATGACCAGATAGAAGGAGTTGAGCAGCAGCCAGAACACCAGCACCATGGAGCTGAAGGAGTTGGACTGGAACATCATGACGATGGAGCGGATCAGCGCATAGACCGACAGGGCAAAGAGGAGCAGGAAAGGCAGCAGATGCAGGATATCCCTCCGCTTCTCGCCGGTGGTGCTGCGCTTGTCGGAAACCTTGAAGGTCCTGAGGCTGATGCCGAAGGTCTCCAGCAGGACGGGCAGCAGCATGAAGGGGAACAGGATCGTCTCATAAATGCCGGTCCACTTGGTATTCCGGATATTGCCGGAGAGCATTTTCAGGCTGATATTGCTGGAGATATACATGGGCAGCCAGAAGATCAGCACCTGGGGCAGGGTGCACTTCAGCACCATGATGCCGAAAGCGCCGAAGACCAGGGGGCTGAGGATATAGACCAGCCGCTTCAGCGGCGCATACCAATACCAGATGGAGGCCCAGTAGTTCATCTTCTGCCCCACGGACAGCTCCTTACTGGTGAAGATATGCATCTTCCGCCCGGTCTGGATGACGCCGCGGCCCCAGCGGACCCGCTGCTTGATGAGGCCGGAGAGATCCGTCACGCTCAGGCCGCTGGCCAGGGGTTCTCCCACGCCCAGGCTCACATAGCCCGCCTTCTGGATGAGGATGCCGGTGGCGAAATCCTCGGTGATGGACTTGGTATAGAAGCCGCCCACCTTTTCCAGGGCCTCCCTGGCCAGCACCGTGTTGGAGCCGCCGTAGATGACGCTGTTGGACTTGGTGCGGGCCACCTGGATATCCCGGTAGAAGTAATCCTGCTCGTTGGGGATCCTTCCCTCGGAATAGAGGTTGAACTGGAAGATATCCGCATTATAGAAGCTCTGGGGGCTCTGCACGAAGCCCAGCTTGATCTTCTGACCCTCCGGCCGGCCTTCGTTGCGGATCTCCGCATCCACGAAATAGGGGATGGTCTTCATCAGGAAGCAGCTGCGGGGGATCATGTCCGCATCGAAGGTGACGATGTAGGGGGAGGAGGAGACCTTCAGGGCGTTGTTCAGGTTGCCCGCTTTGGCGCCTTCGTTGTCCTTCCGGGTGATGTAATTCACACCCAGCTCCTCCGCCAGCGCCTTGATCTCTTCACGGCGGCCATCGTCGCAGAGATAGATATGGACCTTGCTCTTGTCCGGATAGTCCATGTGGAGGCAGCCGTTGAGCGTCTTATACAGCAGTTCCTTCTCTTCGTTGTAGGTAGCGATGAACACGTCCACATGGGGGAATCGATCCTCCGGGACTTCGGGCAGCTTGTAGGCATTGACGTTATACATGTTGTCGAAGTGGACCAATGCTTCGGCCATGCCCAGCAATTCCACGATCAGCAGCAGGATGCCGCAGATCTCGGACAGGAGCCCGTATTCAAAGGGGATGGTGAAAAACACGCGCCACATCAGATAGCTGATGGTAAAGATCATGTTCACATAGAACCAGATCTTGCCGCGGCTGTCACGGAGCATCTTGAGCAGCTTTCCGGGCGCCTTCTTTTCCATCGTTTGTTCTTCCATCGCTTATTCCTCCTCTCTTACAAAGTAATTAAATGCATTTTCGTCCAGACTGTATGGGTAAACCTCGATGATGACATAATCGTATTCGTTCTCCGCCAGCCGGCGCTCCACGCTGCATTCCTCCCCCGTGTAGAGATTATACACCCGGTCGATGACGGAGCACATGGGGGCCAGGAAGGCGACCACGGGGGAAAAGTAGGAATCGCAAATCACGAGGACGCGGGGCTTCCCTTCCCCGGCGGAGAGATTCTCGATATGGTCAAAGTCATTGTAGCCGTTCAGATACAGGTTGTAGAGGGAGCTTTCGTAAAGGCTGCGCCCTTCCTCTTCAGCCTCCAGCAGCTCCGTGTCCAGCAGCGCGTGCCGGAAGCTGCCCTCCTCCTCCGTCCACCGGCCGCTGTCCAGGCTCGTGCGGCGGTAGGTGCCCTCGAACCGGGGCAGATACAGCCGGAAATCCTCCGGCGGGGCGAAGGATTGACCCGTGGACCTGCCCAGGGAGCCGAACATCCGCCCCCGGTAGGTTTTCACACGGTAGTTCGCCGGGTCCGTATAGAAGTTCTCCGGATCCAGATCCTCTCCCCAGCGCTCCAGGATCTCCTGCGCCAACAGTCCCGCAGCGCGGAAAGCGGCATCCACCGTCCAGTTTCGGTCGGTCCGATAGAAATTCTCCAGATAGGGGACGTCTCCCCGGCGGAAAGCCTCCGCCAGATCCAGGATTGGAATGTTCATCCGGAAGAGGTAAAACAGCAATTCCTCCATACTTTCGGCCTGATCGTTTGCCTGGAGTCCCGGCGCAAGCCGGACCGCCTGCCGCAGATACTTCGCGGGGGGCGACACATAGAGGACCTTCGTCCCCTTTTCCGCGACCGAAGCCGACAGCCGGTATATCCGGGCGGCATATTCGAAAAGCCTCTGGTTCCGCTCCCGATAGAACGCGCCGAAGTGGATATACCCGTCTTCATCCCGTATGTAGGAATAATTGTTCATCTCCCGCTTTCCCAGGGCGACGGCGGCAAAGGAGCGGATCTCGGTCATCGCATCGGCGGCCAGAAGCTCTTCTGCCAGCTCCGCTTCCAGTTTCTCCGGCACAAAGCCGACCTCACCGGCCTCCTCCGCCAGCTCCGGGACGGCGCGGACGGCATTCAGCACAGAAAAACACAGCAGGGCCAGCAGGCACAAGCCACAGCCGATCCTTTTTTTCATCAGGTAATCCATGTGACCGCTCCCGACAATCAGAAATCAGAAAAGAAGAAGGGCTTGCAGGGGGTATTGGCCATGACGCAGACGCAGAGGATCAGCAGCGCCAGCATGCACAGGGGATAAAGCACGGTGGAAATGCTGCTGAGCCGCCCCTCAGGACGCCGGTACATCCTTTCGTTCAGCTTCCACGCTGCCGGCGTGCAGAAGAGGACACCCAGCAGCAGCTGCAGCCAGTTTTCCCGCAAAAACATCAGGGTCAGATCGCTGCCCACCCCATTGTTGCTGAGGGCGAACATATTCAGGAAATACCGGCCGGCCTGGAACAGGCTCTCCGAGCGGAAGACCACCCACAGAAGGTTGACGACCAGCAGGGTGTAGAGATGCTTCAGAAAGCGGCCCGGCAGCTTCTCAGGAAAGCCGGTGAAGCTCTCGGCCAGCAGCAGGGCAAAATATGCCAGGGCCCAGAAAAGGCAGGTCCATTCCGCCCCGTGCCAGAGGCCGATCAGGAGCCATAGGATGAGGCGATTGCGGACCATCACGTCCCGGTTTTCCACGCGGCTGCCCCCCAGGGGAAAATAGACATAGCGGCGGAACCAGTCCGTCAGCGTGATATGCCAGCGCTTCCAGAAATCCGTGAGGGATGCGGCGGCATAGGGATAATTGAGGTTCTCCGGGAGCTTGAAGCCGAAGCAGAGCCCAAGTCCGATGGCCATATCCGTATAAGCGGAAAAATCGAAATAGATCTGCAGGGAGAAGGCGATGCTGCCCAGCCATGCCAGGGAGGCCGGGACCGCCATGACGTCCGCGCCGATTCTGGTCCAGTTGAACACATGGTCCGCAATGGCGGCGAAGCACTCCGCCAGCAGCACCTTCTTTGCCAGGCCCACGACGAAGCGGCAGAAGCCCAGGGAAAGCCGGTCGAAGCTGAGCCTGCGATCGCGCAGATTCTCCTCCATCTCGCCGTAGCTCATGAGCGGCCCGGCAAGGAGCTTGGGGAAAAAGGCGATGTGCAGGCCGACCCGCAGGACGCCGCCCGCCTTCACCTCTCCCCGATAGACATCCGTCACATAGGAGACGGCCTGGAGGGTGAAGAACGCGATGCCGATGGGCCGGGGAAGGTCCATAAGGAAATACTCATTCATGCCCACCTGTTCCCACAGCTCGCCCAGCTGCTTCAGGGCGACGAGCGTCCCAAGATTCAGGATCACCGCCGTCAGCATCCATGCCCTGCGGGCGCCCTGCCCGCGGGACTTGTCGATGACCAGGCCCAGCAGGGTGTTGATCAGGACGGAGCCGATCAGCACCGCCACGAGGCGGGGCTCGCCCCAGGCATAAAAAACCAGGCTGGCGGCCAGCAGCAGGATGTTCTGCACCGTCCGTGAGAAAAAGAACAGATAATAGAGGATCAGAACGACGGGGAGGAACAGCAGGAGAAACGCATTACTCGAAAACAGCAAATTCCCGCCTCCTTTACCCGTCCGTCCGTTTGCTGATGAGGCCGATGGCCAGCATCAGGAACAGGAAGCCGAAGAACAGGAGCTTGTTGTTGGCCCCCGCTTCGGTATCCCACTCTGCCCGATCCAGCAGCTTGTCCAGTTCCGGCTGGATATGTTCTGCATGGCGCGTCAAATAGACGCCGACGGTGCGGACTTCCTGTTCATAATCCGCCGTATGCCGGTCCATGACGATCTCATCCTGCTCATAGTCATACAGGGCATAATAGCGGGGATCCAAAGGATTCGTGCCCTCATAAAGCTCCGCCCAGCATGCCCACTCCCGGGGCTGCGCGCTGCGCAGATAGGCGGTCGTCTCTTCGATGATATCCAGGATGTGCTCGTCGCGGAGGGTGGTGCTGCGCATGACGCGATACCGCTCTTTCAGCTTCCGGACGAAGACCTTGTCCTGGGTCAGCTGCTGGAAAAACGGCGCCGTCTGAAAGGCCAGGTAATTGACGCCGGTCTCTTCCCGATTATAGTTGTTCATCGCCTGGTCAAAGTCCCATACCGGGCCCATGTGGAGCTTGCCGCCGCTGTTTTTATACATATAGGTGGAGTGAACGCCGGCATCGTAGTTGTTGAAAAACTCATTCAGCAGGAAGTAATCCACAAAGGTCTCCATGTCGATATACCGATCATAGGTCCGGAAAACTGCATAGTTTTCGGAATACAGGACTTGCTCGATCCTGGAAAAATCCTGTTCGATAAAGGCCTTGGCCGCAGGGGTGATCCGCTCTTCGGAGGGATACTTGAGGCCGATCCAGCTGTTCGAAAGGCCGTTGAGGCGGCCGTAGGTATCCAGCATAATATCAAAATTCTTGTATCTGTCCCGCCGGACGATGTAGCTGGTGAAGAGGTTCTTTTTCTTGAACTTGTCGATGTTCACCCGTTCGCTGCCGCGGGCAACGCTCTCCGTCAGAAGATATACGCCTCTGTACTGCAGGCTGCCGTCCTCCTGGGCAAACAGCACCTCGCAGTAGCGGCAGTCCGGCGCCATGGCGCTGCCGGAGGTCTCGGAACAGAGACGATAGGCCAGGTAATTGCGGATCATGCTTTTGTCCGCCACGGTGCCGTTGAGGATCCAGCTGTGGCCCTCCCCCAGGCCCAGGATCCGGGTCTGGTTCTCCGTGCCGTCGGGGTATTCCGACTTCACCAGGAATTGGGATTTCCCGTAGTTATATGAGGTGAAGCCCCGCCGCTTGATGCGGATGCGGCTCTCATAGGAGGGTGCGTCCGTCGGCCGGTTCAGCTGCGGCTCCGTGCTGTCGACGCCGATGACCTTCAGGCTGCCGCCTACCCAGGGCTCCACATCCTCGTTGACGTATTCGACGCCGCGTTCGACCCGCTTGTAATTCGCCAGCGGTTCATCCAGCGATATGATCACGATCGGCAGATTGGAATGAAAGCCATCCAGAACGGTGAAGTCCTCGCTCAGATAGAGCAGAGGATCCTCCTCGGAAGTGTCCGCCGGCAGACTGTGATACACACCGGCGATGGGATCCTCCGACGGCAGCAGCCTGTGGAGGGAGGTTTCCAGCAGCAGCAGGACGCCCAGCAGGACGGCGCAGCCTGCGGCCCCGGCCAGGATCGTTATTCTGCGAGACATGATCAGCAACCTTACTTACTGGTTGATCTCGTCAGCCTGACGCACGATGCTGACGGAAATGACCCCGCCAATGGCGGAGAGGGTCTGTGCACAGGGCTTTTTCTTTTCTGCTGCCTTCATCATCCGGTCGGAAACCTCATAGATCAGCTCCGAGCTGCTGCTCTGGCCGCCCACGTTCTGCACCCGCATGATGGCACGACCCACGAAAATGCGATTGACAGCTGAAATCACATCCTCCAAAACCTCGTTTTCGCAGCGGATGACCACCATGATGCGGTCGTTATCCCGCACGAAGCCAAAAATCAGCAGGAAAAGGAAGATGATGGCCGAGCCGATGCCCGCGATCAGATAATCCGAAACGCCGCAGCAGATGCCAACCGCGATGGTCCAGAAAATATACACCGTGTCCCTGGTATCCTTGACGGCGGTGCGGAAGCGGACGATGCTCAGGGCGCCTACCATGCCCAGGGACAGGGCGATGTTATTGCCGATGACGCACATCACAAGGGTGGTCGTCAGGGTCATCATCACCAGAGATACGTTGAAGCGGCGGCTATACAGGGGCCCTGCATGGGAGACCCGGTAGGAGATGAAAATCAGGGCGCTCAAAACGGCAGCTGCCAGGAAATTCAGCAGCACCTGCTCCAGAGAGAGCTCTCCGACGCTGGAAATCAGCGAGTTGTAGATCAGTTCCTTCATGCTTATCTTCTTCCTCTCTTGGTGACTGCCCTTGCCGCGCAGTATTTGCTGTTGGATATCTGTTCCCGATCCGCCATGCGGAGCACATCCTTGATGTCCGAAAACAGGAATCGGTTGTACTTGACTTCCAGGGTGATCTGCCCCGGTGCGCAGACCGGATGGGTGATGAGAGCTTCGTCAAAAATATTGAAATTCGCCTCTGTGGCCCGCAGGCCGCTGTCGAACGTGATGCGGGTCTCGTTGATGTCCCGGCAATAGGCCTCCCGGTCATACTCCACGATCACACGGGGCAGATAGCAGCCCGCGATCATCAGCGCGCCCAGCCAGCGGGCAAGGGGCTCGGCCCGATCCACCAGGCCGCCGTAGTCCCCGGCGATCATTCGTTCTGCCTCCGCCCGGCTGAGGGTCAGGGAACGCTTGCGCTGGAAGCCGCCTTCCTTTTGCTTCAGCTCCAGCTTGACGGTTTCGCTGAGCGGATCATAGACCCGAAGGCGGATCTTCCGGCGCTTATCGATCCCATCCACCTTCGCTTCAAAATCCGCGTCCAGCAGCGTGTCGAAATAAAGGGACCTCACCAGATAGCCCCGCAGGCCGTTGTTGGGATCCGGCGGGGCCACAAAGGTCAGCTTTCTCCGCAGCGCCGCCGCCTCATACTCTGTGATCCCGTATTTGAATTCACGGCGGACGACATCAAGCATTCGTCTTGTTCTCCCCTACGGGCCGCCGCAGCAGGTCTTCATATGTATAGAAGCCGCGCTTCTTCCGGTAGCGGAGAGCCCCAAGCAGGCAGCCGATGGCCAGCAGCCCCAGGCACGCACCGCCCACTACCGCCAGATCCCGGTAGACATGGTCATAGACAACGAAGAACACGATCACCGTCCCCAGCAGGGCGGTGAAATAGGGCGTCACGGCCTGGAAGAAATTATAGAATCTCGCTCTCTTGGACAAATAGGCCATAAAACTGCTGATGGCTGCCAGGAAGACCCAGCCCACCACGCAGAAGACCACAAAGAAGATCAGGCGGATCTCAGGCTGTTCCGTCAGCTTTTCCGCAATGATATAGCCGACAGCGCCGCCTGCGACCCCCATCAGAAGAAAGAGCATGGCCTTCAGACAGCGGAAGCCCGCAAGGGCAATGCTCATCCCTATGATGAACAGAAGGATGACAGCCAGGAAGGTCAGCACTTCACGCGTGAAGAGCATCCCGCCGCCGAAGGAGGGTACGGCAAAAATGTATTTTTCCATTTTGGACTCCTCATTCCCGCCGCCTGCTCCTGCCGAACAGATCGCCGATCCTCCGGACCCTCAGCAAGGGCAGACAAACTGTATTCACGTCTTGATTATCAATCGTGCGCTCTTTTGGTTATACATTCTTTATTTTACCGTTGTTTTGTTTTCATGTCAATCCTAAATCCGTCAACAACTAAGTTCGATAATTTGAAGCGCTGCTGTTCTATCACGAAGACCGGGATTTCGGCGGCTTCAGGCGGGAGGGGGCTTATTTCAGCTCCCATCACCGGATGATCTCCCTTGCGAGACCTTCGTCAAGCTCCCGGTGTCGCGGAATCGCTTCCCGGTTCTTCCCCTTCTCGTAAACGGTATGCTTCCCGTCGTCGCGCTTCATTCGCCAGCCGTTCCGCTCCAGCAGGTTGATCAGGTCGCGTCTTTTCATCCAGCAATCCTCCATCCCTTTTCGCTGTATGCTATACACAATAAATACATACTTGTCAAGGGAATGCAGGAGGCGGAGAATTTTTCACAAATGATTGCACGCTATGAAGTTATATGTTATGCTATATACACAAAAATTATAAGAAAGAAGGGACCTGAATGAAAACCACCCGCAAGCTTTGGTCGATCCTCCTGGCTCTGGTCATGGTGATCTCCCTCTTCGGGGGAATCACCGCGGCGAGCGCCGCGGAGGGCGAAATCACTCTCGTACCCGATGCGACCATCGGAGGTGAGACCGTTACGCTGACGGCAACGGGCGTGCAGGAATATATCACCGTGTTTGACCTGGCCTCCATCGGCTATGGCTCGGGCCTGGAATACTGCCTGTGGTTCGAGCACACCGGCTCCTTCAGCTTCGACAAGGACATTACCCTGTATTACCAGGGCAGCGCGAAGGTGGATCTGACGGGCGGCGAGGTCTACAGCATCGCCGAAGGCATTAGCGGCGGGACCTGGAGCGAGCTCTATGCCCTGATGGACGACGGAAACATGCTGATGATCCTCGATCAGGACAGCCCCGGCAACTTCGCCAGCCTCGCGGCCGACACTCCCCTTGCCGAATTCCCCGGCTCCCTGAACGGGCAGCCCTCCCCTGCGCCTGCGCCGACTGTGCCTGCTGAGATCGACTATCCCGATCCCGAGGGCGTCGTAAGGACGGCGAAAAAGAATGCCGACGGCTCCATCACCCTGGCCTTCTCCTCCGACGTCCACCATGTGGGCGGAAGCCTGAATCTTCAGGAATGGATCGACGCTTCCGGCATCGACTACATCGACTCCATCGGCTTCTGCGGCGACCTGGGCGCTGCCAGCGCCGCTACCACCGATCTTTACTGGAGTTACGTAGGCGAGGTCATGGCCTATGTGGACAGCGAGATCGAAGCGGGCAAGATCGGCTCTGCCGTCTACACCCATGGCAACCACGAGTGGTTCCCCACCAGCGGCGGCGGCTATAAGACCCAATTCAGCAAGTATCCGGAAGTCGCCGGCAGGATCAAGCAGCTGGGCGAAGCGGTGAGGACCGACGATTACATCATCTATTGCTTCGGCGCCGGCGAAGGGGCATCCAGCTATTCCTGCCACTTCACCCTTGAGGATGCGGCGGTCATGGAGGAATACCTCAGCACCGCCCCCACGGATATCCCCATCTTTATCCTGACCCACTATCCGCTCCACACCTGGATCCGGGGCAGCTCCGTGCGCGTCATCAACTATGCCGGCGACGTCATCGACGTGCTGAATCAGCATCCCAATGTGGTCCTGCTCTGGGGCCACAACCACACCGAGTATGACGACAATTACTATGACCCCAAGTTTGCCGGGGATGAGATCGTCATTGACGCTTCGGGCACGACCCGGACCCTGAACTTCTCCTACCTGGCTGCGGGCTGCACCTCCGACGAGGAGTACACCGGCAGCAAGGGCGGCAGCGCCGCCACCATGAACAAGGGGCTCATCGTCACCATCGGCGCAGACGGCGGCCTCAACTTCAAGTATGCCACCCTGGACGGCAAATTCATGAACATCGAAAGCCCCTGGATGGTCCGTTTCCGGAACACCCTGAACGGGAACGCGGTCTTTGATACCCAGTATGTGGAGAACGGCTCCACCGTCACAGCGCCCACGGCTCCAGAAATCGAGGGCTATGAGCTCACCGGATGGACTACCTGGCTGGACGGCGTGGAGGTCGATTTCGACTTCGCAGCGCCCATCACCCGGAATATGCTGGTCACCGCCAACTATGCCCGCATCACGAAGCCCGTGGCAGAGGAAGCCGCCCTGGATCCCGCTTATGTATACGTGACGATCCAGGACGAGCAGGCCACTGCCATCGGCAGGAGCGGAACGGCCATTGCCCTCTATCCCGTACCCTATGCGGAGGGCATGACCGTGGGCGACGCCTTTCTCAAGGTCCATGAGCTGGAATACCCCGAAGGGACGGAGGGCGTTTCCACCTACAACACGGGCTATGGCTTCTGGTCCTTCGGCACCCTGTGGGGCCACAAGCCGCAGAACGGTTCTCTCGCCTTCGACCCCTCCCAGGAGAAGTGCTGGATCGACACCAGCGCCGAGGCGGTCCCCGGCGCGAGCTACTATGCCCTGGCCTATGACACCGCATGGATCTCCACCAGCTTCATGGCCCCGGCCTGCACCGCAGCCAAGGTGGGCGAGACCATCACCCTCTGCGCTAAAACCTTTGCCATGGACGCTTCCTATAATTACACCGCCGAGGGCTTTACCGGCGACGTGTACTGCGGAACAGGCTTCGACGACCTGACGGACACCGGCATCAACGCGCTGGAGGGCTATTTCGACATCAGCTTCTCCGCCCCCGGCAGCTACGTTCTGGTCGTCAAAGGCGCGCAGGGAGACGCGGTCAGCTATGTCACCGTGACCGGCCCCGTCGTTCAGGTTTCCAACCAGAAGCTCACCGTGGACGGCGTGGAGCAGCAGATCGACCACTACAACATCGACGGCTCCAACTACTTCAAGCTCCGGGACCTGGCCTGCATCCTGAACGGAACGCCCAACAGCTTTGACGTGAGCTACGACGCCGCGGCCAGAGCCATCAACATCACCACCGGAAAGGCCTATACGCCCATTGACGGCGATATGGTTCTGGGGGAAGACAAGTCTTCGACCGCCGTTCTCTCCAATCAGACCGTTCTGGTGAACGGTGCTTCCGTCGCCTTCACCGCCTTCAACATCGGCGGCTCCAACTACTTCAAGCTTCGGGATCTGGCCGCATACCTGGGCTACGACGTGGGCTATGACGCGGCGGCCCGCACCAGCCAGATCATCACGAAATAGGCTTATCCGCCAGCCGATCCCATCGGCAAAAGAAAGGGACTGTTGCAGAATACGGTTCCGCCGGGGGAAAACAAGTGAAAATGCTGTTGGGAGCGGGCTTTCTGTCCGCTCCCAATGCCGTTTGCGTGCCGTGCTCTGTCAAGGGCGCTCCTTCCCCGTTACCAATCGGAAGAGATCGCGCCGGGAAGGTCCTCCGCAGCCTCGAAGCCCCGCTCGAAATCCATGAGGTCCACCATGCAGGAGCTCCCGTCCTTTTTCCGCAGGATGATC
>JAEEGI010018076.1_pt1 | contig 14364 bp, 7 predicted proteins | sample 8958751 | NCBI WGS metagenome assembly JAEEGI01 (sample SAMN16246545, study PRJNA631951) | gut metagenome | biome: gut microbiome; feature: rumen; material: KS-attached | host: Bos | place: Iran: Karaj | collected 2018-10
TTTTTTTATTTATTTATTTGTTTATTAAAAATAATTCTATATTCTATTAAAATTTTCTTAAAAAACTTAAATTAATTAAACACAATATATAATAATATTAAATATGATTAAAAATAACTTATATTAATTGTTTTTAATGATAAAAAATATCAAGAGATGTAATTTTCTTTATCACACAAATAATCAAAAAAAAAATTAAAACCCAAATTTGTTTAACCTTAAATAAATTAATGATTAAGCAATTTTATTTATTAATGATTTTTGAAAAGCATTAGAATAACTTAATTTACTTCCTCCCATTTTTCTTTGACCTTCTCTTACATCTCCATACATGGCTGCTCTACCTTCAGCATTGAATTTTTGCTCATCTTCAATTAATTTTAATGACTTTTTAATTTCATATTCATAAGTTTCTTTTCCTTTATAATTATGATATAACCATTCTCTCATTCTAGTTAAAAGACTTTTTGCTTTACTAATATTATTTTCTTCTCTGAATTTTAAAGCATTTTTCATTGTTTCATAAGTCATACTTCTTGCATATTCTTCATTTACTTTGTCTAAATCTACAACTTCTAATTTACTTTCATAATTTAAAGATTTTGTTTCTACAATTTCTTTTCCATTCATGTCAATATATTTAATTTCAACATCTAACATTTTATCTCCTTTTTTAATTGAATGTGGTAAATCAATTTCTAACACAAAAGTATAATCCTTTCCAGAAATAAATTGTAATAATTCTGTATCAAAATGTCTATCATTCAAATTATAATTATATAGTTCTTCTTCTCCATAAACTTTTTTTAAATCGAAATAACTATTAACATTAATTAAAACATAATTCGAGATTACACTCATACATCCACCTAAAACATTAATAAAATAATCTTGAATTTTTTTAAATTCTGAAACATAATAAAATGACCCATCTCTAATATTTGCTAATTTATTCATAATTTTTGGGTCATGGTCATTTCCATAACCAAAAGTATGTAAAGTAAAGAACAATTTTAAATCTTTTGTCATATCTTTGAAATTTTGAGCTAATTGAAATTCATCTAAATTATTATCATTACCATCAGAAAGTAAAATTATAGAAGCAATTCTATTATTTATATTAGATTGATCTGTTTTTAGAATATCAATTGCACTTTGTAAACCACTTAATATTACAGTTCCTCCTCCTGCTTTGATTGAATCTATTTTATTTAATATCATTATTTTATTTCCTGAATTTGTATATGTTAAATCTAAAATATTAAAAGATTGATGATTAAATAATATTAAGGAAATTCTGTCATTATCTGACATTAATGATACTAATTTTTTCAAAGATTCTTTAACTAATATAATTTTTTCTCCTTGCATACTTCCTGAAATATCTATAACACATATCAAATCTACATTTGATATTTGAGTGTTTGTGTCTTGAGATTTTAAGTTAAGAATTATTGGAACATTTGGATTAAATAGTCTTTCACCATGAGATACAGATATATCTATTGATTTGGATAAAAGAAGTAAACTCACTAAAATTAAAAGAAAATATTTCATTTTTAATTATATTTTTTAGGATTTTTTGAAATCTATATATAATTAATTTTTAAATTATTTTTTCATACACATATTTATTTACATCAGAAAAATTAATATGTAAAATTTCAAAAACAAATCAATAATAAAATATTTAATATTATTTCTATTTGATGATTATTTTATTATTCTTAAATTATTTTAAAAATATTAATTAATTTATAGATTCTACTTCAAGTTATACTTGTAATTTTAGATAACTTATAATAATTTATAAAAATATTATATATTTTATTATTTTTAGGATCAATTATTTTATAGATTATGAATTTCAGAATTTAACTCGATGAAATTAAAAATTTTCCTACTTCACATATATTAGAAAAGGTTTACAGCTTTGTAAGGGAAATTTTTATATAAATCATATGGACATTTGTTTCCTTATTTTTTTTTGAAAATTTAAATTAAAAATGGAGATGTATAATTAATGAAATGAAAATTCTAAGATATTGAGCCAACCAAAGTTATTTTAATTTTTTTACTTCTTATGTTATTAAATTAAAAATAATTTCTAAATGAAAAAACCCAATTATAAGTTTTAATTAGGATATAATAAAAATTTGTTCCCAATTGTTTATAGCTTTAAAAAAGTATTTTATCCTTATCCTTTTTTGTTTTGAATTTATCATGATGATTATAAAAAATTTAATTGTGTAATTGATATCTTAATAATTAATTCAAAGTAATTACAATGAAAAATTAAAAATTATATTTTAGGAGAGCCAGAAATAACATTTTCAATTCCACATTCTCTCATTTTAATTCTGAAATAACCATTTTCTCCCCAATTTTTTCCCCAAGAATTTGCAACAATCCAATATTCAACTCCATTTTCTTCACCCCATCCAACAATTTTAACAGCATGTCCTCCTAATAATTCCACTCCTTCTCCTTTACTATATATTCCACTCTTATAATTCATGAAATCACTATAAACACTAAACCCACTTTCAATGGGACCATATTTCATTATATCACTTTTAATTTGATTAATAGTAAATAAATAATAAAATCCAGAAGCTTTATATTTCTTATATTCAACATCACTAGTATCACATTTCCATCTGCAGAAACTAACACTTCCATCTCCAGAAGTATATTTCTTACATTCATCACTTACAATACCGAAAAGTCTCAAATATAACCAACTCATTGTTAGTATTCCACCATTACAACCGAAATCAAAGTAATCACATGATACCATATCTTGAGGAGAGAGAACTATATTAATTGTATTGTTTGAAGATATACAGAAACGATCAGAAAGGACTTCACTTGCTGCATGTGCCCAACAAGATCCACAATTTGATTGATCACGAATTTCATGAATACAGGATGGCCATTTTTCACGAGAATCAAAAGATTTTGGTAAAGGATTTACTGAATATCCTGTTCTTATGTATTTTGTATCTTTTAAGTATTTTGGGTTAAGACCTAAACGTGCTTTTACTTCATTTGAATCTTTGAAAGGATGAGATGAAGGAGTTGGATAAATTTCAAAAGATGACTTTTTTTTTAAGGAATCTAAATAGGATTGGGTTATTGGGAAGGAGAGTGTAGTACATAAAAGAGTTAAGGTAATGATAAAAGATTTCATTTTTATTTTTATATAATTTAAACAAATATTTGATTAAATTAAAAAAATATATATTTAATACTTTAATTATATATATAAAGGAAAAATTTAGAATATGACAAAATTAAATATTTTTTTCAATTCTTTCTTCTAAATTATCATTTTTAATAATTTCATAAAGAACTGTTTTTGGAATTACACTTAATATAGTTCTAGTTTTGTTTATATCTCTATTTTCATGAAAAATCATAGGAAAAATATGGAAAATATATATAAAAATAATAATAAGATAAAAAATAATCATCAAAATGTAAATGAAATCATGATTATTTCTATAAAATTCTTCAAAAGAATCAAATAAAAGTCCGATAATATTTTGATACATTGGAACCAATATATCAACAATAATTAAAGTTATATCTCTGAAACCTTTATAATTTACAAATAAAAAAGGATTTGATTTTAAATAATCTTCTTCTTCTACACCATCAGGAATGGATGGATTATATAATTCAGAGCCATATGCAAAATCTGTATAATTATATCCTTTTTTAACAGAATAATTTAAAACATCTTCAAAATCATTAAGAAGTTCAAAAAAAACTTTAATATAAAATGAATGAATAGGAATCAAACCATAATCAACAACATTATTTCCAATTTCTTCACATGTTAAATTTGATAAATTAAATAAACCATCATAAAAATAACATAAACCTTCAGTTAAACTGTTTATTATAATAATTGATACATTTCCTGGAAGACCTTTTTCAGTTATATTACCATAAATATAAAGCTCTAATTGTTTAAGTCTTAAAAAGATATCTTTAGCATCATTAATTCTTTTATTAATATCTTCTAATTTTTCTCCTTGATATAAATATAAACCTGAATTTCTAATATGTAAACGTAATTTATTTATATTTTTAAAAAAATATTGTTCTTGTTCCATACATAAAATATTTATTAATGCAGAATTATAAAATTTGATAAAACTTGATAATGTTTTTATAATGGATGATAAAACAATTATAATTAAACTTCCATGGACTATTAAATTTAAGGGTGATAAATTTTTAAATTCTTTATTTTTAATTATTTGTTCTTTATTAAAAATTGATAGTCCTCCTTTTTTACTTTGAATTAATTTATTATTATGAGTTTCTTTTTTAGATAATAAATCTTCAATATCATTATCATCTTCATCAGAATTCATGAATTCATGATTTTGGGAAAGTGATTTTTTGTCAATTTGAATATTAGAATATTTTTGGCATTTCAATCCCATCATTTTAACTACTTCAATATCAATTTTATAAAATAAATTTAAATACTTTTCCTTTTCTCTTACTGATCTAGTTTTTCCTAAAATACAAAGTAATGTAACTATAATTTCAAAAAAGAAATAAACAACAAATATAGACCACAATAAACTTTTATTTGATTTAGAAATTTCTTCTATTTCTTCTAAATAAAATTTATTAAATACTCTTATCCCATCTGCAATTTTTTGATAATTATCCATATTATATTGAACCCTATGATTTAAAAAATGTTGTTTATTTTCATTTAAATGAATAAAACTAAAATAATTATAAACATATATTTGAATTGAAGGAGTTAATAATAATTCATAAATTCTATGATTAAAAGAATATTCTTTGTCATAATAATAAAATGTAATATTTAAATAAGAAGTATCAATTATTTTTTGTCCTTTTTTAGAAATTGCCACTTTATGAATAATAAACTTATCAAGATGTTGCTCAGTTTCATGATAAATAGTTTTTAATTTCTCTTGCACAAAATAAGAATATTCAGTTCTATTATTTATATAACTACAATTATATTTTGGATTTTTTAAAAAAATAAATTCTGATAAATAATAATATGCTAAAATTATTTGTTCACTAAGAGAACATTGAACATGAACAAAAGAAGATAAAATATAAATTTGTTTACTTGAGTTTAAAATCTTGGTAAATGTTATATATGGAACTACAATTAAAATTACAAGAGATAAAAGATAATTCATTATCAAAGAAATTATACTTTTATTTATTAAATGAGGAGAAATTAGTTTATTAATCAGAGAATTTTGACTTTCAGTTTGAGTGCTTTTTATTTCAATTCTACTATCTACATTTTTATTTTTGATTAAACTATATCTATATTCTGCTTCTTTATTGTCTTTTCCATCTGATACAAAACTTACTCTTTTTGTTACAGCTCTTTCTCCAATCATAATTTCTTCAACTTGACTTTCAAAATTATTTCTTTTAACTTCTTTCAATAAATGATTATTAAAATCATATATTGAATAAATTATACGATTTGTTTTTACTTTATAATAATTTTGATAACTTATTTCTTGGTCAATCATTAAATTTTCATTTACTTTGTTATCATATACATTATCATTTTCATTTTTAGAATTACCACTTAAATAAGAAGAATCAGAAGATGATGTATTAGAAGAAGATGAGTTTTTTAAAGAAGATTCAAAAGAAGATTTTTCTTTATTATTATTTGTAACTAAATTATCTTCATATTTTTTTTCAAAAAAATGTTTGATTGAATATATTTCATTTTCATAATCTTCGCCTTTATTTTTCCTAAAAAAAGTTTTTGCTTTAATATCAAAAACAAATTTTTTATCAACAGAAGGAACATAATTTTGACTAACAAAATTTGTCTCCATATCTTTATTTTGTAATATATGAATTAAACTTTTTCTACTTTTGTTGGTTTTACTATTTTTTTTTGATTGGCTATTGGTATAAGATTTAGTATAACTTTTACAAATTGAGAGTGTTTCAAAAAGATGTTCTGTAGATTCCAATTCAATCCAAAAACCAGTAGTTTCACTTAAAATTTTAAATTCTTGAATCAAACATAAAAATCTTTTTGAATTTTTCCAATTTATAACTACTTTATCTTTCCCATTATTACTTATTAATAAATCTTTAAATATTTTAATTTTCAACTCTTTATGTTCTTCTTCATTTGGAATATTATTTAAAGCATGTGAAACTTCAGAATTAAAATCTGGAATAAATTGAGTTATTTCAATAGATCCATTTAAAAAATAAGATTCAAAACCTAATGAACTCAAACAATTAGGAGTAAAATTTTGAATTAATAAATCATTATTTATTAATATATAACATTTTCTATACTTATTTTCATTTTTTCTTTCTTGTTTTTCATTTAATTGTAAAAATATCATTGGTTGGTTATTTTCATCAAAAATTATTCCATTTTTTACAAAAACAGGAACTAGAAATTTTGCACTATTACGGAATAAAACAAAAGATTCTTTTAAAGTATTAAAAGAATTATATTGAGGAGTTGAATATTTAATTTTTATTTTTAACATTTTTTCATGAGATTGTCTTATAAAATCAGGAATTATTAAATTTATACTATGATCAACTAAATCTTTCTCTGAATAACCCAATAATTGGCAAATTCCTAAAGAAATTTTTTTTATTAATCCAAAATATTCTCCATAACCATAAATAACAATAAATTGGAAATTTGATTTTGGTTGAAGTTGATTTATATCAAAAAAAGATTTTTGTAATTTTTCATCATTTTCAAAATCATGATTATTCTCTAGAATATCTTGTGAGTCATTTAAAACATCTTTAATAAAATTTTGATATAAAACTGAAATTCTTTTTGTATTTAAACCATTAGAAACTAAATTTTTAAATTTTTCTTTAATTGATTGACGTAATTCATCAATTTTAACTCCTAAATCTTTTAATTGATTAACATCAATTCTTTCATTTTTGTTTAATAAAATATTCCAAAATTGTGTATATAATTGAGAAATTTCTTGAATTAAACATAAAATTTGTTTAGTTTGAAAAGCATATGAAATATGAGTTTCTTCAACTCCCATTTCAATCCCTCTTTCTTCTAAATTTCTTTTTATTCTATAAATAAAAAATTCTTCTGTGAAACTTAATCTAGATAATTCTGATGCTTTAATTAAAGTGTTATAACTTTTTTGATATTTTTTTAATTTTTCAATTTGGAATATAGCATAGTTAACTAATAAAACTGGACTATCTTTATAAATATTTAATGACTCTTTAAATAAAAAATCAATGTGTTGATATAATAAATATTCAATATCTGAATCATCAACTGTTGTATCTTTAGTTTTTTCAAGAATTCTCTCTAATCCAGTTAAATTTTTTATTTTTTGAAATTGACTGGTATTTGTTTTATTATATGAATAACTTAATATATCCATTATTGATTGTCTATTAATTTTTCTTGATTCAATAGCATGAATAAATAATCTTATGTTATTATATAATTCTATATCTTTTGCTCCTATATTTAAAGTTAATTGAAATTTGTCATTTTTGAAATAAAAAGAAGATAAAATAAAAAGGAAGGAACTGATTAAAAATATTGATAATAATCCTGTGAAATTTAATGATTTTATTAAACTTCCAAGAAATAATAAAAAACATCCCCAACAATAAATCAAATTGAGCATAAATTTTGCTAAAATTAAAAAATCATTCTTTTTTTTGTATTTTCTTTCAAGAAAAAAACTATAAAAACAAAAAAATGATGAAATTAAAAAAAAAATATAGCAAATATTCTCAATATCAGAAACACACCAAATTTTTAAAAAAATAACAGTTATTGTTCTTGAAAAAAGAAAAACTATACTTCCATTTATAATTAAATATTTTGAAACAGATGATGAGAAAGAATCATTTTTTTGAAAAGATAAGGAAACAAAAATATGAGAAAGAAAAAATAACATAATGAAGGAGAATAAACAAACTATTAAAAAAATTCTATGTCTTTGACTCCAACAACTAAATTTTTTGGCAAAAAAATGTTTACTATCACAAACTATAATAGTTAATAAAATTTCTAAAAAATTTTAAATAAAAATTTACCTTGTATAGGAACAATTAATATACTACTAATTAAATCCATAGAACACCTTAAAAAAACTAAGAAAAATTTTTTATCTTCAGTTTTTTTATGATTTAAAAATAGAATGATTAAATATAGATAAGCACTAAAAATAAAAAAAATCAAAACACAACATATTAATGTAAAAATAAGAAAAAAATATTGATTATCATAAAAATAATAAAGTAATCTAAAATATTTAAAAAAGTTTATTAAATTTGTTAAAAGTTTAGAGTTATGCCAAATTGGAATAGTCTATATAGAAATTAATATTTTTCATACCAAATTATTCATTATTATTCCAAAATTTTGAAATGCTTCGATTATTGCAAAAATTATTTCAACTTTAAAATTTGATGAATATGAATTATATATATTATATATAACATTAAAATTGGCTTCTTTTATTTTCTTATATAATTCATTCATTTATTTTTTCAAATACAATTCTATTTTTATAATTTTTTTAAAAAAACATTATAAATAAAAAATAAAAATTTTTTGTTTTTCCTTTCATAATAAAAATAATATTAATTTAAATTAAATAAAAATAAATAATTTACACACAATTTTATAAAATTTTAGAGTTAAATTCATCAAAATTGCATTAAAATATTAAGCCAAAATTCAACTGCGCTTTCTTTAATTTTCATTTCCTCATAAATCATTCATTAAATGGCTTAAATCTTTCTTATTATAAAAATTAATTCCAAAACAACATTAAATTTTTACTTCTAATGTATTTAAAATTGAATATATAAAAAATTGTTTCTTTAAATCCTATAATTAACTTTTTTTAATCCCATTCCTTCCTTAATTAACTACTTTATAATCTTATTATTCATAATTATTATTATTTTATCATTAAAATACTCATTATTAACTTTTCTCCATATGAATATATTAAAAAAAGAATAATATCATAAATAATTCATTAATTAATCCAATAATTAATCTATGAAATAGTTCCTGCAAAATTAATCATTTCAGGAGAAACATATAAAGGAAATACAACAAGAACATATTTTTCATGTGTGAATAATCCCTCTAAATAATAGATTATGTAAAGGGTGTTCTCCTAATAAAAAATTTTCTGGTTTTATGTCTATGTATCTTTCCTTTTGGGTATAAATTTTCTAATTATATTGTTTTTTAAGATATTTATCAAACTATTTTTTTAATTTTAGGAGGTTGAATAGACATTTAAGAAGTATTTTTATATAAATTTATTTAATTAAATATTATATGTAAGGAATAAATAATTATTATTTTATCTAATAAATTTGAAATTGATGAAAAATCAAATTCCTATTCCTATGTTTAATAATGAAAATTCTTTCAAAAAAATAAAGTTTCATCGACCAAACAAAAGTATAGAATTCAAAAAAATTAAAAAATTAAAATTAGACTATAAAGACCCTTCTTTCTTTCACAACACAAATATAGAAAATGAAAGAAATTCTTTAATAACAATTTTTCAAAAAATAAAAAATTCAAAAAATGAAACAATTAGATCAGAAAATTATCCTTTTAATACAATAACAAATTTCCCTACAATTACTACAGAAAAATCAACACTAACTTTCAGAGAAACAAAAAATAAAAATATAAATGAAGATATAAAATATTATGATAAAATTTTTAAAAGAAAAAAATTATGGAAGAAAAAAAAAATCAATTCAATTGATAATTTATTAAATATAAAATATGCAGAAAATGAAAAACAATATTTAAAATTAGCAGAAAAAGAAAATAAAAAAAGAATGGAAAAAGGATTTCCAAAAAAAAAATTTACACTGTCAAAATTTACTGAAAATCAAATTCAAATAATTAAAATAAATTTAGATTTTATTAAATCAATTGAAGATTATGTTTTACCTATTTTTAGTAAAATAAAAACTAGAGCATTATCAAATGATATAAAAGAAAAAAATAAAAATAAAGAAAATTATTTTATCAGTCCTTCCCATAAAAGAGTTTTGAAAAATAAAGAATATAAAAGTGAAAGAAATCTTTTTCTAACAAAAACAATTTCAATTAATTGAAAAAATTTAAATGAATTTCAAAATAATATATTGTAAATCATTTTTTTTAAATATATAAATTAAATTATAATAAATTATTAATATTATTCAAAAAAGATTTTAAAGTAACATATTTATGATTATTTTTGTGTTTAAATAAAAAATATATATTATTCTTTTTTTTTTAATTATACCGTTAATTACATTAAAAAATAATTCTCAAATATATTTCAAAGAAAAATTCACATCCAATAACAAAAGCTTGAACATTAAATTCTTTAATATTTGAATTAAGAAAAAATAAAATTTTTGTTCTAAGATTACATTCATATAGGAATCAAAAATATTATTATTAATAAATAATGAAAAATGTCTATAAATTTGGAGTTTTAGTTTCAATATGATAATAGATGTGATATATGGTTAATTAAAAATTTTATTGATAATAGATTTAAAAGAAGTTTGATAAGAAAATGGAAGTATAATTATTATAAAGAAAAGGTTAACGAATTTATATAAAATTAACTCTTAACTTTCATTTATATATTACCTTAAGAAATGAAAATTGAGTGAATTTAAAAAAGTAACGTTTTTCTTTGAATTTCACAATAATTATTTATATATATAAAAATTTAAAAAAATGTTTTTTAATTTTTATTGGAATAATTTTAAAAAAAGAAACCTAAAATAATAATAGAATTATTTTTAATATCTTACAAATAATAAAATAAAATAAATATAAAAAAACATCATGATGTCAGTTTTTAATATAAATAACCATTTGTCAAGTGAGGAGACAATTTTCTCAAAAAAATATGTAAAAGAGTCAAAATTATTAAAAGGAGATAAGCATCAACCAAAAGAAATAGACCCTTTTTTTATAAAACAAATTACATTATATTTAAATGATAATCTTCAATTAAAAAAATTAGATGAAAATGAAATTAAACATTTTGAAGAAAAAGTAGAAAAAGAAAAAAATAAAAGAACAATATTAGAAATAGAAGATATAAATGAAGAAGAATTTTCTTTATTAGATTCAAAAAGAATTTCTAATATATCTAATGTTAGAAAATTATCAATAGAATTTTTAGCAAATTTATATAATAAAGGAGTAGAATCAAAATCAATGACAAGTACAATAGATAGTAATGATTCTCATTTATTGGAATTTAAATCAGGAATAAAAATCAATCCTTCAAATCCATATATATATTCTATAAATAAATTACATCCTTTTTCTTTTTTTTATGGCACAAAATTATTAATATATGACAATAAAAAAAAAAATTTAATCGTCCCTGCTCCCAAATTTATTTCTTCAGAAGATTGGATGAAAGAACCAGATTATTCAAGAAAGGGAATTTATAAAGGAATAATATTAGATAATAAAAGTGGGTTAGTCACAGTTGATCCAAATATAAATAAAAAATATGCAGGTTTATTCAAAAATATAATTTGGCAACTTTTAAAAGTGCCTTTTGGACATCATATTTCACTACATATAAAAATGTTTCAACCAAAAACATTAATGGAAAGAACAACAAATATATTTTCATATGCTAATAAATATTTAATTCCTGCATCAGATCCAAATATTTCTGTAATGAAAAGATTTAAATATGTTTTAACTTTTGCCATTTCTGGTTTTTACATCCCAGCTCAACAGTTAAAACCTTTTAATCCCTTCCTAGGAGAAACTTTTCAAGGAGAATTCTCAAATGGAGCTAAAGTATATGTTGAACAAGTTACTCATACACCTCTTGCAATGAGATTTTATATAATTTATAAAAATATTTATAGAATTACAGGATATTTTGCTTTTAGTGTAGTTACAGAAAATTTAGGATCTAATGTTTATGTTGTTCAAAAAGGTCCAATAAACGTTGAATTTCCTAAATTAAATGAAACAATAACTTACAACGCTCCTAAAATTAAGTTTATAAATGTTACTTCTGAAAAAGGAAGATCTAATTTATTAGATGGAAATATTGTATTTATTGATACTAAAAATAATATTAAAGCGGTTGTTAAATTCTTTGAGAATAAAAAAAAGTTTGATGAAATGTATGGGGAGATTTTCCCATTTAATTATCCCAAAAATTTCAAATTTAATCATGATGAAGAGTGGGAATTTGCAAAAAAATATAAAATGAATTCTAAAGATAAAAAAATTTATTGTAAAATAGAAGGTTCTTGGTTAGGTCAATTAATAGTTGATAAAGAAATTTTATGGGATATTGATGCCCAAAATCCTGAATTTATAAGACCAGTTAAAAGTAGTTTACCATCTGATGGAAGATATAGAGAAGATGTTATTTGGCTTTATAGGTCTTTTTATTGTTCAAAAGATGAAAATGAAAGATTACTTTATCAAGATATTGCTCATGAATGGAAAATATTGATGGAAAATTTCAACAGAGAAGAAAGAAAAAGAAGAGATATCATAAAAAAGAAAAAAAAAAATAAATAAATTTTTTTTTATTCTGTAAAAATATATATTAGACTTTAAATTCTATTATATATTATTCAAAAATTGTTATACAATAAATATTTCATAAAATAATTAAAAAAAATATAAAAGTATTAAAAAAAATATACTCATTTTAAAATGAGTTTAATTTTATTTTTAATTATTCGAAAAATAAATGACTTTTAATTTTAACAATAGTTTTCTTTGCTTGTCTTTTTTTTGATACATCTCATATTTTTATGTGTATAATTGATGAATAACTATATCTTGAATTGACAATTGAATTATTTCTTAATCTTCAATTTGAAATGTTTATAATTTGAGCTAAATCAATATATTTTCTGATAAATTATATAAGAATTTAAATATATTAATGATTTATTGATGTCTAAAATTCAATTTATTTTTTTTGATTATTCATTGTCAAAAAAATGAAGATATATCCATAAAGAAAAGAAAAGATAACCATCTAGAGAGAGGTTAAAAAATAAACTCTCTATTTATTAAATAACTTTAGATTTTCTTAGCTCAAAAAAAAAAAATATATTTTAAAATGGGGAAAATAATAAAAAAATGAATTAAAATATAATGGATTGCATGGGAGTTTCCTTCCCATTAAAGAGGTTGCACCTCTCATAACTCCTAACAAGAAATTATGATATCCTTTTTATATATTAAATCTATTAATTATTAATTATTAATATTATAAAGGAAAAAAATAATTATTTATTTATAGAAATTATAATTTTTTTAAATGGAATCAAATAATAAAAATGTAAATGTTTTTTTTGAAAAACAAAAATCAGAAAATAAGAAATCCAAAAAAGAATTAAAAAATAATAAAAGGCAAAATAATCAAGAACCAAAAATAAAAGAGCCTTCAATTCAACAAAAATTTGAACAAGCAAATAATTTAATGATTCAAAGAAATTATATAAAAGCAGAAGAAATTTATTTAAATTTATATAATAATTCTTCTACAATATCGAATCAATTTTCAATAAATTTATATAATCAATTAGCTTTATGTTATTATAATCAAATAAAATTTAAAAAAGCAGTAGAAATTGCATCAACAATTATTTTAAAATATGACAACAAAAATAAAAAAGCTTATTTATTAATTTTGAAAGTTTTATATGATTTAGGAGAAATTAATAAAGCTTATGAATTAGAGGAAAAAATTATTTCTTAAATAAAAAGCCAAAAGATTTAGAAATTTTTAAAAATATGTTTCATTTGATAAATTTAGGGAAAAAAGAAGAAGAGAATAAAATCGAAAGAGATATATATTTTAAAAGACAAAAAATTATAATGTCTATTCTAAATAATGGATGGTTAAAATGGACATTAGCTACTTCAACTTTAGTTTTAGGAGGGTTTTTAATTACTAAATTTCTTTATAGGAAATGAAATTTATATAATTTATTATTTTTATATATTATTAAAAGAACTCTTTTTAGTTAATTTAGTTTTTGAATAAATATGGAAAAAATTTTTTATTAAATTAATAGTATTTTATATAAAAATAATTTTAAAGCTTTCTCAAAGAAAAGAAAGTATTTATTACTGAAGAAATTATTAAAAATTTTTTTAGAAAATACTATTAATTTATAAAACTAATTTATAGATAAAAATGTTTAAAGCAAAATGTAATTTAAATAATTTTTATTGAATAAAAAAAAATCAATTCCTTCTCAAAATATTATTTTTGAAAATTTTAAAAAGGAATAAATTATAAT
>JAEEGI010018077.1_pt1 | contig 14364 bp, 11 predicted proteins | sample 8958751 | NCBI WGS metagenome assembly JAEEGI01 (sample SAMN16246545, study PRJNA631951) | gut metagenome | biome: gut microbiome; feature: rumen; material: KS-attached | host: Bos | place: Iran: Karaj | collected 2018-10
TATCTTCAGCAGGCCATAATTCTCGATATGGCGAGTGATGTAACCGGCAATGATTGCCTGATTGATGACAGCTGCCAGGAACTTCTCTTCGCGATCTTGCATGCAGCCGAATTCTTCAAGTTCATCGTGCCTGTAAGATTTCACATTAGTTGTTTCCTTGCCACGCATCACCTCTATCACATAGTTCGCCTTGAATTTTTCCTTCAGTGCAAGAGTGGTTTCGATAGCAGCGCAGAGTTCTTCACGTGCCTCTATCTTCTTGCGTGGATGCAGACAATTGTCACAACTGCCACAGTTGTCAACATCATACTCTTCTCCAAAATAATGGAGCAGAGTCTTTCGGCGGCACACCGACGACTCGGCATAGGTTGCAGTCTCTTGCAGCAGCTGTTTACCGATTTCCTGCTCCGAGACCGGTTTTCCTTGCATAAACTTGAGAAGTTTACTCAAGTCCTTTTTAGCATAGAAGGTAATGCATTTGCCTTCTCCGCCATCTCGACCGGCTCGACCAGTTTCCTGATAATAACCCTCTAGGCTCTTTGGAATATCATAGTGAATAACAAATCGCACATCGGGTTTGTCGATACCCATACCAAAAGCGATGGTGGCAACAATAACATCAATCTCTTCATTCAAGAATTTATCCTGATTCTCTGAACGGGTAACGCTGTCCATACCTGCATGATAAGCCAGCGCTTTGATGTCATTCACTCTCAAGGTCTCGGCTAGTTCTTCAACCTTTTTACGGCTCAAGCAATAAATGATGCCCGATTTTCCTGGCATCGACTTCACATAGCGTATGATGTCCTTGTCTACATCAGCTAGTTTGGGACGAACCTCATAGTACAGGTTTGGCCTGTTAAACGACGACTTGAATACCGTAGCATTTGGTATGTTCAGCGTCTTCATGATATCATGCTGCACCTTGGGGGTAGCTGTTGCTGTGAGGGCTATGATGGGCCGTTTGCCTATCTCATCAACACTCTTGCGTATGTTGCGATATTCTGGCCTGAAATCATGTCCCCACTCCGAGATACAATGAGCCTCGTCTATAGCGTAGAACGACACTTTCACATTCTTGAGAAAACTGATGTTTTCCTCCTTCGACAGCGATTCTGGGGCAACATAAAGCAGCCGGGTCTTTCCTGCCAGCACATCATTCTTAACCTGGTCTATCGATTGCCTGTTAAGCGATGAATTCAAGAAATGTGCAATTCCATCTACCTCGCTATAGTTGCGCATGGCATCTACTTGGTTTTTCATGAGCGCAATCAATGGCGATATGACAATGGCAGTGCCATCCATCAGCAGCGAGGGCAACTGATAACATAGCGACTTGCCGCCTCCTGTGGGCATCAGAACAAAACCATCTTTCTCCTCAAGCAGGTTCATGATAATGGCTTCCTGATAGCCTTTGAAGGTGTCGAAACCAAAGTGTTTTTTCAGTTCAGTAGTTAACGTCTTTTTATCTATCATAGATCAAACGAGCAATGAATTCTGTCATTTCTCACACAAATATAATAAAAAAATGCGGAATAAAAAATTTTAGTCTATTATTCCGCACTTTTTTTAAATATTTTTGAGTCTTGCTATGATTGAGCCTCAAAATGTGACTGGCTGAACTGCTCACGGGCATAGTCGAGTGTCAGTTCAAATTTCTTGACCCGCTTCGAAGGAACATCATACATTGCCTCTATCATGATTGTCTCGAAAATAGAACGCAATCCGCGGGCACCCAATTTGAATTCAATCGACTTGTCTACAACAAAGTCGAGCACATCATCGTCGATCTTGAGTTGAACACCCTCCATCTTAAACAGCTTCTCATACTGCTTCACAATGGCATTCTTGGGCTCTGTGAGAATGCGGCGCAATGCATCTCGGTCAAGTGGCTCAAGATTGGTAACAATGGGCAAGCGGCCTATAATCTCAGGAATCAGACCATAGGAACGCAGGTCTTGGGGGGCCACGAAACGAAGCATGCGCTCACGTTCAATTTTTGAAATCTTATTGCCAGCCCCATAACCCACAACGTGCGTGTTGAGACGCAGAGCAATTTTCTTTTCTATTCCCTCAAAAGCCCCACCACAAATGAAGAGGATGTTATGCGTGTCAACGGCTATCATCTTTTGCTCAGGATGCTTGCGACCACCTTGGGGAGGAACATTCACAACCGATCCCTCGAGCAGTTTAAGCAATCCCTGCTGAACACCTTCACCGCTCACGTCACGTGTAATCGACGGATTGTCGCCCTTGCGTGCAATCTTGTCGATTTCATCGATGAACACAATTCCACGTTCGGCCTCCTTCACATTATAGTCACATGCCTGCAGCAAGCGGGTGAGCAAGCTCTCAATGTCTTCTCCCACATAGCCTGCTTCGGTGAGAACCGTGGCGTCGACAATGGCAAATGGAACCTTGAGCAACCGAGCTATTGTCTTGGCAAGAAGCGTCTTGCCTGTGCCAGTGGGTCCAACGATAATGATGTTAGATTTTTCAATCTCCACATCATCACTCTTATCCTGGAGCAATCGCTTATAATGATTGTAGACAGCTACCGACAAATATTTTTTAGCGGTTTCCTGACCAATAACATACTGATCAAGGTATTCCTTGATTTCATGGGGCTTAGGAAGCGTCGTGACATCAAGTTCCTTCACCTTTTGCTGCATCTGCTGGTCGAGATATTCAAGCGAGATCTCGTGTGCACGTTCGGCACACTCATCGCAAATGCATCCGTTTATACCGGGCATCAGCAATTTCACCTCACGCTCGCTCCTTCCACAAAAGCTGCAGTACATTTCACTCTTTTTCGCCATTACTTGGTTTTTTTGAGCACATTGTCAATCATGCCATATTCCATAGCCTCCTTCGATGTCATCCAATAGTCACGGTCACTGTCGGCATACACCTTGTCGTAGGGCTGGCCCGAGTGTTCGCTGATAATGGTATAGAGTTCCTTCTTGAGCTTAAGGATTTCTCTCGATGTAATCTCTATATCCGAAGCCTGACCCTGAATGCCACCCATAGGTTGATGAATCATCACCCTCGAGTGATTCAGTGCAAAACGCTTACCTTTTTCGCCAGCAACAAGCAGCACAGCGGCCATCGAGGCAGCCATTCCGGTGCAGATGGTCGATACGTCGCTCTGTATATACTGCATCGTGTCATAAATGCCCAAACCCGCATACACTGAGCCACCAGGAGAATTGAGATAGATCGACACATCTTTGCCTGGTTCGGCAGAATCAAGATAGAGCAACTGTGCCTGAATCACATTGGCCGTATAGTCGTCGATCTGTGTGCCCAGAAAAATGATTCGGTCCATCATGAGGCGCGAGAAAACATCCATTTGCGCCACATTAAGTTTGCGTTCCTCAATAATTGTTGGAGAAATGTAGTTGTCAGAAATCTGACTGGTGTACTGGTCAAGAGCCAAACCATTCATGCCTAAATGATGAACAGCAAATTTTCTGAAATCGTTATTATCCATTGTTCTAGAATAAATTTAATTACTAGTTGTTTAAAAAGGAGCGGACACATTTCTTGATTGCGACCGCCCCCTATTATGTTTATCGATGAGAGGAGTATCTCTCCAGTTTATTATTTCTCGAAAAGCTTGTTGAATTCTTCAACGCTCACTTCTTTCTCATCAAGACCCACACTTTCCTTGATGGTTGCAAACACCTTGTCCTCAAAGGCTCGGTTCTGGATCTGTTCGCTGTATTCTGGCTTCTCAAGGAATTCATGAGCATACTTGTCAATCACATCATCAGGAAGATTTGTCATGCCATACTGAGCAAACTGCTGGGCGGCATAGAAGCGGGCAAGGCGCATCTTGTCTTCAACTTCCACTTTCAGGTCATAGTTACGAGCCACCTTCTCCTTGATGAGTTGCCAAATGAGTTGTTCACGGGTCTGGGGATACTGCTCTTCCACTTTGCTGGTATCACCCTCTTTACTGCGGGCAAGCAGGAAGCGCTTCAGGAATTCGTCGGGCAGTTCCAGTTCACCCACTTTTTTTCTCAAGACGCGTTCTGCATCAACTGTGAAGCGATAGTTGCTGTCGCTCTTCAGCTGGTTGGCAATTGTTTCGCGCAGTTTCTCGCGATATTCTTCTTCATTCTTGGCAACATCTTTTCCAAGCACATTGTCGAAGAATTCCTGATTCATTTCAGCATCCTGATTCACCATAATCTCGTTCACATGGAACTTGAAGTCACTCTTCACGTCGGCCTCGTCTTTGCCCACGTTAAGCATGGCGGCCAGTTCGGTAAGGTTGCCATCAGCTGCAGCATGAGGATTGAAGACAATCTCATCATCAACCTTCTTACCAATAAATTTTGCCTTTTCATCTTCATTCTTCAAGAACTGCGGAGAGATGATGGTGCGATCCACCTTGATACCACCCTCTTTGGCGTTTCCTTTCTCGTCGAGTTCTTCCATCGAACCCTTCAGGAGTGCATCTTCAACCGACACTTCACCTGCCACTTGTGTACCAAAACGTTTCTTGTAGCTCTCATTCTGCTTCTCAACCATATCATCGCTCACCTTAATATTATAATAAGGTATCTTGACACGCTTGTCAAGTTTCAGGTCAAACTCAGGTGCAATACCCAAATCAAACTTGAACTCATAGTTAGTCTCTTCCTTCAGGTCGGCCTTCGTGTCAGCCGACACCATAGGTTCGCCCAGCAGGTCTATATTGTTATTTACGATATAGTCGGTTAGTGCCTTGCTCACTTTCTTGTCAACAACCTGCACACGCACTTCGGTGCCATACTGCTTCATGAGCAGAGACATGGGCACATGACCGGGACGGAAGCCCTTCATCGGGTGCTTTTGGCTTATCGACATTAATTCTTTCTTTACATCACTCTGATAATCTTCAGGAGTTAACGACACTGTGAGCACAGCATTCACGTTGTCCTTTTTGTCAAATGTTACGTTCATTGTTTAGTGTTATATTTTATTGAATAATTGTCTTGTTTAATTGCGTCTCTAAAAATGTGGTGCAAAATTACAAAGAATGAGATGTTTCGGCAAATTTCTCTTTATTATTTTTCATCACACCTCATCACAACAATGTTAATAATAGCAAAACTTATGCCAATTCAAGCCATTTAGCGCTTAAGCGTAGCCAAAAAAAATCTCCACAGCCCTATACCGTGGAGATTGATGATTATTACAAAACAGCTGTAATATCACATCGAAAGTATAATTCGCTTCTCGTCGGCATAACGGCGCATGTTCATCAACGCATAACGCATACGGCCCAGAGCGGTATTGATGCTCACCTTCGTTGCATCTGCAATCTCCTTGAAGCTCATGTTTTGATAGTAACGCATGAATATCACTTCACGTTGTGTCATAGGGAGCTGAGATATGAGCAACTTCACATCCTGCCGAGTCTGAAAGCGAATCATCTCGTCCTCGATGGTTGCTGCACTGAATTCCTTACGGTTGTATATGTCAGAGTCCTCGGCATCGGCCGACTGCACATTCTCCAGTTTTTCCTGACGAAAATGGTCAACTATGAGGTTGTGCGCTATGCGCATGATCCATGCCACGAATTTCCCGTTCTCGTAGTAGCGCCCTTGTTTAATGGTGGTAATGGCTTTGATAAACGTTTCCTGAAAAAAATCATCGGCGAGAACGTCATCTTTCACCGTATAACGAATATAGGAATAGACACTCTGCTTGTGACGCTCCAGTAGCTCGTCAAAAGCAGCATTACACCCATCGACATACAGCGATATCAGTCGTTCATCGCTTTCGTCCTTTAAATTTTTCATTACTATGTACTTGTTGGTTAGTAAGTAATGGTCACGTCGATAGGCAATTTGATTTTAATAGTTATTAATGTTTACGCTGCAAAATTACAAATAAATTATAAATTCACAAATTTTTTGTGCTTTTTTTGTAGATTTCATTCAAACCGACGGCCAAAAACCGTCATTTTCAAGAGCATCATAAACTCGTTCAAGGAGCAAGGAACAAACTTTCAGCACAACTGGTAACTGCTCTTATCGCTTGTTCCTTCTCCATAATTTATAAAATACATTCGACAACTTGAAGCCCAGTAGCACATAGTCTGTCAACTTCATTTTCTTCATGAGCGAATTATTCGCCATCAGACCTCTGATACCGTTGTCCGACACTCGGGTCTTCACATCATTAACCGAGTTCATCAACTGATTGCGCCCTATCTCGCGTTTCACCAGCGACAGTGCACGGCGATAGCGCAACTCATCAAGCGTGTATCCTTTCCACTCGTTTTGTGAGGGATCAACATTTATGTTCTGTATCTTCTCCATCGTTTATTTGTCTTTATCGTCGGGTGAAAGGAATAACTTCGATACAAATCGTGCTACAGGATCAAGAATGAGCTGCTTCTTGAACGCATAGATACACAATAGAATGATCAAAAGTATCAAGGCCACAATCAAATAGGCCAGCACGGCACTTCCTGTGGCGCTGATTATCACATGTGCAAGCGAAAATGCCAGAAAAAGCAAGGCACTCATGCCTAACACTATGGTTATTGCCACAAGAAATATTCTTGACAGCAATATCGAGGTCTTTTCGGCAGCGCTGAGCTTCGTGTAGTCAACCTCAAGTTTCAGATGACTCAGAAACGACTGCCACAGTTTGCCGTAATCTACATCATTCATATTATAACCATTTAAATCACACATGGCAATTCCTTGCCATGTGTGATACGTTATGTCATTTTGTCAGTGACAATTTTAAGGGGTGAGATTTACTGCTCTACCTGAGCACTAATCTGGTCAACCAGGCGCTCCACCTCGTCGTCGGTGAAGTCAATACCTTTCTTCTTCAGTAAGTCCTTGATGCGTTTACGGGTCTCTTCGCCTTTGGCTGGAGCAAACAGCAGAGCAATGCCACAACCCACAATAGTGCCACCAAGGAATGCATATAACAACGATTTCATCTTTCTAATTTGTTTAGGGGGTTATCAGTCTTTTTCAATTTCTCTTGCTATGTCATCAACCAGTTCCGACATATCATCATCTTTCAGCTTGATGCCTCTTTTCTTGAGCATCGATGCAATTTTGGTGCGGGTTTCCGATCCCTTTTCGGGGGCAAAAAGCAAACCCACTGTGGCACCTGCGAGCACGCCGCCCACTACTGCCATCACAATGTGAATAGGTTTAACGTTCATAGTAATTCTTATTTTAAATGTTAATAGATAAATAATCGTTTTTTGATTTCGACCACTAAATTATATAATAAAATCGAACAAAACAAATTATACCTATATTTTTTAACCTGATTTGTTCATTATGCGAACTTATGTTAACTTTGTAGCTTATTTCAATCGACAAATGGAAAAAGACTGCATCATCATAAAAGGAGCCAGAGTCAACAACCTCAAGAACATCGATGTGAACCTGCCACGCGGCAAGTTTATCGTAATCACGGGGCTTTCTGGCTCGGGTAAATCCTCACTTGCGTTCGACACGCTTTATGCCGAAGGGCAACGACGCTATGTCGAGAGTCTTTCTTCCTACGCACGGCAGTTTATGGGCCGACTCACAAAACCCGAGTGCGATTACATCAAGGGATTACCGCCGGCCATAGCCATTGAGCAAAGGGTGAACACACGCAATTCCCGCAGCACAGTGGGAACGTCTACTGAAATCTACGACTACTTGCGACTCCTGTTTGCCCGCATCGGCATCACCTACTCCCCCATCTCGGGCAACATCGTCAAGAAGCACACTTCACAAGACGTGATGAGCACCATCTATTCCTATCCTCCCGGTTGCAAGATGGCACTGCTGTGCAACGTCTTGCCACAAGGAGGACGCACCATCGCCCAACAACTCGAGGTGCTCGCTAAAGGCGGTTATTCACGACTGGAGCTGGATGGCCGTTTTATGCCCATCAGCGAAGTGCTGGCTAATGGCATCGACGAAGAGCATTTCAACCACCACCTGCTCATCGACCGCTTCATCACAACTGCAACTCACGACGACGACATGCGCATTCTCGACTCCCTGTCAACGGCTTTTTACGAAGGGAAAGACGAGTGCACACTCATGGTAATCGACAATAACAACAACCGCCACTACCACACCTACTCTAAGAAATTTGAGGCCGACGGAATCTCTTTCCAAGAACCTAACGACCTCATGTTCAATTTCAACAATCCTATTGGCGCATGTCCCACTTGTGAGGGATTCGGCAAAATCATGGGGGTCGACGAGAACCTTGTGGTACCCAACAAGTCTTTGTCGGTTTACGACGATGCAGTCATGTGTTGGCGCGGTAATGTCATGAGCGAGTGGAAACGAGAATTCATTCACCTCGCTTCGCGTTATGATTTCCCCATACACAAGCCTTACTTCCAGCTCACCGAAGATCAGAAACGGCTGCTCTGGGATGGGGCCGATGGCTTTCCCGGAATCAACGGCTTTTTCAACTGGATCAAAAGCAAATCCTACTCCATTCAATATCGCGTGCTGCTCGCTCGATACCGAGGCAAGACCGATTGCCCTGACTGCCATGGCTCTCGACTGAAACCCGAAGCCCTATATGTGAAAATCAATGGCATGACCATTGCCGACCTTGTGCACATGCCCATCGAACGCTTGGCCACATGGTTCAATGAGCTACAACTCACCGAAAACGAGCAAATCATTACAAAACGACTGCTTACCGAAATCAAGCACCGGCTGCAATATCTTGTTGATGTTGGACTCGGATATCTCACTCTCGACCGCCGCTCCTCGTCATTGTCGGGCGGCGAGAGTCAGCGCATCAATCTCGCCACATCCTTGGGCAGTTCACTCATGGGGTCGGTCTACATTCTCGACGAGCCCAGCATCGGCCTTCATTCACGCGACACGCACAAACTCATTTCAGTACTGCGCCAGCTCAAAGAAGGAGGCAACACTGTGGTGGTAGTGGAACATGACGAGGAAATCATTCGCGCTGCCGACTACCTTATCGACATTGGCCCCGAAGCCGGGCGTCTCGGAGGCGAGGTAGTCTACCAAGGTGAGGTCAGCCAGCTGCATAGCAGCGAACGTAGCTACACTTCCAAGTATCTCACGGGGGCACTTTCTATCCCAGTTCCCAAAACCAGACGCAAATGGAGCAACTTCATTGAGGTGAAAGGCGCGGCCGAAAACAACCTCAAAGGCATCGATGTGCGTTTCCCGCTGAATGTCATGACCGTAGTCACAGGCGTGAGCGGCTCGGGTAAATCCACTCTTGTCGATGACGTACTCTATCGGTCCCTGGCACGCCACTTCGACATTGCCGTCGACTCACCGGGAGCTGTAGCTGCACTCGAAGGCGACCTCGACATGATCAAGAATGTGGAATTTGTCGACCAGAATCCCATCGGCAAGTCCACAAGAAGCAACCCTGCCACCTACCTCAAGGCTTTCGACGAGATTCGCCAGCTCTATGCAGCCCAGCAGCTCTCAAAGCAGATGGGGTACGGCCCTGGCTTTTTCTCGTTCAACTCACAGGGTGGACGATGTGAGGACTGCAAGGGCGAGGGTACCGTCACCATCGAGATGCAGTTCATGGCCGACATCGTGCTCACCTGCGAGACATGCCACGGCAAGCGATTCAATCACAACGCGCTCGAAGTCACTTATCGTGGCAAGAACATCCACGACATCCTCGAGATGACTGTCAATCAAGCCATCGAATTCTTCTCACAAGAGAACAAACAGAACGAAAAGCGAATTGTCGCACGGCTGAAGCCCCTTCAGGATGTAGGACTCGGTTACATCAAACTCGGGCAATCATCTTCAACACTTTCTGGCGGTGAAAATCAGCGAGTGAAACTCGCATCATATCTGGCAGGAGAGAAACACAACAGCACACTCTACATCTTCGACGAACCTACCACGGGACTCCATTTCCACGACATCAACAAATTGATGGAATCTTTGAACCGACTTGTCGACAACGGGCACACAGTCATCATCATCGAGCACAACATCGACGTCATCAAGTGTGCCGACCACGTAATCGACCTCGGACCCGACGGCGGCAACCGTGGCGGAGAAATTGTGGCAACCGGAACCCCTGAGCAAATAGCAGCCTGCCCCAGCAGCTTTACAGGAAAGTTCCTGAAAGAAAAACTGGAAGCAGGCCGATAATGAGTTCCTGATTTAAACCGATTGCCTCGCAATCACCTGATGCGGGCGCTGTCGCTCAGTATCCGCTGGTCTCTTGTAATGCCGCGATGAGCCAAGAACAGCAACAATAGCGAAGCCACAGGCAGAACATTGCTGATGTCAATGCTCAAATTCTGTTCGTCGGTTGCACCCAGAATCATCACACCAATTGATATCAGCAAAGCAATCAGCAAAATAATGCTGATACCGCACAACCGTTTCTGCAATCTCAGGTTCTTGTAGCTGAATATCGCTATAACTGTCAACACAACAACCAGCCCATTCAGGCACGACATGAGAAGGTGAATCGATGTTTTGCCGGCAACTCCGGTAGAAAGGGTTCCAACCATGTATTCACTACCGGCAACATCAAACGAGAAAGAGGTCAAAAATGCAAAGACCACCATCATAACCAATGCAATCAGCAAGTAAAGCGTCTGAATTCTCTGTATTACCATAATATCTTCTTTTTTCTGCAAATTTATATTATTTATTTCATTTTATGGAATCTTTTCCCACTTTATTTGTTATTTAGCACGATTTTTGCTCTCTATTTATTATTTAAATATTTAAATATGAATCTTCAAGAAATTCAACTTCATAAGAAACAGATGGATGTGTTGCTACCTGAAAACCGCATCCACGAGGCACTCGACGTGCTCAAGCGATTCATCGACGCAGCTGCTGTCTATGAGTTCAACAACGAATTTACCGAAATCAAGACGTCCTATAGTTATCTGCTGCAGTTCTTTGCAACTGGCGCAGCCGACCCCGAACAGCAAAAGATGCTCGTCAGCATCATCTCTAAAATCTACACGCTGCGCGACAAGTGCATCATCCACCTCTCGCAGAACGACTCGTTCGACTTCTTCTTCACACGCTTTCAGGCATTGCGACAAGTCAATCTGTCAGAACTCGTAGAGCAGTATAAGAATCTCACAAACAGGCTCGAACTGCTTCAGTCGGTCGACGAGGGCACACAAAATCAGGCTGCCATCAATAGCGTGCTCGAACAACGCGAAAGAACAGTTGTCAACATATTTAATAAGGTATGGTGCTCTTTCCCCATTTCATCTAGCGATGCCGCTGTCATGAGAGAGGTGTTTTCCTCGCCCGATGTCGAGTGGCAGGCTAAGGCCGTCTTCGTCTCTGCCCTATTCTTGGGCACATGCAAATTCTTCGACGAACAGAAACTGACGCTCCTACTCGATGCTTATTGCAACTGCAGCGTTCAAGAAGTGCAAATCAGGGCCATCACCGCCTTCGTTATCTCCATGTATCTGCATCAAGATCGCAAGCATTTCTCATCGCAGGTTCATGCCATGCTCGACAACGCCTCACAGCAACCCGCTTTCACCTCCGACATCAAGTCGGTTTTCATTCGCCTCATCAGGTCACGTAACACCGAGAATATCACTAAACTAATGCGTGAAGACTTGATGCCTAACTTAATGAAAATCAAGCCCGACATACTGAATAAAATCAAAGGCAAAGCATCCTCCACCGACATCCTCGACCTTGAGGCCAATCCCGAGTGGCAAGAATGGCTCGAGAATTCTGGAATCGCAAAAAAGATGGAAGAACTCAACGAGTTGCAGTTCGAGGGGGGCGACGTTTTCATCTCGGCTTTCTCGCATCTCAAGTCATTCCCCTTCTTCAACACCTTGGCCAACTGGTTCCTCCCCTACGACTCTAATCATTCTATGGTCAGAGCCGCCTACCCTGCCGGCGGCAGCAAGTTGCTCAGCGCACTCATCGCGTCGGCACCTGTGCTGTGCGACAGTGACAAATACTCGCTGTGTTTCTCTCTTGCCACCATGCCCGAGAACCAGCAGCAACTCATGCAGAGCCAGTTCAATGCACAGGCCGAACAGCTCAAGGAAATGGCAAGCGAGTCCGCCGACAATCCCGTCGCCAAACGCGACCGACTCATCAATCAGTATGTGCAGGACCTTTACCGCTTTTTCAAGCTCTACTCCCGTCGACGCGATTTCCCGGCCATATTCGACACCGACCTGAATCTCATCAACATCCCACTCATCGGGCCATTCATTCAAGACAAGGATTCCATCTCGCTCGTGGCAGAGTTTTATTTCAAGAACAATTTTTACAACGATGCCATCAGCCATTACCGCTATCTGCTCGACAACTGGAACGACAACGATCTGCTCATCTACCAAAAGATAGGCTTTGCCTATCAGGTGCAGGGTAAATACTCCAAGGCCATCGACTACTATTTGAAGTACGACCTCACCAACGACACCGACCTCTGGAATCTGCAGCACATCGCCAGTTGCTACAAGGCATTGAAAAACAACGAAAAAGCCTTTGAGTATTTTCTGAAAGCCTATGAGCTGAAACCCGATAATGTCTCCACCTGCCTCAACATCGGGCACTATTACCTCGAAACGGCACAAATCGACGAGGCCCTGAAGTATTATTATAAAGTAGATTACCTCGACACCAAGAAGCATCGTTCATGGCGCCCCATCGCATGGTGCTCGTTCCTGAAAGGCGACTTTGAGCAGAGCCTGAACTATTATAATAAGATTCTCGACAGTAAAACTGCCACAGCTCACGATCACCTCAACCTGGGCCACCTCGTCCTGTGCAGCAAGGGACTCACCGAAGCATTGCCGCATTATCTCAATGCCATTCATGCCTTCGAGGGCAAGCTCGACTTGTTCTCTCATGCCTTCTTTGCCGACGCCAAGATTCTTGAGAGTAAAGGCATTGACCCGGCCACACTGCCCCTCATTTGCGACTACATCTTCTTCCAGAACGCACAACAAAATCAACAATAACCCCATTATGAGCAACGATAACGTCTTTTTTGCTCCATTCACCCTCAATCACGGAGCCATCCCATTCAACCGCATCAACAATGCCCTCTTCGAGCCCGCAGTCACCGAGGCCATCAGCAGGCACAACAACGAAATACAGCAAATCATCGACAATCCCGAGCCGCCCACGTTCCAGAACACCGTCGTGGCTCTCGAGCGTAGCGGCCAGATGCTCTCACGGGTGCTTGGCGTCTTCTTCCCGCTTCTCTCAGCCAATGCCGACGACGAGCTGCTCGCCATCTCCGAGCGACTCATGCCTGTGCTCGACGCTCACTCCAACGAAATCACCCTCAACGAGAAACTCTGGGAACGCATCAAGTATGTTAACGAGCATTTCGACCCCAAGCTGCACTCCCCCGAAGACGCCATGCTGCTCAAGCGCACCAACGATGCTTTCATCAACTGTGGCGCAGCGCTGCCTGCCGACAAGAAGGAGCAATTCAAGCAGTTGTCAAAACGGCTGGCTCAACTCAAGGTGAAATTTGAGCAAAACACCCTCAAAGAGATGGCACGCCTCGAGTTGTGGCTATCGAAAGACGACCTCGACGGTCTGCCCGAGAGCACAGTCGAAGCTGCTGCAATGGCTGCCAAGGCCAAAGGACGCCAAGGCGAGTTTCTCATCACCCTGCGAGCACCCAGCTACCAGCCCTTCATGAAATACTCCGCTCGCCGCGATCTGCGTGAACGACTCTACATGATGTACAACACACAATGCACCACTGGCGAGTTTTCTAACGTCGACGTCATTCAGCAAATAGCCAACACTCGTCTCGAAGTTGCCCAGTTATTGGGCTATAAGTGCTATGCCGACTATCACCTGAAGGACATGATGGCACTGAACAAAGAGAATGTCTTCGACATGTTCACCCGTCTGCACGACGCTTACATGCCAGCGCTCAACAACGAGATCGACGAACTGACACGTTTTGCTCGCCAACGCGAAGGCAACGACTTTGAGCTCAGGCCTTGGGACTATTCCTACTATGCCAATCTACTCAAAGACCACAAATTCCACTTCAACGATGAGCAGTTGCGTCCCTACTTCGAGTTGAGCAACGTCATCAAGGGCGTTTTCAGCCTCGCCACCCGCCTCTATGGCATTCAATTTGTTAAGAACCACGAGGCCCCGGTGTTTGACCCCGATATGCTCGTTTACGACGTGCTCGATACCGACGGTCAGTTCCTGGGCATGCTCTACACCGACTTCTACCCGCGCGAAACCAAGCAGAGCGGTGCTTGGATGACCGACTTCCGCGACCAGCACATCGATGCCCAGGGTAACGACGTGCGGCCTCTAGTGTCACTCACCATGAACTTCACCAAGCCCACCGAGTCCAAGCCCTCACTGCTCACCT
>JAEEGI010018078.1_pt1 | contig 14363 bp, 13 predicted proteins | sample 8958751 | NCBI WGS metagenome assembly JAEEGI01 (sample SAMN16246545, study PRJNA631951) | gut metagenome | biome: gut microbiome; feature: rumen; material: KS-attached | host: Bos | place: Iran: Karaj | collected 2018-10
GACGCTGGTCAGCAGGTTACTGACGGTGGTGCCCATCCGGGCTGCGATGTCGGAGAGCTTCAGGCCCTTGGCCCTGGCGATCTCCCTGAGGTTCTTTTCAATGTCGGCCATAACGTGCGGTTTCGTTTCTGGCGACAAGATACGATTAAATAATCTATTATCCAAATCTAATGCGATTTGAATAATAGATTATTCTATTTTACTCCCTCGGGCGCCGGTCGTAGTCGTTCTCGAGGGCCAGGACATACTCCACGATCTTGTCTGGATAGGAATTCGCCAACGAATTGTAGTAGACGTCGAAGAGATCGCTCATCATCTCCTCCTGGTCCCTGTAGAGCATGTCGAAAGTGACGATGGTCTTGATGAGGTAGATGTTGTCTGTCCGCTCGCCGAACATGATGCCGTCCGGATGGTAGGCCATGAAGTCGATCTTCTCCTTGGAGAGCACCTCGTCCATCGAGGCGACGCCCTTCTTCCGGTCGTCGGAGAGGAGCATGAACGACCAGCGCCAGATCCTGTTCACGAAGAACTTGATAAGGTCCGGGCCTGACATATCGCTGCCGCCGAGGACCCTCTCGCGGTACCTGCTGAAGAAATGCGGAGGAAAGACGAAGGAATTGCCTCCCTTGGGGTCCAGGAACGCGCAGAAAAGGCCTTCCGGCCTGTCGAAGACGCAGTAGTAGTCGATGACCGGGTCGTTCCACTCGCCCCGCTTGATCGCCGTGAGCATAACCCAGAAACGGTTCCGCTTCTCGATGGACTTGCACTCGTAGTGACGGCGGACGGGGTAGCGGCTGGTCTTCAGCACGACGGAGCCGAACTTACGCAGGCGGTTGTCCAGCGTACCGATCGTATTGGTGAAATCTTTGTGGAGCTCCTCGTGGATCTCCTTCAGGGTCATCGAATCGACAATCATAGGGAAGGAGGATCAGGGGATGTCATAACAGGTAGACCAGACGAAAAGGCCATCGGAGGTGGCGAGTTTGCTGACCAGGCGGATCAGTTCCGGGTCCGGCTCGTAGAGGGTCAGGTAATGCTCGTCGCCGGCATAGGCGAACAGCGCGTCCGTATGATTGACACGGATGTAAAAGGGGTTGGGGGAGGCGTTGGTCTTCAAAAGGAAGCGCTCCAGGTCCTCCGGGGCGAAGTCTCCGCTGAACGTCTCGCAGTCCCTGCTGACCTCAAGCTCGCAGTAGCAGTTGAGCTTGTTCAGGAAGGAGGCGAACTTCCGGATGATCTCGTCCAGCCGGGACCGGAAATACCGTTCCACCTCGAAATAGCGGCCGGGGGAGTCCGACGGGACCCGCTCCGGCAGGATGTCGATGATGCAGTAGGGTTTGCCCTCGGTGTCGATCATGGCGTCAGAGGATTACGATGAGCCCGGCGATGAGGGCGGCCGGGATGGCCAGCACCATGCCGATGAGGCCACCCTTGATGTGGAACCAGTAGTCGTGGTAATCCTTCACCATGTCCTCGGTCCCCTTGATCACGAAATGCTTGTCGTGGCAGAACCACAGGCAGTCCAGCACGAAGGCGTCGAACCAGTCCACGACGCACCAGAGGGTATAGGCCGTGAGGGCCCCGCACCAGAATGTAGTGCAGCCGTTGACATACTTCACGAGAAGGCCAAGCAGCACGCCGAAGATGAGCAGGGCAACGATCTTCTTCGCATAGAAGGCCGGTCCGCCGGGACGGTTGCTGTCGTCAACCAGACCGAGGGACTTGCAGCGCTCGATGATGGCCGGGGGATAGTTGAAGACGGTCTTCACCGGATCCCGGGACATCAGGAACACGAACAGAGTGAAAAGCGCGCAGGCGGCGAGGGATTCGAGCAGGAAGGTCATATTGGATTCTTTGAAAGACAAATATACCGAGATTTCACAGCATTTCATTGATTTCTTTCATCAGTATTGCTCTCCTTTCTTGTTTAGCGCGTCTTTCTCTACGATACTCCATACGGAATAACCGCCGTTCTTCTAGGAAATCGTGGTATCGTTCACCATTCTTGACAATCTCAGCAGCAACCCTGTCGAGGGTTTCATCGAAAACAGCTTTTTTCAACTGGCATTCCCAGACAACGATAACGAACCACCCTTTTGCTTCCAATTGACGCCATACTTCCTGATCCCGTTCCTGATTCCTCATGACCTTGACTTCCCAGAACTCCGTATTGGTCTTGGGAATAGTATAGTACTTACATCCTTCATGGCCATGCCAAAAGCAGCCATGAATAAAAACCACAGTGCGGTACTTGGGAAGAAGAACGTCAGGTTTACCAGGAAAACGTTTGTCATTTACCCTATAACGGAATCCATTGCGCCACAGAATGCGACGAAATATTAACTCCGGCTTCGTGGATGCAGACCGGATAGCTGCCATATTATTATGGCGTTGTTCAGGAGTAAGTGTATCAGCCATTCTAAACAAAGATACATCGTTTCTTACAGATACACAAAAACGGTCTTTTTGCCAGTTTGTCAGCAAAAAACATTATCTTTACCAACTTAAAAGCGATAATTATATTATGCCATATACTTTCATAGATCTTTTTGCCGGCTGTGGTGGTCTTAGTGAGGGCTTTTACCGTCAAGGTTTCAAGGCTCTTGCTCATGTAGAAATTGATCACTATGCCTGCGAAACGCTTCGTACCCGTATGAAATATTATGGGTACAAAGATGCAGATAAGGAAGTTATAGAACACGACATCACATCAAAGGATATCATCGACAAAATTGAGTCAGCCACTAGGGGTAGAGATGTTGACGTGATTATCGGCGGTCCCCCTTGCCAAGCTTATTCAACGGCCGGTCGTGTCCGTGATGGCAAAGGAATGGCCAAAGATCCTCGAAACTTTCTGTTTGAAAGCTATGTGATGATTTTGGAGCATTACCGCCCGAAGTTCTTTGTTTTTGAGAATGTTACCGGCCTTCTTTCTGCCAAGGCAAATGGAGAGCCCGTTTTACCGAAAGTTTTGAAAGCTCTCGGAAGAAACTATAAGGTCATTAGTGACCCTTCAATTCTTGTGCTTAACACTGCAAATTATGGCGTTCCACAAATTCGCAAGCGTGTCATAATCATGGGTGTGCGTAAAGATATCGAAGGGAAGGAGGCCTTGGATCTTTATCAAGCCGTCAAGAAAACTCACTATGATCCAGAAATGTTGGAGAGTGAGAGAGGACGGCTTCTGCGCTTTGTTGATGTGCGCCAAGCTTTATCGGACCTCCCTCCAGTACAACCTGGTCAGGATGCATCGACCGATTCATTTGATTATCCTTGTAATAATGCGTTTCTTCAAAGGATAGGTAAGCCGGGGATACATCCTCTGATGGACCACATCTGCCGTAACCACAATGAAATGGATCGGGAACGATTTAGAGTAATGATTGAGAATCACTGGAGCTTTGGAGAAATGAGACGTCGGCGTCCAGATCTTGAACATGAACATGCCCGCGTTTTTGACAATAGTTATGTTGTTCAGTGGTGGGAACTCCCAAGCAAAACGATATTAGCTCATCTCTACAAAGATGGATTTCAGTTTATTCATCCGGATTATGAACAAGCGCGTACTTTCACTGTACGAGAGGCCGCTCGTATCCAGTCGTTTCCGGATGACTTCGTTTTTGTCGGATCTAGAGGTGAAAAGTATAAGCAAATAGGCAATGCTGTGCCAGTTTTATTTGCCGAAGCTCTTGCAAAATCAGTCAAGAAGAATCTAAAGGATCTTGAAAGATGATTTTTAACCCTCATAGATTAAACGAGAAAGAGTATAAAGACCAGTTCACAGAGCTGGTTACAATCTTTATTCGCCATATTGAGTGCTACGCCGAGAAGAATAAACTTTCAATTCCCGGCATTGAGAGGGTAACCAAATCCATTGTTGCTGAGCTGTCGACCGTGGGTGTAATAGCCAGTGAGACGGACTTACCTCAGGTTCAAGCTATTTTAGGTAAGGAGCTGTATGGAAGGCTGTTGTCTAGCACGAGTTTTTATCATTCCAACAAAAGTGCGTTTGGCACATCATTGGACAAACTAAGCAATTCAAGACGAGCAGCCCTTCAAAGACAAGAAGCGAATTCCGGAAAGCCTTGTATTGTCGATTTTTTTGCTGGCGCTGGAGGACTTAGTTATGGCTTTACTCGTGCCGGTTTTCGTGTCGCCTTCGCCAATGATTTCGAGGATGTTTGTGTCCAAACTTACAAATACAATCATCCTGAATTACCATCTAACAAGGTCCTCCAAGCAGATATAAGGGGAATTGTGGATAGCATTGAGGACTATGTTACTGAGCCCATTGATGTCGTTGTTGGTGGGCCACCGTGTCAAGGTTTTAGCTCGGCGAACAAACAGAGAATCATTGATGACCCTCGTAATGAGTTATATAAGTACTACATTAAGGCCATAAAAAAGATTCTTCCCAAATTTGTGGTAATGGAAAACGTCCATGGGATGTTATCCGTAGCCAATCAAGTCGTCGAGGATTATGAAGCCATAAGTGAGGAAAGAAATGGAGATACATTTACGTATTCCGTTGCTTTCAGGCTTTTGAATTCTGCCGACTTCTCTGTTGCGCAGGCTAGGGAGCGTTTGATTTTTATTGCCATCAGAAACGATATCGCCAAGGAAAAAGGTATTACCCCTTCATATCTGTTTGAAGAGATAGCAGAATCAAACAAAGGGAAACAACAGTTTCTCTTGAGAGATGCTTTAGCATATATTCCGCCTCTAAATGCACCTCGGATAAAGAATCAAAATGAAGTGGATTCAGAGGAGTGTGGGAAGAAGATTGATTATAATCATTTCTCTGGAGATGATAGTCCTTATTTGCGCCTCATTAATGGTGGCCGAAAAATCCCATACACATACAATCACAAAGCCCGATATGTGAACGACATTAATTATGACATCTATCGGCTGCTCGAACCCGGGGATGATGCTTCTGATGAGAAGATTGCGGACATTATGCCATATAAACACCGCCTTCATTGTTTTAAGGACAAGTACTACAAATTGATACCAGACAAGCCGTCCAGGACCATTACAGCTCATCTTCGTATGGACTGCCATTCACATATTCATCCCTTCCAGATACGAGCAATCACACCGAGGGAGGCTGCTCGCTGTCAATCTTTCCCGGATGATTACTTATTCCTTGGAGCGTATCTAAAAACCTATATGCAGATTGGGAACGCTGTTCCGTGCGTTATGGCACAAGGCATTGCTGACGTGATTAAAAAACATCTTGTATGACAAAGATTTATCAATATTTGCATTACCCCAATGCGACTGAATTGGGGCAGGGTAGCACCCACGAAACATACCTTCTGATTGGTAAGAATATCGACCTTTCGGGGATGTTCCCAGTTAACCAGAGTGTATCTGTCTCCGATGTGAAAACCGGGAAGAGATATACCTTAAAATCATCGTATGGAAACGAATTCCGCGTTAATCAGTTCGGCCCTATCTATCGGGATTATAGTACACAGGAAGGAGATGAGATCTGTTTGACTGGAGTCGAAAGCGATGAAGGAATGACAGTTTATTTAAGGGTCGAGAAAAAGAATCGTATTACGCTTTCATTTATGTCCCAAGGGGCGTTTTTTAATAATGAAAGTCGCCTTTCAGCTTTTGGCTCCAAAAATAGCGGGTACACAATCCCGGTGGTATTCAACGGCCAAAATGGTAATCTAACAATTAAGTTTGTCGGCCAGAAAAAGAAAAGGGCGGATTCTCCCGACCTTACTGATTTTTATGAGGTGGAGTTTGCGGGGACAGTTATAAAAAACGGCAACTATATCCTTGATTTAGATACTAATGAGTTTTCTGCGTATCAAAAGGCTTCAATGAATATTGTTAGTCTTTCTGGCGAGATTATTCCCGAAAGTGCTACGAATGAACAAAATGGCAACAATGATCAAGAAACTGTAGACAAATTTGTGGCATTGTTGTATGAGAACAAGAATCTCATCCTTACCGGAGCCCCTGGTACGGGAAAAACCTATCTTGCGAAGGAAGTTGCTTCTGCCATAATAGGCGGATGCCCGTCATGCCAACTAACAGAAGAGCAAAAAAAGCAGATTGGTTTTGTGCAATTCCATCCTTCATACGACTACACTGACTTTGTTGAAGGACTTCGGCCAGTTGAAGATGGCGACTTTAAAAGACAAGATGGAGTTTTCAAACAATTCTGCAAGGATGCAATTAATGGAAACGGAGAGCCTTTTGTCTTTATAATTGATGAGATTAATCGAGGAGAGTTATCAAAGATTTTTGGTGAGCTGTTTTACTCGATTGAGCCTAACTATAGGGGGATAAAAGGTCAGGTTAAGACACAGTATAACGCTATGGTGGAAGATGGAGATGTGTTCAAACCAGGCTTTTATATCCCTGATAATATATACATCATCGGCACTATGAACGACGTTGATAGAAGTGTCGAATCTATGGACTTCGCCATCCGTCGTCGTTTTATCTGGAAAGAAGTCACTGCGGCAGATAGTGCTACGAATATGGGGATTGAGGGCCTCGCCCTTGTGAAGATGAACGCCTTGAACAAAGCTTTGGGAGACAATGATCTTCCTGAAGCATATTGGATAGGGGGCGCTTATTTCCTGAATGTGAAGGACAATGATTTCAAGGCGCTCTGGGATCTTCGCTTGAAAGGAGTCGTCTCGGAGTATTTCCGCGGAGACCCCGAAGCCTCTCGCAAGTTGAAGGACGTTGAAGAGAAGTTTTTTGCGGCTAAGTTGGATGAGGCAGCCGATGATGGAGACTCTACCGAAAAAGCGGAGTCTTCTGAAACCGAATGATTCCGATAGTTACATACGATAACTGCTTCAGTCAGAGAATCGATAACCCAGAGGCTCTTGAAGATATCCGCTGGATTGCCGACAAGGGCATTGCTGCGTTAAGAGACGCTGACAACAACGATCTCTGGATTTTCCCTAGAAAAGGCGATCGGTATGATGACAAGATAGAGAGTCAGAAGATTCTTTCTCTTGTCGGTGATACCATCTCCACAGGGAATATGATGGGGTTTGTTGGCTATGGAAATACGGAAATTACGATTCGTTCGCGATTCACGAAGGATAGTCCGGAAGATTGGTTCATGCAATACCTCCTCCAGAGGGTCTTTTCTATCAATCTATTCGACCTGAAACACGCCAAGAGTAATGATGAGGCTCTTGATATAGCGGCTCTCCTCTTCCCATATTTCCTACAGAAAGCCCTTTCCCAGGGTCTTTATCGCGAATATCGGAGACAAGAGTATAATGACTCACACCTTCGGGGCAGTATAGATGTAAGTCGCCATATCATAAAGAATTATCCTTTCAAGAATGGCAAGGTAGCCTATACGACGAGGGAATTCAAGTATGATAACACTATCACCCAATTAGTCCGTCATACGATTGAGTATCTCAAAGGGAAGAAGAATTCGTTAGCATCTGTGGCTCTGTATTCCAGCGCCGACACCCAGTCCAACATCAAGCAGATTATCGAGGCCACCCCGACCTATCGAAAGAGCGATCTCAGCCGGGTAATGTCTGCCAACTTACGCCCCCGGATTCATCCCTATTATTCGGAGTACCGGCCGTTACAGCGCTTGTGTCTCCAGATTCTGCGTGGAGAAAAAATCAGCTATGGAAAGTCATCTGAACATATCTGGGGTATTCTCTTCGATGGCGCCTGGCTTTGGGAAGAGTATCTGAATCTGACCTTCCAGAAGGCTGGGTTTAAGCATCCCGAGAACAAGACAGGAAAGAATCCGATCCATCTGTTCCGTCAGAAGAAGAGATATACCCGCTATCCGGACTTTATGAAGGATGACATCATTGCGGACGCCAAGTACAAGATGCTGATACACTCTACTGAAGAGGTCATTGATGAGAATCTATCGAGGGATGACCTTCACCAAATGATTACATACCTTCATATCACTTCTTCCCGGACCGGCATTTTTGTCAATCCCGTCAATTTCAGGGTGATGAACCCTTACAATGGAGAATACTTCCCGGAAGACGCTTACTGTATGAAGATTGGAGAACTCTATGGCGACGGTGGCTATATCTATATTCTTGAATTGAACATTCCCCGAGAATGCGCTTCGTTTGAGGATTTCTCTCGGATGATGAACAACAACGAAAAAGTCCTTTACGATAAGCTCCAACAGTTGATTGACCCTGCGTTTGTATCACATAGGCCAGATTATCTCTAAAGATAGCCCATGCCTACACAACCCTCAAACGAATCCATCCAGGATCTCATTCGTGTCCAGGACTTCATCGAGTCCCACGTGTGGCATTTCGCCAAGTCGATGCCGGAGATTCCCCATTGGTACTGTCTATTGAAGGATAAGGGCGACGTGGATGAGTTCCGTTGGTTTGCGAACCACATTCGTGAGTATAGCAAGCCCGGAGAATTCTACGGCAAGACCTACTACTATTACTATAAGGACGGTTTCAAGTATTGGATGATGGACGAGTTCCCGGACCAGTGCGATTTGATTAACCGGGATGTGGTTGAAGGTGCGACGCCTATCACGTTCCCACACTACTCAATGATTGTCACTGGCTCATTGGAGCGTGTCCTGGATATCTTTCGGCAGAACAACGCCCCGATTCAGCGCAGTGATTTTCACGGCGACAAGGGATATGTCTTTTTGACACGCGCCGGCTCTGACAACGAGAAGACACTTCTCAAAGAGCTGGAGGAGAGTTCTGATGTTACCGCTGTAAGCAGTATGTATAGCTGGGACATTAAAGGGTATATTCCCTTCTGCAAGGATTCTATCGTCCCGGTGGAAATCGGATTTGACCTTTGAATGCGTTAGGAATCCAGAACCCTATTAGCATCGAAATACTCTTTGGATGTAAGCATCCCCAAAAAAACAGCTCCCGCAAAGGAGCTGTCTCAAAAAATGTATTCGGGATGATCAATCATCTCGATCTGTGATGTCCCTGAGATTCATCCTCTTCGACATGCTTTGAAGCAACGGCCAATTGGACACCTTCTTGTGGTGAATTACCAGGTCTGAATAAAGAGAAGTCAGCCTTCTCACCCTTGTCCAACTCCAGTTGGATGGCATCTAGCCTCTGGTTGATCATACCCGTGCAACGCTTCACCTCAGAGAGGACAGTTTTTAGGAAGTCGGGGCCTTGCTGAAGAGAGCCGAGCCAAGATTTGAGGTAGGCAGCGCTGTCGTTCTTCACATGCTTCGTGAGTCCGTGCTGGCTGGCGATGAGGGCGGCCGACAGTTCTGCCGTGAGCTCCTCCTTCGCGTACTCCTCTGAGCCGAATGCATGTCCCATCGTTCTATTGAGCCTGGACTCGGCTCCTGTCGCATGTGCGCACTCATGGAGTGTGTTCGTAGCGAACGCTTCGCCGTCTACGAACTGTTCACGCGTCGGAATGACAATCTCATCCCGGGCAGGGGAGTAGTAGGCTTTATCACCCTTCACTTGATTAATAGGGCAGAAGAAGAGATTGTCATCAATCATCTTGTCTATGGCCGGGTCGCTCTTCAGGTCTCCTTGATGCTCGATCTGACCGGCAGCCATCTGCTTCAGCTTCTCGTACAGTTCCGGTCGCGTCTCGGCGATGTTCGTCTGACCTGCGATATTGAACACGTTGAAGACCTGGAGCTTCGGATAGACCTTGTACTTGGCCTGTTCCTCCTTCGACAGGTTCCGATAGTCATCGTATGGAATCCTCTCCTTCGTCTGGGGATTAACGACGGTAAAAGTGGTCAGGAACACCGGGAACGATTTCTCGCCCTTGTTGACAGCCACCATGGGAAGCTTGTTCCCGTTCTTGTCCCGGGCCTGGAACACGTTCCCGTTCTTGTCCTTGATGTAGTTGAGATTCGTGATGCGGTCGAAGGTGCCCCACACGGGGATGTCATACCCCATCTTCTCGGCCTGGAGCATCAGCATGAGGGAGTTCCCTCCGTTGTAATGACGGCCGGAAAGGTTCTGGGGAGGAATGGCCGCACCGGGCATGAACCACGGTTTCTTCCAGTTGCCCTGGAAGGACTGGATCTTCTCGATCATCAACTCGGTGAACCGCTCCAGAGCCCTGTCAGCGGCGGAGGGTCCATCCGAGTGATATTTCTTGTCTGCTGCCATAACGTCTACTGGTTATTGTATTGCTTCTCCCACTCGGAGAGGGACTTGACACGGCAACCGATGTCGAGACGGTCGTTGAAGAGATTGAGCTCCAGGGCGCCTTCGGCATTGATGCCCGCCTTGGGGACAAGGCATTCCGGACGCTCCTCGGAGAAGTCCACGAAATGCACCCAGATGTACGAGAACAAGTCCTCGGCAATCTTCTCCGCGCTGTAAGCGTCGAAGACCCTGTACGCGCCTTTCTTTCCCTGCTTTTCCTGGATCTCCTTGTTTCCGAGAGTTCCTCTGAAGATCATAGTACCCTCGATTCTGTCCTTCTCCTTGGTCTTGTTGACCTCGTTGGCGGAGAGGTTGAAGAAAACGACATCCTCTCGCTTGCGGAAGATCAGGACACCCTTGACCTTGACCCTGTCTCCGGAAGACAGGCCGAGGACGTTGTCATCCTCGCCGTCACATGCGACGCTGATGTCGATGTCGCGGGTCTCACCGTTGTCTTTCAGTTCGGTGGAAACGCCGAAGGTGACGAACGGGTTTCCCTCACGGTCGTTCTTGATCTCGGGGGCACGGAATACGCGCCCGATGATGGTAACATTGCACTTAATCATGATCTGGTTCTTTTTATAGGGTTGTTGTTCATTGAATTCATCGCCTCGTCGAAGTTCTTCGAGGCAAGGGCGTTCGCCTGGGATTCGGAAGGGGAGAGAACCGGAGTTGCCGGCTGCACCTCCTGGGCATTCCCCATACCGTCAATCTGGATGGCCATGGCCATCAGCCCGGCGAAAAGGGCGCTGGCCAGCTCGACGATGGGATCAGAGGAGTAACCTCCGCTGTCTCCCATCAGACCGAAGAAGTTCTTCCAGGAATCATTCTCCTGAGCATCCGCTCCGGAAGAAATCGTGTTGAAGTAGTCCTTGTCCTTGGGCTCATCCTTCTTGGGTTCATCCTGCTCCTGCGCCGGTTTCTCCTCGGCGGGAGCAGGGGCGGGCTGCTCGCCCAGCACGGCCTTGGAGTTGGCGGCCAGGTCGGCGGTGCTCGTTGTCGGAGCAAGCGTACTTTGCCAACCCTTCTCCTGCATCACCATCCTGTCGTACTTGTCAAGGCCATTCTGACGGATGAGCGCCTGAAGGCTGGACGCATACTGCTTGCTGGAGGCGTAGCCGTCCTCCTGTAGTCCTCGCGTCCATCCGACATAATCGTCGGGGGAGAGCTCGAAGAGGTTCGAGTACCGCTTGTTTCCCCTCAGGAAGAGGGAATGATGCTCGTAGCTGTCGGCCACGGAAGCGTACTGGCAGAACTTCTCGTTCGGCTTGTCGTCGGTATACACGAGATACCGGCCGCCGCCGTCCAGCCACGTTTTCGTAGCCTTGATCCCGAAGTGGTTGTTGCCCTTGCGGGACAGCTCGCTCTGGCCGCTGGCGCTTTCCAGGATGCCCTGTGCCAGCGTCACGGAAGCAGGAATGCCGTACTTGCGCATCTGCTCCATCGCGGCCTCCGCGTATTTGTCTACATAGTCGCTCGCTTTGCTCATCGTTCTTTTGAGGGATATAGGGTTCAACCTGGGTGACGGGTACTTGTTGCCGGCAAGGGCCGGACTGGCGGCAATACTTACAGCCACCAGTCCGGAAAGGAGGAACCTAGCGATGGAAGCCACGGTGGTGTTCCTCCTCTTCCTGTTTGGCTACTGCCCCGGCAATAATGCCCACGACGGCTCTGGTCTCGGCTTTGGTGAGAGCCTCCTTGGCCTTCTCCTCGCGTTCCTCCTTCGCCTTCTGCTCGGGCGAGTTCATGCGCTTCTCCTCCTGCTGCTTCTCGGCCTCCGCCTGTTTCTGCTGACGCAGCACGTCGGCGAAAAGCGTGGCGGCAAGGTTGCGCTTGTATTCGACCTTGTCCTCCGCCATCCAGAGGCGCTGCCACTGGGACTGGGAGACCTCCCGGGGCTCGGGTTTCCCGACACCCTCGATGACGGGAGCGCAGACGATCCTGTCGTCCTTGGTCTTGACGACATTGACCTTGCTGATCAGCGACAGGTCCACGTCCTTCTCCCTGGTAGTGAACAGGTCGACCTTCAGGGAAGGATCCTTCGTGGCCAGGTCATAGTATTTCTGGGCGAGCTGCGTCTTGATTCTGTTCCCGGTAGCCTCTTCCATCTTCGACGCGGCGAAGAAACGTCCGATGTCACCGCTCTCAGGATAGATTGCGAATCCTTTCTCAGCCTCCGGCTTGACGTACATGGCCCACTTGCCGTCGTCATCCTGGACAATCAGGAGCTTGGCGCTAATCCTGTCGTTCTGCGCCTCCTGACGGACCGGCTCGCTTGTCTTCTCGATCTTGACGCCGTGCTCGGCCTTGTACATCATCGAAAGGGCGTTGTTGACCTCGGCCTCCAGCCCGTCCATAAGACGGGGGCTCTTCTCCATCGCCTCTTTCCACTTGTCGATGAGCGGGATATTCTCGTCGGCGATACGTGCCGGAAGGCCGAACTGGTTCATCTTGACGGCAGATGCCAGCTCCACCACAAGGCGTTCGCGCTGGACCTGGGACTCGGTCGGGCCATAACCGCTTTCGGAAGCTCCCGGACGGCCAAGCCTGCCCGGATGGCCCGTAGCCGCCACGATCTGGCGCACGGCCGCCTGGACATACTCCGGATACGTGTCGTAATGCTTCTGGGCGGGAAGATGGATGAGATCCTTTCCGCTGTCGTAGTGCGCGATGCCTATCCCGTCCCGGCGGATGGGCACAAGGTTCTCGCCGATGGCTTTCAGGAAGTCGTTGACATCCATCCGGAGCTTCTTGTCATCCTGTTCGGATTCCCCGCGCTCCGACACCGGGCCGAACTCCTTCACGGCCGCCTCGAAGGCTTCTTTATCGGATAGAGGAAGCGTCGTCTGCTCGATATTGAAAAGCGAGCGGATCTCGCGGTCACGGACGGGAGAGTATCCTTTCTTCTCCTCGTCGGAAAGGGCGTTGTATTCCTGGCGGGAAATGGTCCTTTCCGCATTGGAGCGGTCACGGAACTCATTCCACCTGTACCATATGAAAGGAACGCCTTTCTCTCCGGCCTGCACGTTGTCTCCGCGCTTCTTGGCCTCTGGAAAAGGGGTGTACAGATTGGTCTTGAATCCGCCACGGTCGCTGTGAAGGGCGAGCGTGAGGGCATTGAAGGCTGAGATGGATGCCCCAGAGGTGGACTTGAATAGTCTCGGGGCCATCTTGCCCTGCGCATTGAGAAAGACGCCGCCAGCGGCGGCTCTGTCGAGGGCCTCCGTGAGGAGCTCCCTCCGGCGGTCCGCAGCATTCTGCTCTGATTGTGTTCTCTCTGACATATGTCTGTAGTTTTAATGGTTTGCTATCGTTGTGTGATCCCTCTGGTCTGGCTTCTGGATTCCTCCTCGAACCGGTCGCGGGCCTCGCTGACCTCCTGCATCCGGTCGCATTTCTCAAGGACTGCGTTGGCCAGCGTACCGAGGGGGAGAGCCCCCACGGCATGTGCTTCCACAACCTTATCAGGCAGGGTGACGGTGACGGGAATCCCGTCGATGGACGCGATCAGGTTGTTTCCCTGTATCTGGGCATCCCGGATACGGGGATTCATCTTTTGGTCCTCATACTGGAGATACCTGTTCTGACGGACCGGATCTGCGGTCACGCCGTCACGTTTGGCGAGTTGCTCGTGTCCGGCCTTGTTGATGAGGTTCGCCCCGCCGAGTCCGATGAGGGTCATCTTCAGCAGCGGGTTCTTGACGAAAAGTCCCGCCATGATGCTTGCGATGGGCACCAGGTTGTCCTTGATGCCGAGGCTCTGCGTCTTGCCGGTGAACATTCCAAGGAGAATGTCCGGCAGCATGGCGAGGATGTATCCGGCATTGCGGCCGATGTCTCCGATGCCGTTGAGCCCGAGGCCAGTCAGGATGCCCTGCCAGCCGCCGGTGTTGCTCTTCGCCGGAACGGATTGCTGCTCCGAAGATGACTGCGTCACTTCCTGCACGGGAGCCTGGGCGACTTCCTTCTTCGCCGAATCCTCACCGGCCTGCAGGGCCTGAGGTTCCGGTTCTGGCTCCGTCTGTGCTACAGGAGACTGTTCCTGAATGACAGGTTCCTGTTTCTGCTCCTGCGGCGCGGTCTCCTCCTGCTTCCCACCATTCGCTGCCAGCCATTCCTCCTCGTATCCGGGTGCGATGACCTTCGGCACATCCTTGCGCTGACTGGCATCGACAGTGTCGATGACGGTATTGATGGCGAGGT
>JAEEGI010018080.1_pt1 | contig 14363 bp, 16 predicted proteins | sample 8958751 | NCBI WGS metagenome assembly JAEEGI01 (sample SAMN16246545, study PRJNA631951) | gut metagenome | biome: gut microbiome; feature: rumen; material: KS-attached | host: Bos | place: Iran: Karaj | collected 2018-10
CGATCCTGCGTTCATAAGCGGGCATAGGCTCAAGAGCTATGGATCGATGATTGACGACGACCTGATCTGCGACGTGTCGGGAAAGAGCCTGTAATGACTCATAACGTCGCTGTTTATAACCATTGACATCAAGAACCAAAGGAGCGTTGATGCCGGTCTTCTGTGAAGCGATCAATCTAGTGATGTACTGCAGAGAAGACAGTGTCAGTCCGCGTCTGCCGATCAGGATGCCAAGATCATCGCCTACAATATTCAGTACCATGGATTTTTCCTCAGTACCATCATTATCAGCGACTTTTGACTCTTCCATATCGATGGATGCCTCGATCTCAAGCTGGTTCAAGAGATCCATCAATACATCACGGGCAACTTTTCCATACTCAACTAATTCACTCATTCTAAAAAACCTCTGTAGTGCCAGTCCTATTTCTTGCTGATAGGTCCTTTGGAACCCTTATTCCCAGACTTTTTAGAACTGACGGGAGTCTGGGGAGTGTCTTTTTTCTTGATGTGTAATATACCTGCAATCTTGTCGACCCACGGCTGAAGACCGCCCCATCCGGTATAGAAGTACTGCATGACCATTCGGATTACGGCATTGACGATCCAGTATAAAGAAAGACCGGAAGGAAGCGTCATCGCCAAGAACACGAACATGGCAGGCATCATGACCTGCATCATCTGCTGTTGCTGCTGCATCTGCGGGTTATTACCGGCAGATGTATTAGTAGTCATCTTGGTCTGCAGATACATCGACAGACCGACAAGGATGGCCATGATGAAGTTTGATGTGGACATATTCATTCCGAGGAAAGTAGTCTTCAAAGGCAGTGCCTTGAAGATGATATCCCAGGAATAGACCATTGAGGAAAGATTGAGGAAGCTCTCAGGATAGACGGCCATGACTCGCATGATCGCCTGGTAAAGAGCAACCCAAACAGGCATCTGGATGAACATAGGCAGCAGACAACCGGTCGGGCTGATGCCGGATTCTTTATATAACTGCATCTGAGCCTGAGCGAGAGCCTGCTGATCATTAGCATACTTTTTCTGCAGAGCCTGGAGCTTGGGCTGAAGCTCTGCCGTCTTCTTGGTCGTCTTCATCTGCTTGATGGTCAAAGGAAGGAGGATCAAGTTGATGATGATGGTCAGGGCAATAACGGCCAAGCCGAAATTGCCGAAGAGGACATCTGACAGAACGATCAAGAAGTTCGTGATAGGACGGAGGATTACGATATTCCAAATGTTACCCATTCTTTATTCCTCCCCCCTACACTTCGTAATACCACGAGACCAATCCGTTAGCTCTGTTAACTGCATACAGGGCTTCCTTGGTCTGAGTATGTACAAAAATGACGTCGCCGTCGACAACCAGACCGGAATCGATAGTTTCTTCGAAATCATGCAGCTGAACAGTAGCGCCCGTGGTAAGGTCAAGAGACCAAAGAACGCCGGCTTCAGTTGCATAATAAACGATATCGCCGACAGCAACAGGACTGGATGAGAGCTGTGCATCATATTCGAATGAGTAAGCCAATTCACCAGTCTCGACCTTTAAGACAAACATAGTGCCATCCATATTGGGGGCACAGAGATAATCGGATACGATGATAGGAGTAGCCCAGAACCATTTTCTGGGAACTGCTTCACTGGAACCAGTAAAATTCCACTTGAGGGAACCATCGGAAGCATTCAATGCATGAATGGTCCTGTCGAAAGAGCAGACATATACAACGCCGTCTTTCACGACCGGAGAAGCCATGATCGGACCATTAGTCGCATAAGACCACTTCATGGTGCCGTCACTGGCATCCAGGGCATAGACCTTAGAGTCGAAGGATGCAACATAAAGGGTTCCATTGTCGAGGACAGGTGTCGCCCAGACTTTGTCACCGGTCTCGAAAGACCATTCTCTGGTCAAAGAGAGGGAGTTCAAGGCATAGACGCATCCGTCAGAACAAGGGATATAAAGGATATCTCCATCACCTACGATACCGCCGATGATAGACATTCCTTTATCCTCATCCAACTGAACAGAGTTGGAAAGATGGGTAGTAATACTATAGGTATAGACCATCCCGTCATAACCGGCGACAGAGATGAGATCTCCGTTTATGTAAGGAGTACCGTAGACCACGGTGCCCCTGCCGGCCATGCCGCAGCTGAGGATACCGGCTGCAGTATTTCCAGTATTGACCTTGATATCTTCAGCAGTCTTGTTGCCGTTAATCTTACTGAGGGTTACAAGAGTGCCTTCGGCCGTAGCAAGGTAAACACTGTCTTCACCAACCGCAACAGGTGCCCAGCCAGCCTGTGTGACCTGGGCATTGCAGGAACAACCGGCTCCGATCATCAAGACGACAACCAGAAGCAGGCTGGCTGCTGCAATCTGTATCTTTCGTATTTTCTTCATAGGCAAATTCATTTTCTCTCTATTTTTTCAGGGACTGGATCGTAACCGCCTTCATGCCATGGATGACAGCGCGCGATACGCTTCATTCCCATAAAAATACCTTTGATTACCCCAAAACGCTGGATCGCTTCCAATGTGTACTGGGAACATGTCGGGATATATCTGCATGTATCCGGGACCCATCGGGAAATAGTGCGCTGATAAATCCTTATCATCACTATCGCCAGTTTTTTCATTCTCAGTCCACCAAAAGATCACACTTCTTGAGGATGGTGTGTATGGTGCAATCTATATTTGAAAAGCTCTCACATGTTATAGACTGGCGTGCAAGTATCACGATATCGAAGCCTGGTTTCAAACTCTGCGCTCGCATTATCTCCCTAATCTGTCTTTTGACATGATTGCGGGTAACTGCGCCGCCAATCTTTTTACTGGCTACGATCCCCCACCTGGCATATCCCAAATCATTCTTGAGATATTTGACCGTCAGGATCTTGGAGCTCTGCCAGCGACCTGCGGAGTGCACTAAAGAAAAGTCTTCGCTTTTCTTTAGATAGCAACGTCCGTTCATCAGTCATTCCGTCCTCTGTCGTCAGGAATTAGACAACAGTCAGACGAGCTCGTCCCTTTGCACGTCGTGATTTGATCACAAGACGACCACCACGAGTGCTCATTCGAGCTAAGAAACCATGAGCTCTCTTGCGAGGAAGTTTTTTCGGTTGATATGTTCGTTTAGTCACAATAACTCCTAAGAATCACAAAAAATTAAACTATTCAGCAGCAGCTTCTTCTGCGGCAGGTGCTTCAGCAACAGGGGCTTCGGCTGCAGCTTCAACAGCTGGAGCTTCGGCAGCAGGTGCTGCTTCTGCAGGGGCCTTTTCAGCTTTCGGTGCACCCGTAGTCAAAGGAGGGACCATGCCCTGCTTGTGGATATGCTCGGGGACGAAAGGAAGCAATGCGATATGTCGTGCCTGCTTGATAGCAAGTGCGAGTGCATGCTGATGTCGGTTACAGGTACCGGTGCGTCGGCGAGGTTCGATCTTGCCGCGATCGGAGATGTAACGAGTTAACATTGCGATGTCTTTGTAATCGATGTATTCAACTTTATTGGCACAGAATGCGCAGAATTTGCGCTTTGCGGCAAATTTGCCGTTCCATCTGCCACCACGATTTCCCTTGAAGGGGGCTTTCTTAATTTCTGCCATGATATTCAAATGCTCCTAATTAATTTCTAGTCGAGTTCAACGATGCCACCATCGTCAAATGAGATGTCAAGCGTGCCATCATCTTCCATGATGTCAGAGGCTTTTCCGCCTTCGTTCGATTCCTGTCGATCCAGGAAAGTAACGACACTGGCCACGATTTCAGTTCTGTAGTTGGTCTTTCCGTCGCTTTCCCAGCTTCTAGTGTGCAGTCTGCCTTCAACATAGACGAGTCGCCTCTTAGAAAGGTAGTTGTTGCACTGCTCGGCAAGCTTGTTCCAGGCAACTACGGTAAACCAATCGGTATCCTGCTGTCTCTGACCATCGCTGGACGTATGAAATCTAGAAACGGCCAAACGAAAACTGACTACAGGGACTCCGGAGGGAGTGTATCTGCATTCAGGGTCGGTGCCAACACGACCGATCAGCATAACCTTGTTCAAACTAACCATGACTCTTAATCCTTTTCACTTATTCGTGAAGAACGATCATGTAGCGGAGTACTTCTTCTGTGATGTTGAGAAGATTCTCGATTGACTGGTTGACGGTTGATAACAGGGTGTAGTTAATCAAGATGTAAATACCATCGCCATGATGTTTGATGGGATAAGCCAAACGTCTTTTACCGAAGTTTTTGACGTCAGCTACTGTGCCCTGTCCGTTGATGATAATCTGTCGAACACTATCAGTAATAGCTTCAACTCGTTCATCAGACAAAGCTGAGTTGAGTACCAGCATGATTTCATAATTCCGTTGACTGCCGACGGTGCTGGTAGACTCTGCAGTCATGGACACTTTAGATGTTTTTCTGACCACTTTTTCTCCTAAAGCAAACGAAATTTTGACCATTTTATCATATTGGCCGTAAAAAGTGAATTTGATGTGTACACTATTCGAAAAACGAATATATATCACTTCAAAGCAGTGAAATTATGTAAAACAAATAAGCTGTTCTGTACTGGGAAATACAAAACAGCTTATGCCTCGAAAAGAATGGATACTATTCTGCCTTTGTCTCACAATAACGGCAGCGATAAACTCTGTTCTCTTTGTCGGTGAGAATAAATTCCTGCTTGAGCTCCTGTTCAACAGTCGTGATACAACGGGGATTTTTGCACTTCAAGACATTGGTAAGCTTTTCCGGCAGCGCCAGTTTTCGCTTTTCAGCAACAGCCCCGTTCTTGATGATATTGACGGTAGCTCCGGGGTCGACATACCCGATGATATCAAGATCGACTTCGATATTGGCATCAATCTTGATGATGTCTTTCTTACCGGATTTGGAACTGGAAACGTTTTTAATGATAGCCACAGAATTCTCAAGCTCGTTCAGATGCAGCAGTTCAAAGATCGTGAGACCCTTGCCTGCTGTGATATGGTCGATAACGATACCATTATTTATAGAATCGATCTTCATAATGCTTTTGCCTCCTTAAGGAGCATGAGGATGAGAGCCATTCTTATATATTTACCGTTCAGCACCTGCTTGAAATAACAGGCTCTGGGATCTTCGTCGACCGCAACACTGATCTCATTGACCCTGGGAAGCGGATGCATGATCGACATGTCAGGTTTAGCCAGCTTCAATTTCTCGGGAGTCAGGATATAGTTATCCTTGAGTCTCAGATAATCTTCTTCGTTGAAGAACCTTTCCTTCTGAACACGGGTCATATATAGGATATCCAGTTCAGGAAGCACCGTCTCGAGATCGGTGGTCTGAACATAGGGGATGCCGTTAAGCTGCAGCACATCCTTCTTCACATTGCTGGGAAGTTTTAATTCCTCCGGCGAGATGAGCATAAACTTGACTCCGCTATAGCGTGAAAGCGCACGGATGAAGGAGTGGACCGTTCGTCCGAATTTTAAGTCTCCGCAAAGACCGATGGTCAAGTCATTGAAAGAGCCCTTTTCACGGTAGATCGTGAATAGATCCGCAAGCGCCTGAGTCGGATGGCAGTGACCTCCATCACCGGCATTGATGACAGGGACAGCAGCATTGTTTGCTGCAACCTGGGTGGCACCTTCCTTGAAGTGACGCATGGCGATGATATCGGCATAGCACGACACGACTTTGGCGGTATCAGCTACACTCTCGCCTTTGGCAGCTGACGAAGAGTCGGCGCTAGCCATAGAGATTACCTGTCCTCCCAGTCCGTACATTGCCGATTCAAAACTAAGGCGGGTCCTGGTAGACGGCTCATAAAAGAGCGTGGCAAGCACCTTGCCGTCACATAGATGGGCATAGGCTTTCGGATCATCGATGATCGAAAGTGCTTCCTTTATAAGAGATTCGATCTCATCAGTCGTCAGGTCGAGTATGTCGATAATGCTGCGCATTTCTATTTTCCTCCGATCCAGCTCTCATCAGATGGATTATTTCTGAAGGCTATCAGCCTCTTGATATCTTCTTCCTTGATGTAACCCTCTTCAGCGGCCACCTGTGCGATAGTATCAAAATCCGTCAGAGACACATTCTTCACATTCGCCTCAGCAAGTCGGTCCTTGCTCTTCTTCATATTGTAAGTAAAGATCGAGACGATACCGAGGACTTCCGCTCCAGCCTCTCTCAGTACATCGACAACTTCGATGACGCTGCCGCCAGTAGAGATGAGATCTTCGACGACCACCACCTTCTGGCCGGCTTCGAGCCTGCCTTCGATCTGATTCTGGCGGCCGTGATCCTTGGCGCTGCCTCTGACATATCCCATGGGAAGTCCCATGATATGACCTGTGATAGCTGCATGGGCAATACCAGCAGTGGATGTGCCCATCAACACTTCTGTTTCGGGGTAGTTCTTCTTAATGAGCTCAGCCAGGCCATTCTCGACATCGTTCCTGACGTCGACGGAGGTCAAAGTCAGCCGGTTATCACAATAAACAGGACTCTTGATACCGCTGGCCCAGGTAAATGGTTCCTCAGGGCGGAAGAAGACCGCCTTGATCTTGAGAAGGTCTTTTGCGATAAGTTTGTTCAGTTCCATAATAATAACTTCCTATCCTATGAAATCACGGCAGCATCGTTCATATGCCGCCAGGGGATCATCTGCCTTAGTTATCGGACGTCCAACGACGATATAATCCGATCCGACTTTTTTGGCGTCAGCCGGAGTCATGATACGTTTCTGATCGTCGTTACTGCTCTCAGCAAACCTGACACCCGGTGTCACCGTAATAAAATCTTTCCCACAGGTATCATGGACTTTGCCGGCCTCCAACGGAGAACAGACCACGCCGTCGAGCCCAGCCTCTTTAGCGTTCAGTGCATATTTCATCACGACTTCATCAATGGGCTCTCTGATCAGGATATCTTTTTCAAGAGCTTCCTGATCGGTCGAAGTCAGCATGGTGACTGCAATCAAAAGAGGTCGGGATCCATCTGGTCGTGTCAGGCCCTCGACAGCCGCCTGCATCATGGCTTTAGTGCCGGCCGCATGCAGATTACAGATATCGACATCGAGATTCGAGAGGACCGCCATGGCTTTCTTAACAGTCGTCGGGATATCGTGAAGCTTAAGGTCGAGGAAGACCTTATGCCCACGTCTTTTGAGCTCCCGCACGATAGAAGGACCTTCTGCGTAATATAGTTCCATGCCGATCTTGACGAACGGCCTTACATCACCAAGTTTATCTAAAAAAGAAAAAGTCTCTTTTGCCGATGCAAAATCACAGGCAACGATCACATCTTTACCCATTGAATGCACCTCCGATGATATCTTTTAAGTCATTGATACGGTACTTATCCAGAGCTGCAGGAAGGTCGTCGATGATCTTCTTGCAAGCCAAAGGATCGACAACGTTGGCCGCGCCCACCTGGACAGCAGTGGCTCCGGCCATCATCATTTCGATGACATCATCAGCTTTGGAGACGCCGCCCATACCGATCACTGGAATATTCACAGCTTTAGCGACCTGATAGACCATCCTCAATGCAATCGGGAAGATAGCCGGTCCTGAAAATCCGCCCATGGTGTTAGCCAGGATGGGCTTTTTGTTCCTGAGATTGATACGCATACCAAGGATAGTATTTATAAGGCTGATCCCGTCAGCACCAGCATCCTCGCAGGCCTTAGCGACCGCCACGATATCAGGGGCGTTCGGTGAAAGCTTCATGATAATAGGTTTTTTGGTAACAGCCTTGACAGCCTTGGTGACCTCAGCGGCCATCTTGGGATCGGTACCGAAAGACATACCGCCGCCATGGACATTGGGACAGCTGATATTCACTTCATGCCACCCGATGGCGTCAACTGTATCCAGCTTCTCACATACATATACATATTCATCGATGGAAAACCCGCTGACATTGGACATAACAGGTTTTTTGAAGCATTTCTGCATCCTGGGAATCTCTTTTGAGATCACTTCATCTACACCGGGATTCTGGAGTCCGACAGAATTCAGCATGCCGGCTTCACATTCTGCGATCCTGGGAAGCGGATTTCCATAGCGTGCTTCCTTGGTCGTGCCCTTGAAAGAAAAAGTGCCCAGGCAATTGATGTCGTAAAACTTGACGAACTGGTAACCGAATCCGAAAGTGCCGGAGGCAGGGATCACGGGATTATCAAGTTCGATACCGCATAAGTTGACGCTTAGTCTTCCCATAATATCTCCTCCTTCATCATGACCGGTCCGTCGACACAGATCCTCTTATATCCAGTCAGTGTCTTGCAGCTGCAGCCCATGCAGGCGCCGAAACCGCATCCCATGCGTGCTTCGAAGCTGAACTGCCCCGATGTCTTAGTTGCTTTATAGACAGCTTTCAGCATCGGTTCAGGACCGCAGGTATAGAAGAACGAATATTCATCAGGAATTGCATTGGTAACAAAACCCTGGATACCAAAGCTGCCGTCGACTGTGGTGACAGCGACTTCGCAGCCCAGCTTCTTGAATTCTTCCAGATAGAAGATCTCATCCTCGACATTGAAACCCAGGATCACGGAGACTTTTTTATCTTCCTTGCGAAGCTCACGGGCAAGGAGATACAAAGGCGGGATGCCGACACCTCCGCCGATCAGGAGAGGATGCGAGCCGCTGAGCGCAGTATCATAACCGTTCCCCAATCCCGAAAGAGCAGGAACGGTCTTTCCCGCCGGGTATTCAGTCATGGCTTCTGTTCCATTGCCAAGTATCTTATAGATGATGGTCAGCTGATCACCTTCAAGGTCGCAGACCGAGATAGGTCTTCTCAGATAGAAACCGTCGAGCTTCAAATCGATGAACTGACCGGGTCTGGTGATATCAGACGTGTCGCCCGAAAGCTTCATCTCATAGATATCTTTGGCAATCTTTTTGTTTTCCAGGATCTTGAATAAAACTTCTTTCATATCAAAACCTACGCGTCGATAGTCGAGACTTTCAATGTTATCTCATCCATTACATCCAGGAGCACCCTGACAGTATCGAGAGAAGTAAAGATCGATACATTGTTCTCCGTCGCCAGGTACCTGATCGCAGCGCCGTCGCTGGCGGCATCAGATACCGAACTGATGTCCCGGGTGTTTATCACATATGCAATTTTACCCTGTCTGATGGCATCAGGGATATCATTGCTTCCATCGCTGATCTTTTTCATCACATGGGTCTTGATACCATGCTCCTTAAGGAACTTGGCCGTGCCGGCTGTGGCACAGACATTGAAGCCCAGATTATAGAAACGCTGGATAAGAGGAAGCGCATCTTCCTTGTCCTTATCAGCGATAGTGGCCAGGATCGTACCGTTGTTCTCCAGTTTTACGCCTGCCGCGATGAGTGCCTTATAGAGAGCACGGTTGAGCTTATCATCGTAACCGATGGCTTCACCGGTAGACTTCATCTCCGGCGACAGGTAAGCATCGAGGCCCTTGATCTTATTGAAGGAGAATACAGGCACTTTCACGTAGAACTTTTCTTTAGGTGTCGGGCATAATTCGAAGATGCCCTGCTCTTTCAGGGACTTACCCAGGATGACCTCTGTCGCAATGTCCGCCAAGGAATAACCAGTGGATTTAGACAGGAACGGGACCGTTCTGGATGATCTGGGATTGACTTCAATGATGTAGACCTTATCGGAAGGATCGACGATGAACTGGATGTTGTATAGACCCTTGATGCCGATACCGATACCCAGCTTCTTGGCATAAGTCAGGATAACGCCCTTGACCTTATCAGAAAGGCTGAATGTCGGATAGACGCTGATGGAATCACCGGAATGGATACCGGTCTTCTCTTCGAGCTCCATGATGCCGGGTACAAAGACATCGACACCGTCACAGATAGCATCGATCTCAACTTCCTTGCCGTTGATGTATTTATCGACCAGGACCGGTTTTTCAGAATCGATCTCTACGGCAGTCTTAAGATAGTGTTTGAGCTGCTCGTCATTTGCAACGATCTGCATGGCGCGTCCGCCGAGTACGAATGAAGGTCTGACCAACACAGGATAACCGATCTCGTTGGCCGCCTTGATACCGTCTTCGATACGGGTAACAGCACGACCGGGCGGCTGGGGAATATCGAGATCAACAAGCAGTTTTTCGAAGCTGTCACGGTTCTCGGCACGTTCGATCGCGGCACAGTCAGTGCCGATAAGACCAACCCCTCTTTCCATTAGAGGCTGTGCAAGGTTGATAGCAGTCTGTCCGCCGAGTGAGGCGATGACTCCATTGGGAGATTCAAAATCGATGATGGCCATGACATCTTCAGGAGTCAGCGGTTCAAAGTAGAGTTTGTCGGCCATTGTGTAATCAGTGGATACGGTCTCAGGATTGTTATTGATGATGATGGACTGATAGCCTGCACGCTTGATAGTCTGGACAGCATGGACAGTGGAATAGTCGAATTCCACGCCCTGGCCGATACGGATGGGGCCGGCACCCAGGACAACGACTTTCTTGACGTTGTCTAATCTGGAATCGTTCTTGCCTGTATAAGAGGAGTAAAGATAAGCGATGTACTTACCGGTATGCAGAGTATCGACCATCCTGAAGACAGGAACAATACCGTTTGCCTTTCTCTTCTGATAGATGCTGATCTCCGGAACGGACCAAAGCTTTGCGATATAAGGATCGGAGAAACCTGCTACTTTTGCTTCTTTGAGAACGTCGAGATCTCCGGGATTATTCTTAAGTTTCAATTCCAGATCGACGATCTCCTTGAACGTATTCAGGAAGAGTTCCGTAATCATGGTGATCTCATGGAGCTTTTCGATAGAAGCACCGCGTCTGAGTAATTCGGTGATAGCAAAGATATTATCGTCGCGGAAAGTCGCGATGTATTTATAGAGTTCATCATCGGTATATGAATCAAATTTGGGCAGATAGAGATGCTTTACGCCAATCTCAAGAGAACGGACGGATTTTAAGAAACATTCCTTTAGGTTGGAGCCGATGCCCATCACTTCGCCCGTGGCTTTCATCTGAGTACCAAGGGTATTGGGAGCAGAAGCAAATTTATCGAATGGGAAGCGCGGGAACTTAGCGACGATATAGTCAAGGCTGGGCTCACCTGCTGCCGTTCCGCCGGCTACCGGGATCTCATCCAGAGTCATGCCGACTGCAATCTTGGCAGTGACACGAGCAATGGGATAGCCGCTGGCCTTAGAAGCCAGCGCAGAAGATCGGGAGACGCGGGGATTGACTTCGATGAGGAAGTATTCGCTGGATTCAGGATTGAGAGCAAACTGAACATTACAGCCGCCGGCAACACCTAATTCGCGAATAATCTTCAATGCACTGTCATTGAGCATCTTAAGATCGTGGTCATTGAGAGACAGGATGGGAGCAACTACGATACTGTCACCAGTATGGACACCAACCGGATCGACGTTCTCCATACCGCAGATGGTGATGACATGGTCTTCGGAGTCTCGCATGACTTCAAATTCGATCTCTTTATAGCCCTTTACGCTCTTTTCGACGAGTACCTGATGGACCGGAGAAAGATTGAAGGCGTTGACAGCGATCTCATAAAGCTCTTCTTCATTATTGGCGAAACCGCCGCCGGTGCCGCCGAGAGTAAAAGCCGGTCGGAGGACGACGGGGTAGCCGATATCTTCAGCAGCCTTTTTCGCTGCTTCGATGTCATAGGTGATCTCAGAAGGGATGACAGGCTCGCCGATGGAGATGCACATCTCCTTGAAAAGCTCTCTGTCTTCCGCTCTCTCGATACTAGCCCTGGGAGTACCCAGCAGTTCGACGCCGCATTCTTTAAGGACGCCGGACTTTTCGAGCTGCACGGCAAGGTTGAGACCGGTCTGACCGCCGATACCGGGAACGATGGCATCAGGACGTTCGATCCTGATGATCCTTGATACGAATTCAAGGGTCAGCGGCTCCATGTAGACCTTGTCTGCAATGGAGGTATCGGTCATGATGGTCGCATGATTGGAATTACAGAGGATGACTTCATATCCCTCTTCTTTCAAAGCCAGACAGGCCTGCGTGCCTGCATAGTCAAATTCGGCAGCCTGCCCGATGATAATCGGACCGGAACCGATGATGAGTACCTTCTTTATGTCTGTTCTCTTAGCCACTTTTTTCTCTCCCTAATCCTTACTCTCATATGCTATCTTTCCGCCGGCAACCGTGAGTATGCATTTGCCAAACACTTGTTTGCCGATGAGGGGCATAGCCTTGCCCTTGGAAATAAAATTTTGGGGATCTATTGTTGATTCGTAGGACAGATCCCAGACCGTAAAGTCGTTGGTAAAAGGTATACCGAATCGTTTTCTTGGATTCACTACCAATAGTTCGATGAGTTTTTCCAACGGGATGATCCCCGTCTTCACCAGATCGGTATACAAGACCTGAAAGGCCGTCTCGATACCTGTATAACCAAAGGCACTGTCTTTGAGCCCCTTTGACTTTTCTTCAATGGTATGCGGAGCATGATCCGTCGCGATGATATCGATAGTGCCGTCTTTCAGCGCTTCAATAAGGGCCTGTCGGTCGGCTTCACTTCGTAATGGCGGATTGACTTTAAAGAAACCATCTTCTTTCAGATCCATATCAGTCAATACCAGATAGTGAGGTGCAGTCTCGCAAGTAACGTTGATGCCCTCTTTTTTGGCTTGTCTAATGATCTCGACACTTTCTTTAGTGGAAACATGGCAGACATGATAGGCACATCCGGTCTCTTTTGAGAGCCGAACATCCCGTTCGATCTGTCTCCATTCACTTTCAGACGAAATGCCGATGTGGCCATGAAGTCTCGCGTACTCACCATCGTGGATATATCCACCGTGGATAAGCGATTTATCTTCACAATGCGCAACGATCATCTTTCCGAGCGACTTGGCTTTGATCATTGCCTTCCGCATCATATCTTCTTCCTGAATGCCTTTTCCATCATCAGAGAAGGCAATCACTTTAGGCGCAAGCACATCCATATCAGAGAGTTCTTTGCCGTCTTCATTCACAGTAATGGAACCATAAGGGATGACATCAATGACGGCATCGCGGTCGATGATCTCCTGCTCAAGCGCAAGTTTTTCTGCAGAGTCAGGAACAGGATTAAGATTCGGCATAGTACACACAACAGTGTATCCACCATGTGCTGCCGCTTTGGTCCCCGTTTCGATAGTCTCTTTATATGAAAAACCTGGTTCTCGGAAGTGAACATGCACATCACAAAAACCAGGGAAGATCACATAATTCTTATCAGATGGGGAAAGAAAACGTTTGAAGTCCGGTTCGAAAGCGGGATATCGGTCCGGCTTGAAGATGATTATTTCATTTGTGTTGTCCATTGCATTTCCCTTTATAACAAAAAAGCCTTGCTTTTCGCGGCAAGACTTATAGTTACATTTATGCAGGACATCGCATTTGTCCCCGTACCTATATTACTTAATCTTGCCGATCTCTCTGTATCGTCTTAAAGATCAATTTCGGTAATTTTAACATACTGCTGATGTTGCAGTAAAAAACAATTTGTACCTAGAGAAGATTTCCTTTTCGGATATTTTCTTTGAGGATCTCGTCTGTTATTTCATATAGTTTTTCGGATCCGAGCTTATTAAGGCTTTGCCTGGCATAGACCTGCTTGGCGGTCACATTGTTCTCTTTCCAGTCTCCACCGTTGTTACTATTATTCAGTATCAAAGGCTGCAAGTTATCCATAACATGCGCAAATCTGGCTTCAGGGGTCTCATAGGCTTCGAATTCATCGAAGAGTGCAATGAATTCTTCTTTCTGATCATCCGGAAGCATAGAGAAGATCTTTTCTTTAGCGGCGTCTTCACGTTCCTTTTGAGTAGCCATCTCATTCTCAGCATAGGCATAGGAATCACCGGCCTCGATCTCAACAATGTCGTGGATCAGACACATGATCATGACCTTGGAGATATCAATATCCTCGTTGGAGTATTCTTTCAGAAGATATGCCATGACAGCCATATGCCAGGCGTGTTCAGCATCGTTCTCCTTACGCCCGTGCCCAGAAAGACTGGTATGCCTGAAAACATTCTTTTCTTTGTCGATCTCAAGTGCGAAAGCTAATTGTTTTTCGAGTCTCTCGTTATTCATCGTCACTCGTAATGTAGACTGCCGATTCACCATCGATCTCTTCGACACAAACAGATACGTTCTCGCGAAGAGATGTCGGAATATTCTTCACAACATAGTCAGCTCTGATCGGAACTTCCCGATGACCTCTGTCGACCAATACAGCAAACTGCAGAGTCTTAGGCCGGCCATGTTCGAATACAGCCTCGATAGCAGCCCTCGCTGTACGGCCGGTGAAAAGAACGTCATCTACTAATATAACTCGCATAT
>JAEEGI010018081.1_pt1 | contig 14361 bp, 9 predicted proteins | sample 8958751 | NCBI WGS metagenome assembly JAEEGI01 (sample SAMN16246545, study PRJNA631951) | gut metagenome | biome: gut microbiome; feature: rumen; material: KS-attached | host: Bos | place: Iran: Karaj | collected 2018-10
CAGGAATATTAATATAAAAAATATGTATCGTCTTAAGTTATTTTGAATCACATTTAAAAATAAATAAAAAAAGAAATAAACTTTTTAAATTTATTCTTAATATATTTTAATTAAAATAATCACTTATTTTTCATTTTTTTCTGTAAATCATCTTTTAATCCCATAAAATGGACAGCTAACTTATATAAAGAGTCAGAAATTAATTCATGTTCTCTATTTACTCTAGCTTTTTGTTCTTCATATGATTTTTTATAAAAATCTAAATCAGCTAATTTTGTATTTATTTCATCATCAGATAATTGTCTATCTTTACTTCTTAAAGTTAATTTCCTTATTTCTTCATCTTTTTGAAGATTACTTAATTTTAAATTTTGAATTTCATTTTTTAATGTTAATACTTCACTATTTGATATTATTATTTCTTGTTTTGGTAAATTAGGTTTATTATTATTATTTACATCTTTTTGTAAATCTTCATATTTTTTAATATATGTTTTTTTTTCTTCTAAAATATTTTCTATTAAATCTGTTTTAGCTTTTAATTCTTCTTTTATTTTTTCTATTTCATTTTGTTTTGTATTTGTAACATCTTTGATTTTATCATTTAATGCTTTATTATCATTTTCAATTCTTTTTAATTCATTTTTAATTCTATCTTTTTCTAAAGAAATTTTTTGTTTATCTAAATTATTTTTTGATAATTGTGCTTCAATTGAATCTTTTTCTCTTCCTAATTTATCTAATTTATTTTGAAGAGAAATATTTTCATTTATTAATTTTTCATTTTCTTCATTTTGTCTTTTTATAGTTTCATCTTTTTCTTTTATTTCATATTCATTTATTAAATCATTTGGATTATCAAAATTTTTTGGAATTTCATCTAATATTCCAATTAAAATTCCACTTTCACTTTCTTCATTTTTCTTTACTTTTTTTTTCTCATTTAAATTATCATCATTTATTTTTTTAATATCATTTTGTAAATCTGTAACTTTAAATTCTAATTTTTTTTTTTCAAATTCAATATTCTTTATATTTTCTTTTTCTTTAATTAATTCAGAATTTACTTTTTCTAATTGAGTTTTTAATGCTAAATTCTCCTTATTTGTTAAAAGTAATCTTTGTTCTAAAGATGATTGTAATTTTTCTTCATTTTCATTATTTTCATATAATTCTTTAATATGTTTATATTTAACTTTCAAATCATTATATTCTTTTTGTAGTTTTTCATTATCATTTAATTTTTCTTTAGTATCAATTAATTCATTATGTAAATTTTTTAATTCATCTTTTCCTTTTTTTTCAATTATATCCATTTGTTTTTTTAATTCTATAATTTCATCTTCTTTATCATTTAATTGTTTAATTAAATCAGATTGAGTATATGTATCTTTAATTAATTGTTCTTTAATTTCATTATTATCTCTTTGAGTATTTTTCAAAACTTCAATTTCTCTTTCTTTTTCATTTAATTTATTTTTGAGTTGAGTATATTTTTTTTCAAAATCTTCAATTTTACTTTTTAAATTTGAAATTTGTGTTTCTTGTTCTTTAATTAAACTCATATAATTAATTTTTTCTTTTTCAAATCTATTTACCATTGTTGTATTTAATAAGGTAGATTTATCTAACATAATTGATCTTGATTGACTAATTGATTCTGTATCAATAATAATATATTTTTCAATCACTACAAAAAAAAAATTACAAATCATTTCATCAAAATCTGCACATCTTTCTAAATATAATTCTTTTTTAGAAGAAATTGAACATAAAAATATTAAAATTTCTGAAAGAAGATTTAATTGTTCTGTATTATTTTTTATAATTTCATCAATTATTAACCTTTTCTTTATTTTAAATGTATTAGGTGAAAATTTTTTTTTGTCTGAATGTTTTGTGATATATGAATCAATACTTTGAGTTATTGATAAAAAATTTCCATATTTATTTTCATATGTTTCTTCATTTGAAATATCAATTTTACTTCCTTTAATCTCAAATTCTGGTTCTCTATATTTATATAATTTAATTTATTACATTTCTAATAATAAATCTTTGTAATATTTTCCACTTGATAATGAATTTAAATTTAAAATTGGATGATGAAAAAAAGAATCTATAAGTTTATTTAACTATATCATAAAATAATTCCCTTACTAAATTAATATAATTTAATTGAGTTGTGTTTAAAAATGAAGTGTTCATCTTTTTTTTCTTTTTTTAAATATAAAAAAAAATAATAATTCATTATTTTAAATTTGAAGTAAATTAAATTTAATATTTTATACAAAAAAATTTATAATAAGTTCAAGGACTTATTGTCTTATTTTTTAAATTATAATTATTAGTACAAGAAGAATTACTTCCTGTAGAATTATGAGAATTACTACTAACTTTAAATATATTAACAGAATTTGAATTAGTTAAATATTTTTTTTTTCTAGTACTATTTGTTTTTTTTTTAGAAATATTTTTTATTCTTTTTATTTCTAAACCAATAATACCATTTTTCCTATTTGAATTTTCTCTTGGATATTTATCATTTTTTCCTTGAGAATAATTCTTTGTATTTATAGATATTTTACTTATTGAAAAATTTCCTTTTGATTTACTTTGGTTATTTTGAGATGAATGATTTCTTATATGTCTTAATGTTTGAGAATATGCAGAATTCTCTCTTAAATTATTTAATGCATTATCTATTAAATTTAATTTTTTTAAATTTTGATAATTTAAAAAAGGATTACTTGAGGATTTTTGTTCATTATGTATTTTTATATTTGTGAATGAATTTTTATTTCCTTTACTTAATGAATTATTTTTTGTTTTGTTTGTATGAAAAGAAAGATGCTTTCTTATTAAGGAAGAATTTTTAATTGCTTTATTATTATTATTATTGGTTTTATTAAAAGATTTTGTTTTATATAATTTATTGGGTTTAATTAGCAGTTCAATTCTTTTTAAATTTTTTTCTGAGTTTTCATAATTTAATTTACTGAACTTATTCTTTGAATAATCATTATTTGAATTATTATTAATTTTAATTCCTCCAATTGAAGCACTATGACATCTTTTTTTCATTATAGCATTATTATTCTTATATCTTTCATCATTATTTTGAATTTTCATTTTATAATTAAACTTCTTATAACATATATTATTATTATTATTATTAATATTTTCATTATCATCTAACATAGGATAATAAGTAAAATTAGCAAAAACATTTTGATAACTTTGACTTTTCATATAATCTTCATATCTTTGTTTAGTTTTAATGCCAATTTTTTCAATACTATTACAATATCTTTTATCATAATTATCTTTATTTTCAGGAATGAAAGGGGCAATAATTTTTTTAGATTTTAATTTTTCCCAAGGATAAAATTTAATCCAATTATCATTTTTAACTTCTATAATTTTTCCATAACCTAATCTTTTCTCAGGTTTCCTAATTAATAATTTATTTATAAAATCTTTAGATTCTTGACTCCATCCATCAGGAATATCTTCATTTTTAATAATTATTTGTTTCATTATCATTTGTTCTTTAATTTCTTTTCTACTTTTTCCTATATAAGGTCTTTTGCCCATCATACATTCATAACCAATAACTCCTAAAGCAAAATAATCAACAGCTTTATTATGTTTTTTTCCTTGCATTACTTCAGGTGACATATACCCTGGAGTTCCACTGGTTTCTTTATTATTATTATTTGAAAAAATTTTAGAAATCCCAAAATCAGTAATTCTAATATAACCATTATTGTCTAATACTAAATTTTCTGGTTTAATATCTCTATGAATTACTCTTTTATTATGAATATATTCTAAACCTAAAATAATATTGCATATGAAAAATTTAGTTTCTTCTTCTGAAAATTTTGTATGGCGACAAATATGATATCTTAAATCTCCTCCTGATAATAAATCCATAACTAAATATAAATTATCATAATCTTGAAAAGCATAATACATATTTACTATAAAAGGGTTTTTTAAATGAGAAAGAAGTTCTCTTTCATATTTTATAGATTTTTCACTTTTTTTATCAATTATTTTTAATTTTGACATTTCTTTTAAAGCATAATACTTGTTTGTTTTTTTTTCAAGAACTTTCCATACTTTTCCAAATCCTCCTTTTCCAATTATATTTTGAAATTCGAAAGAAGAACGAGAGACTATTTTAATCAAGGTTTTTTTTTATTATATATTGGTTTTTTACCTTCTTCTCCTTTTGGTACCTTATATTTATTTGTTGTCAATTTTTGACCCATTTTTAATTTTTTTTTTAAATTAAAATTTAATTTATTCTATTTTATTTTTTAATAAATAAATGACAATTATCAATTAGAAAAAATATATTTTTTTATATTTTCAATATATATATTTAAACCTATTTTTATTTTTTAAATTTGAATATTTTGGTTATGACTTTTAAATTATATTGAAACAAATGAAAAATTAGAAGTTTTAAATAAAATCAATACAAATAAAAGGGATATGATAAAGAAAAGAAAATTATTTATATTTAAATTATAATACAATTACAATTAAAGTAAAATAATATAGTTGATTTTGTAATGATTTTTATGAATATTTATCTTTTATTTATAAAAATATATTTTAATAATATAGTTAATTATTTTTATCATCAATAAAAAAGAAATATTTAATTTTATTTTTTAAACCTGATTTAAAAACTTAAAAATATTTGATTTTTTATTAATTTAACTTTATAATTTAAATATATTTATATAACCTAAGACATTATTTTTTAAATTTTTTATGAGGTAGTTTAAGTGATTCTCTATTTGAATTTTTTTTTGAAATTTTAGATTCCATATTTTTATTAAAAATGGTTTTACTATTATTTCTGTTAAATCCTGCTTTTTCCTTAACATTGAAATTAATATTATTATTATTTATATTATTATTTGCATTTTTATATATTAAAAAATTATTTACTAAAGAACTATTATTAACGTAAATATTTTGAACTTTATTTCTATTAATTTTCTTTGAAGATTTTTTTCTAGAAAAATTAGGAGAAAAATTTAAATCAGAATTTATCCTTTTATTTTTATTACTAAAATTTTCAACTGCTCTTCTTATCGGTGAAACTCTATTTTTTAAACTAAATTCATTATAATTAAAATTATCATAATCAATAGAAGAAAATTCAGAATTAAATCTTTTTTGTCGATCACTAAAACAAAGCTCATTTTGGGAAGTTGGAAAATATGAAATAGTTAAAGTCAGTTTTTTAGGACTTTTATTTTCAGAAAAAGTTGATTGAAAAATATTAGATTTTGAATTGTTTAAACTTGTTGATAAATATTCTAATTTTTTATTTTTATTTAATAAAATATTTGATACATTATTAGAATAATTCATATCATATAAATAAGCATGATAACGAGAATTTGAATATGAATGTATAGGATTTGATATTTTATTTTTTGTAATTGTTTTTAATTTATTTTCTAATTTTGTTTTTGAATTTTCTAATTCTAATATTTTATTCATTTGATTTTTATATTCTTTTTCATATTTTAAAACTTCTTTTTTTAAATTTGAATTTTCTGCTTTTAAAATTAAAATTTCATTTTCTTTTCTATCTGTAAAAATAAATTCTCCATTTTCATAAATTACATTTGTTAATTTTTTTAATTTTTCATATTCTTGTTGTTTCATTTGTAAAGCTTTTGTTTTATTTTCTAAAAGTATATTATGATTTTTTAAAATAAATTCATTTTTAATTATTTCTCTTATTTTATTTTCACTTTTAAGTAATATAGGTTCATATTTTTCTAAAATTTTTTTTTCTTGGTTGTTGTAAAAGTCTTTTATTAAATTTTTGATTTTATTTATGATTTCAATAATTAATGAAATATCCGTTAAATCTAATTTTAATTTAATTATATTTGATATTCTATCCAATTCAAAACTTATTTCATCATAATAATTTATATTCTTTTTTAACTTATAAAAGCTTGATTTTTTTGTATATGATGTTTCAATACTTTTAAAGTTTTCTATCATTTGTTTTCCCAAATTAATTTATTTATTTTGATATTGATTTATATTTATTTTTATTTCTGAATAAATAATATTAATTAATAATTAGTCTCAATCATGAAATAATTATAAATTTTTTCATATTTAATTTATCCTATATAATTGCTTTTTAAATGATTTAATTTATTATCTAAAAACAATATTATATATCAATGGCAAATAATTCAGAGAAAAAATATTCTTTACCAAATAATCATATAAATATAATAGAAAAAAAACCATTGGTTGATATTGACAAATTAATGCATAAAGATTGTGAATATATATTATTTGAAGTTCCAAAAGGATTTGATAAAAATCTTTTTGCTAAAATGACAATTAAAAAATTTAAAAAAAATGGGAAAAGTATGAAATTAATAAATAATTATAAATGCTTATGTTATGATAGAAATGATCCGATTTCAAGACAATCCTTAATTGTTTTTAATGAAAATAATCAAAAACGATTAATTTTTAAACCCACTGATAGATATATTAAAATATATGAAAGTTTAGAACTTTTAGAACCAAATATAGATAATATAATAACAAGAAATTTAAAAAGTAAGAATGTAGAAGAAAAAAAAAAAAATAAAAATAAATCTAATAAAAATTAATATATAATTTATTTATAATCTTACAATATATTAATCTAAATATAACTTATATATAAAAAATTCTTTCTTAGATAAATAAAAAACAGTTATTTTGAATCTGAGTAAAAATTTGATTTAAATTTGCTTCTCTGATATAAAAAACAGTTAAAGAAGAAATAAAATTTTATAAATAAAATTGTCCATACAAAATATAATTATTAGGATTATTTTTAATTTTTTATATTTTTTTAAATGATTTAATTTTTTTGGCTATTTATTTTTTAAAGTTTTATTGTTTTTTTTTCATTTAAGAATGAGTGTCTTTTTGTTTTTTATTTAAGTAATTTTTTTCTTTCTTGTATTGATAAATATCAATTTTAATTTGTTTTATATTGATTAATAAATTAGCTTTTAAATTATTTATAGACATTTATTTGAAGTATCTTTTTCAATTTCATTATGGATATATTTTTTAATATCTATCACATTAAATCAAATTGGAATTTTTCAATTCGTTCATTAAATCAAATAATTTTTATATAACTCTATGCATCATTAAAACTCTTTTTTTCTCTATCAAATAAAAAAATATTTTTTCTTTGATTTCATGGTTTTAAAATAAATACTTTAAACATTATATATGGAAGATTTATTTAAATTATTTTTTGATTTGTTGATTCAATAAAACTTTAATTTTTTGGTGTTTTCAAAAGGTTACTATTCCTTCATTTTAAAAAAATATCATAAAAAAAATATCTTGAACATTATTAAATTGAATTTAAAATTACAATGTAATGATATAGGTAAAATATAGGTTAAGACATCATTTTAATTTATTTTATTTATATTATTCTCTTTTTAAATTTAATCCAATAAAAATATTATAATTAAAATTATTTATAATATGAAAATATTTTCATTTAAGGAGTTAATAGTCTTTTTCTTTTTTTTTTCCCCGTTTCAGTTAATAAATTTGTTTTCCCAATTTTATTTAAATTATTTTCAAAATTTTCTAATTGTAATTCAAAGAAATCATTAGAATAACAAGGTTTAATATTTGTTTTAATTGATATTGTATTATTACTTTTTAATCCTGTATTCCTAGAATATAATATATAATTAGAAGATTTTCCATTATTAGCTTTAAAAAAAGGTTCATTTAAATTTTTTTTTTCTTGTTTTACCCATCTTTTAATTCCTTTTTCTGACATATGATAATTATATTTATTAGTTGATAATTTAGATGAATTTTTTTTTAAATTCTTTTTTAAATTCATTTTTAATTCATTCAATAAATCATTAGAATTTTTGTTTTTATTTTGAATATCATAAAAATTTAAATATGTTTTAATTGGAATCCCATAATATGGTTTTATATTAAGTGAATCAATTATATTTTGTTTATTATAAACAGGAACATTATATTGAAAACTCGAATTTCTTTGTAATGAATCAATTTCTTTATATATATTATTCATTTTTTCCTCTTTTTTTATTATTTTCATATTTTCTTTAAAAGAATTAATATCATCTTTAAAAGAATTTATTACTCTTTCAGAAAAAACTTTTTGGACTAATTTTATATGATTATCTCGAGAAAAATAATTTTTCCTATCTATCATATAATAAAGATCTTGATATTTTGGATTTTTTTTGATTAAATTTACAAGATTTTGCCTTCTTTCATCATTTAATTCATCTAAAAATAATATTGGTTTATTTCTGTTTGAATAAGAATTTTGATAATAATTTAAGGTATTTTTAACAGTTCTTATTTCATTTTTCATTTTTTTAAAAAATAATTGTTTTTCTAATATAAAAAGAATATTTAAAAGATAAAGAAAAAATCAATATTGTTCTTTATTTCATTTCCCAAAATTAAACTTAATCTAAAAGTTTCAAATTCATATATATCAGTATAAAAAAATATTTTACAATTCAAGACAATATAATTTTAAAGTAAAGAACACTATCTATTAAATCAATAAACTTTAAAAAATCAAAGGGAACTTTTCAAAAAATTGAAATAAAATTAAACCAAAGCCAAATCTAAAGCAACTATCTTGCTTAAACATTAAATACTTTTTGATTATCCCCATCAACAAAATTCTCACGTATTTGATTTCAACACAAATATATTCTATATATATATATTGTTTGTTCTATAAATTAGGACATCTACTGGTAATATTCTAAATAAACTTATATTTCCATTATTCTATTTCTCTTGGTTATTTTTTTCTGTAATATTTTTTACAAAAATAACTCTTGTTTATATTTTTAAATTTTGTTATAAAATAGAATAAATATAATAATAAATAGCAGTTTAAATTTTAAAAAAATATTTTTTAATAATTGTAAATAATTATAATTGTTAATTAATAAAGGTTTTGAAACACATCATTTTCATTCGAAAGAAAATGTATGTGTTTGTGACTCTATCTTGATATTTTTAATTTTAAAGAACTAAATGAATTATTTAAAATGATTTTGAGCAAAAACTTTAGAAAATAAAAAAAAATATTTGAATATAACTTTTATGCTTTGAATTAATAAATTTACTTATGAATTATTTTATATTATATTGATCATATGTTTTTATTTATTTCATCATTATTCTAGTTTAAATATGACCCCTGAACATAAAATCTTAAAATTCAAAAATGTTGAAACTGAGTATCAAAAACAGAAAAATATGATTTAATATCAATAATATTCATATAAATATTTTAATTAAAAAATATTTATTAATCAATATAAATAAATGAAAAATTATTTAAATTCTTTTTCAAATTTCTTAAAAAACAACGGTATTATAAATAGTCGAACCTTTTTTTTATCTACATACAATAAATCAAATAAGGAAATAAAAACTTTAAAAGAAACTTTAGGGAAAGTTATGTCACATACAAATCCAAGTGGTAAAAATTTAATTTTAACCTCTTTTTAGTATTATCATGTTCAATTTTTGATAAATATATTTATAATGATGACAAAAAAATAAGAAGCCAATTAAGAGGATTATTAGTAATATATTTAAGATTTTCAAGATTTAAATTATTTAATTATTTTTACAAATGGAATTCCATCATTTATAAAATGAAAATATCAAGAAAACCAAAGAAAAAAAACAAGCATAATAATCAATTATATTTTATTAATCCTTATGATGCTTTTAATAGATTATATGAAGATGCAAGATATAAACAAAGCTATTTATCTGCTTTAAAATTATTATATCAATTAAAAGAACATGAAGATTGTCCTTTTCAACCAAAAATAAATAAAGGAAATTATTATTTTTATAATGATGGCTCTTTTCTTTTAAACAATAAAATTAATTTATTGAATAGACTAAAAAGGAATTGTATAACAAATGAATTTAATAAAAGTAATAGTTCAATTAATATAAATTATTCAAATAATAATTATTATAATAATATTAATTATAATTATGATAATAATTCAATCCCTTTTAATCTTAAAAAATTGAATAATGAAAAATCTTTATTTAACTCAGGAAATTCTTCATTTTATAATGCATTAACAAAAACACAGGTTTCTCCTTTATCAAATTCAAATAAATATTTAAGTAAAAATGATAGTAGAATATTTTATTCAAATAACTTTAGTGATTTAAATCCAAAATTAACTTTTCATTATAATCAATATAGAATTCCTCAAACAGAAAAAAATAGAAATATATCATCAGAAGGAATTTTAGCAGGAAGAATTTCAAATAATATTAATACTGTACCAATTGAATCAAATGAGCAATTTTTAATTAATAGTTTTAATAGTGTAATTCCACCAAATGAAATTTCTGCGATTTCAGCAAAAAATGCAAGAAATAAATTTAATATAATATATAATAAAAATATTCAATCAAATTCAGATTCATCATCAAATAGAAATACAAATCCTAATAATTTTATTTTATTTGAAGAAAAAGATAAAGAAAACAATAAAAATAATTTTGTTGAACCATATAATTCTAAAAATAATAAAAATATTTCTCATAATAATTTAAAACTTGATATGAATAGTACTTATAATGAAAAAAAAAATTTAAAAAATTCAAATAACATATCAAATTCAACAGGAACAAATGATAAATATAGCTTAGTTTTTGAACAATTAAGTGTAAGAGCTGCTTATCCTCAAGATAATCATGTAACTTTACAATCTATTCCTGATGATACTTTATTTGCTTATGCTGGAAATTATATTGATTCTGATGAATCTCTTGAAAGATTTAGATTAAATCATAAAAAAAAGAAAAATGTATAAATTAATGTAAATAAAAATTTAATATATAGTTTCTCATATTTATATTTTTTTTGAACAAATTAACTTTCTTAATATATGATTTTTTTAGTAATTTTTTTATTCATGTATTATCCTAATAATCGTCTTATTAATAGAATGAATTGTTTTAATGTATTAATAATATGAAAGTATCCTTTGGAAAAAAACAAAAAAGTTATCAAAAGAAGAATATTATAATTTGCTTTAATAAGGATATGTGACAATATAATAAGTACTTTTCCAAAAAAGAAATTAAATTATTCCCAATGATAAGCTATTTACAAGATAATGAAAAATGTTTAATAATATTAAAGTATTTGTGTTTAGAGCAAAATATTGTTTTGACTATATTAAAAATTTTCCATAAGGAAAATATAAAGAAATAGCTCAGCCCAAAGTTATTCAAGTATTTACCTTCCAACCAGACTTATTTGGTATCATGTTTGAAAAAAATATTTATTGAATAAAAATGATGAATTTTTTAATATTATGAATATTATAATTTTTTGAATGAAATTTTAAAATTATATCTGATAATATATTTTTTAAATTTTTATTATAAATATATTTGAATAATTTAATTTTTGTGAAAATTATATGTCCAACATTTATATTTTAATTATTTTTATATTTTTTTAATTCCCAACCATATAAGTTATTCGATTTAATAAATTAATTAACAATCTGAATTTTAAAAAAAAAGAAACAATTGTTCAACAAATTCTTTATTTACAAATAAAAAAATAAAAAAAATCACTGTTCCTAAAATTAAATCCATCAATTTTTTATTTTAAACCTTTTATTTCCCAAAATTTTAAATATTAAATTTGATAAAGTTATAATGACAAGGAATATACTATTTTGAATGATATAAATAAAAATGTGAGAAAATTTATTTTAATTTATTTTTAATATTATTCTATTATAGAAATTAAAATGAATTATTCTTATTGAAATATTTCATAAAAATTACTCTATATTCAAATTTGAAAATTTTATTATCAACATTACAATTAGAACAACAAAATTTGATTTTAAAAAAAATAATTTTAAGCTTTTTAACTCCATCTTTGAATATGAAATTTAGACAAACCCAACAATATCATAAATCCAATCTGTAAGAGCATAATTAAATTAGGTTTAATTTTACCTTTTTTTCATGAATTTATTAAATCAATTCTGTATTCATTCTCAATAATAGAAGTAATTTTTGGAATATTAACGATTGATTGATTATTTATTTATTATTTATTGTTTTATTTTCTTCCTTAATTTTGATTACAAAAGAATATAAATTTCCATTAAAATCCATTTATTGATGCTACTATTATGTTCATTATGATATTAAAAAAAATTTTATTTGTTTTATAATGAAATTTTCAAGCATTTTTTCTCTTTAATCAAAACATAAATAATAATATTCTATGTTAATTTAGATTGATTGAATTTATATAGAATTAATGCATGTATAAAAATCATTTTATCAACGATTAAAATATTTTATCTATAATAAATAATCTTTTCTTTCTCTTTTTTCAATTATCATTTATTATTTCTTCATTAGAATTAATTCACAATATATAAAAAAAATTATCAAAAAAAGAAGAGAAATAAAACTAATATAAAAATAAATAATGAAGAGTGATGTTTTTAATATGTTTTTTGAAAATAAATCATTTGAAAAATTATTTTGTTTTTTTTGAAAAATAAAATATTGATTATTTTATTCGAATTTCAGTAAAAACAATTTTGAAGCAAAAAAAATTAAAAAATTAATTATAATATTTATTTTCTAAATAATTTTTATTTCATGTAAAAGATTATATATTTTCAAATAAAATATATCAAAAAAGATTAAAAATTTTAAGTTTAATTTACATAAATAATCTTATAATTCAAAAAATATATATAGTGCACAAATATGGGAATAATTCATTATTAATATTAATAAAAAATAATTAAAAAAAGAATAAATACCTTTTAAAAAAGACACATCAAATTTATAATTTGATTTTTTATATCAAATTTATAATAATTAGACTTTTTTACATTTTTTGATTTTTTTAAATACATTTTTAATATGTTTTTCTAATTTGAGAATATTTTTTTCGAGTACAAATTCATTATTTTCACAATTTCTATCAGAAACAATAACTATATAATTATCATCATTATTTGTTTCTTTATATTGTGGACTTCTTGTTTCCAAAGAATTTGTATTAATTTCTTCAATATCATCATCATCATCAAGTTCAATTGATTTTAATGCATTATTTTTTTCATTTAATATTTGATTTGAATCCAAAATATTAAAATTTTTTCTATTTTGACATTTCATTTTTACAATTGGACTTTCTCTATAATTCATAATTGATGACATTTGATGAATTGATTATATTTTATTTTTTAATGTTTGATATAAATATCAATTTATTAAATTTATATTCAATTAATTTTTTGAATGTTTCTATTAAAAATTATTTTATAATCATAAAATTGAGTAATTTACTTTCTATTATAATTAAAAATTTTCGTCTTATTTAAAAAATAAAAGGATGATTTGAAAAAATTTTTATTTTAACATATTAAATTAAAAATAAATCTATAAAAAGCAAATTAAAAAATGAAAAGATATATCAAAAGTTAGAAAAAAAAGATAAAACAAATTAAAATTTGTTTATTTTTTTTCAAGATTTTTATTCAGATAAAATATTTATTAACCTATTATTTTAGAAAGAATTAAAAAAATGTTTTTAGTTTTCAAAATAAAAGAATTTAATATATTTAGTTTTTAGATTCCTATTTTTTTTTGCATTGTTCATAATCTTTATCACAATTTTTGCAGCATTCGTTAATCCAAAAAAGCCTTGCTCTCCTATGACATTGATCTTTGCAATAATTTCTTATTTTCTCACAATTAACTTGAAAAGTAATAGAGAATAAAGTAATAAAAATTAAAAAAATCAAATTAAATTTCATTTTTATTTTTATTAAATAAAAAATCTTTGGTTTTAATAAATAAACTATTTAAAATTAAAGAATATAAAATACATCTTTAAAAATATATAAAAAATTTGATATTTATTTTCTTGAATTTATGTTAATTAAAAGAATAATATTTAAAAACAAAGAACAATGAATTCTTATGTAAGAAAATACACCAAATAAAAATAATCACAATATAATAAAATATTATTAATTGATAATTATATGGGAAAATAAGAATTTTGAATTAATAGAAATTAATGAGATATATCTTTTAAAGCATGAAAATTATTCAAATACAAAAGATAAAAGATTTCTAATCAAAAAAATTAAGAATATTTTAATTATATATGATAAAAGTAAACAAAAAGATATTTAATTCTTGAAAAATTCTTCAATTATAAAAAAA
>JAEEGI010018082.1_pt1 | contig 14361 bp, 10 predicted proteins | sample 8958751 | NCBI WGS metagenome assembly JAEEGI01 (sample SAMN16246545, study PRJNA631951) | gut metagenome | biome: gut microbiome; feature: rumen; material: KS-attached | host: Bos | place: Iran: Karaj | collected 2018-10
GGGTGCGGGTCGGCCGGGAAGAGGGTATCCAGGATCCAGCCCCAGAGGGACGCCACCACGATGATGGACAGGAGGGCGTAGCCGCGCTCGGCCCAGGTGAGCATGGTTACCTTGAGGGCTTTGGCGTCTCCGGAACTGGCCTCGTCGGCCTTGGGATGCGTCCAGCGGTAATGGCCCATCACGTTGATGGCCAGGGAAATGGGCTGCAGCAGCAGGCTGGCGTACAGGTTCCGGTTCCAGAACAGGAAGAACAGGGCGGCCGTGTAAAGGTAACCCACCCAGAAGTTGTACTTCGAGTTGCGGCCTGCCAGGAATACGCAGGTCAGTCCCAGGATACTGGAAATGAGGTCTATCAGGAGGACGGGACGTCCGGCCAGTTCAAAAATAACGGTATCTAACATATTAACCTACAGAACCTTCTAAGGATACTTGTAACAGCTTCTGAGCCTCTACGGCGAACTCCATGGGCAGGCGGCTCAGGACCTCCCTGGCATAGCCGTTCACGATAAGGCCGACGGCGTCCTCGGGGCCGATGCCACGCTGGTTGCAGTAGAACAGCTGGTCCTCGGAGATCTTGGACGTGGTGGCCTCGTGCTCCACCGTGGCGGTGGGCTGCTGGCTCTGGATGACGGGGAACGTGTGGGCGCCGCACTTGGAGCCGATCAGGAGGCTGTCGCACTGGGAGAAGTTGCGGGCGTTCACGGCGTTCCTGCCCATGCGCACCAGGCCGCGGTAGCTGTTCTGGCTCACGCCGGCCGAGATGCCCTTGGACACGATGCGGCTCTTGGTGCCGCGTCCCAGGTGGATCATCTTGGTGCCGGTGTCGGCCTGCTGGTGGTTGTTGGTGACGGCCACGGAGTAGAACTCCGAACTGCTGTAGTCTCCCTTCAGGATGGTGGAGGGGTACTTCCAGGTGATGGCCGATCCGGTCTCGACCTGCGTCCAGCTCAGGTGGGAGCCTTCCCCCTTGCAGATGCCGCGCTTGGTCACCAGGTTCAGGATGCCGCCTTTGCCGTCGGCGTCTCCGGGGTACCAGTTCTGGACGGTGGAGTACTTGACATCGGCATCTTTTTCCACGATGATTTCCACGACGGCGGCGTGGAGCTGCTGCTCGTCCCGCATGGGGGCGGTGCAGCCTTCCATGTAGCTTACGTAGGAGCCTTCATCGGCCACGATGAGCGTGCGCTCGAACTGGCCCGTGCCCTTGGCATTGATGCGGAAGTAGCTGGACAGTTCCATAGGGCAGCGCACCCCCTTGGGAATATAGCAGAAGGAACCGTCGGAGAAGACGGCGCTGTTCAGGGCGGCGAAGTAGTTGTCGCTGGCGGGCACCACGGTGGCGAGGTACTTGCGCACCAGGTCCGGATGCTCTTTCACGGCCTCGGAGAAGCTGCAGAAGATGATGCCTTTTTCGGCCAGGGTCTTGCGGAAGGTGGTGGTGACGGACACAGAGTCGAAGACGGCGTCCACGGCGACCACGCCGGCCAGCACGTCGCGCTCCTTGAGGGGAATTCCCAGCTTGTCAAAGGTTTCGGCCAGCTTGGGATCTATCTCCTTGGGACGGTCCTTGTCTTTCTTGGGAGCCGCGAAGTAGATGATATCCTGAAAGTCGATGGGCGGCATGTCCAGATGTGCCCAGTCCGGCTGCGGCATAGCCTGCCACTTGCGGAAAGCGTCCAGCCGGAATTCCAGCAGCCAGTCGGGCTCCCCTTTCCGGGCCGAAATCATGCGCACGATTTCCTCGTTCAGGCCCTTGGGGATGAACTCCTGCTCTACGTCCGTAACAAACCCTTCCTTATATTCACTGGATGTAAAATCCCGTATAATTTTCTCACTTTCTGACATAAGTTCACAAAGATAGCAGTTTTTTCCCGAATAGTTACTATCTTTGGCTTTCACAACCACTAACGGCCCAATGAACCGAAACTTGCACTTCTTATTTCTGCTCGGCAGCCTATTGCTGCTCCCGGCTATTTCACAGGCCCAGAAAATCATCTTTACACCTCAATGGACTCCCCAGGCGCAGTTCGCGGGTTACTATGTTGCACAGGACAAGGGCTTCTACAGGGAAGCCGGCCTGGACGTGGACATCGTGCATCCGTCGGCGTCCCAATCGGCCCTGAGCCGCATCGCCAGGAACGAGAGCCACGCGACTACCCTGATGCTGCCGCAGGCCATGGAAATCATCGACAACGGCATCCAGCTGGTGAACATCCTGCAGACCTCGATGAACAGCGGCCTTGTCATCGTTTCGCGCAAGAACGAGGATCCGCTCAAACAGAAAGGGATGCGCGTAGGAGCCTGGAGCGTGGGGTTTGACCAGCTTCCCCTGAGCATGTCCATCAAGGAGAACCTGGACTATCAGTGGATCCGCTTCGTTTCGGGCATCAACCTGCTGCTTTCCGGCGCTATCGACGCGACGGTCGCCATGAGTTATAACGAATACTACCAGCTGGTCCAGGCCGGCATGGAACTGACCGATACCAATGTGTATCGTTTCTGCGACCACGGCTACAATGTCCAGGAGGATGGCGTGTATGTCACCCGCGAATACTACGAAAAGAACCGCGACAAGGTCATCAAGTTCGCAGAGGCCAGCAGACGCGGCTGGGAGTGGGCCGCCGAGCACCCGGAAGAAACGCTGGACATCGTCATGGAGTACGTCCGCGAATATCGGGTCGATACCAACCGTACCCTGCAGAAACTGATGCTGGACGAGATCCTGCGCCTTCAGCTGGACCGCGAATCCGGTCAGCGGGAGTTCCGCCTGCGCCCGGACATGGTCACCCTGATGAACCAGCTCATGATAGAGAATCAGATGCTGATCAATGAAGTGAAATACGAAGACCTGATCGCCCTATGAACCGTATTATGAGATACCTGCGCAAGTCGCTCTCGGCGCGGCTCAGCCTTTGGGTCGTGTGTTTTGCCACCCTCGTCTTCATGGTTACGCTGGGCATCATGTTCGTCCAGTCCCGCAAGGCCGTCCGTCAGGAGGCTTTCAGCGGGGCCGAGCAGGTGCTGGACAATACGGTCCAGCGCGTTCAGTCCATTCTGAACCGCGTGGAGATGGCGGCAGACCAGACCGCATGGCTGGTCGCGCGCCATCTGAGAACCCCGGACTCCATGTACGTTTACAGCCGCCATATCCTGGTGAACAACCCGGATCTGAACGGTTGCTCCATCGCCTTCGAACCTTACCATTATCCGGAGAAGGGGAAGTATTTCTCGGCCTTCAGTCTGAATGAAGACGGGAAAATCTCCACCACGCAGGAAGGCAACCCCACTTACGAATACTTCTATATGGACTGGTACCAGCTGCCCAAGCTACTGGATCGTCCCTGCTGGACCGAGCCTTTCGCCGACTACAACCCGGCCGGCATCTACTCCAAGGAGATGATCGCCTCCTACTGCCAGCCCATCCGCGACAAGGAAGGCAACTACATCGGCACCCTTTCGGTGGACATTTCCCTGAACTGGCTGTCCGAGACCATCTCGGCCGTGAAGCCCTACCCGCATTCCTACAGCATCATGACGGGCCTGGGCGGCACGTTCTTCGTGCACCCGGATTCCACCAAGCTGTTCTACCAGACCATCTTTACCGAAACGCTGGAACACCCGGACCCGGCCCGCACCAGACTGGGCCATGCCATGCAGCGCTGCGAGGCAGGCCGACAACAACTGAAGATTAACGGAGAAAAGTGCTACGTCTTCTACAAACCGCTGGGTGACACCGGCTGGAGCGCCGCCATCGTGTGCCCGGAAAGTGACATCTTCGCAGGCCTCAACCGCCTGCAGCGCGGTATCCTGCTCGTGCTTCTGCTGGGCATCCTGCTCATGCTGTTCGTTTGCAGCCGCATCGTTTCCCGCGAGATGAAGCCGCTTCAACAGCTCACCCGCCAGATCGAGATCATCTCCGCCGGCCACCTGGACAAGAAGCTCCCCGACAATGGCCGTGTCGATGAACTGGGCCGCCTGTACCAGTCCTTCAGCGGCATGCAGCAGTCCCTGGTCAACTACATCGACGAGATGAAGCAGACGACGGCGGCCAAGGCGGCCATCGAGAATGAGCTCAAGGTGGCTTCCGACATCCAGATGAGCATGGTTCCCCGTATCTTCCCCGCCTTCCCGAACCGTCAGGACATCGATCTGTACGCATCCATGACGCCGGCCAAGGAAGTCGGCGGCGACCTGTACGACTACTTCGTCCAGAACGAGAAGCTGTATTTCTGCGTGGGCGACGTGAGCGGCAAGGGCGTTCCCGCCTCCCTGTTCATGGCCGTCACCCGTAACCTGTTCCGTATCTTCGCCCAGCAGGGCCATTCCCCGGAAAGCATCGCTACGGGCATCAACCGGTTCCTCTCGCAGGATAACAACCAGCTCATGTTCGTGACCATGTTCATCGGCCAGCTGGATCTGCAGACCGGCCACATGGACTTCTGCAACTGCGGTCACAATCCGCCCGTCATCGTGACGCCCGGCGAACCGGCCCGTTTCATGCCGGTGAAGTACGCCAACCAGCCGCTGGGTATCATGGAGGGCATGCCGTTCCAGGGCGAAAGCCTGGAACAGACCCGCGGCTCGCTGTTCCTGTTCTACACCGACGGTCTCAACGAAGCCGAGAACCCGGACCACGTTCAGTTCGGCGACGACGCCATCCTGGAAATGATGACCCAGCTGAGCCAGTTACCGTCCGACCTGGTCATCGCCCAGCTGAAAGCCGCCGTGGAGAAGCACCGCAACGGCGCGGCCCCCAACGACGACCTCACCCTCGTCGCCCTGCGGCTGCTGTAACGCAAGTCACAATCCTTTACGTCGCAGGTCAGGCGACTTTTTGCAGACAAGTCAGCCTATACCAGAAAAAAGCCCCTCCGGGAAGGAGAGGCTTGTGCCCAGAGCGGGAATCGAACCCGCACGATATTGCTATCACAGGATTTTGAGTCCAGCGCGTCTACCAATTCCGCCATCCGGGCGAGACGGACTGCAAATTTAAGGGAAAAAGCGGAATCTGCAAAAATTATTGCTCGTCAATGCCAAAGCCGCGGATGTCCCGGGCATCGGCGATGAGATGCTTCTGCATGCGTTTCCGGGCATGCTTGAGCGCCCAGAAGCAGCCCAGCAGGATCACCACGGAGATAACCCCGCTCAGCTCCGGCGAGACTTCGGCGCTCATGGCCACCGTGTCGTAGATGCCGTGGGCCAGTACCGGATACAGCCACATCTTGAGACCGGCCAGCGGTGCGCGGTATCCGTCAAAGTGGTGCAGGGAGTAACAGTAGCCCATGATCACCGCAAAGGCAAAGTGCCCGGGAATGGCGGTAAGGGACCGACCGATGCCCGTCGTCACCCAATTGGACCCCGATGCGAACAGGTACTCGATGTTCTCGAAGGCCGCGAAACCCATCCCGACGCAAACAGCGTACACGATACCGTCCATCCGCTCGTCAAAGTCCCGGCACTTGCGCAGGAACAGCCACAGCAGGACCAGCTTTGCCGTCTCCTCCGGAATGGCCGCGCCGAAGAACGCTGTGCGGAAGGCGTCCGAAAGACTGTGGATCTCCGGCGGGAACAGCCCCGCCCGCATGGACGGCATGGAGATGAGGAAGGAGGCGCATACCGACATCCACCCGTAGAAGAAAGCCTTCACGAGATTCCGGACAGGCTCCCGCTGCAGTTTGTCCTGCGTGTAAGTATAGTAGAGGAGAATGATGGCGGGCAGAACCGCCAGCGTAATAACGGTTATCATAGTAAAAGCGTTTCCACAAAAATAAGGAAAAATCCGCTATCTTTGTAAACTATGACAAAGGAACTGACGCATATCGCCGACATCGCCACTTACCTGGCGGACGAACCCGAACTCTTCGTGGTGTACGACCGCAACGTGGAATGGGTGGCGAAGGAAATCCCCGGCGCAAAGGCAAGCCTCGCTGTGGACGCCTCCGAGGAGGGCAAGACCCTGGAGACCGTGCAGGAAATAGGCCGATTCCTGATGCGGGAGAACGCCTCCCGCGGCGCCCTGGTACTGGCCGTCGGCGGCGGCATCACCACCGACATGGCCGGCTTCGCCGCCAGCATCTACAAGCGCGGCATCCGGTATGCGAACTTCCCCACGACCCTTCTGGCGCAGGTGGACGCCGCCATCGGCGGAAAAACCGGCGTGAACCTCGACGCATACAAGAACATGCTCGGGGCTTTCCGCATGCCGGAGTACACCTTCATCTGTGCCGATGTCCTCCGCACCCTCCCGCCGCACACCCTGCGCTGCGGCCTGGCCGAACTGCTCAAGACCTTCCTCCTCGCCGACGGAGCCGCCTACGAAAAGGCCCTCGCCATCGGCCCGACACAGGAAATGATCCTCAAGGCCGCCGCCATCAAGGAAGGCATCGTCGCGAGGGATCCCTTCGAGAAGGGCGAGCGCGCCAAGCTCAACCTCGGCCACACCTTCGGTCATGCCATCGAGCATGAGGCCCGCAAGCGCGGTGACGATATCCCCCACGGGGACGCCGTCGCCATCGGCACCCTCCTCGCCGCACAGCTGGGGGAGCGTATCGGCCTTAGCGAAAAAGGCCTGGCAGAGCGGCTGGCGAAGGATTTTGCTTTCGTCGGCCTGCCTACGCAGTGCCCTTATCCGCTGGAGGCGCTGCAGGAAGCGATGGCGAAGGACAAGAAGGCCCTCGGCGGCGGAAAGGTGAGATTTGTCATCCCCGTCAAGCCCGGGGAAGTGGTTTTCCATGAAATGAATCCCTATGATCTGCACTTCGATACAAAATAAGGAACTCGCCGAAATCCAGGCCCTGCTGCAGCACCTGGAGATGGCCGAGATCCGCCTGGACCGCTGCGCCCTGGAGGACGAGGACATCGACACCCTCTTCAGCGAGTCCGACGTCCCCCTCATCGCCACCTGCCGCCTGAGCGAAGAGTCCCAGGCTCCCGAGATCCTCGAGCGGGCCCTCCAGGCCGGCGCCAAGTACGTGGACCTGGAGATGGAGGCACCCGCCGCCGTCGGCCGCCGCATCCGCGAGGCCTGCCAGGAATACGGCACCGTCCTCATCCGCTCCTACCACAACTTCGACGGCACCCCCTCCCGCGAGGTGCTGCTCTCCCTGATGGAGCGCGCCCGCAGCTTCGGCGGAGAAGTGGTGAAAATGGTGACGACCGCCACCTCCAAGGCCGATGCCGACATCGTCCTCTCCCTCTACGACGCCGCCGAACCCGGTACGCTCGTCGCCTTCGCGATGGGCGAGGAGGGCCGGTCCTCCCGCCTCGAAGCCCTGAAGCGCGGCGCACCCTTCAGCTACGCATGCGTCAGCCCCGAAGAAGCCACGGCCTCCGGCCAGTGGACCACGGAGGAAATGGCGCGCGAAGTGTACGGCGATTTCCGCTTCATCGCGGCCGAGAACCTGCCGATGCCCTCGTCCAAGAGCTTCGCGCAGCGCGCCATCGTCGCCGCCGCCCTGGCCGAGGGAACCTCCCACCTGGACGGCTATTCTCCCTGCGGGGACAACGAAAGCGCCATTTCGGCCGCCAGATCCCTTGGAGCGCAGATTTCTGTCGATAGTAACAGAGTTATTATATCCGGTATCGGCGCTACGCCCGGCTGCCTGGAGCTGGAAGAAATCCACACCGGAGAATCCGGTTTCCTCACCCGCATGATGGTCCCGGTGCTGGCCGCGCTTTCGGCCGGCCGCGTACGGGTTACCGGTGAAAAAACCCTGCTGGACCGCCCTCTGTCCGATGCCCATGACATCATGGCCGCCTACGGAGTCCGCCTCTATCCGGAGGGTAACAAAACTGTTAGCGAGGACCGCAAGGCCGATTGCTACCTCCCTCTGAAGGTCGCCGGCCCCCTCATCCCCGGACGGGCCGATATTTCCGGAAAAGGAGGCTCGCAGCTCATCTCCGGCCTTCTGGCCGCCCTGCCCCTGACCGAGGGAAAATCCACGGTCTATGTGCACGACCCCCGCAGCATTCCCTACCTGTTCATCACCGTGGATGTCCTGAAGAAGTTCGGCATCCGCATCAGCTCCGAGATGGAGGGAGACGAAGATTTCATGGAAACCCAGGACTGGGGCCTTTGCACCGGCCTGAACTTCCACATCAAGGGCGGTCAGCGCTACAAGGCCGCCGACTTCGCCATCGAGGCCGACTGGTCCGGCGCCGCACCCTTCCTCACCGCCGGCGCCATCTTCGGCGATGTAGAAGTGACCGGTCTGGATACTACCAGCCTGCAGGCAGACATCTCCATCCTGGATATCCTCATGCAGGCCGGCGCCAGCATGTCCCAGCTGGATGAGCCCACAGGCAGCATCCATATCAAGCGCGCCCCGCTGAGCGCCTTCCAGGCAGACCTGAACAACTGCCCGGACCTCTTCCCGATGGTAGCCGTCCTGGCCGCCTTCTGTCCCGGCGAAAGCCACATCCTGGGCGTCCAGCGCCTGCGTCACAAAGAGACCGACCGGGCCGCCGCCATCGAGCAGATGCTGCTGCAGATGGGCGTTCCCGTAACGGTGGACGATGACGAGATGACCATTACCGGCATGGGCCTTACCCAGCGCCTGGCTTCCGGCCAGCTGCTGAAGGGCGGCAACTATGTCTCCCACGCCGACCACCGCATGGTGATGGCGCTGAAGGTGGCCTCCCTCGGAGCTTCTTCCCCCATCGTGATTGACGACGAAGCCTGCGTGGCCAAGTCGTTCCCCCATTTCAACGAATTATTTGAAAGACTATGAATACATTTGGCAATAGATTTAGAATCAGCATCTTCGGAGAGTCCCACGGCCCGCGTATCGGCGTTACCGTTGACGGCGTCCTGCCGGGCGTTCCGCTGAGCGAAGAGGATTTCGCCACGGACCTCGGGCGTCGCAAGGCCGGTGCCCTGGGCACCACTCCCCGCGTGGAGGATGACTTTCCGCAGATCGTTTCCGGCGTTTACGACGGTCACACGACCGGCGCCCCCCTCACCATCCTTTTCCGCAACGAAAACACCCGTAGCGAGGACTATGAGGGCTTCCGCGAGCATCCCCGTCCGGGCCATGCCGACTTTACCGCCAACCTGAAATTCGGCGGCTTCAACGACCCCCGCGGCGGCGGCCACTTCAGCGGCCGTATCACCCTGGGTGTCGTGGCGGCCGGCGTCATTGCCAAGAAGATGCTCTACTTCGCCAAGTTCGGGGCTCGTCTGGTAGAGGTGGGCGGTCTGGCCGATGCATCGGCCTGGCCGGAGGCCCTGAAAGCCGCCGAGGCCGAGGGCGACTCCCTGGGCGGCGTAGTGGAATGCTCCGTGGAGGGGCTTCCCATCGGCCTGGGTGAACCCTTCTGGGACAGCGTCGAGTCGCTGGTCTCCCACGCCATTTTCGCCATCCCCGGCGTGCGCGGCATCGAATTCGGCGACGGCTTCGCCGCTTCCCGCATGAAGGGCTCGGAGCACAATGACCCCTTTCCGGAGCATAAGTGCTGCGGCGGGCACCACCACGAGGAAGGTGAAGAGCACCACTGCTGCCACGGAGAAGGTCATGAAGAAGGCCATGAGTGCCAGTGCCACGGTGAGCACGAAGAGGGACACGAGTGTCACTGCCACGGCGAGCACGAAGAGGGCGGCGAGCACCACTGCTGCGGCCGCCACAAGCGTCCCCAGCCCCCTGTGACCAACCATGCCGGCGGCGTGAACGGCGGCATCACCAACGGCAACCCGCTGGTGTTCCGCGTGGCCTTCAAGCCCACCGCCAGCATCGCCAAGGCCGGCATCCCCGGCCGCCACGACGTCTGCTTCGCCCTCCGCACCCCCGTCATCGTCGAGGCCATGGCCGCCATCGTCCTCGCTGACCTGGCCCTGTAGCCCTATTCCAAAAAACAGCACCGGCGCCGTTCCTGCATAGGGATGGCGCCGGTGACGTTCTCCCGCTAAAGCACAAAAACCGAGCTCAGGGGCCGAAAACGTGCTTTAGCGGGGGGAAAAAGGGTGCCTAAAGCACCGAAACTGGGTTCAGAGGTCGAAAACGTGCTTTAGACATTTCATGTGAGTGTGTCGAGATTAATTTAGTATCTTTGCTTTTGCAAAGACGTTAATGTCCCTTTTTGATTTCATATTTTCGCGAAGTATCAATCCGAAGGAGGTTCCCAAGAAAACGGAGCCGTCCATCGTTATACCAGATGCGCCCACGCCGGAATATGCGTCGCTCCTGCAGTTTGCCCAGCGCTTGAATTTACTACTGCTGGCAGATAAATACTTGGCCCGTAGCGACTACCGGCAGTTAATTGATGATTATGCGGAGATAAACACCTTCTTTGCGAATCTCAAGACAGCCAAGACCCTTGGGTTCTACAGCTCGGCTAATGGTATACAGGAGGCATCCATCGAAGCGTTCCTACGCAACTATTCAGACCTTGCCAATCTAAAAGATGGTTTTACTTTGTTCATCAGAGGGAATCATGGGCGTGTTATGGATTATTGTGACTATTGCTCTTCTATTTCTTTGGGGGTGTCCGGGCCATATAGGGCTTTGGCGTTCCGACTGGTAACAACGCTTTGTCCAAGTTGCTTCTCAAGTTCTCGCCGTGCAGTAGCGGCAACCTTCCCACCACGCTTGGCTACAGATTTCTGCTCCGTGAAACCCTTAGGATCCACCTTTTGAGAGAGTTCCGTAGCCGCCACTTCTGCAAGAGTGTTCAAGGCACTCTCGGTTCTTGTCATGTGGTCACGGAGATTCTCCTTTTTCAATCCCTTATAATTCTTATATTGACGAGTGGTCATGCCGGACCATTCTTGTGTGATGATATCGGTAAGAGTAGCATACTGTTGGCCGGAGACCCCCGTTCTTTGCCATTCATCCGTAAGTGCTTTGCGAGCATCTTTGCCCTTCATGCGTTCGTTAATCCACGCTTCAGAATAACCTAAACGACGATAGTATTCATATCCCCGGTCAATGGCTTTCTCCGGGTCCTGCATTTCATCTATGCGCTCGCTGGCAATCTGAGCCATCCACTGTTTGAACGGTTCTGCCTTAGGGGAAGGGATAGATTGAATAAGTCTGAAAAGCTGCTCTTGGTTAGCTACATCTGTTTGCCGCATTTTACCGTCAGCGGCTTTCATTTTGAAAGTGTGACAATTTGTCACAGTTTCGTTCCCCTCCTTGAGTAGCCTCTCTTTAAGTTTTCTCCAATATGCAGATGCATCCACACTATCGGTTAAAACGGAAACCACATCTATAATGGAAAAGTACCACTTTTCCTCCTCCTCGTTCCAGATGGTTCTAATTTTCTTGTCTCCAAATAGTTGGAGCGCTTCTTTCTGGCTCATACTACTCTTGTTTTCTGCGAAGTTACAAAACAGAATCCTCTGTTGCAAGAGTCAATGTGTTCTTGTTTGAACCCGCTCCATTTGCGTCGCGGGTCAAAGGGATTTGCCCCCCCGCTAAAGCACAAAAACCGAGCTTAGGGGTCGAAAACGTGCTTTAGCGGGGCATTGCGAAACGGGGAAAATGATGTATCTTTGAATGTTGGTAGCAACAAGACCTATTAAAAAGATAGTAACATGAAAAGAATCATCATTACCCTCCTGTCCGTTCTGATCTGCCTCAGTGTTAACGCACAATATCGGGACTGGGCGCAGTTCGGACGCTATGCCAATGCCAATGCAGAGGTATCGGTCAAGCCGCTGGCTGTGTTCATGGGCGATTCCATCACGGACAACTGGCAGCGGGCCGATGCCGATTTCTTCTCGGCCCACAATATCGCCGGACGCGGCATCTCCGGGCAGACCACTTCCGAGATGCTGGTACGGTTCAGAAGGGACGTCATCGACCTGAAGCCGAAATACGTCGTCATCCTGGCCGGCACCAACGATATTGCCAAGAACAACGGCGATATCTCCCTGGAAAACGTCCTGGGCAACATCCAGTCCATGTGCGAACTGGCCAAGGCTCATAAGATCAAGCCCATCCTCTGCTCCGTCCTTCCGGCCGACCGCTACTCCTGGAGAAAGGAGATGAAGCCCGCCGAGGACATCATCCGCCTCAACCAGATGATCAGGGAGTACGCCAAGGCCCAGCGCATCCCCTACGTGGATTACCATTCCGTCCTGAAGAACGAAAACAACGGCATGCCGGAGAATTATGCCACCGACGGTGTCCACCCCAACCTGGACTGCTACAAAATCATGGAGGAAATCGTTCTCCGTTACCTGTAAACCAATTGCATTAATAAATATTTTTAGTATCTTCGTGGCCCTATAGGAAAAGTGTATTCTCCTTAATTACAAACGTTCTTTTTAATTATTTCGCCATGAAGAAACTATTCCGGTCGGCGGCTGCCATCCTGGCAACCGTTACCATTGCATGCACGCAGGTGTATGACGATTCCGCCCTGCAGAAAAGGGTCGAGAACCTTGAAGCCCGTGTCACCGCCATCGAGGCGCTGAACACCACCGTCTCCGGCATCAGCGACGTTGTCAACGCACTGAAGGTCAGAGATTTCATCACCAGTATCACAGAGCTCGAAGACTCTGAAAAAAACACCATCGGCTACATCTTCACCTTCTCCAGCGGAGAAAAAGTCACCCTGTACAGTGGCAAGAAAGGAGACCAGGGTCCTGTCGGCCCCGCGCCGTCCGTCACCGTCCAGCTGGGTGAAGACGGCCAGTACTATTGGGTTGTGGAAGGCGAACTGCTGAAAGACGCCGAGGGCAAACCGGTTCCCTGCACGCACGCCGCCCCCCAGTTCAAGATCGAAAACGGTTCCTGGTGGATGAGCTATGACGGAACCGACTGGACCAAGCTGGGCGTCGTCTCTGACGCAGGCACCGAAGTGACCGTGGACAACAGCCACGAAGACTACGTCCTGCTGACCATCAACGGCACCGAGGTCCAGATCCCCAAGGAGAAACCCTTCCTCCTCAACATCCAGTATAGCGGCGACCTCGCCGCCATGGGCGTGAACGCCTATTCCACCATCAAACTGAACTACGTAGTGGAAGGAGCCACCGAGGCCGATGCCGTCTCCGTGGACATCATCTGCACCACTCCCGGCATCTCGGCCCAGATCAACAAGACGACCAACACCACCGGCGCCATCGAAATCACCACGGAAGACGTAACCGAAGGGAAGGTCGTTGTCTATGCCGATAACAACAAGGGCAAGGCCAACATCAAATCCATCGTCCTGGAGAAAGGCGTCATCGCCGCCATCTCCGAGGTCGCGCAGGCTCCCGCCGAGGGCGGCGCCGTATCGCTCAAGGTAAACACCAACATCGCCCACCACATCGAGGTCCCCGAATACTACGACTGGGTGCACGTGGAGAAAAAGACCAAGGCCGATGTCGCCGTCGCCGCCACCCTCCAGGTGGGCGAGGCCACCAAGGGAACCCGGGAATACGAGTACATCATCACCGTTGACCCGAACGAATATACCACCTTCCGTTACGTAGCCATCCATGTCGTAGATGACGCTACCGGCTCCTACATCGGCAAGGTTGACATCGTGCAGAAGCCGGCCGAAGGCATCACCACCCTCTATTCCATCGAGCAGCTGCCGGACGAAACGAAGGTAAACGTGAACGGCGCCGTTGTCGTGGCCGTTTCCAAGAAGGGCTCCATCATCTCCGACGGCATGGGCTCCATTTACCTGGAGTATGACAAGCCCCTTGCGGTAGGCGACAGCCTTTCCACGCTCGTGGGCATCAAGAAAACCAACACCCGTTCCACTGCTCCCTATATCAAGGTGGCAACCGCAATGACCAGCAATAAAGCCACGGTCATCCCCGACACCAAGTGGATCTACATCGGCTCGGCCGAGAACTATTACATCGCCAACACCGGCACTACGGCCCTGCTCCAGAAAGACAGCGACGGCTACTTCTTCGTGGCCCCGGAAAACTTCATCGTCCGCATCGAGGAACCCATCGAAAGCCTGAACCTGGAATCCTATGTGGGCAAGTACGTCGTACTCAAGGGTTACATGAGCGAGGTCGTCTTCATCAGCTTCGACTGGACCACCTACAAGTCCATCAACGACCTCACCATGATCGTCAACTCCGTCCAGGAAGTGAACTTCACCGAAAACAAGGACTGGAAGATCACCTACGACGGCAAGAAGGATACGGGCGTAGAAGGCTATCCCGAGGTCGTCACCAATACGGTTTCCGGCGGCAGCGAGCGCTACTCCATCGCCATCTTCCCGGAGAAGAAGTTTGACGAGTACCAGGTCAAGGAAGAGAGCCTGGGCATCTTCGGCGCCATCATGGTGGCCGACAACCTGCAGTACTCCTTCGCCCAGGGCGGCATGTACTACTCCACGGATTACATCTACGAGATGGAGACCTCCGCAGAGACTAAATCCAATTTCTACCGCGAATTCGAACCCGGCTTC
>JAEEGI010018084.1_pt1 | contig 14360 bp, 7 predicted proteins | sample 8958751 | NCBI WGS metagenome assembly JAEEGI01 (sample SAMN16246545, study PRJNA631951) | gut metagenome | biome: gut microbiome; feature: rumen; material: KS-attached | host: Bos | place: Iran: Karaj | collected 2018-10
ATTAATCAAAATGTTCTAGTAGATAATTAATTGTTTGATAGTATTTAAATTGATCATCAAACTCATTTCTTCTTGATTTATTTAATGATTTACTAATAGGAAATTTCTCATCTGGAAGAAAGAGAATATCTTTAATTTGAGTATTTGTTTCTTGAACAGTTTCTCTTATTTTTTTTGCTTCATTAATAAATCTTCTAAAGTAAGTTGTATGATCATTTCCGTCATAAACTTTATTATAATCAAGAGGATATCTTACTGCTAAATAAAGTTCATTGTTATGTGGAATAACTGTACACTTTCTATTTGTTTTGTTGGTATAAAGATTATCTAGATAGGATAGAGAAGTATTCATAATTAAATCTTGTCTTCTCCCCAAGGCATATAATTTATTATTAATAATTAGAAAGATATCTCCTGTATCATAACCATTAATAATAGCTTCACCAATATTATGATTATTGATTGTTATACGATTATCTTCTATTCCACATGGAAGAAAGCTTATACAATTATCTTTGTTAATTGATGCTATTTCTTCTTTACTAAGTTCATGTACATTATTTTTTTCTCTTTTGTAAAAGTGTATTTTATCAAAAGAATAAGTAACACTATCATTATCTATATCATATTTATAGATAAAGATTTCTTGCATATCTTTTTCTTCACATTCATAAGCAAGACCAGCTAATTCAGTAGAACCATAAACATTTACAACTTGGAAATCTAAGACATCAATCTTATGAAGAAAATCTAATGTATCTTTTGTAACAGATTCTCCAAAAACAAAGAATCTTTTTATGGCACCAACCTCAATTCTTGTTGTACCTTCAAATATTTTTTGAATATCTCTATTTAAATAAATATCTGTATAATTAATCATTATATGCATATGGTAATCACTTGATAAAGTTGATTTTGTATTACTTCCAATAATAGGAAAGAAAACATTTGTAAATAAACCTGATATTGATGATATATTAATTGGATTATATATTCTTCTTTCATAATTAATAAATTTTGAAGATTTAACATTATTAGCGATAGCTTCTTCAGTCAAATAAACTAATTTAGGTTCACTAACTGATCCTGATGTTAATAATCCTATTGTTCTTTTTTTAGGTTCATTAACAACTTTTCGATCTTTCATTTTTTTAATATCGATATTAAGTTTTTCTTCATCTAATTCTTCTTTATCAAAAAATCCTATAACACCATTTTTAAAGTAAATAGAATCAGTTGTCTTTCTTTTTGATTTTTTATCATACGTATTATAATCAATCAATATTGGAGAATAATTAAGTTCTAATAAAGCAATCAAAATAGCAATAGAATGTATTTCATTTCTTACAAGCAAATATACTTTATTTCTAATTGGATTATGTTTGAAAAATAAAATGAAAGAATTTACCATGTCAAGAAGAATATCAGCATTGTTAGAGATTTGACAATGATATATTTGTCTATTCTTTGTTTCTTCATTATGGGCTTTATTGTATAGATGTTTGTATAAGATTGAATTCATAATTATTGCTCCTTTCTATTTTAATATTTTTGTCATTTCAGTATCATAAAGACCAATATTTTTTAAATTATATATAAATGAATTAACCATTAATAAATATGCATTTTTAATGTTTTGTTGAGTATAACTGTACCTATTATTATCATCATTTACTTTTATGACATCAAATAAAGGATTGAATTTATCGTCTGGAATAGGAGCCATTAATTCTATTTCTTCAAATTCATAATCTTTATAATCTTTAATTATTTCTAGAACTTTTTTAGCATTTTCCATTCTCTCTTTTTCATGTTTAGTATCTTTTTTTCCATTAAGTTGGTATTTTTCTTTAGCTGCAACAAGATAATATGGAATTAATATAATTTCACCATCTTTATTAGTTCCTTTAAGACAAAAGATATAGGTGTCTGTTAAACTTTCATATAGTTCTTTGTCAGGATAATCAGTGTTTAATAATGGGTAACTATTATCAAGTGCTAATCTTGGAATTAGTAAATTGTATTTAGCGCAATCTTTATAATAATCTATGGTGTTTTCATCATATAATGCATCATCCTCTGAAAAATATAATCTTTCTAAAGGAAGTTCATAGAAGAAATATGAATCACTATAAATAAGTTCATAATAATCAGAACCATCATGAACCATTAGAATATTTAAATCATTTAATAGTTTTACTATTTGTTCAAGAGTAATTTCTTTTTTACTAACTAATATATTATGGTCTTTTGATAACTGGAAGTTTGGTATATATCCTAATATTCCTTTAAAACGGCGAGATAGGTATTTAGATAACTCTTCGTCAAAATGATCGATTCTTTCATTAATCATTTCTCCATATTTAAGATATTTACTTAATCCATTACGATTAGATTTTTTAATTCCTGAACTTAATTTAAACATATAACTTGTTATGAAAATAGTTTTCTTAATATTTGGATATCTATCTTGAATTAATTTTCTTATTTTAGGAGCTTCCGTAAGTAATCTTCTAAAATAAGTTGTATGATCACGAAACATATTATCTTCTTTTTCAAGTGAACATCTAATTGCTATACATAAATTATTATCATCATCTGTAAATGTTGCACATATTCTATCTGTTTGAGATGATATTTCATTATCATAGTTTGCCAAATAATAGTTTTTATCGATATCTCTTTTTCTTCCAATAACGTAAAATTTATCATCTATTATGGTAATGATATCTCCCGTATTAAAATCATTAACTAAACATTCTCCGATACAATTATTATCTTTTATTTTTATTTTATTAGTAATAAAACCACAAGGTAAATATTTAGTTATGTTATATTGAGAAATTTGATTCTTATCGATTATTGTAACGGTATTACCAACCTTTTTATAAATAGTTTGATCATCATAAGAATAAATAACGGTATCATTAAGAATATCAAGAAAATAAATATGTAACTCTTGCATATCTTTTTCTTCTATTTCACTAACTAGACCCCCACATTCAGTTGTTCCATAAACATTAACAAAGACATTTTGAGGTAGTCCTTTTATCTTTTTTCTTACAAAGTCAAAAAGGGCTTTGCTATTTTGTTCACCGTAAGTAAAAATTCTTTTAATTCTTACATTTTCTTTAGGATCATTATTTTTAAAAGAATCAGCAAAATTTCTTGGTAAATATACATCTGTTGCAGCGGTTGCTATTAGGGGATCAAATTGATCAAAAATAATACCAGATGTGTAATCACTAACAATAGGAACAAAAATATTTGTGAATAAGCCTGATACAGTACTAAAAGGAGCAGTATTATAAATAATTCTATAATCATCAACATAATTTGATTCAAATACTTTATTAATTAATGTTTTTTCATCCATATAAATGATTTTAGGATTACTTAGTGTTCCTGATGAAAAGATACCAATCATACCTTGTCCTGGTTTATTTATAACTTCACAATTTTGTGTACTATCGATATCATTTATTAATTTTTGCATATTGAAAGCTGTTCTAGGATAATCGTTTATAATATGATATTCTTCAGAAAATCCTTTTAGCCAGTTATAATAATCATCATCAAGGTCATGATCTAACTTAACACCATTTAGAATAATTGGTGAACATCCTATTGCTAATAAGGCAATTAATGAGCTTATTGATTCTAAGTCATTTAAAGCAAGTAGATAAGGATTTTGCCAATTTAATTCTTTAAAATTTTCTATTTTTTTTAGTACAGCTTCATATAACATTTCATAAGTACATCCATTGCTTTTTTTTTCAAAATATACTCGTTTATTTTTTGTATCATCATTAGTTGCTTTATCTTTTAAATACTTTAATAACAATGATTCCATAACCCCTCAAAAATATAGTGTTTATTATATCATAAATCGCTTGAAAAATAAAGAAAAAAAGATAAACTTATGTTTATCTTTATTATCCATATTTTTTGGTTAAGTATTTTCCATATCGACGATTTTCTTTAAATTTTTCATCTAAATGTTGTTTTAAATTAGGTATTTTGTAATATAAGTATGAATTAGCGATTATTTTTTGTCTTTCATCACCAATTATTATTCCTTGAGGATTTATATATATTGGTTCAAAATAGGTACCATCTATAACCCATAAGCGATCTATGAAGACAGGAAAGACTACAAATTGATATTCTATTCCTTTAAATACTTTTTTTATTTTCTCTTTACTTTCTTTATAAGCTTCTTTTAGATGTCTTGGATTATAATTATTTGTAATTGAATAAGGATAAATAATTGTAAAACCGCGTTTCGTTTCACCGACGGCAGCAAACATATAAGTTAGTTCATATAATAAATGACTTGGTTCCATAGTATGTGATATTACACCTAGTGTAGAACTACTATTATCTGCTAGTAATTTGTTTAAAAATAAGTTATGATCTACTAACTCTTCATATTCTTTTAACCTTTTTTCGGTGTATTTAACACGATCTTCTATTCCAAAGAAGTATGAATCATTGTAATAAATAATATATGATTTGATATCATCTTTTTTTTCAATAGCAATAACTCTTAATGGTTCAAGTAACTTAATTAATTGTTTTTCATTAATTTGATTAAAAGGAATAACGATACTATATTCATCATTTAAAGTAAATTGTGGTACAAAATCTAAATAATATGAACACATCTTTTTTATATAATTTGTTAATACTTCCTCGTAATTATCAAGACGATAACGAATTTTATCATAATAATCTAATAACGAATTAAAATCTTTTCTTTTTGATTTCTTTAAAGTATTACTTAAAGGAAATAATTCATTAGGGATAAATAATACTTCTTTAATCATAGGATATTTATCTTTAATTTTTTTTGTTAATATATCTTTTATTTTTATTAATCTTCTAAAATATCCATTTTTATCACGATATTCTTCATATTTTAAATCATATTTAACTGCTAAATAGATTTCGTTATCTTTAGTAAAAGCTGTACATTTTTTATTTAGAAGATTAGTTGTTTCATTATCTAGATAGGAAAGAGAGGTATTATCAATTAAATCTGCCTTTCTGCCAAGAATATATAGTTTATTATCAATTAATATAAAAATATCACCAGTATGATAATCATTTATAATACCTTCACCAATATTATTATTATCTATTTTGATATCACTTTCATTTGTTCCACATGGAAGAAGGGAAATATAATTATTTATGTTTTTAATATCATCTTTATTAATTTCTTTTACATTATTTTTATCTTTAAGATAGATGTGAATTTTATCGTAAGAATAAATAACTAAATCTTTTTCTAAATCATACTCATAAATAAATATTTCTTGAGCGTTAGTAATATCATATTCGGAAACTAAGCCTCCTGCTTCTGTTGAACCATAAACATTTATAAAAGAGATTTTACAATCATTTGTTGGTTTTAAATAATTAATTACATCCATTCCGTTTGTTTCACCAAAGATAAATACTCTTTGAACATTTTCATTTTTAATAGTTTTCATTAATTCACGATAGTTTCTTGGTAAGAAAAGATCAGTACAATTAGGTGCGTCGAAGTAATTAACTCTTTCAATAAGATTGGCATCAACATTATTATTACAAATCGGTAAAAAGATGTTTGTAAATAATCCTGAGATAGAACTTAGTGGTAAATGGTTATAAATAGAGCGATGTTCCTTTATTTTGGATTTTTTAATATTGTTAATAATTGTTTCTTCATCTAAATAAACTAATTTTGGTTCACTAAGAGTTCCTGATGAAAAGATACCGATTTTTCCTTTACCTGGGGTATTAATAATCTTACCATTTTTTATTTCTTCAAGTTTATGATCTAATTTTTCATGATCAATTCCAATTATTTCATATTTATCTCTTGCTGCACCACTTTCAATCATTTTAGAGGTAATCATTCTTTGATGAATAGTTTTTTTAATATAATATATGTCACCATTTAAAAGAATAGGAGAGTATCCTAGTTCTAATAATGCAATTAATCTTGCAATTGTATCAATATCATTTTGAACTAATAAATAATCGTTTATACCTTGATTATTTTTATAATCTTTAATATATTGGTTAACTAATAAATATAAGTCAGAAACTGTAATATCTTTTTCATATTCTTTATGATATAACACTTTATTTCTTAATGATTCATCATTATATTTTTCTTCTAAATATTTATATAAAAGTGAATTATTCATAGACCCCTCAAATTAGCATCTATTTTATCATATTTTGTCGTAAAAATAAAGTATAATAGTACTAGGAGGTTTTATGAGAATAATCTTTCATGTTGATGTTAATAATGCATATCTATCATGGACAGCTGTTAATTTATTAAAAAATGGTTACAAAGAAGATATTCGTTTAATACCTTCGGTTATTGGTGGTGATGAAAAAAGTCGCCATGGTATTGTACTTGCTAAAAGTCCTATTGCTAAAAAAATGGGTATTAAAAGTGCAGAATCAATATATCTTGCAAGACGTAAATGTAAAGATTTAAAAGTATTTCCACCAGATTTTGATTTATATATGAAGGAATCTAATAAATTTTATAATTATTTGAAACAATATACCCCTTTAATTGAAAGAGCTAGTGTTGATGAATGTTTTCTTGATATGTCTAATACTAAATATTTATATGATGATTTAGAAAAGTTAGCCTATAAAATTAAAGATGATATTAAGAATATGTTTGGATTTACCGTTAACGTTGGTATTGGTAATAATAAATTATGTGCTAAAATGGCTAGTGACTTTGAAAAACCAGATAAAGTTCATACTTTGTATATGAATGAAATTGAAAGTAAAATGTGGCCTCTTGATGTTTCAGATTTATTATTTGTTGGTAAAAGTTCTAGTAAATTATTACATAGTATTGGTATTGATACGATTGGCGATCTTGCAAATGCTGATATTAATTTCTTATTGAAGTATTTTAAAAATAGGAGTCAAGATTTAATTAATTCAGCTAAGGGACTAGATGATTCTTTAGTTATTAATGATTATGGGGCTAATAAGTCTATTAGTATTTCAAGGACTCTAAATCGTGATACTAATGATTTAGGAGAACTTCGTAATTATTTCTTAAAACTATCTAATGAAATAGGTCTTCGTTTAAGAAAGAATAAACAATTTGCTAGTGTTATTGCGATAACGCTTAAAACGAGTTCTTTTAAAAATTTATCGCATCAATTAACACTTGATGTTCCAACAAATAATACAATGGATATTTATAATAATTGTTTAATTCTATTACGTGACATTGATAAAAGTGAATCTTTTAGACTTTTAGGAATAAGATTAGATAATTTAAAAGATAGTAAAGAAAGTAAAGTATCTTTATTTGATGAAAATGATAATTCTTCGGATACTTTACAAGAAGTAATGGATAAAATTAATGATAAATACAAAGATACAATGGTAATGCCTGCTATATTTTATAAAACTTCCAGTAAAAATGTGACAAATAACGATAATTAAAAAATGTTTTAATGTAAAATAATTCCATAGAGGTGATACAATGGGTGAAGTTTTAACAGCATTATTTCATAAGTTAGAAATAGATGGTAAGGTTTATTATCAATGTCGTTTTATTGTACCTGAATTTATTCCTAATGAAAGATTTGATAGTATTCTAGAACGTGATAAGTCAAGTAAAAGTGATTTTTATATTACGGCTCCTAGTGATAAATTACTAACTAAAGGTATTAAAGAAAATGCTATTTTTAGTGATGAAGGTAAGGAATTAATAATGGTTAAAGATCAACGATTATTAACTAATTTAAAAGCAAAGTTTGAGGAAGAACATGCTAATAAAGCCAAAGAAGAACAAACTGGTAGTCATCCTCAAGAATTAATAGATGCTTATGTTAAGAAGATTGAAGAGGAAACAAAATGTCCAAAAAGAGCAATTAGAGATATCATTTCAACAGTTGTTTACAATCGTGAACTTAATAAGAGTTCTTTATCAACATTAACTAAGAATATGCATCATGATAATATCGTTATGATTGGTCCCATTGGTAATGGAGAAGATATTATCCTTGATTCTGTTGAAAAAAATCTTCAAATTCCTGTTGTTAGATTAAATGTTACAGGTGATTTAGAAGAAGATGCCTTAACGATTGCTCATAATATCGAAGAAAGCAAGAAAAAGTTTAATGGTAATGCTCTTGTTATTCTTGATTGTGATTTCAAAAGTTTATCTGAAGAATTTGAAGGTGATACTTTCTATCCTGTAAGAGAATTAATTACTTATGCAGGTAAATATACATCACCATATTTAGATAGACCTATTAGATTTAATGAATTAACATATTTAACAAGTATTAATGTATCTAAAGAAATGGCAGAAATTGAAAATATTGAAGCTTATTTTTCTAAATTAACGGGTTGTACTAAAGCAATAATGGTTAATAAGTTATCAATGAATCAAATACGTAATCTTTTATACAAAAGTTCATATAGTGTCTTAAAATATTGTGCCGATACTGCTAAAAAATACAATCGTGAATTTACAGTTAATCGCCAAGTTATAGCTGATGCTATTAAATTCCTTGATTTCTTTGATGGTCATATTGCGATGTTAAATTCAGCTATTTTAGAAAGTTTTAAATCACAACTTGAAAATGGAAAAGGTAAGATCAGTTTAGGAGGAGAAATCCTTGAATATATCGAAGGTGTTATGGATATCGAATATCCATCTGAAGAACAAGCTCCTGATAATAATGTTGAAGAAGAATCTGATGTATCTTTTGATCATGAAACAGCAAGTAGAGTAGATGAATTAACAAAAGAAATTACGAAAACGATTCGTGGTCAAGATAAACAAGTACGAAGAATTGTAAAATATGTTCTAAAGAATTTAGAATATGCTAATAATCCTGATGTTACAGAACCAAATAAACGTAAGAAAAATATTCTTATTCGTGGTGAAACAGGAACTGGTAAAACCGAAATCGTAAGACGTCTTGCTAAACTAATTGGCGTACCAATTTATGTTGCTGATGCTACTCAATATACTGAAGAAGGTTATGTTGGGGACTCTGTTAATGAAATGTTACTAGATTTATATCATGAAGCTGGTGATGATATTAAAAAAGCTGAAAGAGGTATTCTAGTTATTGATGAAATTGATAAAAAAGCTAATAATCATGGTGATCGTTCTGATATCTCACGTGGAGCCGTACTTCAAAGTTTATTAAAAATTGTTGAAGGAACAAAGAAAAAAATTAAGTATGAAGAAGCACTTCCATCAGGAGCCGTTGTTAGAAAGAAATTAGATTTTGATACTAATCGTTTAACAGTTATTTGCTTAGGTGCTTTTGAAAACCTTGAAAAGTTCCGTGAAGAACGTATTAGAAAAGCAACAAAACCAAAAGGAATGGGTTTCCAATCTGATTCTGACCAAGCTAAAGCTAGAGAGAATGAAAATAAAGTTAATCGTAACTTTATTAGTGAAGATTACGAAGCTTATGGTATGGGTAACCAATTTATTCCTCGTTTTGAAGGTAAAGTATACTTAAATTCTTTAACTAAAGAAAATATGGTTGATATCATGAAAAATTCTAATTTATCAGCAATTAAGTTAAAGAAAGAAGAATATCTTCTAGATGGTGTTATCTTAGAGTTTACAGAAGATTTTTATGAAAAATTAGCTGTTATCGCTGTATCTAAAAAAGCAGGAGCTCGTGGTATTAGTGAAGCTTTAGAAGATACATTTGAAACATTAGGATTAAATGATTTAGATACAACTCAATATCAAAAAATTATTTTGAATGGTGAATGTATTACTAATCCAGAAGCTTTAGTTTTAGTTCCTCGTGAACAACAAAAAGTAAAGAAATTATAATGTTAAGTAATGTAAGATAGAATATTTTTATTCTATCTTTTTTATATACTCCATGCTATAATAAAATTGTAAAATAATAATAAGGGTGTGAGTATATGAAAACAGTATTATTTTTAATTAATGGATGGGGAGTTGAACATAAAAGTTCATATCCTATTTATGATAAAGAAATAGTTCCTAATTTTGATACACTTTTGAATAAATATATGTTTGAAAGGATTAAAAAGACAACAAATAATTATCAAGAAGCTTATCGTAATATGAGCTTGGATATTAATGAAATATATAATTATTCAATTGTTCGTAAAGCTATTGACGATGGAAGTCTTATTAATCATGAAGCTTTAAAAGCCATAAAAGAAAGATTTGATCAACATAAGGGAAAACTTCAAATTATGTGTTTAATTGATCGTAGTATGAAAATAGTTGATGATTTACGATATGTATTAAAATATTTAAATCCACCTAGTAAAGAAGAAGGTGTGGTTACTAAAGATAAGGTTTTCTTAAACTGCATTTTAACTAGTAATGATTATAATGATTATGATGCTATTCAAGAAATACTTAGTAAGATGAATGCTGATTTATCTGAATATGCAACTATTGGTATGGTAATGGGACTTGCTTCTATAAGTAATAATATTCCTCAAGTTGATATGAACTTTAATATTAAGATCTTCTTATCAGAAGTTGGAGAACGTTGGCAATCATTTAAACAAAAATTTGAGGTTAGTCAAAATCTAAAACAAGCTCCTGTTTATGTAAAACCATTTGTTGTTAATACAGGATTTAAATTAGAAAGTGAAGATCAATTATTCTTCTTTAATTATGATACTATCAATTTAACAAATTATATGAAAACGATTAAAGCTATTAACTATGGTGAAGGAATAGCAAATAATATTAATTTCACATCATTATTCCCTGTTAAATATGATCAAGAAATTCCTCATATGTTAGAATCATCAAAATCAGATGTTTCTCTTGCTAAAACATGTGAAGGTTTAGGCTTTAAAACATTAGTAATGGCTAAAAAAGACCAAATTGGTACAATTAATTATTATTTAAATGGTCTTGATAACGTTTCTAATCCTAATATTAACTTTATTGAGTTTGATAATTATTTATATCATGATGATGAGATTGTTAGTGTTATAAATCATTATGATCATGATTTAATAATTATTAACTATGATATTGATGGTTGTAAATCAGTTGATGAATTAAAAGATACATTAAAGAAGATTGATTCTACTTTAGGTAAAATATATGAAAATATGAAGACTAATAGTTATACCATTGTTGTTAGTTCTTTATATAGTAATGATCAAAAGTTTATTAATGAAAAAGGTGAAGCTTGTAATGTCATGTATAATGAGTATTTACCTATAATCTATATTGATAACTTTATTACAAGAAAGAATTATATTATTAATCCTGATGGTACTATTAATGATTTATTTAAAGTTTGTTATAAATCTATTAATAAGAAATATCCAGGTAATAGTATTGTTGTAAAAAAGAATGTATTATTTAAATTGTTCTTTAACAACTAGTGTAAAAAGAAGTGTAAATCACTTCTTTTATTTTTGTAAACAATTGACAATTGACATAAGGCAATATATATTGATTATAGAGTCCATGATAAGTGAGGATTTTAATTATGAGAGATAAAGTCCCATAATGTACACTAATATCGATTTAATTTATTAAATAGTGATTAGATAATGTACTATAGGGTAAAATGAAAAGAACATTATCACTTATTAATTAAAAAAATTTTAACTTGTACTAGGAACTCACGTATTTAATTAGACATATATTATTAAGTTAACCATTAATTAAAGTAATAATATTAATTAAATATCTGTAGCCAGTTAAATTTATTTTTTGTTAATTAGTGTAGGAGGTGATTTACCTAAGTTGATAAAATAAAGTAAATCATTATTATTTACACTAGTAACTATTAATGATTAACTTTATATTTTAATTATTAGAAATAGTAATTATAATATCAATAAAGGTTAATATTAAAAGAAGATACGAAATTATTTATTTAATTTCATATCTTTTTTTGTTGTTAAATAAGTATTTATATTATATAATTATAACTAGGTTGTAAAATAGGAGTGATATAGTGAAAGATTACGATGATATTGAAATTTTAGATGTAGTTGATAATAAGAAAAAAAGAGATATTCCTAGCGATGAAACAGAAGTTCTTGATCCTATTTTAGTTAGAAAAGTAGTACAAAAGAAAGTTGTTGAGAACAAACCTTCTGAACTTGCTAGTAGAGTTGAATTAAGAAAAGTAGAAGAAGAAAAACAAACTAAAAAAGTCGTAAAAGAAAAAAAGGTAAAAGTAAAGAAAGAAAAGAAAGTTAAAGATAAGAAACAAGCCAAATTATGGGAAAAGATTTTTTGGTGTGTTAGTATAGCCTTTATTTTAGGATGTTGTGTATTCTATGGTCGAAGATTAATTCATTATTATAAAATATATAATCCGACAGGATCTAATGGTGAAAAAGTATTATTATTAGGTGATCAAATACCTGGTTCTCAAGAAATATTAACACCTCCTGAAAAAGGTGAGAAATGGGAAAATGGATTATATAATACGGAAAGTGGTTTCGTTTATAAAGGTGATGTAAATAATAACTATATTAAATACAATAACTTATTATGGAGAATTGTTAAGATTAATCCAGATGGAACACTAGTAATTATTCTTGATGATGAAATGACGATGTTACCTTGGAACTCTAAATCTGTTAACTATAAAGAATCTGATATTCATACTTATTTGAATGATGTTTTCTTAGCTAATTTAGATAAATCATATTTAGTAAAGAATAGTTTCTGTGAAGATAGTGTTGAAAGTTTATCTAGTATAACTTGTAAAGCTAAAGATAGTGATTCTTATGTAACATTATTAGATATTAGTTCTTTCTTAAATTCAATTGTTGAAAAGAAAAGTTATTTAGTTAGTGAAGAAGAAATATATTGGTTAAATAACTATAGTAGTGAAAAGATATGGCATACTAATGGCGCTAATGTAAGTCAAAGTGATGCTAATAGTTTCTATGGTGTAAGACCTGTTGTTAAATTAAAGAGTACGATTCCTTATATTTCAGGTGATGGTACTAAAGAAAAACCTTATTTAACAACTAAAGAAGATAGTTTAACAATTGGTAGTCAAGTAAAACTTGGTGATGATATGTGGGTTGTTTATGATACAACAAATGGTACAAGATTAATGCTATTAAAACCACTTACTAAGACATATCGTTATGATCTTGATAAATTAATATTTGATAAAGATAGTAAAGAATCTCTTGCTGAATATTTAAATACAACTTATGTAGATAGCCTATCTTATAAAGATATGCTTAAAGAAGATGAATGGTCAACTGGTGGATATACATCTAGTTATAAAGATTTAGCTAAGGCTAAAGCTAAAGCTAAAGTAGCTGTACCATCACTTATGGATTTCCAATATGATAGTAGTGTTAAAGGATACTTTACAACAACTACTCAAGAAGAGTATGTTCTTGTTTACGATAATCCAATTCATGCAAGTAAAGTTACAATATCAAGAGGAATTAGACCATGTATTAGTTTAACTGATGAAGCGGTTAAGAAACTAACACTTAAAGATGGTATATATACGTTGGGGGAATAAAATGAAAAAATTGACAAAATGGTTTATTGCTATTGACGTTTTTATTGCACTTTGTTTCTTTGTGGTTTATGCACCAATATTTAAAAGTTTACAAAATACAATAATTTCAACAGCAGTAGATACGAAAACACATGATTATATTGCATATACTTTTTATTCTGAAGAACGTGTACAAGAAGTAATTGATGCAGATAAAATTGAACCTATTGATGAACAAATTAATCTAGATGATATTGTTATCGATACTAAACCAAAAGATAGTTATGATAATGAATATGATGAAGCTATTCTAACACGTACACCTGGTAATGAACATTATAAATATATGAAAATTAAAGTTGGTAAATATGATGCTCATCTAGTTGCTATCTATGATCCAAGTGAAGTTCAAATATTAACTAGTAAGAAGTTTAATACAACAAATGATGCAAGATATGGTGGTTCACAAGAAAAGATTCTTTCAATGACCAAACGTCTTGGAGCTGTTGTTGGTATTAATGGTGGTGGATTCGTCGATTATGGATATGGATCTGATATTCCACTTGGATATGTAATTCGTGATGGTCAAGTTATCTGGAATAAAAAAGGTGGCGGTAAAGGTAATATCATTGGTATGACTAATGATAATAAACTTGTATTAGTTAATGCTACTGGTAAAGAAGCTGTTGAAGACTATAATGTTCGTGATGCCTTAGAATTTGGTCCATTCTTAATTGTTAATGGAGTTCATGCTAAATACAATGAAACAGTAGGTGGATATTCACGTGCTGCTCGTGTATCAATTGCTCAAAGAAAAGATGGTATTGTCTTATTCTTAGTTACAGA
>JAEEGI010018085.1_pt1 | contig 14358 bp, 8 predicted proteins | sample 8958751 | NCBI WGS metagenome assembly JAEEGI01 (sample SAMN16246545, study PRJNA631951) | gut metagenome | biome: gut microbiome; feature: rumen; material: KS-attached | host: Bos | place: Iran: Karaj | collected 2018-10
GCTCGCGTCATCAATTTGGGTTTGAAAGTGGAACTCTTTCAAACTTTGTCCTCACATAGATTATTCATCAAAGCTTTGCCACGAGACTTCAGATTCATTGCCGTATTTAGAAGTTTCTTTCTCAACTGTATCTAAAGATACGATTGGAAGCTCATAAATTGTTCCATACTCATCAGGATGAATTTCATCTTCAATTACATAATATCCGCATTGGTTGTCACCTTCTTTAATCACATATTTATCTATTGAGGAATATTCAGCCTGCTTATAATCACTTGCAAATGTCCTAAGATTCTCAGAATCTGCACCTGCGAACAATGATAGTTCTTCATCATTTAGAAGATTTGATATCTTAGCTTCCTTAAGAATACTATAGGCAAAATCAAAGCTTCCCAGTTGAAAACTGTAGCATGTTACTGAAGATAAGCTGTCTGAAACTGTGTGATACACTTTTATACAGCATTTATTGTCTACGCTCATCGTGTCACCGGCAGATATCAGAAGATTGTTTTCATTAATAATACCATCACCAGATACAACCAGAGGCATAACTATACATCCTATTTCAGCTTCACTTTGGCTGATAGTAAATTTGATAAGAGCACCCATATTCTCATCATTTATAACATATCCATCCATAACCAGATCAAATCCCAGCTCTTTGGCATTATCAATAAGGCTGTTTGAAAGATCAGAAACTGTACATATACCTTTTGGAAAAGAATTAATTGTATCACTCCAAATGTTTGAAATAATGTCTGATTGCTCTAAGTTATCGGCCATTTCTGTCTTAAAGATAGGGCTTGGCTGTATCTGGGTATCACCTGAAAATACGTCGTTGATCAGAGAATTCTCACAAATAAGTTTTGGTATTTCTATGTTCTCACAAGCATCAAAAGAGATATCATCAACTGTAAAACTAAGAGTTTGGATTCTCTGGTTATAATCATTAACCTCAAATTTTTGACTTCCACTTAGTGTTACACTTAACAGATTTTTTGATTTAAAATCAAACACATATTCTATCTGAGTATATCCTTGAGAGCTTGTCACCCCTTCTCCGAAAGCTTCTGCAATACAGTGAAGGTTTTCACCTGTAAAAGTAACCGAAACTCGTCCCGTGCTATCGGGAGTATTATTAAAACTAACCGATGTATTTTCCATCTTGTTAAGATCCGGAACCAGTATTTTTACAACATCCGGGGACGTTCCTGCTTCGCTACCGGAATACTCATATGCTGTATATTCCTGTCCATCTATCATTCCTTCGTAGTACTTGAATGATGATAATGATTCATAAGATTGATCTTTAAAAATAATAAAGTTGCAATATTCAAGCTCTGAATCACGACCAGTTCCACTTACAGTCCATACATAATTGTCAGAATCGATATAGAACCTTTCATATTCCAAATCAGTGTATGATATACTCTCAGAATCCCCTAAATTAATGGTTCTTGTATTATTAGTAGAGTAACTTGCAGAACTAAGATAATTTTCACGTCTTCCGGAAACATTCAAATGACTTGCATACAGAATATTTTCACTAGATGCTACGAAAAGATTTCTGATTGTAATTTCCTGACCATCATATTCATAGATATCATCAAGCGGATGCTGATATTTCAAGAAAAACTGATGAACAGATGGATAACAAAAATAGGCAGCACAAGCTATGACTGCTACCAGAATTAACCTGATGATTATTTTTGCTTTCATATTATTTTTCCCCTCGATCTCTAGAGAAATATTATCCTCAAGAGTACTACTTTTTTCATAAAAGAGATTATAACATAGAGCTAAGAGAAATGTATTCCAAATAATCCCTGCCTCCTTCCCAAGGGGTCATTTTAGTTTTATTTCAAAGAAAAAGATGGTTGCTTCTATGCAGCGGCAGTGACAAAAGCAACTCAACCAGTGGTGGAGTCCCGCTAAAATAGGGCGTTTTCGCCCTATCAACCAACAGTTCGTGTTAAAATAGAGCCTGGTAAAGTAATGTGGAAGCATGAAAGGAGGTGCCCGATATGGACCAGATCAAAATCGGAAAATTTATAGCATCATGTAGAAAAGAGAAAGGGATGACACAGGCTTATCTTGCAGAAAAACTTGGAATAAGTGACAGAGCTGTCAGCAAATGGGAGACAGGTAAGTCATTACCGGATACAGGTATAATCCATGCATAAAGGACGCACCAGATACATGAAGTGCCCTGTCTGCGGTGAGTGGAGCTGGCAGAAGAAGTACCTTACTAAGGAAAGAAGCGATGATACCCCTGTCAAGATTATCAGATAAGATTTAATAAAAGGGTTGTTGAGCCAGAACAATTTGCTTTACAATCAGAAAAAAGAAAGACAATCCCTTGATCATATAAATAAGTCATAGGGATTGTCCTTTTTATTGTACTGAAGCATTGTCAATAATATAGTTCATATCATCAAGTACAAGGGCAGAGCATCTTGGGAATGTCGCCATAGTATCTTCCGGATACAGCATAAGCCCTGCAAATATCGTTGCATAGAACTCAACTGATGCTGCCGTGCGGCTTATGTTCTTCTTATAACCTTTTGGAAGCTTGCAGGATGATTTATTGTAGTTGGACTTCTCAGCTTTGAAAGCCTCCTCGAAATCATCAGATATTCTATAGTCTGTAGATATCCCTCTTAATATGTTAGACTTTATGGTAATATAGTGTCCGAATTCATGGCATATTGATATCTTGGCCTGATCTGTTACGCAGGCACTAGCCCTTTCGACAGGTTTAGTGCTAAGCATTATAAGAGGGCCACTGCTCCATTCAAAATAGCCTATGATATTGCCGATATTGGACCAGCCTGAAGTGTCGATCTCAGGAAGCGGATCACTTTCATGATATATACGGATATTGCCGCCATCCGCTGCATAGATATCCTGAAGAGATGCTGGAATATAACTCAGGTAATAGGTAGAATAAGTAGTGACAGTAGAATCCAAAACCACGTTACTGCATTTTGATATATTGCATCCATCAGCATAGGATCTGATAGGAAGCCATATGAGCATCAAAAAGAGAACCAGCACAGCTGTGGAAAATAACGATTTTTTAGTACGGATACAGGAATGTTTGGACATATTATTCCTCCTTTCTAAATAAGTCAAAACCAAAGATGTCAACAGTGAGTAAATAGCCAAAAAATCTGTAATAATATCGATACATTATCGATATAACATTAGTTTGTGTTGTAATTAAATGATAATACTTATCGTTATTTCGTGCAAGTTATCAAGGTTCAGTGTATACATCAGATACTTATATGAGCAAATTATAACTATAAATTATTAGTCATGAATATAGTAAAGCATGAAGTTCTACATGTTATAAGACAGATATTATTTAAACAGGCATTACTTCGTAATATTAGTTATATAGTTATTCGAAAATGTTATTACTGTAGTATATAAATCATGTAAACATGGAATATCATAGCTAAACTGCAAAAGATAAACAGATTCAGTGAATTTGTAAAGGCTTACAAGCCAAGTAAAAAGTCTATAACAAATGTTTTATAATTGCAAGTATAAACAGATATTTTTTATGATCTATGTTTGAACATATATACCAATTGTATATTTTCTATATAATTATTCATTAGGTCAAGAGTGAATCTCATTTTTGGCATAATGCAAAATCAGCATGGCAAAATACTGTAAATAATTGACTACAATAATTTTAACTATTGTTCGAAACAGCCTTATACAATCATAAATAAAAAAATATAGTAGGTTTAGTTCATCATCGGTGGAGTCGAATTAAATTGGCTCTATTGCTGAATTATTAAATTTATATCATTTCAGTTGATCATTTTGCATTAGATAGGAAAACTTGAGGTTAAGATGGAAAAAAATATAAATACAACAAGAAAAATCCCCAAAAGAATAGCAAGTACAGTCATTCAGTCGCTAAAAGGCGGCGTAGTTCCGCGTATAGGCCTTCCATATATTACGGTAGGACGTAAAAATGAGATAGATGCGCTTCTTCATGATGTAGATATAATCGCAGATGGCGGAGCATCCTTTAGATTTATAAATGGTAAATACGGAAGCGGTAAAAGTTTCCTGCTCCAAACTATACGTAATTACGTTATGGACAAAGGCTTTGTAGTGGTAGATGCAGACTTATCCCCTGACAGGCGCCTTTATGGCACTAAGGGTCAGGGCCTTGCAACTTACAAGGAGCTTATCCAGAACATGTCTACTAAGACAAGACCTGAAGGCGGAGCACTCACCCTTATACTTGATAAGTGGATACAAGGTGTCCAGTCCAAGGTGGTAGCAGAAGGTATACTTCCTGACTCAGACTCTTTTGCCACAGAAGTGGAGAAGAAGATCTTCGCAGTCATATTATCTATGAACGAGCTGGTGCACGGATTCGACTTCGCCAAAATTCTGACTATGTACTATCGCTCATATATGAACGGAGATGAAGATACCAAAGCCAAGGTCATCAAATGGTTTAGAGGTGAGTATCTTAATAAGACAGAGGCAAAGTCTGAGCTTGGCGTTAATATTGTGATCACAGACGATGACTGGTATGAATACATGAAGCTCTTTGCAAGATTCCTGCAGCAGGCAGGCTATGCCGGAATGATGATCATGATAGATGAACTTGTTAATATCTATAAGATCCCGAATTCTATTACAAGGCAGTACAACTATGAGAAGATGCTGACCATGTACAATGATACCCTCCAGGGTAAAGCCAAATATCTTGGTTTTATAATGTGCGGAACACCACAGTCCATAGAAGATCCAAGAAGAGGCGTATACAGTTACGAAGCTCTTAGATCCAGGCTCGCGGATGGCAAGTTCTCCAAGGAAGGTGTAAGGGATATGCTGGCACCTGTTATAAGGCTTGAACCTCTTACAGCAGAAGAGATGCTGGTACTGTGCGGCAAGCTCTGCGAGATTCATGCACAGCTATACGGTTATGAATCTTCACTCACAGACAATGACCTTGCAGTATTTATAAGGATCGAGTACGGAAGGATAGGAGCAGACTCTCATATCACTCCAAGAGAAGTTATAAGGGACTTCATAGAGCTTCTTGATATCCTGTACCAGCGCCCTGACATAGATGTGGAGAGCCTTCTTTCATCAGATGAGTTCAGCTATGCAAAAGATGAACTTGCACAGCAGGAAGATGATGTAACATCCGGTATCAGGATAGAAGGCTCTGCTGCCCCGGATGATGGTAAGGGATTTGCAGAGTTTAGACTTTGATGTGTGTTTGTTTGGAAGATTAATACAGAGGCAGTGGCTTTTAAGAAAAGGTCACTGCCTTATTTTGCATTAATTGAGTTTTGGGCTGTGTTTTTAAAGCAATAAGGAAGCCCACTAAAAAGCAACGTACTATATATTTTTTGTAAAAGTATATATAATTGTAGTATATATTTGTAATAGGTTATCTATATCTCCATTACCTTCAGACAATGGGTAATCTAACCATCCACTACAACAGTCTTAAGTAAGGCTGTTGCCAGAACCAAAATGAGGGAATCATTATGAGAAAAAATCTAAAAAAGGCAGGTTCAGTACTACTTACAACCGCGCTCCTGACTCAGTTAGCAGGTTGCGCTGATCTGTCACTAAACAAGTCAGACACACCAGCATCCAAAGAAGAGCAGGATAGCGCTTCATCAGATGGAACAAGTACTGCCTCCGGCACATCATCTACTACGCCGCAGGAATCTTCCAACGAAGGCTCAGGCGACATAACCGTAACTTCTATAGAAAGGACCAACCTTTTAAACGGTCTGTTCTTAGAAGAAGCTCCCACTTATACAACCAAGGAAGATACACTGGTTCCTGCAAGTGACCTGTCCAATGTAGTAAACATGGAAGATTATAGCTATTATTCAGAAACCTTTTTACAGGCTCTTGCATCTGACGGTTTTGTAATATCCGATTACAACTCCGGCTATGAGTTCTTCGAAGCCTATGAGGACAACAGGTATTTCCAGATAGCCAACTTCGTAACAGTTGATTCTATGATGCATACCTATCATCTGTACTTCACATATCTTTTGAAAAAGACAGAGAAGGAATACCTCACATCAGAACTTTCTGAATTGGGCAAAGAAATGCTTGATGCATCTAAAACTCAGTACGAAGCCTTAAAAGGAACAGACTGGGAGAATGCTGCACTTATGAACGTAGCATATTTTGCAGTAGGAGCATCCCTTCTTGATGAGAATACCGATGTCCCTGACTATGTAAGTGACAATGTAAAAAGTGAGTTGTCTCTTATAAACAATGCTGCCGGTATAACTACGTCTCCTATATTTGGATTCGAAGAAGATTACAGCCAGTACAAGCCAAGAGGCTACTATGATCAGGATGAAGCATTAAAGCCATACTTTAGAGCCATGATGTGGTATGGAAGGATTAACTTTGACACATCAGACGATGACCTTTTAAGATCCTCAGTTCTAATGACAACAGCCATGCAGGAAGGACCTATAGACAGATGGCTTAAGATATACACAGTCACAGCCTTCTTTGCAGGAGAAGCAGATGACCTGTCCTACTACGAGTATCAGCCTGCTATAGAGCAAAGCTTCACAGACTATTCAGATGTAGAAGCTATGGCAGCAGATACACAAGGCTTTGAGACCTTCAAAGGACTTGTAGCAGCAATGGACGGCCCCAGTATCAATTCTACGATCACAATGGACGATGGCGGCGCTACAGACCACGTAGAAGAGAGTAAGGGATTTAGATTCATAGGTCAGCGCTTCTCCCTTGATGCTGCAATATTCCAAAACCTTATGTATTCAAAAACCCTGGAGAATTCTCAGGGACAGACCAGGAACCTCCCAGATGCCCTTGACGTACCAGCAGCACTTGGCTCAGACAAGGCCATGGAGCTACTTGAAGAGCAGGGCGATACAGATTATAAGAACTATACTGAAAATATGGAAAAGCTCCAGACCGTAATATCTGAAAAAGATAACACCTTCTGGGAAGCAAGCCTATCATCAGCTTGGCTTAAAACACTTACACCTCTTCTTGATGAAAAGACCAGCGCTCACCCCTTCTTCATGCAGTCGGAGAAATGGAAGATCAAGGATATTGAAGGTTTCCTTGCAAGCTGGACTGAACTTAAGCATGACACAGTTCTGTATGCCAAGCAGCCAGTTGCAGAGATGGGCGGCGATGATATAGTCAAGGACGACAGAGGATACGTAGAACCGGAGCCATTAGTATATTCTAATCTCAAGAATCTCATAGACAAGACATCAGAAGGCCTCGATGCCTATGGATATATATCAAGTGATGAAAAAGATAACTTAAAGCTCCTTTCAGACCTTGCAGATAACCTCTATACAATATCCGTCAAGGAGCTGGGCGGAGAGACTCTTACAGATGATGAGTACGAACTTATAAGATGTTACGGCGGATCACTGGAACACTTCTGGCAGGATGCTGTTAAGACTCCTGATAATACAACACCTGCAGCTGCAGACTTCCCGGCATCACTTGTTACTGATGTAGCAACTGATCCAAGCGGCGGAACATACCTTGAATGCGCAACAGGCGGCACAGCAACGATTTATGTAATAGCTCCTGTTGACGGCCAGCTCAAGATCTGTCAGGGAGAAGTCTTCGCCTTCTATGAATTTGCCTATAACCAAAGACTCACTGATGATGAGTGGAGATATGGCATGGGATTTGCAAGCGAGATTGATCCCGAAACCTACGAATATGTAGAGCATGAACAACTTGGAATCGAACGACCCTGGTGGGCACAGGATCTCAGAGTTTCTATGTGGTAACTCAAAATTAATTTAAGGACTGTTTTAATGAAAAAGGGCACTTTTTTTAGAATAATAATTTCGATTATTTTTATAATAGTCACTTTATTATCTGCTATGTTTATAATCCCAAACAGCAAACTTACTATTCCTGAAAGTATAGTCTTTAATTCTAAGAGTGCATCTGTTTTCAATATGAATGCCAGCCTTCAAAATGGCCTTTTTGAACTATCTGATGAAGGTGGAGCGGTAGTCTGGAAGAGCGATAGCAGCTGGAAAGTGCAGGACTTCCTGATCTGCGACATTGATAATGACAGTCAAGACGAGATCCTCCTTCTAACCTGGAAGAAAGGAAGCTTTGGAAGGCACCTTCCCTTTTGGGTAGATAAGAATGATACCGAAACAGGTCAGCACATCTATATTTATGAAAAAAGGGAGCAAAATGCCGATAAAGACGGCTTCCTTAGAGCATCATGGATGTCATCAAGGCTTCCGGATACGATAGTGTTCTGGAGTTTTGATGAAAAGACAAGACTTCGCGTAACTTATGAAAATGAGACTATTCAGTATTTCAATTGGATAAGCTGGGGGCTCAAGGCTTATGAGCTTCCAGCTTGCAAAGTGACCTTTACAGCGGTAGGAGATACCATAGCTCACAAGCAGATCTATACTTACGGAGCTATGTATGAAAACAATAACTATGATTTTCTCTATGATAATGTCAAAGAAAAAATATCTGAGGCAGACCTTTCCGCAGTTGTGCAGGAGACTCCATTTGCAGAAGATAAAGATTTCTATAATGCCGTAGCAGATAACATATCAGATGACATAAAAAGTACATCACAAGAATCCAAGATCAAAGACCAAATAAACCGCCTTTACAGCGAATATCCCAGATTCGCATCACCGCAAGGCATCGCTTCTTCCCAGGAGGCAGCAGGCTTTGACATCATAGCCTGTGCCACCAATCACATGATGGATCAGGGCATAGAAGGCATCGACAGGATCTACTATGCCTATAAGGATGATACTAATGTAATAGGCATCCTCCCCTCTGACCGTCAAGAAGCAGAGAATTATATTGTCATATCCAAAAACGGAATCACCATAGCCCTTTTTGACTACACCTACGGTATCAATGATCTTGGCATTCCTTCAGGGTATTCTAATTGTATAAATATACTATCAGATGAAGATAAGATAAAAAAAGACCTGAAAACAGCCAGACAAGAAGCCGATGCTGTAATAGTATTCGTACACTGGGGAGAAGAGTACAAAAGCGATATAACCGATTATCAGAAGAAGTGGACCGATATCTTCTATGAAAGCGGAGTTAATGTAGTAATAGGCTCTCACCCGCATGTACTTGCGCCATATGAACTGATACAACGAGAAGGCGGGCAGCAGATGCTGGTATATTATAGTCTTGGTAACTTCGTATCAGGCCAGAACGAAATAGAACGTATCCTTGGAGGCATGGCAACCTTCACTATCAACAAAACAGTCACACAGGATGGCATGACCATAACCCTTACAGATTACGAACTTGAACCCATAGTAACCCATCAGGAAAAAGAAGGAATCTATACTGCCTACTTCCTTAGAAACTATACAGATTCTCTTGCTTCTATGCACAGGTTAAATCCTTCTATTGCCGGGCTGTGGGTGCTATATGATGATGAGACCAAGTTCACAATCGATTAATTTAGAATATCTTTTTGCAGTTTTTTACTGAGCCTCTCTTGTTTTTTCAATATAATCTGGCGTTATATAAAGTCACAGATCATAATTCCTTTGAACATTTTGGCTTCAGCTATAAATAAATCGTCCTTTTTTAATAACAGATGGCGCAAAATATGCGATGAAATGCATATACCTTTACAATAGTTATAAAAAGTTATAAAAACTTATAAAAGTAATCAAAACATATAAAAAGTTATAAAAATTCGCTTCATAAAATCATTGAAAGGACTGCCAAAGTGACAGCCCCACGCTTCTCGATTACTTCCCACTATATAATATGATGCATTTCATCCTTTATTCTCTACCGCTCGTCGAAATATGCTTTCCTATTATGTTGCATTATGTATAATATGCTCGACCTATTTTTGCCAGCCTAAGTTTGGTGAAATTGGCCGAGCATATTTTGATCATGAGGTCTTTTTACGATGGAAACAATAAAAAAGAACAATATACGCCTGATTAACTACATAAAAAGTATTTCCGTAGAAACTGCATTCTACATTTATATATCATTCAATCTTATCAATCTGGTCATCCATATATTGGGATACTATTCATATCCGATGTTTGCCCAGTTTGATTATTGTTTATATCTTGCAAAAATAGGCATAGTGGTTTTTCTGCGATATCTCTTATATAAGAAAGATTTTCGCTTTTCTCTTGAACGTAAATTGTTTAAGGCAATTATTGTTTTAGACGCAATAGAACTGTTTATAAGTATCTTTGCTTACAGATATGCACATACCTACTATATTATCGGCCTTACATTATGCTTGAAAGTCGTATTAGATTTTTGCATATTTACTTCTTTGCTTAGAAAAGGAAAAAAGAAGGCTGATGATAGCCTTAATGCACCATTATTAAAAGAATTCACAACTATGATGAAGTACTGGAATGCTGTAAACATTTCTATAGTGGTTATATCATTTTTTATTGCTTTTACGAGACTTTCTTTTGTAATTATTTCTGTATATGCTTTAGCAATTGTAAGATCCGGGTATCAAATATATTTGATAAAGATACTGTGGAGTAATGTGTATAAGCAGCCGGAATCAGAGTTAATAGAAAAAAAGAATGCATCTGGCAATTCATCCAATAAGATAATAATATTTGCATTTAAAACACTCAGATATGGCATCTATGCATGTCTCTTTATTGCCCTTATGTTGTTAAGAAATTCATATACAGAGGGAAGTTTGCCACTTACCGACTATGATGGCAATGTTGTTACAATTCAAAAAACATTAGATGATCTTAGAAAGGAACATGAATCCCATTATTACACCAGTGACAATGTTTATCAGTACAATGCCTGTAATAAAATGCCATCTTGGTCTATCTTTTACCACGAAAAATATGGTCTGATCAATGCTTCTACAGGAGAGAATACTGGAGCTAAGTATGATGATTATTTATATTTTGATGAAGCGGGAATCGCCTATGATAATGAAAGACATTTTATAGACAGAAGCGGCAAAGAAGTATTAAAAGTTCCGTATATTGTTAATGCGAAAACATCATACAGACAGGAACTGTTTAATAAACTGATGAAAGCTGTTAATGATAGCTACAAGTATGACTGGTGGAATGATCATTGCAGATCCGAATATATCAGTTATTTCGGATGGTATTTAAATCTGAACTACGACGATAGCAAATTTATAAGTACATATTCCGATTATTATTTTGAAAAAGGATTAGCACCATATTATACAGAATACAATGAGCGATATGGACTTATCAAAGATGATGGAACTCTAATCACACTTCCTAAATTTAGCTATATTGATGGAGAAAATAAATATGAAGTATCTACAGTAAGTGACTATTATGACGGGAATAGATATATTATCGGTTCTGATGGAAAAAAACTTCCGATAAAAGATCTAAGATATTGGGAATATTATAAAAATTCGAGACTCATTCTTGTTAATGACCGTTATTTATATTCTTTTGATGGCGATCTCATAGATGAAGGTTATTTTGAACATGTAAAAAATTGGGGTGATATTACTTGCTTTATCAAAAAAGAAAACTCCCGAGATGAGAACTGTACCTTAGAAGTTTATTCTGGTAATGCAGAGTTAATATTCTCATCTGATCTATATGACAAATGCGATGCTCGTGCTGATGAAAATGGAGCTATCACTTATATGGTAGCTCACAATGAAAACGGAGAAGTATTGATAGATCCAGAAGGTAATTTAATCTGTCCTAATACCTATTCTGAAATCACTATAACAAAAGATTTCAATACATTTTTGGGCATAAATAGCGATTACCGAATAGACATAATCCGATTAGACGGAACTATTATAAAAACAGATTACAGAATTATAGATATTCATAATATTAGTTCTACCTACCGTGTTCGCAAGATGGATGATGACAACTTATATAACGAAATGGATCTAAATGGAAATTTACTAGGTGAATGGATAGAGGATGAAGATACAAAATAAAAGATCGATGAAATATGCTTTCCTATTATGCTGTTTTATGTATAATAAGCTCGGCCTATCCTGACAGCTAATTTTAGATGAAAAACTTATATCGGGATATGTTTCAAACTCAAATATTATGGGGATTAAAAGGAATTATTGTGATGGGAACAAGAACAAAGAGCAATACAAGCTTGATTAACAAAATTAAAAGTATTTCTGTAGAATCTGCATTATACACTTACATATCATTCAATCTTATCAATCTGATAATGCATATTATGGGATTCTTCTCATATCCAATGTTTGCCCAGGTTGATTATGTTTTGTATTTAACCAAAATCGCAATAGTCTTTCTTGTGCGGAAGGCGTTACTCAAAAAAGATTCTCGATTTTTGAAAGAAGCGCGGATGTTTAAAGGCATTATTATCTGCGATTGCATAGAACTGTTTGTTAGTGTTTTTGCTTATTCAGATGGAGCATTCCTTGTAATCTTTCTGACGTTTACTCTGAAAGCACTTTTAGACTATATAATCTTTTCTTCTTTTATCAATAAAGGGATCAAAGAAGCGTATGAAAGAATCAGTAAGCATCTTTCTAAAAGACTCAGAACTTATAAGAAATATTGGCATGTTTTAAATATTTCTATTTTGGGAGTTTTAATATTTCAGATATATGCAAAAAAGACATTTATCCTTATGTTTTTTTTCGCTTTGGTTCTTGTTAGATTTTTTGCTCAGATTATTTTTATTTTTTTAATATGGAATAAAGTTATCAAACAGCACAGTCCTGCTATTGATCGTTATTATTATGCAAAAGGAGATGTTAAACTTGTTTCTTCCAGCAATCACGATGATGATAGCCATATAAAAACCGGATTTGCAGCTATTGATGAAAGAGATTATGAACTCAAAAATCTTGAAAAATTCAATCAAATGCAGGATAAATTTCAAAAACAAAATAAATTAAAAACCAGACATATACTCCAAAAAATCAAGAATTTTAGTCTTTTGAAGAAGCTTATTAACAAGTTTCCACGAATTGATAAAAAATACAGATATGCCATATATGGTTGTCTCTTTATATGTTTTCTTTTTATGAGAAATACATACATAGAAGGAGACAATCAGCTTATCGATGAAAATAGTAATGTTCTTTCAGATCAGAAATCTGTAGACACTATGTATTGTGCGCAATACATTCCCTGGGATAGCGACGAGAAAGAACAGGTATATCAATATAATAAATGTAACTTAATGCCATCATGGTCTATGTTCTATGATGAAAAGTATGGGCTGGTCAATATAGAAACCGGACTAAATACAGGTGCTATATATGAAGAAGGCTTGGCTTTTGATAAAGAAGGAATAGCCTATGACTACGATAGACATTTTATTAATCTAAATGGAGAGGAAGTTATAAAAGTTCCTTACATTGTTAAAGCCAAAACTTCGTTCCGTCAAATGATCGTAAATAATTTATTGGATTATTTTGATATATATGAAAGGCAAATCTTGGGTGTAAGGGACCAATGTTATGAGTCTGGTAAATTTGTACTATCTTCTAATCATACTTATTTTGCCAATGGAGTTACTTCATATCATACAGATTTGAATGATAAGTATGGACTTATGAGTGAAGATGGAAATCTTGTAACACTTCCGAAGTATTCGTGTATAAGCGGCGGAAGAGATTTTAAAGTATCGATGGTTATCAATTATAATCGCACAGCTTTGGATGTCATAAATTCAAAAGGAGAGTCACTTGTCGAGTCTACTCCTTACCATATTGAATTTTATGATGCTCCCCAAATATTTGAATGCAGAACACCTCAAGGAGATGAGTTTTATACCTATGATGGAGAGAAAATCAAAGGTAGATTTTATCGAATTAATAAATATAGCACCGGCCTTGTTACTTGTTTTATTTATGATAATCCTGAGGATAAGAATTGGACATTAGAAGTTTATAATTATGGTTCTGAATTGATTTTTACATCTGATTTATATACGTATTGTTATTCCTTCCCGGACAAAAATGGAAAAATAAATTATCTGGTAGTTGAAGATAAGGATGGCATGTATTCATTGATAGATCTGGAGGGCAATCTTATATGTCCTGATAGTTATAAAAAGATCAAATGCACAGGAGATTACAATACATTTGTAGGCATTAAGCAAAATGGACAGTTGGATCTTCTCTATTTAGATGGAACCGTTATTAAAACATATTATATGTATGTAAATATGGATAGTGAAAAAGAATGGATTGAAGTTTGTAATCCTATTCCCAAAAACCTATATAACTATATTGATCTTCAAGGGAATATCCAAATGGAAGAATGGTTCGAAGATGATGATGCTTATTACGATAATTAATAGGTA
>JAEEGI010018087.1_pt1 | contig 14357 bp, 15 predicted proteins | sample 8958751 | NCBI WGS metagenome assembly JAEEGI01 (sample SAMN16246545, study PRJNA631951) | gut metagenome | biome: gut microbiome; feature: rumen; material: KS-attached | host: Bos | place: Iran: Karaj | collected 2018-10
ATCCCCGGATGCGTACTTCCCTAATCCGTTGGGTAATCCAAATTAGGGCACACCATCTTCCGGAGGTGGAGGAGGTAGTATCTGATGATTATAGCGTGCCGGATATCCGGTATTACAGTTTTTCGACCCTGACGAGTTCCAGGTCGAAGTCTTTGATGAGATTCTCGATGGCAGTGCGTGACTGTTCAGGAAGACTGTTGATGAAGTTGGATACGATCTGATTGTCTGTACGGTTCATAGCTCTTGTTATTTTTTGCAAAGCTACACCCGTATTTTGTCAATTTATGACACGGAGAAAAAATTTTCACTAAATATTTTCCAGAGTATAGGCCGCGTTCTCGCGAACCCATTCCCTGAGGGAGTCTCCTTCGAGGATTTGGATAAACTTGGGAAGCCCCAGTACGAACCTGCCCACTCCCTCCATACGGCGCACATCGCCTTCCCAGATCCAGTAGCCGTCGCCATCGGCAGAGAAGGATTTCTCGGAGAGGGGGAACTCTTCCACCATAAGGTTCTTTGCCAGCATTGTCATCCTGAGCTTTATATGAGTGGGCTCAACTCCGTGTGTGTGAAAGATATCCACCGGCGACGCCTCGTGCTTTTCCTCGTTCGTCCAGTCCTCGTCCAGAAGCTCCACCTCCCCGATTCTGGCGGTCTTGAAGCGCTTGTTCACTCCATCGGCCTGGTCGTACGCCCAGATGTCGATATAGTTGGCGTTGAGCATATACGGCTCCACCCTGTAGTCCTTCGCGGCGGTGGAATGAGTGGATGAATAATTGTGCAGAATCACCACCTTGCCGTTTTTGATTGCCTTTGATAGAGCCTCGATATTGGCGGAATTCTCCTTCTTGTCGATGAAACTGGCTATGCTGGTGGCGTCGTAAATGGATGCCAGCTTGCGCCTGAGACCCTGCTTTATCTGGTTGGTATTGTCCAGATTGTCGATGAGCCGGTTCACGATGTAGGCCTCCTCCTCGGAGAAGTGCACCACTTTTGACAGATCGGCGTACGGATTCTTGAGCGTTGCCATCTTGTACACGTTTCCGCCGGTGCCCACCTTCTGCACGGCGAACCCCGCATCCTTGAACGTATCCAGGTAGCGGTATATAGTCCTTCGCGACATCCCGAGCTTGTCCATAAGCTCGTCTATCGTGTACTGCACGTTGCCAGAAAGCAGTGTCATTAGCCGGAGCATCCGCTCCACCTTTGGCTGGTCCATACGACTAATAATAGGGATTCTCCTCCGGGTGCTCCTGGCGGTACCTTATTTCGTAGAGGTAGATGTCGTCCGGAACTTTGAATACGGCAGGGTCCGAACTGGCCGACACTCCCACGAAGCCAAGGCCGCCTTCCACATTTGAGGGGATAGTGGTGGGCTCGAAGAAGAAGGATGCGTCGTAGCCGAAATTGGACAGGTTCGTGAGTGCTTTCATATAATAGTACTCTTCGAAACTCAGGTGCTCCAGATTCACCCACATGAAGGAATCGCCGTGCTCCACTTCGGAATCGCGGTTGAAGCTGAAGCTGGCAATGAGATTCTCCATACGCACGTTCACTCTGAGAGTACGTGTTTCCCCGGGGAATGTGTTGTCGTTGAACAGAAGATAGGTATTGTCCAGTTCCAGAAGCTCGCTCAGGAGGTCTCCGGTGTTCAGAGTGCCTTCAGACAGGACCGGATCCGACGAGCCGTCGGCGGGAAGTTCCTGAAGCATAGTGGACTGCACACCGCTGTCATTCCAGTCGTACAGTTCGGACCTGTGGAAGGTGAAGCGGTAGAAGTCGCTTCCTGCGGCATTGTCGCTGAGGCGGATCTTGAACTGCATGTTCACTTCCGTGTAGCCGGAGCCGCGGATAACGGTGCGGAGGGTATCCACCTGGTCCATATTCACCTTGGAGGGGACCGTGACTGTGGAACTCACGTTTCCGTATTTGGTCCTGGCTTCCAGACGCACATTGTCGCCGGGAGAGAAGGAACCGTGATACAGATAATAGGCGGCCTTTGGCTTGCTGTAATAGCCGTCTTCAGGGCTTTCCGGCTGGTACACCGCATTCACTGGGGCGCCTCCGTTAACGCTCACGGTAACGCTTGCATCGGGAAGGGCTTCCACGCTTGATACGTTACTTGCCGAAAGAAGTATGACGTGATTCACATCTTCGGTTTTCAGAAGGGCGTTCATTACCACCTTCACCGATGAATCTTTGGGCTCCAGCACTATCTGGGATGTGCAGGAGACGGCCGCAAGGGCCAGCAGTATTACGGCAAATCTAGAATTCATAGGTATAACTCACAGAAGGAAGTATGGGAAGAATGGTAACCTTGTTCAGCACCTGCTTCTTTTCGTAATTTCCGGGCGACGTTTCCACGGATTCGAAGTTCACCAGCACGATGTTGGGATTCATATAGTTGTACACGTTGTACACGCTGAAGTTCCACAGGCCGTGGCCCTTTTTCGTGTGCACGTTCATGCCGACGTTTAGCCTGTGGCTTGGCGGCAGGCGGAAGTTGTTGCGGTGAGACACATAATCGGCCTCCATGGCCATCCCGCTGGACGGTTCTTCCACCACGGTTTTGCGGATGGGCACCGTGGTGGTGCCGCCGGTGGCGAACGACCAGGCGGCGTTGAAATCCACCCTCTTGTTTAACTTATAGGTGAGGTTGATGTTCAGGTTGTGGCGGCGGTCGTACTTGTAGGGGAAGCGCTCGCCCATGTTGATGGAGCCGTCCGGGAAGATGCGGTCGCTCTTGGCCAGGGTGTAGGCAAGCCAGCCGGTGAAGTTGCCGGCGGTTTTCTGCACCATGAACTCAAGGCCCATCGCGCGGCCGTTACCCATTTCCACCTTGTCTTCCCAGCCCGTGGAGGAGCCGAAGGTCATGGTGCCTTCCTTGTACTCCAGCAGGTTGTAGATGCTCTTGTAGTAGCCCTCGATGGAGAATTCCCAGCCGGGAAGCCCGTCGTAGTAGACGCCCAGGGAGAACTGGTCCGATGTCACGGGCTTGATGTCTTTGGTAATGGGCACCCACAGGTCCATGGGAAGGCTCACCGATGAAGAGCTGAGAAGGTGTACGTACTGCGCCATCCTGGCATAGCCGGCCTTGAAGGTGATTCCCGGATCCAGAGAGTATTTCACCGACAGGCGGGGCTGCAGGTTGAAATATGGCCTCTTGTCGGTATAGAAGAACGAGAGATTAAGGCCGGGATTCAGGGTGAGATGGTCTCCAAGGGAGATATCGTCCTCGATCCAGGCGCTCACATCATGCCCGAAATAGCCCTGGGGATTGCCGTACTGAAGATCCTCGTTATTCTGCTCGCCCTCGCTGTTTTCAACCGTCACGGCCGACAGAATCTGCGGCGAGAAGGTGTGGAAGATGTACTCCGTTCCGAACTTGATGAGGTGACGGGGATCCGGCACATAGTCGAAGTCGATGCGGGCGCTCCAGTCCCTGATGCCGGAATTGTAGTTCATGTCGAACTTGTACAGATAGTCGTCGCTCTTCTGTTTCATCCCGGTGTGCATGAGCATGCGGTACTGGTTGAAGGCTACCGTGGTGTTGGAGAACAGGCGGTTGGAGAAGATATGGTTCCACCGGATGGAGCCGATGTCATTGCCCCATCCAATTCCCAGATCCGTGCGGGAATAATAATCCGAATCGTCTTCCTTATATTGCAGGCCGATTTTGTCTCGCCCGCTGTATGCTCCGAAGATGAAGCGGTCTTTATCGCTGAGCCTCCAGGTAACCTTGCCGTTAAGGTCGTAGAAGTAGTAGTTGATGCTTCGAAGGTCGCTGCCCTGGGAATGAAGGTACAGGCGGATGATAGGGTCGTAGAACAGCGAATGAAGGCCTCTGGCGCTCACGCTGTAACTGAGTTTATCCTTGATGATAGGGCCTTCAATATGGCCTTTGTCCGTGAGTGCGCCTATGCCGATGGAGCCGTGTGTCTCCTTCATGTTGCCGTCATTGGTGCGTATATCCACAACCGACGACACACGTCCATTGTAACGCGCCGGGAACGAGCCCTTGTACAGGGTAACCTTCTTCACGGCTTCCGTCTGGAACACGGAGAGGATACCCATCATGTGGTCTACGTTATAAATAGGTACGCCGTCCAGAAGGATGAGGTTCTCGTCAGGGCCGCCGCCGCGGACGTACAGTCCCGTGAAGCCCTCGTTGCCGCCCTGCACGCCGGGCATCATCTGGATGGCCTTGAGGACATCGGCCTCACCGAAAAGGACCGGGGTGTTCTTCACCTGGGCGATTGGCACTTCCACCGAACCCAGATACGTGGAGTTGATTCCGGCGTCACGGGAGGCCACCACGACCACTTCCTTCAGCACGAGCGAAGGGTTCATCACTATGTTGATGACCGTGTCGCGGGTGAGGTCCATGGACATTGTAACAGGCTCGTAGCCCACGTAGCTGTACTGCATGTCGTAATGGCCTTTCGGGACGGTGAGGGTGTAGTAGCCAAAAACGTTGGTTACGGCTCCCGTCTTCGAGCCGTTTCCTTCCACGAGAAGACCTGCGCCGATGAGGGTTTCACCGGTTTCGGAGTCCGTCATGTGGCCGCTAATTGTTACGCCGCCTCGCTGTGCGCCTGCCATGAGGGCACACATGAGCAGCAGCGTGCAGCAGAGGAGTCTTTTCATCAGTCTTGGGTGATATACTCGAATGTCTTCACCTTGAGGAGCTTGCCCTTGGCGTTATAGGTGTACACAACTTTCTTGCGGCCGAACTCGTTGTACTCGAACTTCTGGTACTGCAGAAGCTTTCCGTGAAGGTCGTAGAGGAGTTCCTTGGACACCTTGCCGTTTGCGCCGTATTCGTAGCGCTTGCGCCACTTGATTCCGGTAGCGTCGTACTCGATTTCTTCGAGTTTCTTGCCTTCCGCGCTGTAAGTGGTAACGTGGTCCAGCTGCTTATGGCTGCTGCCGGGGTCCGAGTTCCACTCCTTGATAACGAGGTTCTTTTTGTTTAATGTCGATGTGGCCTCGGGGTTGGTGGCGGTTGTTGCTGAGGTGCCGCCGCTCTGGGCGCAGGCCAGAAGTGAGAGTGACATGAGCGCCACTACTAAGGTAGACTTAAGATATTTCATAAATACACTCATTTTCAAACCTTTATTGAGAATCAAGTTCCGTGCCTTTCCTTGCATCCAGAACCGTTAAAACATTGCCTTTTATCTTAAAATGCACATCGTAGCTTTCGAATGAAAGGCCGTATGTGCGGTTTTCATCTTCCTGATAAGCAGGGCGGGGGTCCAGGGAAAGGATTTGCTCGAGGGCTTCAAGCTGCTGCGGAGTGAAGGGCAGCCCCTGGGGAAACTCCACTTTCAGCGTTTTTTCCGGCGCTTCGGCTGCGAACCCGGGCTTCGAGTCCGGGAAGCTGTCGGCATAAGGGATGTACGGCTTGATGTCGAAGACTGGCGTTCCGTCCACAAGATCCGCCCCCTTCACCGTTATTTCTCCCTTGCCGATTTCAACGATCTCCACGCAGGACAGGCCGAGGGGATTGGGCCTGTAGGGCGACCGCGTTGCCCAGACGCCCATGCTGCGGTTGCCCCCTAGGCGCGGCGGCCTCACGGTGGGGTTCCAGTCGGGTTTGCCGTCATCGGCCTTGCCATTCAGGCTGAACCCCCAGATGAGCCAGATGCGGGAGAATCCCTCCAGCCCTCTCAGGGCTTCCTGCACGCCATAACCGGCCTCGAACACCACACGCCCCACGATAGCCTTGGCAAGAGAGCTTTGCCTGGGCGTCCCGAACTTACCCTTGATGGGCCCGCGATATGTTGCTATCTGCGTAAGGTTCATAGGGCTCAATCTTTTGCACGGCCGCCTTCACGGTATTCCCGGGGCGAGATGCCTGTCATTTTTTTGAAGAAACGGGCGAAGTAGGACTGGTCGTCTATGCCAACGGCGGAGGCAATTTCCGCCATGCTCATGCGTGTGCAGCGGAGCAGGTCTTTGGCCTTTCCAAGGCGGGAGATGCCCACCCAGTCCATGGGGGAGCGGAAGGTCTTGGTTCGGACCACGCGGTTCAGATATCCCGTGCTAACGCCAAGCTCTGCGGCATAGTCCGACACTCCCTTGACGGAGCCGCTGTGGTCGAAGACAAGCTTCAGGAAGCGGTCCGGCACGTCTTCGGCCTCTGCTCCTCCGGAGCCGATAAGGGTGAACACCAGGTCGATGCCGCAGCGAAGAAGCTTCGCATCCGAGGGGGATTCCGCCAACTTCATCATCAGGGAGCCCATCAGGGCGGCGTCCCCGAACCAGAAGCTGTGCTGGAGGGCGTGATGGCGGTGGAGGATGGGGTGGGAGGCGTCGCGGAGATCATCGGCCCGAAAAGAAACCTCCACTCCTTCTGGGGCGCTGCAGTGGCGAACCACATAGGAGCACCCTTCCGGCATGAAAAGAAGATGCCCGGCGCTGCACTGGAAAAGGCGCTGCTCCGACTCCACCACCAGATCCCCGCCGGTTATGTACACCAGGCCGTGGAAGGGAAGCGTGTGCACTCCTCCCTCCTGCGTGTCCTGGGGCAGAAATCTAACCTGTATGCCGCTCTCTTCCATACTAGAAATTGAGGTCTATGCCGATGTTGAATGCGAAATTGCGCGTTTGATCTTCCCTGTGGGTGAGCCTCCAGAACCAGTCTACACGCACCACCTTGAAGATGTTGCTTATGCCGACGCCGGCCTCCAGATAGGGGACCATGCCGATGGATCCGGTTACGGGAAGCAGCTGATATGGGCCGTTCTGATTATTCATGCTGATGTCTCCCCAGGCTCCGCGGAAGGTTACCATCTCCCGGAGCTTCAGCTGTTTGATGAGCGGAATCCGGCCCAGAAGAAGGCCGTTGAAATTGTGCTCGAAGAAGAAGCTCAGCCAGCGGTCCGACGCATACTCGTAATAGTCCATGCAGGCAAACGAGAGGCGGTTGTGGAACATGGTCTCATTGCCCTCGTGCACCTTGAGGATGGGATAGGGAACATCGCCCACTATGAGGCCGCCGTCCATGTGCAGCATTCCCGAGCCCATGGGGCCTGCGGGGAAACTCCAGTCCACCATGAACTCCGGCTTGAGGAAGAGATTGTTCGTCCAGTCGCCGCCCCACTCTCCGCCGGTGAGGCTAATGGTGAGCACGGGGTAACGGGTATATACATAACTCTTTACGAACACGCCGCGGCTCACGGTTTCGTCCTTGGAGAAGCGGGCCTTGAGGTTGATCTGGTTGGTTGTGAACCAGGGGTCCAGGGTGTTGTCCCACTTAAGGAGAGGGACCTCCGGGTTACTCCACATCTTGCGGTTCTCCAGCATTATGGTGCTGTTGAAGGAAGGGGTGAACTCGTGCTGATACTCCGCGAAAATACTCTGGACCATGCTCTGCTTGTTGTAGCTGGACTTGGCCAGGAGGGAGTTGAATATGTTGTTCTCCTTCAGAAGACCGGTTCCCTGGCCAAGCTGCTGGAAATCACGCTTATACTGAATCTTAAGCTTGCGGGTTATATCCCTTCTGAACATGAACTCCGCGGTGCCGCGGCCCTTGAATTCATGGTCTTTCCATCCGTATGCGGCATAGCCGGACAGGCGGAAGAAAGTGCTCATCTCCTTTGTGGTTCGGAAGCCCAGCTGGGTGCGGAGGCCTTCAGTGTCGTTGAAGGTGATGGTCCTTGCCCAGGGGCCGAAGCCGATGCCCCAGTCCCGGTTCTGGAGGTAGCCGGTTGAGAACATGTCCGCCAGGCTGTAAACCACTTTGTACGGGGTGCTGGCCTGAACCCTGTCCACCATTTCGTAGATACCGGCCTCATGGGTTGTGAGGGGGAGTGTGCGGGCATCTTCCCACCAGGCGTCGTCGTGATCCTGCTTCGCGCTCATTTCGATGGCGTTCTTGCTGGCGAGGGCGTCCGGGTCTGTTATCGGCCCGAAAACAGGGGTGTCGAATACCACCTGCCGATGGCCGATGACATTCACCGTCTTTATTACCTTGCCGTGGGTGGGGGAGAAGCTTAGGTAAAGGTCTTCCTTGTCGTAGAACCAGGTGCCGTCCGGGAGCTTTCGGTTCTGGATGTCCAGCACCAGATAGCGTATCCAGTTTACGTTGGAACTTTCCGCCAGGCGGGCGTGGACATAGGTTATGGCGAAATCTTCCGCGTCTATCCAGATCTGGCCTTCGAACAGGGGAGCGCTGATGTCTTTCTTGGGAAGGAAGTGGATGCGGTACGTGTTGCGGCCGTTAACCTCCGTGCTGTCGCGCAGGAAGAAGGAGTAGAACACCTGGCCTTCTGCGGCGGCGGGCGAGGGGATATCCAGGTCGAAGAGTTGGATGAAGGGGCGGTAGAAGTTTGCCTTCAGCACCCCGTCGCCGCTGAACTGGGACATGACATTGTCGGCATCGGCCCCGGAAATACGGTTGGCGCGAATGACCTCCCGGTCGATCACCGGCTCCAGCGAATGGTAAAAATCCGACCTGGTTTCCGAGATCATCACCGGAAGGAAAGGTTCGCCGGAGAAGGCCGATGTGTCTTTGTATTCGTTGATGAACCCCAGGGACTTACGGAACATGCAGGAGTTCACCAGCCAGTCCATGTGGGTGGCGTCCATTTCCACCTTACTGTACAGTGAGGCGCTCCAGGCGCGGGCTTTTTCAGGATCGTGCATCACTCGGGCCCTGTCCGTGCTGATGAGGATATTGTCCAGGAAAGCGTCTGTTTCCTGGCCACGGAGGGCCGATGCCGACAGCACCACTGCCAGCAGCGTGAGAACGATATGCCTTGTGCTCGCGCGCATAATTCCCCAAAGTTAGGACTTTTTGCTTATAATCAAAACAGTTTCTTGCCTATTTTGGGGAGAATGAGTAAATTTGCTTTCGATATGCATAAAGTAAAAGTAGCACTGGTAACCGGAGGCAGCAGCGGAATTGGCGCCGCAACGGCCCTGCTCCTTGCCTCCAAGGGCGTAAAAGTATACGCGGCCTCGCGCCGTGGAACGGTTCAGGACTCGTCACCGCTCATTGTCCCTGTGTCGCTGGATATCAACGATGCCGCGGGATTGGAAGCCGTGGTAAAGGATATAGTCTCCCGCGAGGGGAGGCTGGACGCGGTTGTGTGCAATGCCGGCAACGGCATCTACGGGCCAATTGAAGGTACTCTTGAGGAAGAAGCCCGCTACCAGTTCGAAACCAACTACTTCGGCGCGCTGAAAACTATCCAGGCCTGCCTGCCGCAGTTCCGCGCCCAGGGCTTTGGCCGCATCATAACAATAACCTCCGTGATGGCCATCCTTCAGCTGCCGTTCCAGGGCTTCTACAGCTCCGTGAAGGCGGCAATGTTGTCGCTCTCGGAGTCTCTTTCCATGGAACTCGCCGGCACCGGCATCCAGTGCTGCAGCATCCTTCCCGGTGATGTGAAAACCGGCTTCACCGCAGCGCGTAAGTTAAACGTTGCCGCGCAGGATCCCGCATCGCCCTATAAGGCTGCGATGGAGCGCAATCTCCGCAAGATTGAAAAAGACGAGCTTGGAGGCATGGAGCCCTCCGTCATCGCCAAAGCCGTCCTCCGCGAACTCAAGCGCCGCAACATGCACGTCCGCGTAATTCCCCGCATCGACTACGCCGCCGTCGGCCTCCTCGTCCGCATCCTCCCCGAAGGCGCCAAGCTCAAACTCCTCCGCGCATTATATTGATGAAAAATCTATAGTGGAGTCGGACAAAACTTTTCGACGGCATTTTTTAGCCTAGAAAAGTTTTAGTCCGCGAAACGTTGATTTTTCATCCACGAAAATGGCCAAAATCATGGATGAAACGGGGAAATCGGCCAACTCATCCACGTTTTCGGCCAAAAACATGGATGAAACTAGGCGGTGGGGGTGGATTTCTTCTTCTTTTTGCCGAAGATTATGAACTCGTTCATGAAGAAGTTGAACGTGCCGGAGAAGAGCATGCCGATGAAGTTGCACAGCGCGGGTTCGTAGGAGGCGGTTTGCAGCCAGCCGAGGGAAACCAGCAGGAAGTGCGCGCCCTGCATCACGGCGAACTTCAGAAGGAAGGCGCCGAAGCTGGTGGCGTTGAAGGCTGCGAAATGGCGCCAGAACGAGCGGGTGCTTTTGTCGGATATTCTCTCACGCCAGACGTAATGGTACGCGATGATGAAGTTGGTGATGGTTGCCAGCTCGAAGGAAATGAGCGGCGATACCCAGAACTTGGACCAGTACGAGAAGGCCAGAACCGTGGTGGAGAGAAGCCAGTGCACGCCAAGGTCCACCACCGTACCTGCGCTGCAGGTGATGGAGAACATAAGGTAATGCTTAAGTACTTCTCTTAACCGCGATTTCATATTGGCCGCAAAGATAACACTTATTATTGTATTATTCGCCTTTTTGTAATAAATTAGCAGGTTGTAAACCTAAACATAACCGCCTGCAGATGGAACAGATCGACTACACCATTAGCGTTGACAAAATACTTGCGAAGAAATTCAAGGGGAAAACGCCCAAACTGGTTTCCAATATCGTTAAGAAACTCCTTCACGAGCAGTGGCTTAACGACTGGTTTGTGAAAGGGTATTCAGGAGTGGAATTCACTGAAAAGACGCTGGATTACCTGGGCGTTAAGCTTCAGATAGAAGGCTTGGAGAATGTGCCGGACGAAGGCCGTTTCACCGTTGCCTGCAACCACCCCCTGGGCGGCAACGACGCCCTTTCCATAATAACCATCTTCGGCAAAAAGTGGAACAGCAATATCCGCTTCATGGCCAACGACTTCCTTGCCAGTCTCAAACAGCTTCAGGAATTCATGGTGGCCGTGAATAAGACCGGCGGCCAGTCCCGCAACCTTCCCGCCCTCACTGAAGAGATGTTTGCCGGAGACAATCAGGTTCTCATTTTCCCCGCAGGCGTATGCTCCCGCAAAATCAAGGGCGTGGTTCAGGATCTGCCATGGACGAAGGCCTTTATTTCCAAAAGCGTGAAACATCACAGGGACGTTATTCCCGTGCACTTCTACGGCAAGAATTCCTGGCGCTTCTATTTCATGGACTGGATCGGCAAAATCACCGGTATCAACAAGAAATTCCCCCTTGCCATGGCACTTCTGGTGGATGAACTCTACCGTGCCCAGGGCAGTACATACCGTATAGTAATAGGAAAACCCATTCCATGGCAAACCTTCGACGAAAGTCGCAAGCCAATAGAATGGGCTCAGGTTGTGAGAGCTAAAGTATACGAACTATAGCTTTTCCAGAGCAGCGCGGAGTTTATCCACCATGACGGTGCCAAGGACCACGTTGCCGTCCGGGTCTACAAGATACATGGAAGGAATCCACTTGACGTGAAAGTCTTCACCGATGGAGGATTCCTTCTTTCCTGCAAAGTCGCTAAGTTGGAGCCATGCGATCTCGTTTTCAGCGAGATACTTATCAAGGGCTTCCTTGTCCGTATCGAAGGAAATGCCTACGAAGCGAACCTTGTCGCCGAACTCTGCGTAGAGTTCCTTCATTGCGGGGACATCCGCCCTGCAGTCCGGGCACCAGGTGGCCCAGAAATCAAGGACCAGATAGGCCCCGGCTACATCGGCCTTCGTACAGACGGTACTGTCCTGAGCGGCGGGGATGGAGAATTCGGGGATGGCTTCGCCGGGTTTGATAAGGTCTTTCGCGTACTCGGAATCTGCGTCTTTCACCCTGGGGGCGCAGGAAAGGACGATGGCTGCAAGGGCCGGTAAGATGAAACGTTTCATAGGTACAAATTTACACAAAAAAAATAAGCATCGGCCCTCACAGGCGGACGCTTACTCTAACCACATAATTAATAACACTAAAACTAATAACCAATAGACTGAATGCACCGGGAGAACCCCTTGCGTTTTCAATCCGATGCAAAGGTACGAACTTTTTTTGGTTTTGCAAATTTTTTCAAAAGATTTTTTAGATTTTTTTGAATATTTTTCATAATTCATTGACTATCAGATATAAAACAATAAGTAAAAAATTTTAATCTTTCAGTTTTATACTTTGAAACAATAAAAAAGCGGCCCGAAAGCCGCTTGAAATACCAATTAACTTACAGTTTAAAACTAATACAAACGATTTTAGTTACAAACTATTAGATTCTAATCTTTTACGAAGGCATGAAATCATGTCCCGAGTCATGGAATCCATGTCGTAAACGGGCTTCCAATCCCATTCTGCGCGGGCGCAGCTGTCGTCCATGCTGTCCGGCCATGATGTGGCAATTGCCTGACGCACAGGGTCCACCTCGTAGCGGACGCGGAGCCCGGGGATGTACTCGCGGATCTTGGCGAATATCTGCTCCGGCTCGAAGCTCATGGAGGCGATGTTGAAGGAGTTGCGGTGAACAAGCCTAGATGGATCTGCATTCATAAGGTCCACTGCGGCCTTGAGCGCATCCGGCATGTACATCATGTCCATGTATGTGCCCGGGGCGATGGGGCAAACGAACTCCTCTCCTTTCACTGCGGCATAATATACTTCCACGGCATAATCCGTGGTTCCGCCGCCGGGGAGGGTGACATTTGAAATGAGCCCAGGGAAACGCACCGAACGCGTGTCCACGCCATATTTATGGAAATAGTAGTCGCTAAGAAGCTCCGTTGCCACCTTTGTTACGCCATACATGGAGCGGGGGCGCTGGATTGTGTCCTGCGGAGTGCCCACGCGGGGAGTTTCCGGGCCGAAGGAGCCGATGGACGACGGGGTGAACACCGCGGCGTTATTCTCACGGGCAACCTCCAGGATGTTCAGAAGGCCGTTCATCTGGATGTCCCAGGCCAGCAGCGGTTTTCTTTCCGCAACTGCTGAAAGGAGAGCAGCCAGATTATATATGGTGTCGATCTTATATCTCCTGACGATATCGGCCAGAGCTGCGCCGTCGCGCACATCCGCAATTTCCGCAGGACCGGATTCCAGCAGTTCCCCTTTGGGTTCCGCTCCGGGAATATAGCCTGCCACGACCGTGCTTCCGGGAATTTCCCGGCGAATCTTCATGGTGAGTTCCGAACCGATCTGGCCTGTTGAGCCGATGACTAATACACTTTTCATGTTTATCTCTTATGTGGTACGCAAATTTAAATCTTTTTAATGGATTTTCGATATATTTTCCATAAATTTGAAAGTTGAAAGCACATTAAAACTAACAACCATATGTACGGAAAATTCCAAAAGCATCTTCAGGACGAACTCCGCGCCATAGACGAAGCCGGCCTGTACAAGAGAGAACGCACCATCTGCTCCGCCCAGGGAGCCGAAATAACCCTTGCCGATGGCAGCAAAGCGCTCAACTTCTGCGCGAACAACTATCTTGGCCTGTCGGACAATCCACGCCTCATCGAGGCCGCCAAAAAGGCCATGGACGCACGCGGCTACGGCATGTCGTCGGTGCGTTTCATCTGCGGCAAGCAGGATCTGCACCGTGAGCTGGAAGAGGCGATATCGGCCTATTTCCATACCGACGATACCATTCTCTACGCGGCTTGCTTCGATGCGAACGGGGGTGTTTTCGAACCTCTCCTTACTGCCGATGACGCCATCATCTCCGATGCCCTTAACCACGCGTCCATCATCGACGGCGTGCGCCTGTGCAAGGCAGTCCGCTACCGCTATGCAAATGCCGATATGGCGGAACTGGAAAAATGCCTCCAAGAGGCCCAGGCCCAGCGTTTCCGCATAATCGTAACGGACGGCGTCTTCTCTATGGACGGCAACGTGGCCCCCATGGACAAGATATGCGACCTGGCGGAGAAATATGACGCCCTGGTGATGGTGGACGAAAGCCACAGCGCCGGCGTTGTGGGGCCCCGCGGCCGCGGCGTTGCAGAACTGTTCAACCTGTATGGCCGCATCGACATCCACACCGGCACCCTTGGCAAGAGCTTCGGCGGTGCGGTGGGCGGTTTCACTACCGGCCGTAAGGAGATTATCGAGATGCTCCGCCAGAGGAGCCGTCCGTACCTCTTCAGCAATTCCCTCCCCCCGATGCTCTGCGCCGCCGGAATAGAGCTGTTCAAGATTCTCTCCGAGGGCAACGAACTTCACGACCGCCAGCAGGAGAACGTGGCATACTTCCGCGATAAGATGATAGCCGCCGGATTCGACATTCATCCGACCGAGAGCGCCATCTGCGCGGTAATGCTCTACGATCCTATCCTCGCAGGCAAGTTTGCTGCAGCCATGGCTAAGGAGAACATCTTCGTCACCTCATTCACCTACCCGGTTGTGCCGAAGGGCAAGGACCGCATCCGCGTACAGCTTTCCGCCGCCCATACACGCGAACACCTTGACAAAGCCATTGCGGCATTCGTCAAGGTGGGCAGGGAATTGGGAGTTATTTAAAGTCCTAGACGGGTTCGCGCGTAG
>JAEEGI010018090.1_pt1 | contig 14355 bp, 8 predicted proteins | sample 8958751 | NCBI WGS metagenome assembly JAEEGI01 (sample SAMN16246545, study PRJNA631951) | gut metagenome | biome: gut microbiome; feature: rumen; material: KS-attached | host: Bos | place: Iran: Karaj | collected 2018-10
GTCCAAGCACATTACCCTCGTCACCGCCCTGTTCCTTCCGTAGGCGTTAGACTTTAGGCTTTATACATTAGACGTTAGGGGTATCCGCAGTCTTGGGCATCTCACGCTAAGCCGCCAAGCCGCTAAGAAATGTTGTTTGCTCGCAAGAGGCTCGCAAATTACTTTCTTTTCATGTATAGCGAGCCTCTTGCGAGCAATAATAAAAGACTTTGTGCCTTAGCGGCTTAGCGTGAGGTACAGAAACGCGGATGCCTCTCACTAATCACTAACCTCTAATCACTAATCTGCGAGCGCTAGCTCGCATTATTTGTAGAAAACAAAGAATACCGCCATCACCAGGCAGACGAAGGCTGCCAAGTGGTTCCAGTGCAGCGTCTCCCCGTTGAAATAGACGGTGACAAAGACAGTAAACACCGTCAGCGAGATGACTTCCTGAATCACCTTCAGCTGCATGATATTGAACGGACCGCCGTTACCGTCAAAGCCGATGCGGTTAGCGGGAATCTGACAACAGTATTCGGGCAATGCCAGCAGCCACGACATCAGGATGATGATATATAGGGGAGTATTGCTAGTGATGACGTTGATCTGTTGGAGCTTCAGGTGACCGTACCAGGCGAAGGTCATGAAGATATTGGCAATAATCAGTAGGCCGATGGTGTAGAATTGTTGCAGGTGTAGCATATCTTGTTTTGAAAGGGTTTCTGTTTTTTTTTGCGGCGCAAAAGTACTCATTTATTTAATACCGTGACCCATAATGATGCAGAATTATGCCTATCATCTGTGGAACAGACAGTCGTGCTATTGGCATGAATTTTGGTCTAAAAAGCCTTATTTTTGATTAAATAAGGTAAATTGTTATAATTTTTTGTTCAATAATGACTATATTTGCAGTTGATACTATCAATGTTAAGGAGTATGAAGGACAAGTCAATTCAAACGATGGATCTCTCGTCAATGATGGAAAGTGACGCCAGGACATTGTCCATGGGTAGCACATTGCTGGTGACAGACAATCTGGACTGTCAACTTGTTTCTACCAATCGTGAGCGAGACGATAAACAGGCAAAACAGTTCCCCATGAAACTGCCATCGGCGTGCATGGTGATTGTGTTCAAGGGCTCAGTGCGATTCAGCGTCAACTTCCAGGACTTTGTCGCTACCGAGAATACTTGCCTGATTGTTTCTGAAGGCACCATCGTCGAGGATGTGGTCAAAGAATGGGATTCACGATTCATCTTCATTTCTTTCTCACAAGCAGCGGTAACGGGTCCTAACGCTTCCAGCCAGCACAATATCCACAAACTCTATGCCCTGCAGGTGGTTCTGGTGCATTTGTTGCCGCAGCACCTTGACATGATGCAAACCGTCTATCAGATGTTGCGCACGGTCATTAGCGACCCGTCGTTTGCCGCCAACAGGGAGGCGACGGCCTCTAGTTGCCTGACCTTGATGGCGAATATCATCATGCAGACTTCGGACGAACAGTCAGAATTAACACCCAGGACCACACGCCGTGACGAGATTGTGTCACGTTTCCTCCAGTGCGTCGCCGACAATTACCGCAGCCACCGGGAATTGGGTTTCTATGCTGGCCAACTGTGTCTTTCGCTCAAGTATATGTCCCATATCATCTATGAACAGACGGGTCGTCATCCTTCACAATGGATTAAGGATTATGTCATCCTCGACGCCAAGACGATGTTGCGCAGTGGCCGCTATACCGTCCAGCAAGTAGCCGATGAGCTGAACTTTCCCAACCAGTCCTTCTTCGGTAAATACTTCAAGGAAGCCGTCGGCGTTTCCCCCAAGAAGTGGAAGTGAGTTTTCAGTTGTCAGTTATCAGTTTTTAGTTATCAGAACGCGGATGCTTCTCTAAACTCTAAACTTTAAACTCTAAACTGCGAGCTTGCTCGCATAAAAGCGGATGCCTCTCTAAACTCTAAACTCTAAACTCTAAACTGCGAGCATCAACGAGCATCAATCTCTCCCTTCAAGCGGATATCTTCACTTGAGGCTCCTACCCATACGTCAAAAATACCAGGTTCTAATGTCCATTGCATATTGGCATCCACGATGGCAAAAGCGTCGCGATCGAGATGCAGGGTAATCGTACGCACTTCTCCTGGCTGTAAGGAAATCCTTTCAAAAGCCTTGAGCGTCCGTTCAGGCTGCACTACCGATGACAGACGGTCACGCAGGTAAAGTTGAACAACCTCCTCACCAGCCATGGAGCCCGAATTGGTGACCTCAAAGGTCACGTCCCAGCCACCGTCACTGCTCTTATTGATAGTTAATCCCGAATACTCAAATGTCGTATAACTCAACCCGAAGCCGAATGGATAGAGCGGCTTGGCGCTCATTTCTACATAGTCGTGGGCAGCGGGTAACGGACGGTTGTAATAGACGGGTAACTGGCCCACATGGCGTGGCACGCTGACGGGTAATCTGCCTGCAGGATTGTAGTCTCCGAAGAGGACATCGGCTATACCATTGCCACCCTGTTCTCCGGGATAGTAAGCTGTGAGCAGGGCATTGGCATTTTCGGCAGCCCAGTTTTTATTCAATGGCCGTCCTTCAATATAGACCACCACGAGAGGTTTGCCAGTCGCTTTCAACGCCTTTAGCAACTCCATTTGGCGTCCCAGCAGGTCCAGTGTGGCTCGGTCAAATCCTTCGCCACATTCCATATCACTGACCGACTCTTGCTCGACCGTGGCAGCACCTGTTTCCTCATAAGATGTCTTGAAATCCCTTGCCGACGAGCCGCCCACCACAGCTATCACCACATCGGCTTGTTGGGCGACAGCCACAGCACTGGGGATATCACAATCCATCGTGTCACGAATGGCACATCCCTTGGCATAGAGGCAACGATCCTGCCCGACCTTCATCTGGATGCCCCGATAAGGGGTCATAATCTTTATTGCAGGTTGAGGGGCGGTATAGTCCCCAAGCTGATTATAGATGTTGTCGGCATTGGGGCCGATGACAGCGACGGTCTTTTCCTTGCTCAACGGCAAGATGCCATCGTTCTTGAGCATGGTGATGGATTCCAGGGCTGCCCGCCATGCTGTAGCGATGGCCTGGTTGTCATTCACTCCACGTGCTGCAGTTTTGATGTCTACGTAGGGGTGTTCAAACAGTCCCATTTCGAATTTCAGTCTCAAAACCCTTTTCACAGCTGTGTCGAGAGCCCCTTCACTAATGGCTCCGTTTTTTACTGCCTCAACTAGTTTTGAGAAACAATTACCACCCAAATCGACATCTACGCCAGCCAGCAAAGCCTGGATTCCAGCCTCTTGAGTTGATGCGGCCGTGTGATGAGTGCCACGGATGCCATCAATACTGAACAGGTCACTCACGACAAATCCACGGTTGTAACCCCAATCGCCTCTCAACACATCGGTCAAGAGTTGGCGATTGGCTGTACAAGGCACGCCATCCAACGAATTATAGGAAGTCATTACCGATAGGGCTCCAGCATCCAACACTCGTTTGAAGGGTGGAAGAAATACCTGTTTCAATTCTCTTGGTCCAACGATGGAACGTGCTCCGTTTTGGCCACCCTCGGTCGTTCCGTAGGCGATGAAATGCTTCAGCGTGGCAATGGTAGAGTAGGGAAGAGTTAAGTCGCCTCCACCCAAACCTTTAACGATTGCTGCTCCTATCTCACCGCTCAGGAAAGGATCCTCTCCCACCGTTTCCTCAACACGTGACCACCGGGGTTCACGGCTCAGGTCCAGCACGGGACCGTAGCTGATGTGCCCGCCTTGCAATCTGATTTCCTTACCGATGATGCCGCCCACCTGTTGCATGAGGTCTGTTGACCAGGTAGCTGCCAAACCAAGGCCTGTCGGGAAAACCGTTGCCCCGATGGCCATGTGGCCGTGTGGCGCCTCCTCGGCAAGAAAGATGGGAATGCCCAGACGGGAATGCTCAATAGCATAGCGTTGCATAGCATTGGCAGCTTGAGCCGCCAATCCAGGATTGAGTCCGTTGGCGAGAGTCTTGCGTGTCCATGGATCAGCACGGAATACGGCCCAATACATTCCCACATGGAGATCGTTTTGTTCCTTGATAAACTTCTCGCTGACGTTGACCTTATTGCCATTGATTTGATAGGAATCCCATCCCATGAGGCACACCAGTTGTCCGGCTTTTTCCTCTATGGTCATGCGAGCAAGCAAGTCTTCCACGCGTTGTTCAACCGGTAGTTTAGGGTTGAGATAAGGAAACCTGGGAGCCGCTTGAAGGGTCACCGAGATAAGTACAAGAGTCAGGAGAAGGGAATATAGGCGTTTCATCATAATTCAACAGTCATTTTTGGTACATTGATGCCAGTGATTTCAATAATGGGTTTTGTGCCGCGGGCGTCTTCAGTTTTCCACTCGATATCAATGGTGCGGCTCTCCCCTGGCATCAGATGCAGATAATTGTCGCTGTAAATGACGGGCAGAATCTGTTCGCCGTCGTTGCCTTTGAGATTCAGGCGCAGCATTACGGCTGGCGTATTACTGTAATTCAGCAGCGTCACTTGGGCATGAGTCCCTTTGACATTTACTGTAGCCGAGATTGCTGCCTTGGACATCGTGCGCAGCTGCTTACGATTATTCTCACCGAGGCTCTGGACGTAATCATTTTGGGAAATCAGATCGTCGTTTTTATCAGTCAGCGTTAGTCTCAGGAAATAGACACCCTTGAAATGCTGCGGCACCTCAACGGCCATGGCATCAAAATACTTATCTTCCTGAATATCGTAGGGCATGGTCTTGCTCCAAATGAGGTTACCGTCGATGCCAAAGGCAGTCGCAGTGACTGTGCCCATTTGATGTCCTGCACTGTGGTTGATGATTTCGACCTGGTTGGTAATCGGGTTCCACTGCACGTGCAAGGGCTCGCAAGCATGTTTCACGCCGAAATATGCTGCCGTAGGCTCCAGATAGTAATCATAGGTCTGCCACACCATCGACGGCCAGCAGGGATGGCTCATCCAGATGAGCAGTCCCATCGCGTTCTTGTTGCCGCCTTCATACATGGCACGGTAACCCTCATAGTTGATCCACTGTGCCCATTCGCAGAATTCTTCGGCAGAATTAGGCTCGCCGAAGTCTTCGGCAATCAATTGGTTGAACGAGGCTCCTCGCTGGGCTCCCTCCATTGTGAAGTCGTGACGCCCCCAGTAGAGATTCTGCGGCCATAGGTGGTCGGCATCGAGCGTGCGGCTCAGGCCCTCGTAGGTCATCACGTTGGGCATACCGCGTTCGGTATGCAGTTTGCCCGTCTGCTTCTCAAAGTATTCCTTCGGGCTCAAGGCGTTGTAGGGTCCGTGACCACTCACGCCATCATCAGCCGAGCTGGAAATATAGTCCAGTCCCGGGTGCACTGAGGCTACCGTCTGCCGCAGACCCTCGTCAAGCGTCTTGGGTGGATAGCCCTCATTGCGTCCGCAGTAGATGCCGATGCTGGGATGATTACGTATTTTCAGCACCAAATCACGTGCATTGTCCATAAACATGGCCTCATTATCGGGATCGGGACCGTCGGCAGGGTTGGCTAGCCAGAAGTCCTGCCAGACCATGATGCCGTAACGGTCACAAGACTCATAGAACTCTTTGTCACCTGTCATGCCCACCCAGTTGCGGATCATGTTGTAGTTCATCTCCTTGTGGTGGCGCACGGCAGCGTCAAACTCCCTGCCACGGTAGTTCAGGTTGTTCTCGCTGAAGGCCCAGTTACCTCCCTTGGGTACCAGACGACGATGGTTGATATAGATTCTCAACCAGGTGTCCTTCTCGGTCGTTTTCACCTCGCGGATACCTGCCTTATAGTTGACGGCATCACTTTCCAGACCATTGACGGAGAAGGAGAACCCAGCGTCATACAGGTAAGGCTCGCCATAGCCGTTAGGCCACCACAGCCTCATGCGCTGGTTCTTGAGTTGTGGAAAATCTTCTGGACTGAATGATTCCTCTATCGTCTTGCCGGCGGCAAGAGTAACCGCCTTTTCAAAACTGATGTCGCCGATGTGTCCATGCAAAGTGCCGCTCACGGGATGATCAGTGTGGTTGGTCAGCATCACAGCTGGTGCCATCGTGGCAAGGGTATCGTTATCGCCAAGGGTGGTTGTCACAACGGGGTCGCTAACGGTAACATCTCCCGCAGCCGTGAGATAAACGTCGTCCCAGATGCCGATGTCGCGCCCACGGATGGTCGAAATCCAGTCCCAACCCACTGTGGCGTGGAAGGTGGGATTGTCAGCTCCGAGGATACCGCCGTTGAAGTCGGTATTCTTTTCGGTCTTGACCTTGACTCCGCCTGGATTGGCATTGGCGATGATTCTAATCTTCAGAACATTGCCGCTCGGTTTAACATAGGGGGTAATATCAAATATACCACGTTTGAAGGCTCCTTCGATAATGCCTAAATACTGTCTGTTGAGCCTCACCTCGGCTTTCCAGTTGATGCCGTCTAGGTTGAGGAAGACACGTTTGCCTTGTAACTCTACTGGCAAATCAAATGATCTCTTGTAAATGAAATCTCCGTTAAAGAAGGATTCTGATGCCAGCATCAGGTTGTCATCATAATTCATGTCGGGCAGATTCCCAGCGTTGACGTAACTCGACAACACGGTAGCAGGCACTGTAGCCTTCAATTCGGGGCTAAGCGGATGAGAAGCCCGTTGCAACCGCCACTCTCCGCCATTGAGTAGCCATCGCCCATCTTGCCAGCCACCTTGGGCATGGTCTTGAGTCAACAAACCTCCCGTACCCCATACCTCTATTTCTTTCAAGCTAAAGGGTTGGCTTCCTCCAGTCATGTTCAATCTGACATATCTTGCTGTAACCTGTTGTTTTAGGCTGAAGGTTGATACATTCTTCTTGAATTGTTCTTTGCCGTTAACGGGCTGCCAGTTCTGATTGTCGTTGCTGACCTTGAGATTGTACAAGATGGCTTTTTCTGCCCAATGGAGTACTATCTTGTCAATGTTGGCATTAGCCCCCAAGTCTATGGTTACCCATTCATCATGGCCCCCCAGACTTCTCCAAGCACTGGTGAAATGCTCTGCTGGCAAAATTCCCTGAGCACTGCTGTTGTTCTTGCGCATCTTCAGCTCAGTGATGGTCCAGTGGACTGCAGTGGGCGTGAGCAGTTCAAGACGCATGTGGGAAATGGAAGTCTCTTTCAAGTGAAAGGTATGGTCGATATTGCGTGTCGGCAGCAGGTCATTACCGGAATTCTTGTTAGGGTCGCTATGGACACGTCGGCGGGATGCTGTACCCGGCAAGGAGTCGCTCTGCCATTCGTCAGAAACCACCCAATAACGGCCGTCTTTGGAAGTGAGTAACCTGATTCTGAATCCTTGCTGTTCATCTTCACGATAGGCCATGCTGCACACCATCTGTACCTCATCGATATCTATGCTCATGCCTTCCCAGTCATATTGTAACCAGGTGTCGCCACCCAGTAATATGTTGCTGGTCCACTCATTGCCGTCGATGCAGGCTTCACGCTTGTGGGGCGGCAATGGTCCCTCGGGGGTGGACACGTTGAGCCAAGCAGGCTGTCGTTCGTCGATGATACCGTCGGTCAACAACTGTGACGTGAGGTTAAAGTCCCATGATGAGGACTGGTAAACGGTGCGATGTAACGCAAGATTGCGATAGCTGTTGTCTTGCACCAGAGTTGGCCCGTAGTATTCACTCGGATTGCCAGGATATTGACCGATAGGACGATTCATTACTTGTGCCGTAGTTTCCAGCGCCATTACTGCCGCTATGATAAAGATGAGATGAAACTGTTTCATATTACTTGTAATTTAAGTCGCAAATATACTCATTCTTTGGCAAATTTGAAATAAAAAACCATCAGTTTCAAGAAAAAGCAGTACCTTTAAGGCCAAATTAGAATGATTTGGCCTCGATTTGCCGTGGCCGAGCCTAATAGCTAACCGCTAAAAAGAACAATGACGCTTAACCTAGACACTCTCAATACCGCTATCACCCAAATCAACGATGCCTTATGGGCCTATCTGTTGATTGGCGCCCTAATATTGTGTGGACTGTATTTCACCATTCGCACGGGATTCGTCCAATTTACCATGATTGGTGATATGTTTCGCCAACTCGTTGACTCGTCATCCAAGAGCGACGAGAAGCACATCTCCTCGTTCCAGGCCTTTGCCGTCTCGATGGCTACACGCGTGGGCACAGGCAACCTAGCTGGTGTAGCAACGGCTATTGCCGTGGGTGGCCCTGGCGCCATCTTCTGGATGTGGCTGATTGCGTTGTTCGGCTCTGCGACAGCCTTTGTCGAGGCCACGTTGGCGCAGTTGTTCAAGCGACCTTCAAGTGAATCCTTTATCGGTGGACCTGCCTATTACATCAGCCGTGGCATGCACAACAAGTGGATGGCGGGATTGTTCGCGGTACTTATTACGCTGACCTTCGGCCTCTCCTATAATTCTATCCAGAGCAATGCCATCTGTGGCGCCTTGAACAAGGCTTTCGGCTTTGATCCGTTGGTAGTGGGCTGCATCATCACCGTGATTGCCCTGTTCATTGCCTTTGGAGGCATACGGCGTATTGCCCATGTGAGCAGTGTCCTTGTTCCCATCATGGCTATCGGCTATTTTATCCTTGCGCTGTTTGTAGTCATCACGAATATCGATATGATACCTCATGTGCTGAAGTTGATTGTCGTGAACGCTTTCGGCTTTGAACAGGTGGCTGGTGGAGGCTTGGGAATGACCATTATGGTGGGAATAAAACGCGGTCTATTCAGTAATGAGGCAGGTGAGGGTAGTGCCCCCAATGTGGCAGCCACCGCCGACGTTTCCCATCCCGTGAAGCAGGGTCTTATCCAGGCTCTTGGCGTATTTACCGACACGTTGCTCGTGTGCAGCTGTACAGCGTTCATGGTACTCGTCAGTGGTCTTTATAATACTGAAGGGCTAGAAGGAATCCAGCTCACTCAGGCTTCTCTGGAGTCTCAGGTGGGCAGTTGGGGAACAATATTCGTCGCCATCGCCCTTTTCCTGTTCGCCTTCAGCAGCATCATCGGCAATTATTACTACGGCGAGGCCAACATCCGCTTCCTGACCGACAAGAAGTGGGTACTCACTGTATTCCGCATCCTCTCGGGTGGTGGCTTTGTTTTCCTGGGGGCCGTGGCAAGCTTTGAGTTTGTGTGGAACATGGGAGACCTGTTCATGGCCCTCGTGACCCTGTGCAACCTGGTCGCCCTGGTATTCCTCTGTAAATATGCTTTTAAACTTCTCGGGAACTACCGTGCTCAGAAGCGCAAGGGCATCAAGAACCCGGTCTTCCACCGTAGCGATCTCCCCGAGATAGCCGACGACCTAGACGCTTGGGAATAGGTCCCCTGTGCTGAGGCTTAGCCTCAGCCAACCAGTAACTAAAACAAGATATAATGAAAGGACTAGTCATAAAGAATACCGGCAGTTGGGTTACCGTACGTCTTGAAGACGGTAACACGGTGAACTGCAAGATGCGTGGCGTGCTGCGCCTTAAGGGCCTGCGCTGTACAAATCCTGTCGCCGTGGGTGACATGGTGCAGGTAGAGGACAAGGGTGGCGATGCCCCTGTCGTGGGTGCCATCGAGCCGCGCAAGAACTACATCATTCGCCGTGCCAGCAACCTCTCCAAGGAATTTCAGATTATCGCCTCCAACCTGGATCAAGCTGTCCTCGTCGCCACGATTATCCATCCCGAAACGAGCACGACCTTTATCGACCGTTTCTTGGCGACTGCCGAAGCCTATCAGGTGCCTGCCGTGCTCGCCTTCAACAAGGTGGACCTGCTCATCACCGAGGAGTCGCGCCAATATCTTGAAGAGCTGAAAAGCATGTATGAGTCTATCGGTTATCCTGTAGTCGCCATGTCGGCAGCAACGGGTGAAGGAACCGATGAGTTAAAGGCTTTATTGTCGGGGAAAATGTCCCTGCTCTCGGGCAATAGCGGTGTGGGCAAATCGTCCATCATCAACCTGCTCATTCCCGATGCCCATGTCAAGGTGGGTGATGTGAGCCAGACCCATCACACGGGAATGCACACGACCACTTTCAGCGAGTTGCTGGACTTGCCTGGTGGAGGTGCCATCATCGACACTCCAGGCGTAAAGGCCTTTGGTACGATTGATTTTGAACGTGCCGAGGTGTCTCACTATTTCCCTGAAATCTTTAGGATTTCGGATGACTGCCGCTTCAACAACTGCACCCATACCCACGAGCCGGGCTGTGCCGTCCTCGCTGCTGTGGAAAGCGGTGATATTGCTTACAGCCGTTTCGTCAGCTACTTGAGCATCCTCGACGAGGACCCCAACAACAAGTACCGCAAACCGTTTTGATATGCGAGCAGGCCCTTGCAGTTTAGTGATTAGAGAGTGAAGCAAAGGTCTAAAGCCTAAGGTCTAAAGTCTAAAACCAAACGCCTAATTCATGACGATTCGAAGCCGCGTGTTGGGCCTAAGGGCTTGGATGTAGTTGTTCAGACGTTCCTCGGTGAGGGTCGAATAGATGTTGTCAAAACCACCGATGATATCGATGCCCAAGGCGCGGTTTTGCAGGGCACGCATCCAGTAGGCATTAGTCTTCAGGGCACTCTCATGTTCGCGGCCCACACGTTCTTTCATCTTATTGAACAAGTCTTCACTCACGCCGATATAGAAGATAGCGTTGACAGCATAGTCGGCATAAATGAGCATGCTGTCCCTGTCGGCGGGGCTGGTCTCAAATTCATAATTGATCATCCAGCGGTTATGATAGATGGACAGATGACCATCGGACGCTACATCATAGGTACCGTGTTTCTCATGCCGCAGGAAGGTCAACAAGGCTGTACCGACAGATTCGCCAACTAGGTCCATCATAAATTCATCGTCGTAGCTATACTTCTTGTCGCCCATGATGCTCACATAGATGGATGATTTGGGCTGTTGCATCGGCACCTCAAAGAAGTTGTCGATTTCTCCCATTGCCATTGTCGGTAGATAACCGTTGCCGTAAGCTTCGCGGACTCCGTTATCGGGTAGTGATGCTAGATATTTCCTGATTAGCGGCCTCACCTCATCGACCGTAAAGGCTCCAACAATTGAGAAGGTGTAATCGCCAGCGTTGGCGACACGTTGGCGGTAGAGTTCCAGCACCCGCTGACCGTCCAGCAGATCAACTTCCTCGGGTTTGATGTTGCGATACATCGGGTTGCCACAATAGAGTGTGCTGCCGATGGAATCACTGTAGATCATCCTGGGGTTATTGTTCGACTGTGACAGCTGCGAGCGGATACGTGTTTTCAAGCTCTGGAATGCCTCCTCGTCAAGGCTCACGTCAGTGAAATAGAGGTAGCACAGTTGCAGCAGAGTTTCGAGGTCAGCACTCTGGCAGCCTCCTGACAATTGTTCGTTGGGGTCATTAAGGATAAATGAGATACCCAGCTGGCGTCCGCTCATCATCCTGTTGAGCTGGTTGATGGTATGGCCGCCCAGGGCGCAATCCTCAATAACTTGATCCATCAGCCTCACGTTGATGTCGGCCGTGTCACCATAAGCCCATTCACCACCCAGGCTGAAAGCGTTGAACAGCACCTCGTTGTTCTTAAATGTCGTAGGTTTCAACCTCACAGTGGCGCCGTTGTGCAAGGTCATCGTGGTGATGCCTGTCTCGGGCTCATAGGTCTCGTTAACAATACCTCCCTTAACGGGTTCAATCTCTAATAGCCGGTCACTGGCAGCCATGTCGATATAGGGTGCTTGTGGCGAGTTGATGATGCGGTTGAAGTGGGCGATCACATCGCGTGAGGTAGGGTAGAGGCTATGGCTTGTGATAGATTGCGGGCCTGATATCATCACACTCACGTTATCCTTGCCGACGATGGACTGTAGATAGCTGTTCACCTCGTCAAGGGTAATGCGCTGCACCTCGTCGATGAGCATCTGGGACTCAGCTTTTACGCCTGGGATATAACCGCCGTTGAGGTAGTGGTCAATATATTCGTCACTATACTGGCGGTTGGTGCGGGTGTTGGCTTCGGCCTGCAGGTCGGCATAGACGGTTACGGCATTGCGGCGAGCTCGTTCATGCTCGCTGGCGGTGAAACCGTGCTGGGTCGCGCGGGCAGCATGGGTAATGAGGGAGTCCAAGGCTTCGAGCGAACGGCCTTGCTTGACCATGGCTGCCATATTGAGGGCGTCACGCGTGTGGGTGATCAGGAAATGGCGGTCATAAACCATACTGTAGTCAATGGGAGTTCCCTGGCTGCGTGACAGTTCGTCAAGTCGTGCTGAAAGCATTTGTTGAACAAGCGTAGAGATGACGTTGTGTTTCAGGTAAGCATGTGTCCCACGCTGATCCATGGGCACCTGCTTGTGCTCGAACATCAGGTAAACCATGGTGCTTGATGCTTCGGGGTCGGTGTGCAGGGCATAGGTCACGCCATTGTGATTGGGAATATTGCCCAATGTGTAATCTGGCGCCTTATTGTCACATTTGGGAATTTTGCCCATGGTTTGCTTGACCATGCGCTCCATGCGCTCGGCGTCAATATCTCCTACGATGACGACAGCCTGACGTTGAGGACAGTACCAATGCTTATAAAATGAGATGAGTTGGTCGCGGGTGACGCCACGGATTACGCTCATGTCGCCGATGGGGATGCGGTAAGCATAGCGGCTACCCGAAAGTAAAATGGGCAATGTGCTCTCATACAGACGCATCTGCTGGTCGGCATGCATGCGCCATTCTTCCTGGATTACGCCGCGTTCCTCCTCGATGGCGCGGTCATCGAAGTTGAGTTCACAGGCCAGGTCTTTCAGCATCAGTAGCACGGTGTCAAGTAGGGCGACACGTTCGGTGGGGACATTGGAAATCTGAAAACGCGTGTCGTCAAAGCTGGTTGAGGCATTGATGTCGCGGCCGTAGGACACGCCATTGTTCTGCAGGATGTCCACCATGTTGATATTGGGAAAATTGCGTGTGCCCTGGAAAGCGATATGCTCAATGAAGTGGGCCAGGCCTCGTTCATCGTCTTCTTCAACCAGCGATCCGGTATTCTGCACCAGCCAGAACTCAGCACGCCCCTGGGGCTGCTCGTTGTGACGGATGTAATAGGTCATGCCGTTCTTCAACCGTCCGATCCTCAAGTCGGGATCAACGGGCAGTTCCTGCCCTTTAGCCGCCACGGCCATCACAGCCATCGCAAGCACTGCAAAGATGGTCACTGGAATCGCTTTCATCAATTTCATAAATATATAAAGGATGATGATGACGTGATGTTCAGAATGGCGAGATATCATCTCGCTCTCTCAAACAGAGCGCTATTCTCTTCGTCGGCAATAACCGTGTCGCTGGTTACGACACAGTCCAGCGGGTGGTCATGCGGCTCGACTGGTACTTCCTCAACCAATTGAAAATCACATACCACGCCGATGGTGGGACAACTCGTTGTGCTCAGCAGCCTGTCATAGAAACCCTTGCCGCGCCCGAGGCGGTTTCGCTTTGAGTCCAGTGCCACGGCAGGCACGATGATGAGTTCCAGGCATGCAGCATCCACAGCATCTCCCACTGGCTCACCGATGTGAAACTTATTATTGTCGTCAAGGGACTGTGCGCCATGATACGGCACGATTTCCAGGTCGTCGCCCACGACACGAGGCAGGTAGATGTTTTTCCCGTCTGCAAGCCAACGGTTCACGGCATCGTGGGTGGGCAGTTCATCGGGGAGCGACCAGTAGCACAGGATGTGCTGTGCCTGTTGCCATACCGGCATCGACTTGATCTTGTTAAACACCATGTCTGCCTCTACCTTTCGCACTGCCGCGGGGGTCATCCCCTTCAACTGCTTGATCTGCTGTCTCAGTTCCTTCTTTGTCATGTTTTTTTTTGATAAAAATTGTCGTTATTTATCAGCAAAGGTACAATATTACGAGTTCAGTGCAAAATTTTGTGCCTTACTTGTGCTCTTTTTATAATTTTTAATGTATATTTGCAGACTGGAATGAATACCGTTACCGTAATTGGGGATTGATGTTTTGCATTTTCTCTAGTATAACCAATTCATTTTATTAAACTTATTAGATTATTGTTATGAAGAAATTATTACTACTGCTAACTGTTCTGACACTGGCTTTCAGTACCCAGGCCGGCATGATGAGTTTGCAAAATACTAACTATCGTCATGTCAGGACTAATCATGTTGTTAAGCCTGCTGTTACTCAGGAGGAGGCGACCGCGCTTCAGGCTAATCATCAGCTGCGGGTGATTACCACCATGCCTGAGGGTGAGTTGAGAACTTACAAACGTACTAGTGGCCAAGGTATATTTGCCAACAATGATCAGTT
>JAEEGI010018091.1_pt1 | contig 14355 bp, 11 predicted proteins | sample 8958751 | NCBI WGS metagenome assembly JAEEGI01 (sample SAMN16246545, study PRJNA631951) | gut metagenome | biome: gut microbiome; feature: rumen; material: KS-attached | host: Bos | place: Iran: Karaj | collected 2018-10
CCGTGCAGATTCATGGAATACACGACGCCGACGGCCAGCAGCAGCAGGCCGACAATGGTCATTGCGTCTGCAAAGATCCTGAGGCCGTTGCCCGCCGCCGTAAAGGCCTTGATGGCGGGATACGCCAGCGTGACGATCACGTGCGTGATCAGACGGCCTGGTTTGATCTTTTTCAGCTTCTTGATCATCGCCTCGTCACTCTGAACGGTTCAGAGCACTTTTCCGTTCCTGCTCCAACTGGGAGATCTTCTCGTCGTACTCCGCAAACTCCTTGGTCGTGCAGTAGACAAAGTGGCCGGGACGCAGCTCGCGCATCTCGCGGGGTTCACCCGATTGATCCAGCTTGGAGGGATCGTAGATGATATGCTTTCTGTTTTTCTCCACAATCGGATCCGGCATGGGGACCGTGGAGAGCAGAGCAATCGTATAGGGGTGAATCGGGTACTCAAACAGGGTCTCCGATTCAGCGATCTCCACGATCTCGCCGTGATGGATGACCGCGATCCGGTCCGCAATGAAGCGGACGACGGACAGGTCGTGCGCGATGAACAGGTAGGTCAGGTTTCTCTCGGCCTTGAGCTTGTTCATCAGGTTCAGGACCTGCGCGCGGATCGAAACGTCAAGGGCGGAGATGGGCTCGTCCGCCACGATGAACTTGGGGTTCATGATCATGGCGCGGGCGATACCCACGCGCTGACGCTGGCCGCCGGAGAACTCGTGCGGATAACGGGACTTGTGCTCGGGCAGCAGGCCGACGTCCTCCAGGGCCTTGTCCACCTTGGCGACACGGTCCTCTTCATTTTCATACAGATGGAAATTGTAGAGGCCCTCGGACACGCAGTAGTCGATGGTCGCACGCTCGTTGAGGGATGCAGCGGGATCCTGGAAGATCATCTGGATGTTTCGGACGACATTGCGGTCCTCTTCCTTGGAGATCTTGCCGGAAATACGCTTCCCCTCGAACAGGATCTCGCCGGCGCTGCAGGGATTGATGCGCATGATCGCGCGGCCCAGGGTCGTCTTGCCGGAGCCGGACTCGCCGACCAGGGCAAAGGTCTCGCCCTTGTAGATGTCGAAATTGGCATTTTTGACAGCTACGAGCTTTTTCTTATGGCCCGTTTCAAAGGTCACATCCACGTGCTTGATGGAAAGGATAACCTCTCTGCCCTCATTCGACATAGAACGCACCACCCTTCTCCGTCATATTATGGACCTTTTCGTGCAGGTTGCAGATCACTTCGGGCTTTTCCAGCTTCGGCGCGCGGGGATCCAGCAGCCAGGTCTTGGCGTAGTGGGTGTCGCTCACCCTAAAGAACGGCGGCTCCTGCTCGAAGTCGATATTGAGCGCATGCTCGTTGCGCGGCGCGAAGGCGTCGCCCTTGATCTTGTTGTACAGGGAGGGCGGCGTACCGGTGATGTAGTACAGATCCTGTCCCCTTACACCGATCTGCGGCAGCGAAGACAGCAGCGCCCAGGTGTAGGGATGCTTCGGATCAAAGAACACTTCCTCGACCGTGCCGTACTCGATGATCTGGCCGCCGTACATGACGCCGACGCGGTCAGCCACGTTGGCCACAACGCCCAGGTCGTGGGTGATGTAGAGCGTGGTGAAGCCCAGCTCCTTCTGCAGGCTGCGGATCAGATCAATGATCTGCGCCTGAATGGTAACGTCCAGCGCCGTCGTCGGCTCGTCGCAGATCAGGATCTCAGGATGGCAGCTGAGCGCGATGGCGATAACGATACGCTGGCGCATGCCGCCGGAATACTGGAAGGGATACTCGTCAAAGCGGTTCGCCGCGTCGGGGATGCCGACACGCTCCATCATCTCGATGGCCTGCTTTTTCGCCTCGGCCTTGGAGATCTTCTGATGCTTCTCGATGACCTCGGTGATCTGGAAGCCGATGGTGCGGATCGGGTTGAGGGACGTCATGGGGTCCTGGAAGATCGTGGAGATCTTCGCGCCGCGGATACCCTCCCAGTCCTTGTCTGTTTTCAGCTTGGTCAGATCCGTCCCGTGGAACATGACGGAGCCGTTCGTGATCTTGCCGTTGGACTCCAGCATACCGGTAAAGGTCTTGGTGAACACGGACTTGCCGGAGCCGGACTCGCCCACGATGGCAAAGGTCTCGCCTTTATAGAGGTCCAGAGACACGTTGCGGATGGCCGTCAGGTACTTGTCGCGGACACGGAACTGGACTTCAATGTCCTTCGCGGAGATGATAACATTATCGTTCATTGTCTTGCCCCCCCCTTACATATGCGTGCGCGGGTCAGCAGCATCTGCAAGCTTCTGGCCGACGATGTACAGAGAAATGGACAGAAGAGCAAGCACGATAACCGGGATCCAGAACAGGTGCGGATAGCCGTTCATGTACGACGTGTAGATCGAGATCATGCGGCCGAGAGACGCTTTCGTGACGCCCAAGCCGAGTCCCATGTAGGACAGGAACACCTCATAGGAGATCAGGCTCGGGATCATTCGGGCGACATAGGTCATGATGACCGAGATCAGGTAGGGGAGGATGTTGTTCTTGATCATGGTCCAGGTGCTGGTACCGAGGCACTTGGAGGCCAGGTTGTACTCTCTGTCGCGGATGATCATGACCTGCGTGCGGATAAAGTACGCCACGAATATCCAGTCTGTCACGCACATGACGAAGATAAGGGTCCCCATGCCGGCGCCGAGAACGTAGGACAGGATCATGGCCAGCAGCAGGAAGGGCACGTTGGACACGACGTTGTAGACCTCGATCATCCACTTGTCCATCTTCTTGGAAAAGCCCCAGATCGCGCCCACCGTGATGCCGATGACCATGTTGATGAACGTACAGACAAAGCTGATGATGATGGAGTTTTTCGCGCCGGCCCACACGACGTCAAAGACCTCGTTGCCGAGGTTGTCGGTGCCGAAGATATGCTCGGAGCTGGGCTTGAGAAATCTCAGCTCGTCGTTGTTGACGTTCGGCGCGACCAGCGGATCGTATCCGGAGAAGGAGGGCTGGATCAGCGCGAACAGGACCAGGATCAGCATCAGGATCGCAACGGCAACCGTAAATTTGTTTCTGAAGAAGGTGCGCCACACGGACTTCCAGTAGGAGTATTTCGGTGCGGCAATATGCTCGGACTCATACTTATCAAAGGAAGCAAATCCGAAAAGATCTTGCTCGTTGAGGATCGTCTTATCTTCCATCATGATCTACCTGCCTTTTCTGTAAGCGAGATACGCGGGTCGACCTTCGTCAGAATGATATCTCCGGCCAGCACAGACAGCACCGAAATGGTGGAGAACAGGAAGGCAAGAGCCACGATCATCACGTTGTTGTACTGCTGGATCGCGTTGGGGAGCATCTTGCCCATGCCGCCCACAGCGTAGATGGACTCGGTGATGATGGCGCCGGCGAGGCAGGCGGCCAGGGATGCCGGGATGCCCTGCGCGGTGGGGATGAAGGCGTTCTTGAAGATGTGTCTGTTGAAGATCTCCTTCTGATTCAGGCCCTTGGCCTTTGCGAACTTGACGTAGTCCTGACTCATCTGGTCCACAACGAATCGTCTGGTCCAAAGCATCAGACCGGCAATGGACGGAAGCGCAAGGGAGATGGTGGGAAGGATCCACGACCGGATATCCTTGGCGCCGTAAGTCGTGAACACGGACGGCAGGTCGAAGGCCGCTGTGGCCAGATAGCGGAACAGGTAAATGTAAGCCAGAGAGGGCACGGCAATGATAAAGATGATATAGACCATACCCAGCTTATCGGCGAACTTGTCCTTGCGCCGTGCCATCAGCAGGCCGACGGGAAGGCCGAGGCCGTAGGACAGTATCATGGCGAAGAAGCCGATGATGAAGGACGTGCCGATCATGGAGGGCTGATCCTTCTGCGTCTGGAAGGAGGCGTAGTTGTCAACGAACTTCTGTTTGTCCATGCGGTCGACGACCGGTTTATAGGTCTCCGTGCCGAAAATGATGCCGGATTCGGCCTCTTTCCCGGTGGCAAAGGTCACCGGTCTCTTCACTTCTGCGCCCTGGCTTTGGAACAGGACGTCCATTACGTCAAGTCCCTGGTAGGTCGGGTAGGAATCGCCGAAGCGGAGCTTGATGATATTCTGGTGCAGCCAGGGGAAGCGGCTGTCGGTATAGAGCAGGTACTTGTGCACGGATCCGCTGCCGATAAGCGCAACTCCGCCGGATTCGGTTCTTCCGAAGGAGAGGCCGCGGTGCAGGTCCGGATTGTTTTCGTCCTTTACAGCCCACGGGGAATCAATCTCGATCAGGTTCGAAAACCATATTGCGATATGCTTAATAATGGGAATATCCTTATAAGCATAGTAACGTCCACTTTTGGGATACGTCTCGACGGTATAGCCCTGGGCCTCATACTTTGCCTTGAATTCCTCCGATGCCGTGGAACCGGGCTGCAGAGCCTCCGCCATTTCCGGACTTTCCAGTTCATAGAGCTCCTGGAAATAGTCGGAAGACCGGACATAATCCAGATATCCGAGCTTCTCCCAGATATTATACATATACTCCGTCTTTTCGTCCGGCTTGGAGGCGAGCTTTCTGTATCCGTCGTCTTTGGAGAAAATGCTGTTTCGCGGAATAAGCGTATAGACCAGGGTGAAGACGATCAGCATGATAACGAGGACGGAAATAGCGGATCTGATTAGTCTCTTTAGAATATAACCCTTATTCATAGGACCAACTCCCAACAAGAGGAATTGAGGGCTAGAGAAATGAGCTTCTTCTAGCCCTCAATTCCTATTTTAGATTAATACGTGCGGATGCGGGGCGTCAGTGATTATTCACCGGCCAGCCAGGCTTCCTTGGCAGCATTGTACTCGTCAGCGGTGACAGGAGCATCGTAGACTTCCATGTACTTGAAGTAAGGAACCATGTTGAAAGAAGCCTGACCGTACATGCCGTAGCCGGCGGAGAAGGGCTTCACGTTGGAGATCTGGATGCCGGCGCCGCGGGTGGCGAAGGGACGGAGGATGCCGTTGGCCAGCAGCTTGGCCTCGACCTGGGCGAAGAGGTCGATTCTCTCGTCGCCGGTGGCAGCATTGGCCTTATCCATCAGGGTCTTGATCTCAGTCAGGCCGATGGTCTCCAGGGCCTCGGTCTGGGAAGCGGGACGCTCCACCTCAGCGGTGATCACCGGGGTGATGCCGGAGTAGAGCAGCATGTCGCCGTCAACAGCGTCGAAGCAGTGGATGTAGGTGTAGGGATCGCCGTAGTCGGGGCCCCAGCCGGCGCTGAAGGCAACGTCCATGGAGTTGTCTTCGCCGCGCTCATTGGTGTAGAACGCATCGTTCATCTGATCTCGATTGTCCATGAAGATCAGGTCGATCTTGACATAGTCGCCGATGGCGTCCTCGATGGACTTCTGCATGGCGAGGGCCATGTTCTTGCCCTGCTCGTCGGTGCCGTCCTCGACCACGTCCAGGTGCACGGGCCATTCCTTAACGGAGTCGCCCAGCTCTTCCTTGGCCATTTCCATGAACTTGACAGCTCTCTCGGGGTTGTACCAGGCATCCTGGCCGTCGTTGAGGTCGATGCCCTTGAAGATCTCGTTCTCCTGCTCCAGATACTTGGTCACCAGGGTGCCGTAGTTCTCACCGGTGCTGAGGGAGGAGAAGGTGTAGGGAACCAGGGTGTTTCTGGCTCTGTCTTCCGCGATCTCGCCCAGGGCCACAGAGTAGTAGGCCTTCTCGGAGTAGGCGGCATAGACGCCCAGACGGAAGTTCTTGTTCAGGATGGCGGCGTGGGTGTCAGCCTTCTGCTGATCGGAGGTCTTGGCAGTGGTGCTCTTGTTGGCGTCGGTCCACAGAGCATAGGACTGTCTATCCCAGTTGAAGGCGCCCCAGAAGGAGGTGGAGGTGGTCATGCTCTTGTACTGATTGTCAGGATAGAGCTCGTTGGCCTTGGCGACCATCTCGGGCTGGCCCGGCTGGACAGCGGTGTAAGTGACCTCGCCGTTGCAGTACATGTTGAAGTTCTGCATCGGGTCCTTGCCGTCGGTGTAGGTAACGGTAACGTGCTGGACATGGACGTTGTCCTTGTCATAGTACAGGGGGTTGGCGTCGAACTTGACTTCCTGGCCGGGAACAACGGAGGACAGGATGTAGCAGCCGTTGTACAGGATGGAAGCGGGATCCACAGCGCCGAACTTGTCGCCCTGGGACTCCAGGAACTCCGCGTTCAGAGGTCTGAGGACGTTGTAGGTGGTCAGGCCATCGAAATAGCCGCAGGGGGCGGTCAGGGTGTAGGTCAGCTTGTTGCCCTCGGCCTTGATACCCACGTCGTCCCAGCTGCCGGTGCCGTCAGCGTACTCGGCAAGGCCCTTGATCAGGCCCTTGACCAGGTTCAGGACCAGGCTCTGGGAATCGGCAGCGTGCTTCAGACCGGTGACGAAGTCCTCGGCCTTGACGACGTCATACTCTTCGCCGGAAGCGGTGGCCCAGACAGCGTCGTCACGGATGGTGAAGGTCCACTCGGTAGCGTCCGCATTGGGGGCCCACTCGGTAGCCATGCCGGCGACCAGCTTGCCGTGGGGATCCTGGGTCAGCAGGCCCTCGGTGAAGTTGCTGGTGAAGTCGCCGTTGGTGCTGTGGTTATCATAGAGATAATCCAGCGTGGTGATCTGGAACCCGTAGAGCAGGTTGAAGTTGTCAACCGTATTCTTCTGATTCGTGGGCTCGGGCTCGGGCTCGGTGTTCTGCGTGTTTTCCTGGTTCTCGGTATTGGTGTTGGCCGGCGGGGTGGTGTTGTTGTTGCTGTTGCCACCGCAGGCGACCAGCGCCATAACCATGACCAGAGCAAGCAGAAGTGCAAGCAGTCTCTTGGTCTTTTTCATTTCATTTCCTCCTATTAATATTTTTATTATACGCATTCCTGCGGATAATAACTCTTTGCGCGCCCCTGGCCGGCGATATCTCGCCGCGCCGCTGGCCGATATGCCGTGCAGTTCGGCAGCGCCGGACCGGTACGGCAGTAAGGACGCAGGGCAGGATCTCTCTGCACGATTAACATAATTTTAATACATTTTTTATAAGTAGTAAATACTACTTTTGTCCAAAGCCAAGTTTTAGTCATTATGTGGAAAAATCGGGCCAAAAAGTTGATATATTTCACAAAAAAAGATACGCTGCAGCCGAACAAAGCCTTCCCCGGCAGGACTTTTGTGTGATCAAGGAGAGCCAGGGCGGGCGGGGAGCGTTCGTCAAGGCCGTCCGCAAGCGCATGGAGATGCGGACGCTGACCGATCGGATCCCGGGGGAACTCGCCGAGCTATAGTATCACGAATATCCACGCATTTCAACAAATAATCAAAAGAGGATGTAACGTGAAACCCGTTACATCCTCTCAACATGGCGCGCTGCACCAAAAAAGTTATTCCGCCGATCGGCTGGTTTCAGCCGACTTTTTTGTTCTTCTCTGTCAACTTGCGTTTCATAAACCGGAAGTCAAGTCCATAAAACCCTGGTTTATCCCATTCCGTACCGGAATACGAGAGAATCGGTGCGCACAAGGCGGCTGGGGCTGTGATCGTACGCTTCGCGGGTCGGCGTCTCGTTATCCAACCACCGTGACCATTTCCTCGATCGCATTGGCCAGCGCGTCTCTGCTCAGGCCCTTATCCGCATTGATTGCGAAGGAATAGCCGTTCCACGTCCAGATCGCGCTGTATACCAACCCGTTCTCCCCTCGCAGCTGAACGTCGACGCCGTGGATGTTCACGGTCTCCTTTTCGGGATACTCGTTATAATCCCCGGAGATATCCTCGTCTCCCGTTCCCTTTCGGACCATGACCATGCTGCTGTCTTCCGCGGACGGGTCGCCGTCGAAATACATGACCTGGATCATGGACGCTTCTATGGCCTGAATGACCTTGTTCGGATATCCGTCGAACTTGCCGGGGACGGCAATATCAAATCCCGCAAGCTTGGCCGCTTCGTCCAGCGTGGCGCAATCCACCCACGGATTCGCGATCTGCACGGTTCCCATGTTTTCCGACGTTTTTCCGCTGGTATTTGTTTTCTGTCCGCAGGCCGCCAGAGACGTCAGCATAAGGGCGGTCAGAACGAGAGCGATAAGCTTTTTCATTTTGTATGTACCTCGTTTCATAATTTGAGTTTTGAGGCGGCCTTCCTGCCGCCCTTGCGCTGCGGCTTTCTGCCCCTCTGTACATATAACGAATGAGGAACCGAAAATGTCGGGAGATCTCCAGGTTTTTTGAAATCTCCCGACAAGTCTTCCCACTGCTGCTATTTTACCTTTTCATAGACGGCTTTGAGCTCATCCGCCGATGCGCCGTCGGTATTGGAGAGGATGTAGGCCGCTGCTCCGTTTGTCCACGTGATTTTCAGATAGATCTCGTCTCCGCTGCGGTACGTCGTCAGCACGGCGTCCGTGGATGCGTCGATCGTATCCTCCTTGATCACCGTCGCATAGATCCCCGAAAAGTCGCCGCTTTGCTTCGACGCACGCAGGTCGTACTGACGCCCTTCGAGATCAAAAACGATATCCGCCATATTGCCGTCAATGATGCTGCAGATGACATTTTCCGCGCCCGCCGGCGCGTCCGCCGTTATCCCCAGGCGTGTTTCGAATTCTTCCGCATCCTGGATATCCACAATCGGATTGGGGATCTGAACGTCGTTCCCCGTATTGGGCGGATCGGACGGCTTTGATGGATTCAAGATTACGGCTGCACCGATCACGGCGATCGCAAAACAGGCGGCGATCGGCAGCGCCCATTTCGTGATGCGTTTGAATGGCAGCAGCTTTGCCTTTTCGGGCTGCTCCGGCGCCATATCCTCCCGGAGGGCCTGTTCGGCGGCTTTGCGTCTGATATTGGCAAGCATCCGCTCTCTCGCCCCGTCGGCGGGCTCGATTCCGTTTATGGATTCCTGGATCCGTTCATCCCTGTTTTCGTTCACCGCAGATCACCTCCTAAAATGGATTTCAGCAGATTCCGCGCGTCCCGTAATTGATTTCTCACTGTAGAAGGCGGCCTGCCCAGCATGGCGGCTATCTCGTCCGTCTGATAACCGTCGTAGTAGAAGAGAAGGATCACGTCCTTTAACTTCGGCGGCAGATTCATCACCGCGTCGAGCACGTCGGAATGATCCTCCGATTCCGGCGCGGCGATCTCCGGCATCCTATCGTCATCGATGGAGCCGACGTTCCTGCGGGCAAAGCTTTTTAACCTGTCCCTGCACAGATGGATCGCCGTGACCGCCAGCCATTTGCGCTCGTGCGTTTCGTCTTCATATTCGCAGCCGCCGGTCAGCACCTTGACGAAAACGTCTTCGGTGCAGTCCTCCGCGTCCGCTTCGCTTTTCATATAGGTAAAGCACAGACGGTACACGTATTTCCAGTGTCTTTCATAGAACGCCTCGAAATCCGCATCCGTACGCAATGCAGCTTTCGACATATGGAAATCCTCCTTACGTCTATATAACGATTGAGAGACCCGATTTGTCGGGTTCTCGATCCAGCTTCCTCACGGAATGTCCGCTTCTGCCGCTGTTTGTACTTCTTTGTTCGTGATTGGCTTCATAGCGGTTCCCTCATCAAGCCGGGATGCGTCACATGGATCCGCAGCCGTGTCGTGCATATACCATTTTGGAATGGTATTTGTCATATCGTCAAACCAGGTCAGCACGTCTTCTGCCTGGTTCAGCATGGTGTTCACTTCCGTTTCCCCGTAGGGAATAGCCCAATAAACCGATGAAAGCGTATTGCTTGAGATATATAAGGCAAGAAGCTTCCAGAAATCCATGGGAACATCGCTGTCGAAATAGCCGTCCACCATACCGGAAGCAAAGAGAGGGGATTTCTGGGCACACCAAACGATCCGATTGAATTCCTCCCAGGGGTCCCCGAAATCGTTTCTGTTGAAATCGATGATGCAAAGCTTTCCGCTGCGGTCGATCATCATGTTTCCGATATGATAGTCGCCGTGCTGATAAGACTGGGGCCTTCCGTTCAATAGATGCCGATTGGCGTTTATGCAGTCGATGAATGCCTGGCCCCTGGGGTATTTGATCGGACACGCGCCATAATTCCTGATTTTGTTGTCAATTTTACGATTGAACCTGACTGCCCAGTCCTCCTGCGAATCCGGCGCAGGGATGGAATGGATCCTGCGCAGGATCCGCCCTGCCTCAAGGCCATAGGCATACTGCTCTCCGGATGGAAGGAGGGGGATCCGGTCTTCGGCGCTTTCTCCGTCGATCCAGCTCTGGATAGAATATACGCCCTCAGCGCAGACCCCGAATTCGACAGGCAGGCACATTGGTATTCCAAGGGACGCAACACGCTGCATCATCACGAATTCAGACTGCTTTGCATCATACTGCGTCATATCGGAAATGCGAAGGAGAAAGCGTTCCCCCTTCTCATCGGTCATGCAGTATTTCTTGTCATTTGACCAACCTGCAAGGATCGGTTCTCTGTTTGTGATATGCAAGGCTGCCTCCATATATTTCCATCACTTACTGTTGCTTGCCGTCCGCTGTTTTTTTATTATAGCACAGAAAATGCCGGCCCTCCACCTTTTTGCCGCACGATAATGGTTTTTTGTTTTTTGGGGTCCCATTTGAAATATATACGCGCAGCGTATCTGGGGGCCCACATTTCAAAACGCTGCAAAACCCATGTATTTGGCGGCTGACGCACGGGTTTCCCTCTTCTTTTTAAAGAAGGATGCGTTTAACAAGGCAGCACCGTGCGGCGCTTTTCCAGAACAGCTTTTTTCGCCTCGACCTCGTGCTTAAGTGCCTTTATCTCCGTGCTCGCCGTCTCCTCCTGATACAGGAGATTGATCAGCGCCTCCTGCTTTTCGATGATCGTGTTTTTCACGCTGATCGTAGGCTCGAGACTCTCCGCGGCTTCCCGTTTCATCTCAGAAATGCGGAGCTCTGCCTCCCGGCGCAGCCTCGCTGTTTCGTTTCGGATTTCTTCCATGCGTGCGGTAATACGCTCCGTCCGGTAAACCACCTCAGGATACGCCTCCGCAAAACGACGGTGGAAGACGGTGCGGTCGTTCAGAAGCAGGCGGACCTCCTTGCTGATCGCCTCCGTATTGTCGGCTTCGCTGCTCTCCACGCTGGTTTTCACCAGCTTCAGTACAAAGTGGGACATTACATAGTCAGCCACGAAGACAACCGACAGAGTAATAGCCATTGCCTCCCGCAGCCCCGGGCTCATGTGTCCAGAAAGGTGCAGCAACAAAGGGTTGAATAATTCCACAATCAGCACGCCGCCCAGGCCAAACAGGATCAGATTCCCGATCCAGACGCGCCCATGCAGGTTCATGGGCTTCCGGCTGTAATCCCACCAGCGGGCATGGAAGCGTTTTTCCAGGACATAGCTTGTCATGTACTCAATCAATCCGCAGAGAACAAACGAGACAATAAAGGTCGTGCCTACAGAGGATTCCAGCGGAGATAATCCCTGCACGGCAACGGTGATCAGCACCGCCCCGGAGCCGTAGATTGGGAGCCATGGCCCCGTTAAAAACCCACGGTTGATAAACCGATGAAACTGAAAATACTTGAGTGTGACCTCCATACACCAACCGAGAAAAGCGTATGCAAAAAACAGTAGTATGAGAGAAATCAATCTTTCTGTCAGCATTTATTTCAGACTCCTATAGATTATTATTCATTGGCTCGTTGACCATCCGTTTTATCGATTCGTGCGGAGGGTATTCGAACCGTTATGAAAATATAGGCAAGTATAGACGTCCGGCTCTGCTGAAGCAGCAGGGCCGGACGGTCATATTTCATACAGCCAAAGGCAATGGGTTCCCTGGCGGCGGAGCGGTGTCGTTTCGTTCTGAAGGATAATAAAGTAAAGGAATCTCACTCGCCGATGGAATCTGTGCGGATAATGAACTGCACGGTGCCGGGCATGTCGGCGTCCGTTCCGGCGAAGGAGGTGTACTCCCCGCTCAGCTCCTGCAGGGCCCGCAGCCGTGCAATGAGCTCCACCGCGTCGCCTTCCACCAGATCAGTGAGCTGCCGGATGCCCTCTCTGTCAAAGCGGGTCATGCCGTCACGCAGCTCCCCTGCGCCTTCAAGGATCTGTGCCACGCCGTCGCAGAGCGCGTCGCTGCCGCTCTTGAGCTGGGCGGTGCCGTCCTTCAGCGTGTCCGCGCCGGAGGCCAGAGCATCTGCGCCGCCTGCCACCTGGGAGGTGCCGTCCTGCAGGGCGCTGGCACCGCTCGACAGGGCGGCTGCGCCGGTGGCAGCGTCCTTGGCGCCGTCCGCCAGGGCCTTGGTGCCGATTTTCAGCGTGTCGGCGCCGCCGGACAGGTTGGATACACCGCCGGCCAAAGCTGCCGCGCCGTCACGGAGCTGGACGCTGGAGTCGGACAGAGTGCGGCTGCCGGAAGCCAGCTCCTTGGCGCCAGAGGCGGCGGTGGAAGCGCCGCCTGCCAGGTCCTTGGCACCGTCGGTGAGCTGATCTACTCCGTCCACCAGGGTCTGGGAGCTGTCCGCCAGATCAGACACGCCGCCGATGATGGCGCCCAGATTCTCGTCACTGACGATTTGATCCACGCCGGAGGCCAGCTGGCCTGCGCCGCCTTCCAGTTGCTTTGCGCCGCCCGCCAGGGCGGTGGCGCCGTCAGCGATGCGCTTTGCGCCCTGCTGGAGTTCCTTGGCGCCTCCGCTGATGGTATTGGCACCGTTTTCCATGGCGGTCAGTGCCGCATCCGCCTGGGTGAGGTCCACAGACACGCTGCCCAGGCCGTCGCCCACGGCGGAGATATAGCCAAGTGCCGTCTGAATGGCGATGCGTTGCTCCTCAGTCAGATTCTCGTCACCCAAAATGGCGGTGAGCTGACCGGAGGCGGCGTTGAGCCCGCCGGAGGCGGAGGTCACCGCGCCGGAAATGGCGTTGGGGATCTGGTCGATGCCGGCCTTTACCTGTGCCGCGGCGGCAGCGATGTTGTCGGCGCCGCTCCCGATGGCGGCCGCGCCGCTCTCCATGCCTTTGGCACCCTCATAGATGCCGGGGTTGGCCTCGCTGCCGCTGACCAGCCCGGCAGCCAACGCCGCCGTGCCGTTTTGCAGGGCCACGGCGCCCTCATAGACGCTCTCGCCCTGCTCACCCTTCAACGCCTGACGGACCCGGAGCAGACCGTTATAGAGCGCCTGCACGCCTGCGGGCAGACCGGCCACCTGGGACTGCATCCGGGCAAGCCCCCCGCTGACCTGTGCCGCGCCGCCGGAGAGGGCGTCCAGACCACCCGACAGAGCATCCATGTTCTCAGAAATGGTGGCTGCACCGCCGGCCAGAGCCGCCGCGCCGCCGCTGAGGGTGTCGGCGCCGTCAGCGGCCTGCTTGGCCCCGTCGGAAAGGGCCCTTGCGCCGGCGTCTACCTGCGCCGCGCCACTTTGCAGTTCGGCGTTGCCGTCCGCCAGGGTCTTTGCGCCGCCCGCCAGGGCCTTGGCGCCGTCGGCTGTCTGGTGTGCACCGTCGGAGAGTTCCCTGGCGCCATTGGATAGGGAGGAAGTGCCGTTATCCAGCTTTGTGATGCCGCCTGCCAGCTCGCTCGCGCCGGCGCTGAGGGCGTTGACGCCGTCATACAGGGCGCCGGAGCCCTCCACCAGCCGGGTGGATGCGTCAACAAGCCGGGCCAATGCGCTCTGCAGATCACCGATGGACTGCACATTGTTCAGATCCAGATCCCGGAGCAGGCTGTTTTCAATGACTGTCACTGTGGTGAGCAGGGTGAAATCCGCCACATCGGCCTCGATGGTCACGGATTCCGGGATATCCAGGCTCAAAGCCTTGCCGTCCTGGGTACGCATACCGTCCAGCCCCAGGCTCTCCCCCAGGCCGGGCATGGCCATGCCGACGGCTACGGTGCGGTCACCGGTGTGAATGACCTTGCCGTTGGTCACGGTGACATGGGCGGCGTTGGTGTCGTCCAGCATCAGACCGGACACCACCAGGAAGGGCTGATAGAGGGTGACGGTCTTGCCGTTCACCGTCCGCTGCGTGGCGGTGTGGTTGGTGTAGCGGAAGGTGATGGCCAGGTGACCGGTGGCGCCGGCCAGCTCCTGGGGTGAAACCTCTTTGCCGTCCAGTTCATAGGTAATAGCGGTGGTCAAAGGCAATTGCTGTGTAGTCGTCCCTTGATAGTGAATGTCATTGCCGTTTGCCTGCCAGGTGATGGCGCCGTTTTCACCGGCGGTGAAGGTCTCGCTGCCCTTGACATTCTTGATGTCCGTCAGCTCCGCGTGGTCGGCCAGGGTGTCGGCCCCGTCGGGGTTTTTCAACCAGGCGCTGACGATGGTTTCGGTGGGGTTGCCGGCGGCGTCGGCGATAACGTAGACGGTCTC
>JAEEGI010018097.1_pt1 | contig 14352 bp, 8 predicted proteins | sample 8958751 | NCBI WGS metagenome assembly JAEEGI01 (sample SAMN16246545, study PRJNA631951) | gut metagenome | biome: gut microbiome; feature: rumen; material: KS-attached | host: Bos | place: Iran: Karaj | collected 2018-10
GAAGTACCCGTGGGTTTTGGGAACGGGGCCGAAGGACGACAAGGCCGGATGTTTCACCTACGACAGCAAAATCTTCGACAAGATCATGTCGGAGCTGGGGGTGAAAAGGGCAGCTGACGGGCAGCCGCAATATGTCCGCCATCCGTTCTCGTTTCTGATGGAAGCCGCCGATGACATCAGCTACCAGGTCATGGACATTGAAGACGCCGTGACTTTGCATATCTTGGCGGAAGACAAGATGAAGGAATTGCTGGCGAACGTCGCGGAGGAAGGGCGGTCCGCCGACCTCTCGATTCAGCATCTTCGTGGAAACGCAATCCACAAGCTGTGCAATAGCGTCTTTGCGGCCTTCGAGAAGAACTACGACAAGATCATGGGCGGCGAATTTGCATGTTCATTGACGGATTCCGATGACTTCGGCAAGAGGGATGAATACAAGGCGCTGAAGGAGCAGTACAAAGGCATCTTCAGCGAACGGAGCAAGGTCATGACGGAGGTGGCCTGCTACGGCATGATGGACAAGCTGTTCACCCGGTATTCCCATCTGGCGAGGAATCTTCGCAATGCCACGAATTACATGTCGTTAAGCAGCGGCGACGCCAAACTCGCCGAACTGACATGGGGCCGCAAATATACGGAAGCAGCCATCAAAGACCATCGGGGCGACATCATGTGGTGGCTGCATGCCGTGACCGATCACATTGTCGGCATGACGGATGATTACGCGCAAAAAATGGCGTCGCTGTTCTAGCGCCACGAAATCGTTGTTGTTTTGATACAATAGTTTTATAGTTGCTAGTAGGATTGCCTCGAGATGGGCGACAATTCTGTTGTGCAAAGGCGTCACAATGTGACGGGTGGGATATGAATGACCACGTTGACCACGTAATACGCGCAAATACGCGTGAAAGTGCTTTTAGGGCGACACATGCTAGGACATGCGCCAATATTCGGAATGCTCGAAATGTACGAAATAAGTGAAATGATGCGGCGCGCGACAATACGCGTAAATACGCGTAAAGTACGCGTGTCAGCTGCAAACAGCGTTTCGATGCCACCATTCGGGGGGTATGCAAATAGTTTCGCATTAGGGATTGGAGCACTTTTATGAAGCCCGTAGAAACTTGTGATGTTGAAATAAAAAGGAGTCTTGAACAACATATTTTCGGTTCAAGTGACTCGGTTTCGCAATTAAAAATGATAATTGAGGCTGTACGGAAGCATGGTAAAGAAAAAGTGCTGGGCTATTTGGATGATTGCTATCGCGGGGGAGTGTTTGATTATCTATCGTGTTTTGATGATGTTATTGAACAAGAAATTCCAAAGGATGTTTTCTTCAGTGCGTTTTGGGTGTTCAGAGATTATCTAGAAGTTTGTAGTAGGCAATCCGTAGGATTAGTAATTGATACAGCAGAAAAATGTGGCAAGTTCGCTGGTAAAGATTTGTCAGGCGGATTGGCACTGGAGAAGATTGAGGAGTATTTGTCCCGATATCCTGAAGACATTGATGCGGCAATAAAGCATTGTGAAGACACGGCCCCGTACAGCAAGGGAAGTCAGTTTGTGTGGACTGCGGCATTGACAAAAAACAGGAATTTATACTGGGGAAATTTTCTTTCTTGGGTGGATAACGCAAATAACGATGATGAGATTACAACAACCATGCGAACTATGGAGCTAATTCCTGAGAAGATAAGCGATGTCGCCGCTGTCGCTGATGATGTTATTGCACGAATGGTTAAGATTAATGGAACTTGTCTAGGCGATGAAGGAAAAGGGTTGTTGTACCGTGCAATTGAAGCCTGGCGCAAAGTTGGAGATCGTCAGCATCAAGATGCCTTGGAGGGAATCGCCAATCTATTATTGCGCGAAGGTAGTCCGTTTGTTTTGTATTGGGCGACACTTGAGGCATGGCGTACTACCAAGCAACAATCGGAGGAGTGCGTTGACACTTGGCTTTCAGCATTTGGCAAGATCGATTCACAGTACAAAGGGATTATTGATAATCTAGCGTATTATTTACAGGAATTGCTGGACGTGTGTCCTGAAAAAGTGTTTTCTTTTATCGAAAACTACAGCCGAGAGCATTCGTGTAACATAACGGTTTTTAATGACATTATTGGAAAGATAGCCAATTGTAATGAGACTTTGCTGAATAGATATTGTACTAGATGGCTGGCCTCCGATTCAAATTCAGTAGCACGAAATGTTTATGAAATAGTATCCCATGTCCGGCCCGATAAAACATTAAGGATAAATGCTGTTTTTGATTCGTGCAAGGAGAGTACAGATGAAATACTCTTACTGATTTTTTATCGAGCAATCGGATGGCTGTACTTGGTGCCTGAGACATGTGTCGGATTCCTCATCTCATGTGCATGCAAAATGCATAAGATAGAATTCCTGAAGTCGGCGTATAATGATTTCTATTATTTGGTTGTGCTGAATTACATTGATGAATACAAGCAGGAGTTGAACAAAATACCAACATGTGATAGACATACACCGAACTATAAATATCTAAGGAAACTGGCATCAGACGCTGACAGATGGTGGAAACGGTTCAAATCAGCAGGGGAATGTCCTGAACTGTATCCAAGTATTCGCCACAAAGAATTGTATTCAAAGCAACAAGCGGAGGTTTATGGCAAAGCGATGAAAGAAGCTCATGACAACTCAATTTTGTCACAAATCGCCCATAACATTTATCTTTTACATGGAAGAGGTTGGATTGTGCCTACTCAGACTGGAGAAGGGGAGAGAATGGAGGAGTCTTTACTGAAGCGGTTCAGCGCATCTGTCCGTATCCCGCGATTGGCCGCGATAGAAGGGCATACATTGGAGACGCGGTTGGCCGAGTTGCGCCGGGTGAGATTGGAGGAGCACTCATGAAATTGATATTGAAAGAGTATTTGGCGAACATGGGTGAAAGAGGTGGCTTGGACACACTTCTCGATAATTTACTAAGTCAAATGGGGTTGAATGTTTTGACAACTCCTATGAGGGGAACCAAGCAACATGGGGTGGATATTGCCGCCGTTGGAACACTTGAAAATGATCGCAATGAAACCGTATACCTTTTCTCCATCAAGAGTGGTGACATAAATCGCAACAATTGGGATGTTGGACCACAGGCTTTGCGCCCTTCGATTGGAGAAATAGTCGATGGATACATCAATGGCTCAATCCTTCCGCAGTATGCAAATTTTCCAATTGTAATTTATGTTTGTTGCGGTGGGGAAGTTCAGGAAAACATGGTGAATGTTGTGTCAGGCTTCCTGAAACAGACCCAACAACGTGACGCTACTGGGCGCTTGCAATTGCGCGTAATGAATGGTGATCAAATTGCAAATTACTTAATTAAGCATTTAATGTCCCCCAGGCTTGTAGCAATTGATGAGAGACGCTTGCTGTTCAGGTGCCTGTCGATGGCAGAGGACCCCGATTCTAGTTTTTTGTATTTTTCACGCTTATTGAAGTTATTACTTAAGGACGAAAAATCCGGGAAAAGGAAAATCGTACGAGTGCGACAGTTAATGGTATGCCTTGGCCTCCTTAAGCACCATTGCGTAGAAATCAAAAATCTGGACGCATGTTATAGGGCTGCGGAAATTTCCTTGTTGCATTGTTGGGCATATCTTGATCTCAAAAAGTGTACTGCGAAACGGCGCATGCAACTTGAGCTGACGGTTTTCAACAGACTTTGGTGGCAATATGTTGAGATAGGGCAGTTGTATTCTGAAAAGGTCTCTTCCGTCTGCAATGATGCGTATTTCATGACATATGCTTGTCATGCGGGAAATGAAGTTGATGTCAATCTCCGTTTATATGATGTGATGGGAAGATTGGCTTCGTATGGCGCATCGGTGTGGTGGTATGCCTTGTCGTTTCAAAATTGTCCAGATTTGTTGAGGGTATGTAAAGAAGAAGTTTCGAAAGTGGGCAATGCGCTGATAGGCTTGCTGAAAAACAATCCTGTTGCAAGTTCGCCAATTCGTGATGATTACGCCATTGAAATCGGCATTGTGTCACTGTTTTTGAACCAGATAAATTGGATTGATGAATTACACGAATGGTATATGCAAGTGTTGAACCGAACATATAAGAACTTTGGCCTAGGGGGTGCATACCCTTCAACAGGGTTGGATTACTTGGGGCTGGTGGAGCATTTGGAGCATGCACATGACGATGAATATAGGAGCAAGGTGTTGCCATCTAGCGAATTGTTCCCGATGATGTACATGTTTGCTTCTGTATTAGGTTATAAGGATGTGTGTTCGCGAATTTCCCAGATTGTCGAAAAATACTTAAAAGGCTGCGATTTTCAGGTGTGGTATCCGGAACCATTTTCTGAAGAAGTCTTCTATACAAATGGGGGTAACCATGGTCTTCAGTTGGTTTCACAAGATTTGTTGGATGGTGATAGATTCATGAGGAATGTTTTCTCAGAGTGTGACAAACGAAAGTTGCCATTCTCGTGTCTAAACGTATTTGGGGGATTGCTGTTAATTGGTTGCCGCGTACATAGATGCCCTTTGCCTCCTCAATTAATCCAGATGATTGCAAAATCACATGGAAACGATGAGGCGCATACGCCGGATTCAGATGCGAATAAATCCGCTTCTGGCGGCGCGGACTGCGCCGCGCAGATATAGGGTATTGTGATAAAATAAAAAGTTATTGGAATTGGAGAAATCTGGAATGGCAGCACCTCGCAAGAAAAAGGCGGCGTCGGAGGAGAAGGTAAATCTTGATTCGATTCTGTTCAAGTGCCGGGATATCCTCCGCCAGGCGCGCAATTCGGGTTCGTTCTTCGAAAAGCGCGACATGATGCTGACGCTTGTGTTCCTTCGTTTCATCGGGGAGAAATTCTAGGACGGTGTCGAGAACCTGCGCAAGGACTTGGCGGCGCAGGGATACAATCTCGACGACCCTGGCATCAAAGCCGCATTCCTCGACGATCCCACGTTCAGGGATGGCACCTACAACCTTCTGCCAGAAGCGCGTTGGGCAACGATCATCAATACGCCGGCTCCAGAGCTCAACAAAGCCTTGGATGAAGCCTTGCGAAGCATCGCCGCGAACAGCGAACCCTTGAAGGGATGCTTCGTGGAAGGCACTTTTATGACGAGAAACCTTGCGCCGAACGACATCAAGAAACTCGTCGACGAGGTCAACAAAATCAGCCATAAGGCATTCGGCGAGGAGAAGGACCTGATCGGCCGCGTCTATGAATACTTCCTCAAGGAGTTCGCCGTCAACGCGACGAAGGAGGAGGGCGAATACTACACGCCGCATGACGTGGTGCAGCTGATCGCCGCCATGATCGAGCCGTTCGACGGCACACTTTACGATCCGTGCTGCGGCTCGGGCGGCATGTTCATTCAGAGCGCGGAGCTGGTCAAGGCAAAGCGAGGGGACATCAGCCGCATCAACATCTACGGGCAGGAGAAGGAGCCGGCAACCTATCGCCTGGCGAAGATGAACCTAGCCCTGCGCGGAATCAGCCACAATCTCGGCGGCGAGGCCGATTCCTCCTTCACCCACGATTTGCACAAAGGCCTTTACTTCAATTACATCATGGCCAATCCACCCTTCAATCTGAAGGGCTGGTACAATGACAACCTGAAAAACGACGCCCGCTGGGCGGACTACACGACGCCGCCGGAAAGCAATGCCAACTACGCCTGGATCCTGCACATTCTCTCCCATCTGAAACCGCTGGACGGCGTTGCCGGCTTCCTTCTGGCCAATGGCGCCTTGGGCGACGGCGACACCGTGGAAATCCGCAAGGCCCTCATCAAAAACGACAAGGTCGAGGCCATCATCATCCTCCCGCGCGAACTGTTTATCACGACGGACATCAGCGTCACGCTGTGGATTCTCAACCAAAACAAGAAGGGCGGAAGCTATCATGGGCGGAAGCTGCGCAACCGGGAGCATGAAATCCTGTTCATGGATATGCGTACTTGGTCGGAGAATCCGGTCAAGAACGAGAGCAAAAAGAAAGTCCGCCTGATTACGGAGCAGATTGAACGGGCTGCGTCCATCTACCATGCCTGGCAGAACGAAGGTACTGACGGAAAGCACCATGAGGTGCCAGAGCTGTACCGCAGTGTCGGCATTGCGGAAATAGAGAAGAACGGATGGAGTCTCGTCCCCAGCAAATACATCGAGTTCATCGATCATGATCTTGAAATCGACTATGAAAAGGAAATGGGCCGAATCCAGAGGGAGATGCGGGATGTGCTCGCAAAGGAACGCGAATCGCAAAAGATGCTGGAGGATGCCTTCAGGGGAATAGGGTTTGACATAGCCGGTGGAGGGCGTCCGCTGTGATAACGAAAGAAGAGCTGCAAGGACTTTTCGCTTCAACCGAGACGTACCGCATCGAGCGAACGGTATCGACGACCGACAAAGACAAGTTTGGCGAGGCTGTGTGCGCATTCGCCAACGACATGCCTGATTCGGGCAAGCCTGGCTATCTTTTGGTTGGCGTCCGCAATGATGGCTCATTGAACGGGCTCAAGGCGTTCGATGAGCTCCTGCAGAAGTTTGCCGCGCTCCGCTCGGACGGCAACATACTGCCTATACCGTCCATAGCCGTTGATTCGTTTTCTTTTCCCGATGGGGACGTAATCGTCGTGGAGGTCCAGCCTTCCGGCCAGCCGCCTGTCCGGTATCGCGGCCGCACATGGATTCGCATAGGGCCGCGCCGCGATATCGCTTCGCCCGCGGAAGAGACGATGCTTGCCGAGCGCAAGGCGCGGAACTTTACGACATTCGACGCGCGCCCCTGCTTCGGCGCTTCGCTTGACGATATCGACCTCGACCTCTTCCAGCACGATTATCTGCCCAAGGCGGTGGACGCCGCAGTCCTCTCCGCCGACGACCGTCCAATCGAGCGTAAGCTGGAATCCCTGCGGTTCTTCAACAGCGCGTATGGATTGCCGACAAATGCCGCCGTTCTGCTCTTCGGAAAAGACCCGCGCCGATTCTTCCCGGGCGCATACGTCCAATATGTCAGTTTCGGCGGACTCGACAAGGCGGCCACCATCCTGAACGAGCATCCCTTCAAGGGCCCGATCATGCGAATTCTTTCGCAGATAGACCTCTTCATCGAAACGACCATTGCGCGAAAGCGCCCCGTATTCGTGACCGCTTTGCGGGAAGAGACCCGAAGAGACTACCCCAAAGGCGCGATACGCGAACTTGTGATGAACGCCATCATGCACCGCGACTACCAGGGCAATGCTCCGATTCACTTCTACCAGTATGCGGATCGCCTTGAAATCGTCAATCACGGCGGCCTCTACGGACGGGCCAGGCCCGAGAACTTCCCGAACGTCAGCGACTACCGCAACCCGATCATCGCCGAGGCGATGAAGGTGCTTGGCTACGTCAACTGCTACAATCGCGGCATCAGCATGGTTCAGGACGAGCTTGAAGCGAACGACAATGGCAAGGCGGAGTTCTCCTTCCGGCTGATAACTGCGTTTGAGGCAAAGGTTATGCTCGCAGGGAATGGGTTGGGGGCGAATACAAGAACTGTGGAGAAAAGTATACAGAAAAGTACACAGAAAAGTATACAGAACTTGGGGCGGACGGATAGTCAGATCGTTAGGAAGATAAAAGACACTCCAAGTATTACGACTTCGCAGTTGGCCGAAGAGATGGGGATGTCACGCATTGGGATACAAAGAGCTATTGCACGATTGAAAGCAAGAAATATCATTCGCCGCGTGGGCCCAGACAAGGGCGGACATTGGGAAGTTGTGGAGTAGAGGCTGATACATGGCACTGACTAAATATAGTCTGGGTGAGTTGATAGAACTTCGCGAAATAACGAACGACGATCTTTCGTTCGGGGTTGATGATGTTCGTGGTGTCAACAATCTAAAAAAGCTGATGCCAACGAAGGCGGATATCAACGGGCGTGACTTGGCTAAATTCCAGATTGTCCACCCAGGGGAGTTCGTTTTCAATCACAGGACATCCAGAAACGGCGGCAAGTTCAGCATTGCGTACAACAATGGTGAAAAGCCCGTAATTTGCACAGAAGATTATGTGGTGTTCAGAATCAAGGAAGATGCCACGCAAACCATTCTTGCAGATTGGCTCTACATGTTTTTCAACCGTGCCGAGTTTGACCGCTATGTCATCACGAACTCATGGGGCAGTTCCACGGAGTTCTATAATTGGGAAGACCTTTGTTCCGTTGAATTGAATCTGCCGTCGCTTCCCGTCCAGCGGAAATATGTGGACATCTACAATGCCATGGTCGCCAACCAGAAGAGTTACGGACGCGGGCTGGAGGATTTGAAGCTCGTTTGTGACGGCTATATTGAAGATTTGCGGCGAAAAATGCCGTGTGAAAAGATAGGGTCGTATATTGAACGCTATGATGTTAGAAACGGTGGGGATGGAACGGATAATGTCATGGGAATAAGTACATCCAAGCAGTTTAGAGAACCAACAGCAAAAGTCAACAGAAACGAACTGGCTGGCTATAAAGTGTGTCGCCCACGCCAAATCGCGTTTGTCCAGACAACACATAATGAAAAAGTCTTCGCCTATGCATTTAACAATACGAATCGTGACATTGTAGTGTCTTCCGTGTATGAAGTTTTCGCAACTAAAGATGCAAAGTTGCATCCAGAGTATTTATGCATGTTCTTCAATCGATCTGAATTTGACCGCTATGCGCGCTTCAATTCATGGGGCTCGGCGCGAGAGACATTCACATGGAATGATCTTGTGGAAGTCAAGATCCCCATCCCTGATATCAAGGTGCAAAAGGCCATTGCAGAGATTTTTGATGTGTACAATGAGCGAAAGGCCATCAACGAGCGGCTGAAATCCCAGATCAAAGACATCTGCCCGATCCTGATCAAAGGATCGCTTGAGGCAGGTCAAAATTGAGTGGAGAAGCGGGTCATGTCATACTATACACAAAGGCATGGGATGCGGGAACCTGTCAGCAGGACATACACCATCACTCCGCAGATGTATGAACTCCTATTCAAATGTTGCGAAAAGTATTACGACAACATTGCATGGAAGATACCTGAGCAGTGCCCAGATGGATGCGGATGCTGCGGTTTGGATTTCAAGACCTTTTGTTCCATGCTTAAATTTGAGATTCCAAGCTTGTATTGCGATGGTGCTGGAAGGCCGGTTATTCCCAAGTCCCATTATTCGTATAGCGAGGGGGTGGAACAATGGGACGAGTATGATCAGTTCGCACTGCTAGATTACATCGAGTTTTTTGCGCAGAATTGCAGAGATGTCGACATTGGAGAGCTGCACAATTTTTTTAGGCATTATCACTTGACATGTAAATACACGACTTCAGTTTTCAAGACTTTTCAGGCAGAGGTTAATGATTTGTTTGAAAAGACAGGTTTGCTCTATCACCTGACAGATGGGAAAACAATTGAACGAATCGTTGAGAACAGTGTTTTGACGCCTGAAATTGAGACGCAGATTGAACAGGTGAAAGAAGTTGGTACGCGGCAACTATTGGAAGAAGCCATTGCTTTGCATAAACAACCCTATCCCCAAAGCACGAGAGACGCCGTCGAAAAGATCTGGGACGCCTTTGAACGATTGAAGACATACTACGTGGGGATGGACAAAAAGGCATCGGCCAGCAAAATAGTCGGTGACATGACGGGTGGCGACAAGGATCTTGACGCAATGTTTGCCGCCGAATTCAAATCACTAACCGATATTGGCAACAACTATCGTATTCGGCATCACGAAACGAACAAGAAAGACATTGTTGATCCGCGCCATTATGACTATTTCTTTAACCGTTGCCTCGCTTTGATTGCGTTGGCCATACAGTATCTCCAATAGTGGAATAGGAACTGACATCGGCTGCACTGAGGGGAAATCAATGCCAAATCTTGAAAACTACAACGGACGCTATTGCGAGTCGGACTACGAGAACGCCTTCATCGCCTTCTTGGAGGCGGAGGGCTGGCAGTATCTTGCCGGCAACAGCATGACACGCGCTTCCATGCGGGAGGTGCTGTACGCCGACGATTTGGAGCAATTTCTGAGCAAGACCAATGGCGATCTGACGGCTGAGGAGATTCGGCAGATTCTGGATACCGTCCGACTCGCCGGCGCCGAGAGCGATTTCGCCACGCTGCACAAGGTCTACGGGTGGATGGTCAACGGCATTCAGTTCACACCAAAGGACGGCGTCGCCCGCACGGTGGCGCTGATCGATTTCAACGCGCCCGACCCGAAGAGGAACAACATCTTCCGCGTCGTCAACCAGTTCATGGTGGAGTACACCAACAACGGGCAGGTCGAGAACAGGCGTCCCGATGTCCTTCTCTATGTCAACGGGCTGCCGCTGTGCGTCGTCGAACTCAAGAACCCCGCCGACGCCAACGCGACGATTCTAGACGCATGGGAGCAAATCAACGTCCGCTATTGGCGGGACATCCCGCATCTGCTCCACTACTGCCCGCTCGCGTGCATTTCCGACGGCGTGAAAACACGGCTCGGCACAGTCCGCACCCCGTATGAGCATTTCTACGCCTGGCGCCGCGTCAACGACGGGGACAAGGTGTCGACCCTGCCTTTCGAAGAAACGGAGACCATGGTCAAGGGGGTGTACAGCCCGGCGCGTTTCCTGGAGATCTTCAGGGACTACATCTACTTCCAGGACAGTCAATACGACGGCGACGAAATGGAAATCGTCTGCCGGTATCCGCAGTTCTTCGCCACCCGCCTGCTCAAGCAAAGCATCATCAAGTCCGTTCAGGCGAAAAGCGGCAAAGGGGGAACCTATTTCGGCGCCACGGGCTGCGGCAAGACCTACACGATGGCCTTTCTCGCACGGCAGCTAGCCCTGCGGTGCGGGAACGTGGAGGGCATCGGCTCCCCGACGGTCGTCATGATCGTTGACCGCGACGACCTGCAGAAGCAGGGCGCGAAGCTCTTCACCAAGAGCACGGAGTTCCTGAACCTTGGCGAAGTCAGCGTCGTCCCGAACCGAAGCAAGCTCCGGCAGGAACTCGGCAAGCGGAAAAGCGGCGGATTCTACATCTGCACCATCCAGAAGTTCTGCGACCGCGAAGACGACAAGATCGGCCTGATCAATGACCGGGCGAATATCATCTGCTTCTCCGACGAGGCGCACAGAACGCAGCTTGAACACTCGAAGAAGATCAAGTTCAGCAAGGACGCCGACGAGAACATGCGGGCTTTGATCTCTAAGCCATACGCCAAGGTGCTGCGGGAGGCGTTCCCGCACGCGACTTTCGTCGGTTTTACCGGCACACCCATTGCGGAAACCTACCAGACTTTCGGCGAGGAGATCGACCGCTATTCGATGGACCAGGCCGTTGCCGACGGGCTGACCGTTTCCATCAAGTACCACCCGCGAATCGCGAAGGTCCTGCTGGACGAGGGGAAGGTGCGGCAGATTGAGGCCTACTACAGCCAGTGCGCGGAAGACGGGGCGACCGAAGAGGACGTAGAGGCCAGCAAGAAGGCGATGAGCTCCATGGAGATGATCATCGGGGAGCCCTCGCGTCTGGAACGTCTTGCGGTGGACATCCACGACCATTACGTCTCATCTTGCGCCAACGACCCGGACCGGGTTCAGAAGGCCATGGTCGTCTGTTCCAGCAGAAAGATCGCGTACGAATTGCTGAAGAAATTCGAAGCCCGGTATCCGGAATGGTTTGTCGCCAGGAAGGCGGCCGAGGGCGTCTCCATCACGGAGGAGGACTTGCGGAAGCTGAAGCCCATGCCGTTTATCGCCATGGTGGCCAGTGTTGGCAGCAATGACCCGAAGGAGATGTACGACTACCTTGGAGGCGTGAAGAATGACAAGCGGTCCGACGACCTTGACGCCATGTTCAAGGAGGACAAGTCGAATTTCCACGTCGTCATCGTGGTGGACATGTGGATCACCGGCTTCGACGTTCCGTCGCTGACCTACATGTACAACGACAAGCCGCTGAAGAAGCACATGCTGATTCAGACGGTCAGCCGCGTCAACCGGAAGTATCCCGGAAAGGAATACGGACTGATTGTCGACTACATCGGCATCCGCGACAACATGCGGGAGGCGATGAAGCTTTACGGTGGCGACAATTCCGTTGCGCCGTCGGCGGACGACGTCGAACAGGCGACCGCGATATTCAGGGAGGAACTTGCCATCCTGAAGAATTTGTTCGCCGGCTATGACCTGGGGCCGTTCCTCGATTCCGGCAGCGACCCCGCCGAAAGGTACAAGCTGCTTGCGAAGGCAGCCGAATACGTCTTTGTCTCGACACAGGAGTTGAAGACGGCGGGAAATGACGGGAAGAACGTTCAAAAGGTGTCGTTCAAGACCTATTTCCTGAAGACCGTGCGGAGAATGCGCACGGCGTATGACATCTGCCAGCCGTCGGGCGAACTGGGCGAAGAGGAATCCGCGCTCGCGCAATGCTTCATGGCGATAGCCGGATTCGTGCGCAAAATGAGCGGCACGGGCGAGGTGGATGCCGACACCATGAACAGGCATGTGGCCAAAATGGTCGAAGAGGCATTGAAGTACAACAAAGTCGAGAGCATTCTTGAAAGCGGCGAGGAGGAGGATCTTTTCAGCCCGGAATACTTTGAGAAGCTGTCGTCGGTGAAAATGCCTGCATCAAAGCTGGAGTTGCTGATCAAGATGCTTCGTAGGCAGATTACGGACTACGGCAAGACGAACCAGATGGCGGCCAGGCGATTCCAGGAGATGCTGGAAGAGACCATCAGGCAATACCACGAGCGGCGCAAGCATCTTTCAGCCGAGGAAGCTGGCGAAGCACAGGAAAAGACTTCCGAGGAAATCGTCCGAAACGCGACGGAACAGGCCCTGCGAATCCTTCGCGAAATGAATGCGGACCGTGAGAGTTTCCGCAAAATCGGCCTGACCTTCGAGGAGAAGGCCTTTTATGACATCCTGATGGCCCTCCGCGACCAGTACAATTTTGAATACGGGGAAGACAAGGTCGTCGACGGATTGGCCATCAACGAGAAATGCCGATCGCTTGCAAAGAAAATAAAGGAGATCATTGATACGAAGTCCTCCTTCGCGGACTGGCTCAACAACCAGATCATCCGGGACCAGCTCAAATTTGACATCAAGATTTGTCTCGTCAAAAACGGCTATCCGCCGCAATACAGCCCGGAAGTGTTCCGCCAGGTCATGGAGCAGGTCGACAACTTCAAGGGGCATTCCCAGCCAGGGACGGGCGACACGAAGTCAGCCGACGACGGCAACTTGCTTTGGAGACCGCCTTCTTCCGCGAATTATGAATACGCGGAAGCGGCAACCAAGGGCGACAGCAGGGAGAAGAACGGCGATGGCTACCGCACAGTATAACCTTCCGCCTGACCAACGCCCCCGTGAAAAACTTATGCGGGATCCGAGCGGCAAGACGCTCTCGGATGCCGAGTTCATTGCCATACTGTTGAACACGGGAACTGTCGGATGCCCGGTAGTTGAACTTGCGAATCGGCTGCTTGCGGCTTTCCCGTCGCTGGGGGAGTTCCTCGACTCCGACTGGCTGACGATGAAAACGCGTGTAGCCGAGTGGAACGAAAAGCGTCCCGACCATCCAATAAGAGGTGTGGCGGACGCCAAGCTCCTGCGCATCGCAGCGGCTTTCCAATTCGTGCGACGGGCGCAGTCGCGGATTCCAGTTGAGGAATTTCGAAGGGCGAACGTCGGAAGCGCATCTGAAGCGGCGATGCTCTTCCGGCGCATTTTGGCGACGGCCCCGGAAAAGGAACACTTCTTCGTTCTTCCCGTGAATGGCGATTTACACCCGCTCTGCGAACCGATTGACGTTTCACAGGGGTCTGTAAGCAGGACGCCTGTACACCCGAGGGATGTGTTCTGCGAGGCAGTCCGCTATCGGGCCTTCGCTTTGCTTGTCGCGCACAACCATCCTTCCGGCGACCCCGAACCCAGCGCGGAAGACCTGGATGTGACACGCGACCTGGTCGAAACTGGTCGTCTTCTCCGAATCAAGCTTCTCGACCACCTCGTCCTCGGTGCCCCCGGTTCTGCCGGCGGCAAAGGTTACGTCTCCATCCGGTCAACTGAGAGAGGGGGCAACCTGTTTGACTGACGTTCCGCCGAGCGCGTGAAGTCTGCATGATGTATAATGTTCTTCGTCAGCAATGATGTCGCGGACAACACACAAAGGAGAACAAAGAATGAAGTTTCTTGAAGCGCTGAAGCAGCGCAGGTCAATTTACCAAATCGGGAAGGAGCTTCCCGTCGATGCCGAGAAGATTGTACGGCTCGTGGAGGAGGCGACGGCGCTTGTGCCGGATGCCTTTGACATG
>JAEEGI010018099.1_pt1 | contig 14350 bp, 16 predicted proteins | sample 8958751 | NCBI WGS metagenome assembly JAEEGI01 (sample SAMN16246545, study PRJNA631951) | gut metagenome | biome: gut microbiome; feature: rumen; material: KS-attached | host: Bos | place: Iran: Karaj | collected 2018-10
CTGTATTATTGATTCTGTTTGGTTCGCACAAATTCTAAAATATTTTTGTGCTGATGATAGTCGTAGTATATAAATGCCGCCGAATCAATGGAGGAAACATATCGGATATAATTCTTCATATCCAAAAGTATAAAAGTCCCGTTAGTTCGGTGAATATAGTAAAATAATCCATGAAAATGTTTGATGTATCAAAGCAATAATATGATAAATCATCAAATCCGACAAGACCGAACTGCTCCAGACGCTCGGGCAAACAACCTTTGTCAGAACGATAATCCTCTATTTGCGGTACCACATATTGACACGCATCACGAAACATTCTTTGACGATAAATACCACAATAATCTATAATCCAAATAAACATCCAAAAGTTCATTACTATAAATATCATAAGAGGAGTAAGCGACAGCATGAAACCCTGTTCATGCTGTCGTCTTTTTTTTCTCCAACGAGATGATTGATAGAAATACATATATGCTGTTCTCTATTGATATTGATGATAGTTTTGGTGGAGAATAGAATACTGTATTTATCAGTTATTATTTTCCTTCCAAAAATTGCATTACATTTTCTTCCACGCGTTTCAGCACATTGGAAGTGTCTTCTTTTTTGAAGGTTTCACCGGTGATATTTTCGTACAATTCTATATATCTGTCGGAGATGCTGTTCACTTTTTCGTCGGTCATTTCGGGCACTTGCTGTCCTTCTTTTCCTTGGAAGCCGTTTTCCATCAACCATTCACGCACAAACTCTTTGGAGAGTTGTTTTTGAGCTTCTCCCCTGTTGAAACGTTCCTGATAGCCGTCAGCATAGAAATAGCGGGAAGAGTCGGGCGTGTGTATCTCGTCTATCAGATATATTTTGCCGTCTTTTTTGCCGAATTCATATTTGGTGTCCACCAATATCAATCCTTGTCGGGCGGCAATTTCCGTACCTCTTTGGAACAATTTCAAAGTGTAATCTTCCAATATGGCATAATCTTCCGCAGACACTATGCCTTGACGGAGAATTTCTTCTTTGGAGATGTCTTCGTCGTGGCCTTCGGCGGCTTTGGTAGTCGGGGTGATGATAGGATGGTCGAATTTTTGATGTTCCCGCATGCCGTCAGGGATTTTCACACCGCAAATTTCATGCTGTCCGCTCTTATAGGTTCTCCAAGAACTTCCTGTAAGATAGCCTCTTACTATCATTTCCACGGCAAAAGGCTCGCATTTGTGACCGATGGTGACCATGGGATCGGGGGTGGCGATTTTCCAATTTGGGCAGATATCAGCCGTTAAATCCAAAAAACGTGAAGCTATTTGATTCAACACCTGTCCTTTGTAAGGAATGGCACGCGGCAAAACTACGTCAAAAGCGGAAATTCTGTCCGTTGCAATCATCACCAACAAGTTGTCATTAATGGTATAGACATCTCTCACTTTACCTTTATAAAAACCGGTTTGTCCCGGAAAATTGAATGCTGTTTTTAAAATTACATTGTTCATCTTTATTTGTGCTTATTATTAAATTACTTCTTTAAAATCCAACCTTTAATGCCGTCATTGATAATCTTGTGCTGAGCTTCTTCATGGCTGTAAGGACCTATACCCACCATGTACAAACCGCTGGATTTTCCCTGTCCCAAATGGCAGATGTCGGCATATTGTCCGCTCTTGTTTTTCAAAAATGCTTCCGCGTTGCCTTCACTCTTGAAACTACCTATCACGATGTAATAGCCGGCTGCAGCCATTTCTTCCGATGGAATTTCTTCCACTGCTACAGGTTCTTCCTCTGCAGTTATTTCCTCTTCAAATTCTTCCATATCGGGTTCTTCACTTTCCGGAATGATATCATCAAATACCTCATCCTCTTCTACTGCAGGAGTTTCTGTCACAGCTGCTTGCCTATGCCAATGGCTGTCAAACCATTCTTTTGTCATCTGCTTGTATTTGACAATTGTTTCCGGAGATTTAACATTCAACACCATCATGCCTGCCAGCAACAACAAAACTATTGCCAACAATACCAACAAGAATATGATGCCGGCAGAACGTTTCTTTTTTACCTTTTGGGGTTGTTGTGTCGGAACTTCCTGTTCTGCAACAACTTCTTCTGCCTCTTGCTCTTTTTCAACCGGTGTTGCCGGAGGTATTATTTGCTCTTGTGATGTTGCAGCAATTGTCGATTGCGTGTGGTTTTCTTCTTGATTATGAGTGGTTTTCAGATGTATATTTTCTACTTCAAAATTTTCCAGTCCGCAACTTTCCGGAGAAATATCCCAGTCCAATTGCGATTCAAAGGCTATCTGTCCTATAGCATTTTCCACAAAGGAACCCATACTTCCCAAAGCATACGATTCCTTGCGGTTGACAGTTTGACAGATAGTTTGAACCAATTCATCCAATTTTTCTTCCGCTTCACTTTCGGATATTTGCATGTTTTTTGCAACAAGTTGCAGAAATTCAGCGTCAGTTGTCGCAACGGCTGTCTTTTCAAAAACAACATATTTTCCGGGAACGGTAAACTTATGCAAAACGGGATGCATTTCCGAGGACTTGTATTGGATAGTCAAAGTCCCAAGCCCTTTTATATTCAATTTTTGATTTTCAATCAAATAATCTTTTATTATCTGTTGCATGATTTTTTATTTTTCACTTGTTAGTCAGTCGGATGTATTCAATGGCTTTTTGCATGTCTTCCGGTGTATCTATGCCGAAAAATGTCTCTCTGTGTGTTATTTGTAAATATATGGTATATCCGTTTTCTATCCACCGTAATTGTTCCAACGACTCAGCCTGCTCCAACAAAGATGTCGGCAACTGCACTATCTCTTGCAATGTTTTCATCCGATAGGCATAAACGCCGATATGCTGATAGAAAATATGGTCGGAAAAATTTTTATTGCGTAAATACGGAATCGGCAAGCGACTAAAATACAATGCTTTGCCCTCGTTTGACTGTACCACTTTGACAATATTGGGGTCTTTTAATATTTCTTGTGACTGAATAGGCTTGGCCAAAGTGGCAATTTGCACTTGCTCCTTGTCAAAACATGCCATCAATTCGTCTAATTGCAGCGGGTCGATAAAAGGTTCGTCACCCTGAATATTGACAACGACATCGTCTTGAGCAATATCTTTCCATTGTCTAACGGCATCAGCGACCCTGTCGGTGCCGGAACGATGATCGGACGATGTCATCAACACTTGTCCGCCAAAGGCTTGAACGGCATCGAAGATTCTGCTGTCGTCGGTAGCCACCAACACATGAGCAAAATGTGGATTTTTACACACTTGCTCATACACACGCTCTATCATGGTTTTCCCTTCCAACATACACAAGGGCTTACCGGGGAAACGGGTGGAAGCATATCTGGCCGGAATGACAGCAACAAACTTCATGGTTTTATTTCTTTCTGCGTTTTTTAGTCTTTTCTTCTACTACTTCCTGCTCGTTGAACAAACCGAAAAATTCGGCACTGACATCATTGAGGATATTGCCTAAGGCATCGGGATTTTCATCAAAACGATTCACATCGGTGTCAATAATCATCAATTTGCCTTTGTCATAATTCGATATCCATTGCTCATAACGCTCGTTGAGATTTTGCAAATAATCCAAACGGATGGTATTTTCGTATTTGCGACCTCTTTTTTGAATATTTTGCACCAAGGTTGACGTGGAAGCACGCAAATATATCAACAAATCGGGAGCTTTGATAAATGAATTCACCAATTCAAACATGGACAGATAATTTTCGTAGTCACGCGTGGCCATCAAGCCCATATCGTGCAAATTGGGAGCGAAAATATAAGCATCTTCGTAAACGGTTCTGTCTTGAATGGCAGGTTTTTTCATTTTTTGCAATTCCACCATCTGTTTAAACCGCATATTGAGATAAAAAATTTGAATATTGAACGACCACCTTTGCATATCTTCATAAAAAGATACCAAATAAGGATTGTTTTCAATGTTTTCGTACGCTGCATACCAATTGAAATGCCTTGACAACAAATTGGTTAGCGTAGTTTTTCCTGAACCTATATTTCCTGCTACTGCTATATACATATTACTTGTTTTTTGCTAAATTACAATTTGCGAATATATTATTTTTTGAGCAAAAATAGCCCAAAAATTTCAAATTATTTCAAAATTTTTTTTCAACAAAAAAGCGGATGATGTCCGCTTTTTTGTTCTGATTGTTTTTATTGTTTATTTTGCGTAACTTACAGCACGCGTTTCTCTTACAACTGTAATTTTTATTTGTCCCGGATAGGTCATCTCATTTTGGATTTTCTTTGACAAATCGTAAGACAAACGACCGGTTTCTTCGTCAGAAATCTTGTCAGCACCAACTATCACACGCAATTCACGACCTGCCTGAATAGCGTATGTTTTGATAACACCCGGATACGACAATGCCAATTCTTCCAAATCTTTCAAACGTTTTGCGTAGGCTTCCACAACTTCGCGTCTTGCCCCTGGTCTTGCTCCGGAAATGGCATCGCAAACTTGAACAATGGGTGAAATCAAATACAACATATCGGTTTCATCGTGGTGTGCGGCAATGGCATTCACCACTTCCGGTTTTTCTTTGTATTTTTCCGCCAACATAGCACCCAATTCTGCATGCGGCATATCAGGTTCATTATCGGGAACTTTGCCGATATCGTGCAACAAACCGGCACGTTTGGCGGCTTTTTCGTTCAAACCCAATTCCGCTGACATAGTTGCACACAACAAAGCCACTTCTTTGGAATGTTGCAGCAAGTTTTGTCCATAAGAAGAACGATATTTCATTTTACCGACCAATCGTATCAAATCGTGGTGCATACCATGAATTCCCAAATCGATAGTGGTACGCTTGCCTATTTCAACAATTTCCTGCTCAATTTGATGTTTTGTTTTGGTCACCACTTCTTCAATTCTTGCGGGGTGTATTCTGCCGTCTGCCACCAATTTGCCCAAAGACAAACGTGCCACCTCCCTGCGGACAGGGTCGAAACTTGACAAAATGATTGCGTCAGGAGAATCGTCAATAATGATATCTACACCTGTATATGCCTCAATGGCTCTGATATTTCTACCTTCTCGACCGATAATTCTACCTTTTATTTCTTCGTTTTCAATGTTGAAAACCGAGACGGAATTTTCGTGTGTATTTTCAACAGCTGTACGTTGTATAGTTTTAATTAACAACTTTTTAGCTTCCAAGTTGGCATTTACTTTTGCTTCGTCGATAATGTCTCTTGTGATGGCAATAGCCTCGCTTTTGGCTTCGTCTTTCAAACTTTCTATCAACTCTTTTTTGGCTTCTGCTATCGACAATCCGGCAATGTTTTCCAATTTAGACTGCTCTTGTTTGATAAGTTTGTCTAATTCTTCTTTCTTTTTTTCAGTACCTTCTTTTTGCAAGGCAAGTGCTTGTTGTAATTGTGATAATTCATTTTGTTTTCTTTGTAAAGTTTCCTGTTTTTGACTGCAGGACTGTTCTTTTTGTTTGATTCTGTTTTCTGCTGCGGCAATGGTGCGGTTTTTTTCTGCCACCATTTTGTCAAATTCAGCTTTAAGTTGGATATTTTTCTCTTTTGCTTGCAGAATACGTTCTTTTTTTATCAATTCGGCTTCTTCCTCTGCTTCTTTGACAATTTGTGCATTCTTTCTCAACATATTTTTTCTAATGATGAAAAAGGTGATGAAAACACCTATGCACAAACCCAGCACTAAACCTATTATTCCTAAAATTATTTCTGTTTCCATTTGCGTTTATGTTATATAACTATTTATTTTACAATTTATTAGTTCATTTTAACAAAAACAAAAAAATCCGCTCCGAATCTATGGTCACTTAAACCCCTAATAGTTAAGTTTATAACTGCCGTAGCATGTCGAGTGCCTCAAGTATAAAACTGAACTCTCTATCTACTCCGAGTCGGTTATTTTGTTTGTTTTGTGTTGAGTTTAACAAACGATGAGATTCGTTGCGGAAAATCTTTATTCAAAGAACTTTTATAATACTATTTTGACAAAATTTTGTCAACGGTACTATTCAATATATTCAAGGCTTCTTTCAGATCGGTATCAATATATGATTGTTTTTCAGATAATTGAACCTCTCTTACAGCATACTTTATTACGGCATAGCCTATTTGAGTGAAAGGATCTGTAATATTTGACTTATTGGCCAATTGTTTAACATAATCCTGTATGTTTCGCTCTGCCTTTCGATATATTTCTTCCTGACTTGCAGGGATAGACAACCTAAACGGCTTTTGTGCTATGTATAATGTAATCGTTTTCTTTTCGTCAGCCATGATTCTAATCGTTTAACATTTTTATGCAAGCGTCAATTTTCTTCACCAATTCGTTGATTTTCAACTTTACTTCAGTTTGTTTGCCTTGCTGTTTAATCAATTCTGCGAGTTTTTCTGTTGCCAATTGACTTGCTTGCTCACCTACTTTTCCCTTTAAGTTTTCTATCTTTTCTTTTAATGCCTTATTCTGTTCTTTCAACTGTTTGTTTTCCGCTTCCAAATCGTCAAAACGTGATGCAATTTTGTTAACTTTTTCTATCAATTCGTCCGATAAAAGTTTAATTTCTTGCATATTATGTTTTTTTCGGTTGGCTAAAAACAACTTTACAAAGATACAACTTTTTTATTATATAAATGTAATATAGAGAAAACAATTTTTTATTTTTTCTCAAAAAAAACTATCTATCAAATAGTTATTTTTTCAACAATCGGGCAAATTCGTACAAAGTATCTACTTGTAAGTCTGCCCCATCGAAATCTTCCTCACCTTTTACATAAACAGTTTTCAGTCCTGCATTCAGACCGAATTGCATATCCGAAGGAGAATCGCCCACCATAACGGATTTGGAAAAATCCACATCCGGAAAATCTTTCTTCGCTTGCAATGCCATGCCGATATTGGGTTTTCTCATAAGAGAATTTTCTGCCGCCAAAGTCGGACAATAATAAATGGCATCAATGGGCGTAGCTATCTGCTGTAGCATATAAGCATGAACCACTTGCAAATCCGACTCCGTCATCAAGCCTTTGCCGATACCCTGCTGATTGGTAACGATAAAAATATGATTGAAAGTCTGTTTAAAAACGGAGAAAGCTTCTGCCACCTGCGGCAAGAGAATCATTTCGGCAGTAGTTTTTACATAACCGCCTACTATCCTTTTATTGATGACACCATCTCTATCTAAAAATAGCGACCAAGTGTTGTCAATGCTTGCAAGAAATTCTGTTTTCATATAGTATAGTGACCATGGAGGGATTCAAACCCCCGACTTTCAGAACCGGAATCTGACGTTCTATTCAGCTGAACTACATGGCCTATTAATAATTTTAAAATACAAAACCAAATAAAAACTCAAAGCTGTGCAATCTGGATCTGACTCTTTCTTGTGTTATCTGATTGATAGTTTTTCTACGAAACATATTGTTGAAATTGCAATTATACGCCAAACCGAAAGTCGCCTTTGTATTATCGCGTATAACATATTCAAAACCAAATTCCACATACAAAGATTCTTGGATGAGCGACATTTCTTTATACCTATCTACCTTATCCACCTTAAAACCAGTACCATCTGCCCTTATAACTTCATCTTTTGACTTGGCACTTACACAAATAGAATGTTCCAAACCAATAACTCCGTCTATTACAAAACGACCAAATGGATTGGTTTTAAATTCTATGGCAGTCGGAATGGAAAGATAAATGTTATTAAACTTGGATGTGATACTTTCTGCCGTTATCAAAGAATCGTGATGCTCCCTATCGGCATATTTATCGGGATAAATCATTTTTGTCATCGCATGTTTTGCCGCCAAGCCCACTGTAAAATAATAATTTTCGGCTGTCGGCACCAAATTGATATCCACATCTAAACCATAAACTCCACCCAATCTTGCATTTCCGGAACGATAACCCTCGTTAAGTGTTTGTGCCCACGATATAGACGGACCGGCATAAACGGTAAATTCAACTCTTCTTGGACGATATTCTTGCGAATATACACTCATTTCTGTCATTAACAATGTGAATATGAGCAATATGAAAATTTTTCTTTTCATCTTTTTCAATTTTACTATCACTAAAGAAAACTATTTGCAAAAGTACTAAAAAAAAATAAGTTTTTCTGCTGTTTTAGCAGTTTTTTTGTTTTTACATGCAAAATACTGCTGTCTAAAGAAAAAATGCTATCTTTGCAAAAAATATTAGACATGAATACATCTTTGAAAATAAGTGTTTTTTGTGGTTCGAGAATAGGCAAAAATCCTGCTTATATTGCAGCAGCCAAACGAATGGGGAAATTGTTTGCCGACAATGACATTACATTGGTATATGGTGGCGGCAAGGTCGGTCTGATGGGTATTTTGGCAGACGAAATACTACAAAACGGAGGAAAAGTGATAGGAGTTCTGCCTCGTTTTTTTGATTTTGACTTAGTCGGTCATGCCAACCTCACAGAAATGATTTATGTAGATACCATGAACGAAAGAAAATACAAAATGGAAAAAATGTCCGATGCTTTTATCGCCTTGGCAGGCGGCTATGGGACACTTGACGAAGTTTTTGAAATGGTATCCAATCTCAAACTACACCAACACAACAGTCCTGTCGCACTATTAAATACAGAACACTTCTACGACTACCAAATCAAACAATTAGATGTGATGCTCCGTGAAGGATTTATCGACAACTATGATTATGAATTACTTATAAAAGATGCTACCCCGGAAGGTTTGCTGCAAAAAATATTTGAAAGAATAAAAAAATAATTTTTTGTTATACCAAGCATTTTATTTTGATAAAAATTAGTACTTTTGTAAATTGAAAACGTTTTTAACATGAAAATCTTTGATAAAATTGCTCAATGGATAGTAAAAGTTTTAGTATTCACACTACTAAGACCCAAGATTTACTATCAAGATAAAGCCAAGCAAAATCGTGATATCAAAGAGCCGTCTATTCTTGTTTGCAACCATATTCACGATTTGGACGGGCCCAGTGTTATGTCTATTATGAGAAAAAGCAAAGTCCACAATCTGGCAGCTTTAGACAGATATGACGACAAAATGTTATCATGGCTCATGAAAATGGGCGGTTGTATTCCTATCGACAGATTGAATCTTTCCACCGATTGGATTTATCGTTCCATTGATACCTTGAAAAAAGATAAAGAAAGTATTGCCATCTTTCCGGAAGGTCGCCATGGAAAAGATGGTAAAATTCTGCCTTTTCATTCCGGCATTACAACCATTGCCACGCTATCACAAGTTCCTATCATCTTGGTTTATATCAATGGCCCTTACCGCTATTTATTCGGCAAACGCCTGAAACTGATGATCGGCACTCCGTTTTATTTAGAAAAACCCACTCAAGGCATCACCTCCGACTACATTGACAGTCAAACCAAGTTATTGAGAGAAAAACTGATAGAACTACAAGCAGAATTTTATAAATTGGACACTAAAAAAACAAATTAATATGGGTAACTATTTTTTCGATATGATTCCAAAAGAGGAATTGGAACACATCTCTTACTTGCCGACAATACCGGAATTGTTGGAAAAAATGAATAATGACTATGCTACACGACCGGCAGTTTCCGACACACAAACCACTTACACCTATAGTGAGTTTTATGAAAGAATTGGTCGTAGAAGAAAATTTATTGAATCACTGGGCTTGCCAAAAGGTGCAAAAATTGCTGTCTGGGATAGAAATAGCATAGATGCTATGGAATTGTATTTCGCCATCACAACATCAGGATATGTTGTTATCATGTTGCCGGCTACATTGCCGGAACCTGCTGTGTTGGGGTCGATCAAAAAATTTGACATCAGTGCTATATTTGTACGTGACGAATTTAAGCCAATGACATCGCAAATTAGCATTAAAGTATGCTCTACGGCAGACATTGCCGACACATTTTCACCTTCTACTCCTGCAAAAAAAGAAGACTTGGCAGCCATATTTTTCACAGGAGGAACAACAGGAATGCCCAAAGGTGTTATGCTGTCACAAGGTGCAATGATGAGAGGCTCCTTCAACGGATGTTTTATGCCGGGAAGCGTTTTGAGTGAACATCGCTACATTGCCCTATTGCCGCTTTCTCATATCTTCGGCATGGTTAGAGGATTAATGTCTTGTTTCTATACCAGTGCTCTGGTATATAGTTGCGAAGACATCAAAACGATGATAGGAAAAATTCCGTTTATCAAACCTACTTGCTTGGTATTGGTGCCGGGATTGGCAGAAATGCTTTTAGGCATCGCAAAAATGAAGGGCGTTGGATTTTTAGGTGGCTGCCTGCATACTATCATCAGCGGTGCCGCCAACGTTCCGCCAAAATTGATAGCAGAATTTAAAGAGTTAAATATCAACTTGTTGGAAGGATACGGACTAACAGAAAGTGCCAACCTTGTCAGTGGCAACAAAGACATTGATGACAAAGCAGAATCGGTTGGACAATTGTATCCGGGACAAGAAGCCAAAATTGTAGATGGAGAATTGTGGGTAAAAGGTGACAACATTATGATGGGCTATTATGGTGATCCGGAAGCTACCGCCAATGCATTGGAAGATGGTTGGCTGAAAACCGGCGACCTTGCCCGTTTTGATGAAGAAGGATTCCTTTATATCACCGGAAGAATTAAAAACTTAATTCTTTTAAAGAACGGAGAAAATATCTCTCCTGAATCTATTGAAGAACTATTCTACAAACACGCAATTGTACGCGATTGCTTGGCAAAAGTAACGACAATCAATGGAAATGAAGTCATTGGTGTGGAAATTCTGCCCAGACCGGAAATGATTCAAGGGATGGATGCAAAGGAAATAACAAATAAAATGCAAGAACTTGTAGATGAAGCCAACCGACAACTTCCTCCTTTTGCACAAATTGCCACTTTCAGCATTCGTACGGAAGATTTCAAACGAACTGGCAGTTTAAAAGTAGATAGAAAAAACAATTAAACTTTCACTTATATGGATACTTTTGAAAGATTAAAACTGATTTTTAAAAATGTCAAACCCAATATTGACATTTCGACTATCACGCTAGACACACGTTTAGCCAACGATTTAGGCATTGATTCTTTGTCTATGATGTTGTTAGCATTAGCCATTGAAGATGAGTTCAATTTCCGATTCGACACTGTTACACCCTTTAAAACAATTAAGGAAGTAATAACATACATTGAAAGCAAAACAAAATAAAAAAAAGGGTAACGTTTGGTTACCCTTTTTCATTTTCATACTCATTGATTGCTAATCCTCTTTTTTTGCCACGCTTTTCTCTTTCTTTCCGAAGACTGTCACATTGATATATTTCTTCGGATTTGCTTTCAAATCTTTCAGTAATAAATCCAAACTTTCAAGCGAATTTTTCAAATTATTGTACAAACTGTCATTGGTAGATAATTTTCCTAAAGTTCCCGTTCCGTTTTCCATCAATGCCAAAACACTGTCCAAATGTTGGATAGCGGAAGAAACGTTGGTAATGGCCTGAGAAACTTCTTCCCCTGCCAATTTTGTAGAAATTTTGTCCAAATTGTTGATAACACTATCTATCTTTTGATCGTTGCGGCTGATATTAGATGTAAAGGTATTGAAATCGGTTACAATGCCGTTTATTTTTCCTCTGTTAGCTGCTATTATTTGATCCACTTCTTCTGTAATGGATGCTATATTGTGCATAGTGCTATCCAAGGCTCCCGATTGAATGGTGCCTTTTACCGATGCACAAATTGTATCTAAAGATACCACTGTGGATTTAATGCTGACCAATAAATCGTCTATTCCATCGAAAATACCGGCACTATTAAGCCCCATAACAGTATCTCCGTCTTGCCAGTTGGTGGTTGAAGTTCCGTAGAAAAATTCTACTTGCGGCGAACTCAACAAACTCGGAGAAGTAATTTGAACGGTTGTATTATCAGGTATTTTCACTTTTCTTTCTACATTCAACCTTACCAATACCTTGTTATTGTTATCGGTCATTAATTCAATTTTATCAACCGTACCCACTATTACACCATTAATGACTACAGAATGCGAAGCCAACAAGCCGTCTGTTCTGTCAAAAATAACATAATACTTGTTGTATTTCTTAAAAATGTCAAAACCTTGTAAATAATTAATTCCCCAAATCAATATAAACAAAGCTACTAATGAAAAAATCGCTATTTTAATGGTTGATTTTGAAAATTTTGCCATATTATTCTAATTTTCTTGCTTCTGATACTGATATTCTATTATTATTGTTATCGTAGGCGACGATAAAAGCATCTTTAAAGCCATTTTCTTTTACATATTCCAAATAGGGAAGAATTTCTGCATAAGTATGCGTATGACCGCTTGTATAACAATATTTATTACCAATTTGAATAACACCGAAATCTCTCACCTTTCTAAAAGCATAATCGGTACTATCTTTTTTCTCGTTCAAAGTGGCAATCTGTACTTTGTAGGTAACTTTTGCTGTAAATTGATCGGCAATTTCAACAGGTTTTAAATCGATTACTTCGTCATGCTTAACCACAACCGGTTTTTTATTTTCTTCCACCATTTTGGCAAAGCCGTCAAAAATGGCTTTTGTCAATTCATTTTGTCCTTTTTCGGAGGTGAGATATATTTCTTCTTCCTTATTGCTGATAAAGCCTGTTTCTATCAATATGGACGGCATGGCGGTTTTCCACAATACCAAAAATCCGGCTTGTTTTACTCCTCTGTCAAAACGATGCAAAGTGTTTGTAAATTCATGTTGTATGTCTGATGCCAACTTGGAACTTTGCTCTAAATAAGCATTTTGATACAAAGAAAAAATGATATATGCTTCCGGTGAAGACGGGTCAAAGTTTCCATAGTTTTCACCTGCATTGGCTTCTAATAAAATAGAAGCATTTTCTTTTTGTGCTACGGCTAAATTTGCTGCGTTTTTAGCTGTACCCATCACAAAAGTTTCTGTTCCATAACTGGATGGCGATGTGGATGAATTGCAATGAATGGAAATAAACAAATCGGCATTGTTTTCATTAGCAATTTGAGCACGACGATATAAATCTACAAACACATCCGTCTTTCTGGTATATATCACTTTGATATCCGGATAGTTTTTTTCTATCATCGCACCTAATTTCAATACGATGGCCAAACTTACATTTTTTTCCTGCTTGCCGGTAAAACCGATAGCACCCGGATCGTTGCCACCATGACCGGCATCTAATACCACCACTTTAATAGGCTTTGCCATGGCGGTAGGAACTACTGCCAACAAAACCAATAAAAGAAAAAATACACTATATTTCTTCATGTTGCTCAAATTTCTTTTTCTAACAAAATCAAACATTTGTTACTTAAAAATTAACCTTGTAAGATATCTATTTTTTTTGTAACTTTGCTATTTGATTTTTTTTGCAAAAGTAATCAAAATTTTTGTATTATCGATAAAAAAAATAATTTGGATATATTGTTGATTTTTAGCAAAATATACAAAATCACACTACTGCAAGCATTCATTTGTGCGTGCGGTTTATCTGTTTGTATGTCACAAAATATTCAAACTGATAGTGCAAAAATGTCCCTCAACCACTCTACCATTGACACGCTTGCCAACGATTCCACCTTATCGGACAGCACTGCAACAAAAATGCGAATTTCACCCAATGCCATCACTTCTATTGTCAACTATTCTGCGATAGATTCATTGACATTTGACGTAAAAAACAACAAGGCATACCTGCACAATGGAGCGGATTTGAGCTACGAAGATTTCAATTTAAAAGCCTATGAAGTAGAATTGGATTTTAAAGAAAATGAATTGTACGCCAAAGGTACGCCTGACACGAGTGGAAAATTGGTAGAAACGCCGGTATTTAAACAAGGAGAAAGTTCTTATCACTCGGAAGAACTACGCTACAACTTTGATACAAAAAAAGGATTGATAAAGAATGTTATCACCCAACAAGACGAAAGTTACCTGCATGGAGACTTGGTTAAAAAAGATGAAAACAACAATAGTTTTATCAAGAAAGGTGCCTATACCACATGCAACTTGGCCGACCCGCACTTCGAAGCCTATTTTGGCAAGGCAAAAGTAATTCCTAACGATAAAATTGTCACAGGTCCGGTTGGCGTAAAAGTATGCGGAATTCCATTGCCGATAGGCTTGCCATTCGGATTTTTCCCCATGAACACCAAACATCAAAACGGATTTTTGATGCCAAGTCCCGGTATGGACGACACCCACGGATTTTATTTTAAAGGATTCGGATATTATTTTTCCATCAAAGACCGTGTAGATTTTGCCATCACAGCAGACTTGTACACACGTGGTAGTTTC
>JAEEGI010018101.1_pt1 | contig 14349 bp, 12 predicted proteins | sample 8958751 | NCBI WGS metagenome assembly JAEEGI01 (sample SAMN16246545, study PRJNA631951) | gut metagenome | biome: gut microbiome; feature: rumen; material: KS-attached | host: Bos | place: Iran: Karaj | collected 2018-10
ATATGATTATTACCGAGAGGCAGTTGGGAAGTATGTGCTTGCGGATTATGCGCCCGGGCTTCGCGCCGATCGACCTTGCCGCGAGCACGTACTCGTTCTCCTTGATGGAGAGTATCTGACCGCGGATCAGGCGCGCCATGCCGACCCAATAGAGCAGGCCGAACACGATGAACAGGCTGACCATGTTGGTGCCGAGCTTGGCAAGGAAGCTTCCGCTCTTGAACTTGAGCACCTCGTTCAGAACGACCGAGAGCAGTATTATCATCAGCATGTCGGGCAGGGAGTAGATGATATCGACAATGCGCATCATAATAAGGTCCACCCTGCCTCCCAGATAGCCTGAGATGCTTCCGTAGAGCATTCCGATTATAAGGACTATGATGCTGGCGAAGAATCCCACCACAAGGCTGACGCGGGTCCCGTAGACCACCCTTATGAAGTAGTCACGGCACTGCTCGTCTGTTCCGAATATGTGCGGGAAGCGTGTTCCGCCCGCCTCTATGTACTGCTGCTCCAGCTTGCTGTAGGTGAACGGGGCCAGGTTCTTGGCTCCCTTGTCCCTGACGCCATTGACGGAGAGGATCTCCTCATAGCTGTAGGGCACGAACAGCGGGGCGAAGATGATGATTATCAGGATCAGGCCCAGCACGATGATGCTTCCAACGGCAAGCGGGTTCTTGAAGAGCTTCTTCATGCCGTCCTTGAAGAACGTGGTGCTCTCGCTCATGACATCCTGCTGCCTCTTCTCCTCCTCCGTGGCCTTCTCGAACATGGAGGCGTTGAACTTTGAGAGGTTCAGCTGAAGGCTCAGAGGGCTCTTCTTGGGATTTCCGTTCTCGTCTCTTCTGACTTTGAGATCCATGACGCCCTCCTCACTCGTACTTGATTCGCGGATCCACGAACTTGTAGAGGATGTCGCAGATCATCGTCGCTATGACCATCAGCGTCGCAAGGAAGATGGTCGTGGCCATTATCAGCGTGTAGTCGCGGTTGTTGATTCCGCTGACGAACTTGGTTCCTATTCCGCCTACCGTGAAGACGGTCTCTACGACCATCGAGCCGGTGATGATGTAGGCGATCTGAGGTCCGGCATATGTGATGACCGGGATCAGGGAGTTCTTCAAGGCATGCTTGAAGATGACCTTCCAGCGCGCGACACCCTTGCTCTTGGCGGTCCTGATGTAGTCCTGCCCCAGGGCATCCAGCATGCTGGTCTTGGAGAGACGCGTTGTGTATGCCATGGGGTAAGCGGCAAGGGCCATCACCGGCAGCACGTAGTGCGTCTCATTGGCGCTCCAGACCGGGACCCAGCCCAGCTTGATGGAGAACACCAGCAGAAGCAGCGTGGCAAGCACGAAGCTCGGCACGGCGGTGAACAGCGTGGACAGGAAGACGATGATCCTGTCCGGCAGCTTGTTGCGCATGATGGCAGCCAGGCTTCCGAAGATCAGCCCCAGGCTCAGCGCGAAGGCCATGGCCGTGAGTCCCAGCCTGGCAGATATCGGGAACGACTCGGTGATTATGTCACTTATCTCACGCCCGTTCTTGAGCGATACCCCGAAGTCCCCCTTGAGAAGTCCCTTCATGTAATTGATGAACTGTGTGAAAAGCGGTTTGTCCAGTCCGTAGCGGGCATTGAGCGCATCGACTGTCGCCTGGGACAGTGCCTTCTCCCTGTTGAACGGGCCACCCGGAACCGCATGCATCGCGAAGAACGTGATCATGCAGATGATCAGGATAGTGAGAAGAGCAAGCAATATCCGCTTGATCATGTATTTGAGCAACTTTTCTCTCCAATATTCGGTATCTTATGGCATAGCGTTACTATACATAGATACAAAGTTGCACAAATACTACCATCAAACTGGATTTTTATGCAAGGGCAATCAATAAGAATACACTGTTTTTTTCAGAAATTCGGCACTGAACTCCGTTAACCGTTTACAGCGTAAATAATTTCAGGCAGCAGCTGCATCTTGCGCGACACTGCATCATGCATGTCAAACACATGCGGCTCCATCTGCTCGTATGAGAGCCTGGCCTCCATCTTGTGTCCGCTGGAGAGCAGGATGCTGCGGCACCTCAGGACATCCGTGATCATCAGGAGCACCCAGTCAAGATGCTTGGCCTCCCTCACGGACTGCAGGGCATCGAGATACTTCTGCATGTAGTTTCCTATGTCATGCAGCGTCGGGACCTCGCACTGCCCCACCCCGATCTCGAAGCCGTTCTCGCTGTAGACCTTCATGTCGGCGGTGATCACATCGGCGGGATTGCGTCTCTCAAGACCCTCCACACGCTCGAACATGGCCTTTCCGAATGCCTTTAGGTCGGACACTCCGCTCAGGGGCGCAAGGCGCTCGGCTGAGAGCACGTCGATTCCCGTGGTGGTGGGGCTTCTGAGGATGATGGTGTCCGCGAGGATTCCGGCAAGAAGGACCTTGGATGTGGTCAAATCAGGAACGATGTTGTTCCTGACAAAGAGCTGGTAGATTATGGTGCAGGTGCTTCCCACAGGCTCCGCGTCTATGAAGATGGGAAGGTCCGTCTTGGGGGCAGCCAGCCTGTGATGGTCTATTATCTCCTTGATGATGGCATCCTCGATCCCGCGGATGCTCTGGTTCGGCTCGTTGTGGTCCACCAGGATCACACTGTGCCTTGGCTTGTTCAGGAAGCATCTTCTGGTGACAAAGCCCACATACCTGTCATTGTCAAAGACCGCCAGGCCGCGGATCTTAAGGGCAGAGAACTTCTCCTTGGCGTCATCGAAGAGGTCTGTCATCTGGAGCACCGGCCCCTGCTGTCCCAGGAGATTGCCAACTGAAGGGGCTCTTCTGAGATGTCTGATGGTCTCCGTGATCTCGATGTCGGAGACAAAGACGCTTCCCTCATAGCTTCCGAAGTCGATGTGCGGAAGCTCGCCCTTCACGTCAGTAAGGACAATGGCAGGCACATTCGCCTTCATGGCCTGCTGCACGTAACGTGCCCCGAAAGGCATTACGACAATGGCGTTGGGATGCTGGTCCACATGGGAGGCACCGGCGATTATCGGGGCCTTGATCTTCTCGTCCTTGCCGCGTTTCAATGTCTTACATTGCAATACACGCTCAATATTATCCAGGGTTAGCTCATACTCAGGATATTCTCTGATGTTGTCGTTCATGAACCAGTTGGCTATGTCATCAATACTCAGAAGGCCCTTGAAAGTATCCCCGTCAAAGATCGGGATGACCGACGGACGCTTGTCGTACCTGTTCATGATGCGCATCAGCTCATAGACCGGAACGCCTGCCTGGACCGGATCAATGTCAGTCCTCACAACATCGGACACCTTGGGATGAAGGTCACGCATGTACGGCACGGGCTCAATCCCTATTATCCCGAACTGGGCATGGACGTTGTCCGAGATATGGCCGCAGCGAACAGCGGTGTAATGGTTGACCCTGTCTATGGAGTTCTTCAGCTCGGCGTATGCGTAGGCCGCGCAGAGGCTGTCCATGTCAGGACTTCTGTGACCGGTAATATAAACTTCACTCATAGGGAGATAGTAACCCATGAAAGGCCGTCTTGCAAGCAACGCCTCCTCGGTGGATAATAGGGTCAAGGAGACTGTAATGCTGCCATATTTCAACGAGGAAGCCCTGCTCAAGCCAGAGAACCTGATAAAGGAGAGGGGCAACATGCCGTTCTCCATGATAATCACCTGGCAGACCAGCCTGCTGCAGGCCGCAGATAAGAGATTCGGGCTGAAGAAGATCTCCACATTCCGCTGCGGAGTCCCCTGCCCCGTCTACGAGATCAAGATCCACAAGGAGACAGTAGGAATCGTCAACCTGCCCATAGGAGCCCCTGTCGCGGCGGGCTTCATTGAGGAGTACACGGTGCGCGGCGTCATGCGCTTTGTCTGCATTGGGTCTGCCGCATCGCTCTCCCCCAAGACCATGGGAAAGATCATCGTGCCGACGCAGGCCTACAGGGATGAGGGGACAAGCTGGCACTACGCATCCCAGGAGAGCCCTTGGATTGACGTGCTCTCGGCAAAGACATTAGACACGATTCTCACAAGCCTTGAGGTCCCGCACATCTGCGGCAGAGTCTGGTCCACGGATGCCTTCTACCGGGAGACACCGTCTGCCGTGAAGATGATGAAGGAGCAGGACTGCCTCTGCGTGGACATGGAGTGCGCGGCCAACATGGCGGTTGCCCAGTACCGCAAGGTCCAGTGCCTCCAGATGATGTTCAACGCCGACCACTTCGATGATGATGCCTGGAACCTCGGGAAACTGAGGAGCCTGGGCAAAGACATGTATGAGAAGCTTGCCCAGCTTGCTGTTGATGTGGCGCTGAGCTGACGGGTGAAAATCAAGTTTAGTAATTTTCGGAAAATGTTGAAAATTCAGGCTTCCAAAGTGGTTTTTCCTATGTTACCATGTCTATAGTCAGTTGCGGCGAAGAGACGTAATTCTCTTGCTCAAACTTACAGAACGGATCCCGGCATAGAAGCTGTGCATTGCTCCCACCTCCTGCCTTCCGGCGGACGTTTCAAGGAACAGAATCGGCGACTTAACTGGGGGTCCCCCTTGAACTCCGGTTCAAGAGATTCCAGTCCTAGTAACCGCAGCTTTTTCTTTTTCAAAACCCCTCCAGCCTATTTCTCATTATTACATTTATTGTTATATTCAGTATTATGCAGAACAGAATGAAAGACATAAGGTTCATCACCCTTCCCGAGGACAGGGACATGGGCTCGGTGACCCTCAGCAAGGACATCCCGCTGCCCATCCAGTTCCCGGAGGGAAGCGTCACAGACGACATAGACGTCAACAGCATCGTCGCAGGCCTGATCAAGGTCGTGGCCTGGGACACCGAGAACAAGAACTACGAGTACTACAAGAAGATACTGCTTGAGATCCAGCCCGATGTGGTCAAGGAGCTCAACATCGCCGCAATAGCCCAGAGCAAGAAAGGCGACTTTGACTTCGCGGAGGAGCTCATGCTCGCCGTGAATCACCTCTCCGACGCCCCCGAGAGCTACATCAACCTGGCCGTCCTCTACGCCCAGATGACTGTCAAGCTCCACAAGGACGGAGACGACACCAGGGCCGACATGTATGATGACAGGATCATCGCCGTCCTCAACGAGTGCAAGGAGAGGCACGAGAAGTACGCCGCCACCTACAGCGAGATCTCCGCGTTCCACATGAGACACGGCGATGTCGAGACGGCACGTGACTACCTCTCGCGCTACACAGAGCTGGAGACGGACAAAAAGAAGAAAGCCGATGCCCAGAAGGCCCTGGACAACATCAACAGGATGCTCAGTTCCAAGGACCAGATCATGTACGCCTACGACAAGATGATGACAGGCTGCGCAGACGAGGCCCTTGAGATCATGAACAAGTACATAGCAGGCAACGAGAAGCGCTGGGAGTCATTCTTTCTCAGAGGCTGGGCAAAGCGCGTGCTGGAGGACTTCAGGGGAGCCCAGGAGGACCTTCTTGAGAGCCTCAGGATAGACGGCAAGAACGCCGAGGTCTACAACGAGCTCTCCATCTGCGCCCGCGAGAGCGGAGACACAGAGCTTGCCAAGAGCTACCTGCAGATCGCGGTTGACCTTGACGGCGAGGATGTCATTTACCTTACCAACCTCGCCTTCCTGCACCTTGCCTCAGGTGAGTTCGCCGAATCCCGTGAGCTCTTGGAGAAAGCGCGCACAATCGATCCAGAGGATCCGCAGCTCAAGTACCTGATGGAAGAGTACCAGAAGAGCACCGGAGACAAGATCGGTGACATCATCTCCGAGGAGGTCTACTCCGACGAAGAGCTTGAGGCCCTGAAGGACTCCAGGAAAAACAACGGCATCCCGTACAGGGAGATCTGAGAGGCAGGACATGGATCGCACTTTGACTTGCAGGACAGCAGATGACATGGAGGCCCTGGGACGTAAGATCGGAGAGACCTGCGTCCCCGGAACAGTTATCTCACTCAGAGGCAGCCTCGGAGCCGGAAAGACCGTATTCGCCAAGGGCGTGGCCAGGAGCCTGGGGATCCAGGAGGCCATAGTAAGTCCCACCTTCACCCTGGTCCAGGAGTATGACGGCAGGATCCCGATGTACCACATGGACCTCTACAGGATCACAAGCGAAGAGGATTTTCAGATGATCGGCGGAGAGGACATGCTCTACAGCGATGGCGTATGTCTGATAGAATGGAGCGAAATCATCAACTCTATGCTACCAACTGGGACATTGTTCGTACAGATTACCGTCAACGATGACCAGAGCAGGACCGTCACTCTCAAGGGAGGCTGGAAATGAACATCCTCGTAACAGACACATCAGCGCAGGCACTTACCGTAGCGCTTAGGACAGACAGCTTCTTCGAGACAAGGACCACCGAGAGCAGAAGCCTCCAGCATTCGGAGCGCCTGGTGCCCACAGTGGTGGAGCTCTGCAAGGACGCCGGGATAGAGACAAAGGACATCGACCTTCTGGCATGCACCAGGGGACCGGGATCCTTCACCGGACTGAGGATCGGCATGGCCGCGTTCAAGGGCATGGCGTTCGCGCTCGGAAAGCCCCTTGTCTCAGTGTCCACCCTTGAGGTCCTGGCTTCCTGCGTCCCCTTCTTTGACGGGGCGGTGGTCACGGTCATTGACGCCAAGAAGCAGAGATGGTACCTTGCGGCCTTCGAGAGAGGCGCAGAAGGCACCAGGCGCATCATGGCCGACACCGACGGGACCGAGGCAGACCTGGTGAAGGTCCTTGAGCCTTACAGGAATGTCCTTGTCACAGGCCCTGACGCAGAGGCGTTCGCGCCGAAGCTCAAGGAGCTTTTCGCGGGAAAGACAATAATCGTGGACAAGATATCCAGCAAGGCCGTCTCAAGCGCCTTGCTTGAGCTTGCTTTGAAAAAATACGAGACAGACGGAGCCGATGACATAGGTCAGGGACCCGTGTACCTCAGAAAGAGCGATGCGGAGATCGCCCTTGAGGAAAGGCAGAGAAAAGAAAGTGGGGAGGAAAGCAATGGCTGACACAAAGAACTATGACATCATCATCGTCGGAGGAGGACCTGCGGGTCTTGCCTGCGGACAGTACAGCGCAAGGGCCGGCAGGAAGACCGTCATCATCGAGGAGATGGCTCCCGGCGGACAGACAATGATAATCGATGAGATCGAGAACTACCCCGGACTCGAGAAGATCTCAGGCTATGAGCTTGCCATGAAATTCGAGCAGCAGGCCACAGGCTTCGGATGCGAGATCGCATATGCGGCGGTCAACTTCATCAAGAGGATGGATGACGGCTCATTCGAGCTTACCACATCAGACGGCACATACGCCTCCCCTGTCGTGGTCATAGCAACCGGCGCAAAGCACCGCAACCTTGAGGTCCCCGGTGAGAAGGAGATGATCGGTCACGGAGTCAGCTACTGCGCCACCTGTGACGGACCTTTCTTCCGCAAGAAGAAGATCCTTGTCTGCGGAGGCGGAGACAGCGCATGCCAGGAGTCCATGTACCTGAGAAAGCTCTCTGACGATGTCACCGTGACCCACAGGCGGGACCGCTTCAGGGCCCAGGCCTCCATCGTCAAGGCAATGACCGACGCGGGCATCAAGACAAAGATGAACACCACGGTCCAGTCAATCAACTCCGAGAACAACAAGGTCAGGTCCGTCACATTCCTGGACAAGACCTCAGGTGAGACCTACACCGAGGAGTTCGACGGAGTCTTCATCTTCGTGGGCAACATCCCGCAGACACAGCTTGTCCCTGACTGCGAGAAGGACGAGGCCGGCTTCATTAAGACCGATGCCCGCATGATGACAAGCATCCCGGGAATCTATGCCATAGGCGATGTCCGTGCCACCCCGTTCAGGCAGATCGTCACTGCCGCGGCGGACGGAGCTGTTGCAGCCCACTATGCCTCCGAGTACATCGACGAGCGCAACAACAACGCATACTGAAAAAAAACGGGACTGCCACAGCATTCATGCGGCAGTCCCTCGAAAAAAAGAAATACCTATTAACCCTTCACTCCACCCAGAGCAACTCCGGCGATTATGTATTTGGAGAGAAGGAAATAGACGACAAAGAGAGGAAGCACGGTGAGTGCAAGGCCCAGATAGACCGCACCGTACTCAGTCTTGTAGATGTCTCCCTTCAGGAGGCTGACCATGATAGGCATTGTGTATCTCTTCTTGTTGGTCAGAAGGATCTGCGGCAGGAAAAGCTGGTTCCATGATGCCACAAAACAGAAGATTCCCTGAGTGGCCATGGCAGGCTTCACCATCGGGATGACTATCTGGTTGAAGATCCTGAACTCACGGCATCCGTCGACTCTGGCGGACTCGACTATCTCCATCGGCAATGACGGGATCATGTACTGTCTCATGAAGAACACCATCGAGGGTGATGCTATGGCAGGCAGGATCAGCGGCAGGAAGTTGTTCGTCATGTGAACCCTGTACACCATCTGGTAGAATCCGATGCTGGTCACCTGGGCGGGAATCATCATGACCGCAAGGATGAAAGTGAAGAAGGCATTGCGGAGCTTCCACTGATAAGCCACGATGGCATAGGCCGTCAGAGTCGAGAAATAGATGGCGCATGCCGTGGTCCCTGCTGAGATTATGAACGAATTCAGGAATCCCACAAGCGGATGGAAGATATCCTTGCTGGTGAGGATCTTCAGGTTATCAAGTAGATACTTCGACGGAAGGAAGCTCAATGCGTGCTGCTGGACCTGATAGGTGTTCCTTGTCGAGTTGATTATCATTATCACGAACGGCAGGAGGCTCAGTATGGCGAAGAAGATGCATACCGCATACATCAGCACGACAAGCGGCCTGCTGACGCGTTTGACTTTTCTCATCTCATTACTCATTCACGACCTCCTTCCTTGCTGCGATGTGCCTTCTGCGGCGGTCAGTCTTCTTCTGGTCCTTGTCCCTGTACATGCGGAAGATGAACACCGAGCAGATTCCTATGAGCAGGAACACCAGCATTGAGGCTGCGGCGGCCCTGTTGTACATGTAGGAGCCGGAGAACGCCTGGTTGTATATGAACACGTTCAATGTGAGTGTCGAGCTGTCCGGACCTCCGTTGAGATACATCCTCGGTATGTCGTACATGGTGAGTCCGCCGATCAGAGCGGTTATCAGCACGTAAAGGATGATGGTCTTGAGACAGGGCAACGTGATTCTGAAGAATGTCTGGGAACTTGAGCAGCCGTCAATCTCCGCGGCCTCGAATATCTCAGGGTTTATTCCCAGGACACCGGATATCAGGATTATCATGGTGTAGCCGTACCACATCCAGAACTGGATGAAGGCCACCACCAGCTTGGCCGACAGCTTGCTGACCTGGAAGTTGAACGGGGAGCTGAGGATCCCGAGTTTCATCAGGAGGTCATTCATGGGGCTGGTCGGATATGCGAACAATGCCTGGAACAGGACGGCGATGGTCGCGGCCGTCATTATGTTGGGCATGTAGAATACAACTTTGAAGAACCCCTGTCCTCTCAGCTTGCATCTGGGGGATGTGAACCAGGCCGTGAACAGAAGCGCGAAGACAATCTGAGGGATGAAGTTGGCTATCCAGATCACCACCGTGTTCTTCAGGGCGGTCCTGAACAGCTCGGAGCTGAGGATGTTCTTGAAGTTCAGGAACGGGTCTGAAAGGAAACTGAAGCTGGTACGGCCCAATCCCTTCAGGTCCGTGAAACCGATGATTGTAGTGAACAGAATAGGATACAGGTGAAATATGGCATATGCCACAATGAATGGAATGCTGAACAAGTATCCGTATTTTGCATAGCTGAAGGCATTTCTTTTTTTCATTATGAGATATTCCTCCGGTCTGGAGCTAAAAGCCAGGGGACTGGCATCCAGTCCCCTGGTCTGAGTCAACTGCTGAAGATATCACTCAACAACGACGTCGAGGTTTTCCTTGACCTGTGTCTTGAAGTCTGCGATTGCCTGCTCGCGGGTCTTGGCGCCTGCGGTGTACTGGCGGACCTGGTCTCTCCAGTATGTGTTGATTGTCTCATCATACTGTGTCAGGTTCTTTCCGTTTGCGTACTGGTTTGCAGGGACAAAGGCCTCGAACATGTTCTGGTCGTTCAGGAAATCAAGCTTTCCATCAGACTTGGACATGACTGTTCCGGAAGCGACAGAATCCTTTGTGCCGCCCTCTCCGTTGAGAGTTCCGTTTGCCCAGTAGTACTGGAGTCCTGTCTCTGAGCTGTCAAGTGTGATCCACTCGATGATCTTCTTGACGATGTCCTTGTTCTTGGTGTCCTTGTTTGCCAGGACCCATGTGCCGCCCCAGAAGAATCCGACGTTGGATGCGCAGACACCCCAGTCGCCGTATGTGTCACCTGAGTTACCGGCCATGACATAGTTGATCAGCCAAGCCGGACCGTAGAAACCGAGGACCTTCTTTGCTCCGGCTTCCTTCATGTCAGCATACCAGCCTTCCTGCCAGTCCTGAGTGTCATTGTGGTAGTCATTGTCCTTGAGCTTCTTGGACAGATCCAGGAAAGCCTCTCTCTTCGGATCGATGTAGAGCTTGCCGTCAACGATCCAACCCTTGTCTGAGCTGTTCTCGATTGCGTGCCAGATATCACCGTCACCGGAGACGATTGCATAACCCTTAGCCCTGAGCGCTGCAGCTGCCTCGAAGAACTTGTCCCAGCTCTGCGTGCCGGCACCGATCTTCTCTGCAACAACCTTGGGATCGTCTGAGCCGAAAGCGTCCTTGGCCACTGATCTGTTGTAGATGAATGCTCCGCCTGTTGCCTGATATCCCAGACCTACGAGCTCTCCGTTCCTGGATCCGATGTCGATTGTGTACTGTGCGATCTGGGCTTCCTTGACCAGCTTGTCGACATCAATTCCGAGGCTCTTGTATGTTGCGGCATACTGTGATGCATCGCCCTGGGCATACTTGAGTACGAAAGCTGCCTCTGCGCAGTAGATGTCCGGAGCGTCAGCGCCGCCCTGGGCAAGCTTCTCATCAAGTGCCGGCTGATAGAGACCGTCTGTCGTGGCGATGATGGTTGTGTTCATCTCATACTTCGCAGCCTCTTCAGGATGCAGCTCGAAGTACCTTGTGATCATCTTGGGCACTTCATCTGTGAAAGACATGACGTTGAGGACTGTCTTCTTTGCTGGTGCACCGGCCTCTGCTGCGCCGTTTGCGAAGATTGCTGATGCTGCAAGAGCAAGCACCAAAAGTGCAATTGCCAATTTCTTCATTTTTCTCTCCTTTTTCGGGGCAAGCCCCAAATCCTTTATTCAGATACCGGAAAGGACCGTGAGCTTGGTCCTCCGGTTATTCTCAATGTGAAGCTCTCTCAGGCAAACGGGTTCTCTGTAGGATAGAGGTTGCCTGCGGGCCTGTTGTATCCGATGTTCCTGACCCCGAGATACCTGAGCACCTCGAAGATCGCCTTTCCGCAGTGGCTGAACGCCACGGCTCCGTGATGGGGGAAGCGGTTCTGTATGAGCTCATGGCGGTAGAAGCGCCCCATCTCCTTTATCGCGAAGACCCCTATGCCTCCGAAGCTTCCGGTCCTTACAGGAAGGACCTCTCCCTGGGCGATGTAGGATCTCAGTGTCCCCTCGCTGTCACACTGCAGCCTGTAGAAGGTGATATCCGATGCATCGATGTCCCCTTCCAGCGTTCCACGTGTGAAATCAGGAGTTCCTCCGTTCTCCAGGAGTCTGTTCTGAATCAGCTGATACTTGACGGCACGGTCAGAGCACATCTTGCAGGACGGTGTGTTCCCGCAGTGGAAGCCCATGAATGTGTCTGTCAGCTTATAGTCGAACCTGCCCTTTATCTCCTTCTCGTAGAGACTGGCAGGCACGGAGTTGTTGATGTCCAGGAGTGTCACCGCATCCTCTGTGACGCAGGACCCGATATACTCGGAGAGCGCTCCGTAGATGTCGACCTCGCAGCTTACGGGAATTCCACGTGATGCAAGGCGGCTGTTGACGTAGCAGGGCTCAAAGCCGAACTGCTTCGGGAACGCCGGCCAGCACTTGTCGGCGAACGCCACATACTTCCTGGCGCCCCTGTGACCCTCCGCCCAGTCAAGGAGCGTGAGCTCGAACTGGGCCATCCTGGGAAGAAGCTCAGGATAGTTGTTTCCGCCCACTCCGAGCTCCTTGGCCATGTCCACCGCAACAGAATCTATTCTCTTGTCTCCTGCATGCTCCTTGTAGCTTACAAGAAGATCAAGCTCAGAGTTCTCCTCGATCTCAACACCAAGCTCGTAAAGGCCCTTGATGGGGGCGTTGCATGCGAAGAAGTCCTGGGGTCTTGGTCCGAATGTGATTATCTTCAGGTTCCTGACTCCGATCACCGCACGTGCGATGGGAACGAACTCACGGATCTGTTGTGCTGCTTCTTCTGCCGTCACGCAAGGATAATCAGGGATATAGGCGCTGATGTGCCTCATTCCCAGGTTGTATGAGCAGTTGAGCATCCCGCAGTATGCGTCGCCTCTGCCGTTGATCAGGTCCCCGTCGCCCTCGGCGGCGCTTGTGTACATGACAGGACCCTCGAACTTCTGTGCTATCAGGGTCTCCGGAGTCTCAGGTCCGAAGTTACCCAGGAACACGACCAGCGCGTTGCAACCGGCCTTATTGACATCCTCCAGCGCCTTCAGGGCGTCGGTCTCGTTCTCAACAGTCACAGGGCACTCATAAAGGCCCTTTCCGTAGGATCTGACAACAGCCTCGCGTCTTGCCTTTGACAGGCTGATCGGGAAGCAGTCACGTGAGACTGCGATTATTCCAAGTCTCACTTCAGGAACATTTGCAAGCATCTTTCACTTTTCCTCTATATCTATGTTTTTCCCGGTAAGGCCTATATGGGCCCCGCTCCGGGCTTCACTTGAATCCTCATGCGCGAGCAGCCACTTGTTTCTGGCTGTCATCCATCTGTCCTCCTCACAGCACGCTGTGAGATCCGGCTTCTCCGTGTTTGTTCCCCTGGGAAGGATCACAGCCACCCTGAAGCCCTCATCACCGGTCTGGCAGGGCGCGTAGTGCAGCGTGGTGGCATAGACCTCCACAGCAACTCCCGCAGGGACCCTGAAAGCCCTGACAAGGGAGGTGTCCAGCATGCCTTCAACAATCTGGCCCTGTCTTGCAAGAAGAAGGATGAAGTCCCCCTCTCCTATGTTGATCTCGCTGTCGCGATGGTACTCAAGGCAGTTGAGCCTGGTGTTGTGTCCCCAGCACATCCCGATCTGAATCGGCATGCCTCCGAAGCCGTGATCCCTATAAATAGAGAAGGATCGATCCTGTTCCAGGCTATCAATCGACGGTCTGTATGCGGTGCCGCTATCCGGCATCGGGATCTCAGACATCCTTCTGATGAGGCAGGTGTTGTCAAAGCCCTCTAGGACCTTTCCGTACTCCCTGAAGGAGCTGTCATATACGGACTGGATCAGCATACCTTCCTCCTTGACTCCCCGAGCTTGGCAAGGAGGTCCTGGCTCTGCTCGATGTCGAATATCTTCTCCTCCGTGCCCAGCACGCTCGAGACAGAGCTGCTCATGATCCTGGGCATGTCGGCGGCCAGGACCTTGGAGTACTCGTCCGGGGTCTTGCCGCACTTCTCCTGGAAGGTCTTCACGAAATACTTGTAGTCGGAGAACCCGCAGGACTTGTAGATGTCTGACATCTTGCGGTTGCCGCGTGCAATCATTGAGCAGGCGTGGTTGAACCTGACAGTGTTCAGGTAATCCTGGAAGCTCTGCCCCAGCGTGGCCTGGATGAAATGTGACATGTAGCAAAGCGTCACACCCTCTGACTGAGCGAACTCATAGAGCCTGACCTTGTGCATGTAGTTGGCGTCCACGAAGCTGATCAGCCTCCCAAGGCGCTCGTTCTTCTTGTTGCGTGAGGAGCTCTCCTCGTCTGAGATTGTCGTAAGCGGCATCTTTGACAGGATCATGTACATCAGCAGCGAGCACTGGCCCTTGCAATAGGGCTGGAAGAGATCGTCCTGACCTATATATCTCTTCATCATCTTATAGAGCCCGCACCTTATCTTCGATATCTCATCCGAAGAAAGATAATCCGCAGGATGCACGCTTCCGGAGACCAGCCGGCTCGACAATCCCAGAAAACGAGGAGAAACCTGGAGACACATGAAAGTGCAGCTCTTGTCTATCTTCTTGAACTCATGGACAAGTGAGGGGGAGAAAAGCACAAGCTCACCCTCGTGAGCAATAAAGGAGGTTCCGTCACATATTATCCCCATGGAGTTCTCGATCACCCAGACAAGCGCCCACTCAGAGTGCAGATGGGCGGACCGGTATGCGACATT
>JAEEGI010018104.1_pt1 | contig 14348 bp, 7 predicted proteins | sample 8958751 | NCBI WGS metagenome assembly JAEEGI01 (sample SAMN16246545, study PRJNA631951) | gut metagenome | biome: gut microbiome; feature: rumen; material: KS-attached | host: Bos | place: Iran: Karaj | collected 2018-10
ATTATTTATTTTTTATTTTATTAAATTCATTTTTAATCTCATCATTTTCTACTTCAATTTTGCATTCTTTGTTAACTCCAAAAAATATATTATTAATAGAAGCACCTTCTGTATTCAAATTTTTTAAATTTAAATGTTTTAAAGATTTACATTTATAAAACATATAATCCATTTCTTTTATTTTCTTTGAAGTAAAATTTTCTAAATTAACAGATTCGAGACTAAAACAATTAAAAAACATACGAGATAAATCCTCTAACTTTTTGAGTTTTTTATTCGATAAATCTATACTAGTTAAGTTTTTACACTCTGAAAACATACTTTCTACACTTGTTATATTTCCCATTTTTAATTTTGAAAGATCTAATGATTTTATTTCAATTGACTGAAATAAATATGTAAAATCATTAAAATTTTCAGAAAAGTTATAAGTAATTTTATATTTTTTATTTTTTTTAAATTTTTCTGTGATTGATAGTTTTTGTCCTGAATCTTCTAATATTTCAACATAATCCTCAATATGAATTTTATTAGGATTTATTAAATTCAAAGATTGACCAACTTGTTCTTTATTTATTTCAAATTCTCCAATTATAGTGTTCTTGGAATCTAATAAAAATGGATCTGTCTCTTTAATTTTTGTGTCAGAAGCACTAAATTCATCCCTTTTTTTTTCTTTTTTCCTTTTTTCTGTTGTTGTTTTATTCATTTTTTCTATTTCTTTTTTCCTTTCTTCATTTGCTTTTTTATTTTCTTTAGTTCCTTCAATTAATTGAGGTAATTCTTTTTTGAAAACCTCAACTTGTTTTTCACTAACTAATTTTTTTTCATTCAAAACTTCTTGTAAAAATCTTGTAGGAATAATATTACCTTTGTTATTTTTATTTTCTTTTTCAGCTTTTTCTTTATATTTACCTATATAACCTAATACAATTTTATAATAACCATCAATCTCATCAATTTTTAAAATTTCAAAAGATGAATAAGGAAAAAATAAAATTTCCTTTTGTTTGGAATTTGAATACTCTTTAAATTCTACATTTGATGCATATTTTAAATCTAAATCATTTCCAGATTCAATTTCAAAAAGAACTTTAACTTCATCTTCAGAATCTTTTAGAACTTTATTATTCATTGATTGTTTTGCTTCATTTTCATCTAAAGTAAAAAAAAGATAACCATTATTATAACAATAACATTTACTATTTTTTAAAAAATTTTTTCCATGTTCAATTTCTCTTTTTTTTGATGTTGTACCTAAATATAATTTTTCTTTTACAAAAGAATTGAATTGAAATTTTGTTAACCCATAATATAAAAGCTTAATATAATTATCATATGTATTTCCAATATAACTTATTAATTTTTCATTAATTAAATTTATTATTTTATCAAAAGAAGCTAATTTTAACATATATTTAACTATAATTTTGAGAGGAACATTATTTTCATATAATTGATTCATTATTTCTTTAATTTCATTATTTTCTTTATCTTTATCTTTTTCATTAATATTATATATATAATTAATTAATTTATTTATCTCAAAACTAGTTGGCTTATTATCTACAATAGTTTTAATTTTTATTTGATACTCTAATTGTCCATAATTATCAAAATAATCAAATAAAAAAACATTCCTTTTAGGTTGAAATTCTAAATCTAATTTATTCTTAATTTCTTCAAATGTGCTATAAATATAATTTTCATTAAAAAATGGAAAGGTTTTATTATTTTTTAAAATCTCTTTTTTATCTTTTCCCAAAATTAATATTTTTAAAACAACTTTAAAATTTTTATAGTTTTCATTCATTGATTGAAAAAAATCAGAAACTAAATCTTCTCCAATAATAATTGAAGTATCTTCAAAATCTATCTTTTTTAATTTATCAACTGTTTCTTCAATTGAATGAAAGTCAACATAATTAAATTTTGTCATGGCTTTTATATTATATTTCCATTCTTCTAATTGTTCATTAAATTCATCATTATCATCCAATTTTTTCGTATGAATTAAAAATACATTTCTTTTCATTTATAATAAAAAACTTAAAGATTTCTTAAAAAAATATAAAAATAATTTTTTTATATATGTCTTCGAAAAGTGAAACAATTCAATCATTATTACATTTCCCAGAAGAAACAGAAATATCTTTAAATTTAATTCAAGAAAAAATATTTAGATGTCCACTTTGTATGCAAATACCAAGAATTTCAATAATAGGAACTTTAAAGAATTCAATGATAATTTATATTTGTAAATGTGGAAAAAATGAAGTTCCTTTAAATTTATTTTTAAAAGAATTTACAGAAAATCAAATTTTATTTTCTAATTGTTCTTTTATAAAACATGATGAAATAACAAAAAATAAAAAAAATGAGAATAATATGAATTTCTGTATTGAATGTAAAAAATGCTTTTGTGATTCTTGTATTTTAATTCATGATATGGAAAATATAAATATTTCTCATAGAAAAATTTCAATAAATAATTTAGATACTTATTGTACTTGTAATAAAAATCCTGCTCAAGGTTTTTGTTTATTGGATAATGAAAATGTATGTTATGATTGTAAAAATAATCATAATAATCATAAAATTATTCAACCTTTTGATTTTAATTTAACAAATTTAGAAATTGAAACTTTTAAAAACAATTTTAAAGAAGTTTTGAATTTAATTCAAAATAATAATAAAAATTATAAAGATGAAATAGTTAAAATATTAAAACATAAAATTTCAGAAATTGAAAAAGCTTATAATGAGAATTTAGAAATTAATAATAAAATTCTTAAAATATTTTCTAATTATTATTTAATGAAAAATGTTTATCCTTCTTATTTTATATATCCAATATTATCAACTTTAAAAAATATTCATTTTAATATTACTGAAAAAAATCCTATTATAAAAGATTCTTCAGATATAACAAAAATATTTCAAGAAGGATTATCTTATTTTAAAAATTATTCAGTTATTGATATGAATAAAACTTATGTTAATGTAGATCAATTAACTAATTTAAACAACGAAACTATTAATATTAAATCTAAAAAAAAATTATATAATCCTGTTAATAATAGTTCAAATATTCCCAGTTTAAAAAAATATGGGAGAATGAATAATAGATATAGTAATATTAAAAATAATGATTATATGTTAACTTCAGATAAAACAAGTTCTAATAATAGTTCTGAAAATATTACTAAATATTCTTCTTTTGGAAATAGAAAAAAATATTTAGTTAAAAGTAAAGAAAAAAAAGAAAAAGATAACTTTTCAAATAAAAAATATAAAAAAACAAAATCTATTTATAGTGCTTATAATAAAAATAATATTTTAAATAATAATGCTGGTGTTACTCCAAGAAAAACTTTACCTCAAATTTATAATGTTAATAAAAAAAATAATAATTATAATGTAAATAACAATTATAAAAATAGTAAAGAATATGGATTAAACAAAATTGTAGTTCATGAAGAAAAAAATAGATATAATGAAATTTCTCAAGTTGAATTTATATTTAAAAAAATATAAATATTTTTTTTCTTAATCAGTATTAAAGTATTATAACTATTTAAAAATTAATATTTAGATAATATTAACATTAATGATTAATAAAGTTTAAATATTTAAAAATTATTATTATTAAACAAAAATAAAATAATAAACTTAAAATTCAATATTTCTCATTTTCATCAACAAATAATATTGAAAAAACATTTGAATTATAAAAGTTAATTTATTTTATGAACTTATCTATAGATATTTAAAAATTAAATTAAAAAAATAATTATAAACTTTAAATTTTTAAAAATAAATATATAAAAAATTGAACACAGCCTCCTACCGGGCTCGAACCAGTGACCTCCCGCTTACTAAGCGGGTGCTCTACCACTAAGCTAAAGAGGCTCAGATATTATAATAAAATAATTAATAAATATAATGCGAAGATAATAATCATTCATTTATGATTTATGTAAGATTTAATGAAATGATTGTTATTTTAATTTTATTTTAAATTCAGTGAGTACATATTAATTAATTGATTATTATTTAATAATCAGAAATAAATAAATTAATAAATTCTATAATATTCTTTTTAATATTTTATTCTATTATAATATAATAATCTTTTTATTTCTTTTATTTTCTATAAGTCAATATACTATATTAAGAATTTCTTTATAATATTAAATCCTTTTTCTTAGATTAAATTTAATCCATTTTTTATTTGTATCCAATTTTCTAAAAATTTTAAGAATCAATTAATTTGTTTATTATTATATAAAGTAAATATAAATAAATACATATCATAAAAAAATTCAAATATAAAAAAATAATTATTTTCTCCTCCATCAAATTTTCTATTAAAAAAAAAAATGATTAAAATTATTTTTTTGACATTCCTTTTAAAAGCTTCAATAGAATCAATATTAAAATTCCAATTTTTAACAGATTCAGAGAAATATGATGGAAAAATTCCTTTAATAGATTATTTATCAAATAATAACATATATATTGAATTTCCAGTAGGAACTCCAAAAAAAATGATTCCAACATATTTATCACTAAATCAATTTTCCTATTATATAACAGGAAAAAATTTAAGTGGAATTTACAATGAAGCTGCTTCATCATCATATCATAAAATGAATGATAAAGAAACATCCTTTTATCAAGATAACTTTGAAAAAGGTTATATTTCACAAGAAAATATTTATTTGACAAATTTAGAGAATAAAGAAATTGAAATAAGTAAATTTACTTTTGTTCTTCCTTCAAAAGAAGGAAAGAAAATATTTCCTTCTTTAATTGGTTTAGGAATAGATTCTTATTATACTAAAGAAACTGGATTTATTTATCAATTAAAGCAAAAAGAAATTATTAAAAGTTACGGTTGGACAATAAAATATTTAGATAAATATAAAGGAGAAATTATTTTTGGAGGTTATCCTCATGAATATGATAATAATTATGATGAAAGTAAATTTAAAAATGCTAAAGCTGAAAATAGAGGAAATTATATTTATTGGGATTTAAGTTTTAATTCTATTAAATGGAATACATTTTTTTTTAATTACACTAATTTTACTAATTTATTAATTGCTGAATTAAATATTAATAGTGGAACAATTATTGCTCCTGGTTTTTTTAAAAAAATTTTTTGGGATAATTTATTTAATAATAATCATTGTGAAAGTATATTTCATGAAAATAAATTTTATTATTTTGTATGTAATAATGATTTTAAAATGAAAAATTTTGGAAGTTTATTTTTTTATAATAAAGATTTTGAATATAGTTTTGAAATAAATTATAAAGATCTTTTTTATGAATATGAAAAAAAAATTTATTTTTTAATTTTCTTCAGTTCCAGTGAATATGATAGATGGACTTTAGGAAAACCATTTTTTAAAAATTATCAAATTATTTTTGAACCTGATAGAAAATTAATTGGATTTTATAATGGAAAGTCATTTAAATTTTTAACTTTTTCTTGGATTATTGTTTATATTTTAGGAATTATTATTATTTTATTAGGTTCTTATATGATTTATAAATATAAGAAATTACCAATTAGAATAAAAGCAAAAGAATTAGATGATAATGAAATTTATGATAGTTATAAAAAAATTGATGGAAAAACAACTTTAGGTATTTAATATATTTTCTTTTGTATTTTTTTAAAATGAAATATTTATTTTTTTAATTATTTTTTTAACTTTTTGAATATAATTCTTTATTTTTTTCTGATTAAAAAAAGTTAGAAAAATAATAATTTCTTTATATATTTATAAAAAAGTTAAAATTTTATAATGAGAATTTTTATTAATTTATGTTAACTACTTTTCAAAAAAAAAATAAATTTCGGTGAGTGAACCGAGAAATTGCTGGTGTACAAATTTTTAAAAAAAAACATTGAATATTCATCAAAAAACATAAAATAGTTAATTGTTTGAATATATATAAATACAAAAATAATAATATTAATCAAAAACAAAAAATGAATCAATTTTTAAGTGAAGATCAAAATTTAAAAGGAGCATCAACTTGTTATTTGTCAGATAATGATTCAATAAGCAATGAACAAAAAAATATATAGATAATTCAACTCAAACAATTCCAATTGTAATAATTAATCAAATATCTAGTTTTTCAGAAAATAAAAATGATTTCTTAAAGAAAAAACATATTTTTAACACTAATATTCCATTTATAGAGAAAAAACCAAGTGGAAGAAAAAAAAAAAATGATATAACTAAAGGAAGTCATACAAAATATTCTAAAGATAATTGTATTTATAAAATTAAGAATAAAACTGTCAATTGTATTATTTATACATTAAATGAAATATTAAAAGTAAAGTCTCAAAATAATTGTGAAATTAAAAAAATTGCTTCTAGTATTTTTAAAGATGGTTCTAAACATTTTAATTTAAAATTATTAAACATGAAAATTTCTGATATTCTCTTATTGAAGGTTTCTTCAAAATATTCTAATGATTATAATAATAATAATAAAGAAATAATTGAAAAATTCAAAAATATTAATTTATTTAATGAAATTTTGAATATGACTTTTGAAGATTCTATTCGTAAATTATTTATGATGTCTTCAAATGATTATAAGGCAAAATATTCTTTTGAAAATAAATTTTTATTTGAAAAAATGGGAGATAAGGATAAAGAAGAAATAAATGCTTTAAGAAATTTAATTGAAAATGGATTAATTAACTATTTTGAACATATTAAAGCTAGGAAAATTAGGAAAATAAAAGATTTTTAATAATAATGTATAGTCTGACAAATTCTTAAATGATTATAAATATATTAAATTAGCTATTTTATAAAAAATTTAAGTATATAACATTAATTAAAACTATTTTTTAACTATTAATTTCCTTAAAATATTAACTATTTATTGTTAATGTATTATTCCTTTTTCACTGATTATCTAATCTTTAATTTTTTTAATTTTATTAATTTAAAAACTCATTTTTTTAAGAATAAAACAAAATTTAATTAAATATTATTGAAGCTTATATTTATTAATTCTTTTAAATTTTGATTAAATTAATTCAATAAAATAATTTCTTATTTAAATTATCTTTTATTTAAAAATTCTTTGAATCAATCAAATAATTTATCTAAAATTTAAAGTATAATGATTAATTTACTTTTTTTGTCATTTGATTTTTTAATATATTATAAAATTATTATTTATAAATTTTTAAAGCTTTTAAATTATAATCAAAAAAAAATAAATGTATAAATATTTATGTGAAGAATGTTACAATCCTTTATATATCTCTTTATTTATATATGAAAAAGAAATATTTATGAAACTAAAATGTCAAAATTGCAAATATTTAAAAACAAAGAATTTCATTAATTTCATTTTTATGAAAAAAACATCATCAATTATGTGTTCAAAATGTGGTTCAAGAAATAATAAATTATTAAAAAATCCGAAAGAAAAAAAAATTTCTTGTGAAGAATGTAAAGGAAATGATTATCATCATTTACATTTGAATTATTGTAAAGTTTGTAATGAGAATAAAATAAAAAATTTTTGTATTTCATGTGAAGAATATTTTTGTGATTCTTATTGCATAAATAATCATATGAAAATTTATTCAAATATTAATAATCAAATTAAAGAATTTTTAGGAAATAAAATAGAAAATTATAAAATAAAAGAAAATATAAATATTTACGAAAAATATAAAAATGATTTAAAAAACTATATTACAAATGTAATTTCATATTTTGAAACGAATGAAAAGAAGGATAAAATTATTTATTCAAAGATTTCTGATTTTATAAATTTACTTAAATTTATTGATATTCATTTTTCAAAAGAAAATTCATTAAAAAATTCAATTTTTTTTACTCAAAAAGAATCAGAAATCAAATTATTTGAAATTATAACTTTATTAAGAAATGAAAAAAATAATAATTATTTAATTTCTGCTATTCCTATGAATGAGAATATATATTGTTTAGTTAATTTTTCAGAAATTAAATTATATAAAAATTCTAACTTATATCAAACTTTACAATTTGAAAATCAAGAAATTTTAACTTTATTATATTATATACATATTGAAGATTCTATAAAAAAAGAAAAGATTCTTATTTCTTTAAAAGAAAATTTAATTTTTTTTGAAAAAGATCAAGAAAATAATTTCAAAGAAATAAAGAAAATTCCTTTAAAACATAATTTTACTAAAATTATTCAAAATTTTAAAAACGGAGAAGGACAAGAAAAATTTTTTGGAATATCCAATGAAACAGTTTATCTCATTGAAGAATTTAAACATTATTCCGTTAATAAAATAACAGATATTATTCAAATAAATAATGAAATCTTAATAATGTCTTCGCCTTCATTAAATAAATTAATTATTTTATATTATAATAATAATGATAAAATAAAAGAATATTTTGGAATTGATTTATCTTATGAAGATTCTTTATCTTTTATTCGAGATAATATTATTGTTGTTAAAGGAAATAAAAGTTTATCAATTTTTGATTGTATTAATTTAACAATCTTAAGAACAATTAAATTAGATTTTAATATTTTTTCTTTTGTTTCGGTTTCAACTCAAATTTTTATAACAATTACTAAAGAATATATTATTTTATGGGATTGTGATTTAAATATAAAATATCAAATAAAAAATGAAATGGAAATATTTAAAATAAAAAAAAATATTATAAATGATGAAGGAGAATTTAATGAAAGTATAAATGGGGAAATCATTGGAGTTGGGAAATTAGGAATTTATAAATTTAATTTTAAATATTAAAAAATTTTCACCCAGTTTTCATAAATAAAAAATACAATATATTATTAAAATTTGTTCGAAAAAAATTTTTTGTATTGATTAATTCAAATATTATTCAATTTTCAACTGTATCTAGAGAAAAATATCATTAAATAATTTCTCCCTTTTTTTTGATAAACAATAAATAAAATAATTACTCTTTTTTTTGTTGAATATTTTAATAAAAAAAAAAATTATGTAAAACTTATTTCCTTATTGAATCATTAAAACATTAATTTGTATAAAAAAAAGTTTATTAAATTAAAAAATTAAATAATTGTCATCAAAATAATAAAGAATAAATAAAAAAAATTGAAATATTAATTAATAATATAAAAAGAAAAATTAAAAGAATTTTATTAAATAGGAAAATATCATATTAAAAATATATATATTAATTTAATCTTTAGGAACAAATACATTTAATTATTTAATATTTAAAGAATAAAAAATAAATAATCCTATTTTATCATTTATTCTCAAAAAGAATTATTTAAAAAATAAATTCAAAAAAGGTAAAAGACAATTAGGATATTAAGTTATTTTTTTAATTGTGAAAAAAAAGGGAAAAAAATGCAAAAAAAAGGGAAAAAAAATATGAAATAATTAATATTTATTAAATTAATTAATTATAGAAAAATGAATCAAAAGAATGTAGTGAAAAATTTAATATGGATAGAACCTAAAATAGAAGAAGAAGAATATGATGATTATCTTCAAAGAGTAAAATCAGTTGGAAAATATAAATTATTTCCTTTTACTAAACCTGAAGATGGAATTAATGAAATAAATAAAGTTAAATTTGAAGATACAACAATAATTGTGAGTGGAAATATTTTAGATAAATTTTTTTTTCTTTTAGCTCAAAATTTAAAAAAATTATACATAATTCCTAAAATATTAGTTTTTTCGGAATCTAAAAAAATAGACGAAATAAAAAAAAATTTAAAAAAATATGAACATTGTCCTTTTTTTAACCAAAATTATTTATTTGATTCATTTAATTTAGTAGAAAAAGAATTAGAAATCGATGAAACATTAAAATACTTTAGTAGAAATGAAAAATTTATTTTTGATAATGTAAGTTCAAAAGAAGATTTATATTTACCAATGAATTTCCATAAATTAATTACACAACCAACGGCAATTGAAATGAAAAGATTTAATAATTTTCTTCATGAAAAGTATAAAGAATCAACTATTGATTATTTATTATCTCAAACAATAACTCCAAAAGTTCCTTTAGAATTAGTAATAAAATATTGGTTAAGATTATATTCTTTTGAAGAATTTTCTAAAGATTTAAATAATGATTTAAGAGGAGAAATTGGTAATAATTATGATGTATATGTTAAATTAATTTATTTTGGTTTAAAAAGTAATTATATTGAGTCTTGTTTAAATCAAAATTTTTATCGTGGAGGAATTATGAATAAAAGAGAGATTGATAATATTAAAAAATATTTAAAAAATAAAAAAGATGATCTTCCTGGTTGTACATGTTATAGTAAAGTTTTTATGACTTTTACTTTAGATAAAAAAATTGGTTTGGAATTAATGAAATTAAATAAAAATGAATTAAATAAAGATGAAAGTTTAGTCCTTTTTGAAATTGAAAAAGGAGATAATAAATTTGATGGAAAAAATGCAACTAATGCAAATATTCAAGATATATCTTATTATACTGAAAGAAAGGAAGTTTTATTTTTTCCTTTTTCTTGTTTTGAAGTTAATGAAGTTAAAGATGAAACAAAAAATAATTATTCTCATATTAAATTAAAATATTTAGGAAAATATTTTGATAAAATTCCTCAAAAAATAGAAGAAATAAAAGATATTCCTTCTAATAATTTTACAAAAAGTTTTGTTAATAGTAAAATTTCAGATAAAAATGAAATAAAAAAATTGGAAAATAAAAATCCTAACCTTATTTCTAGTTTTATTATTTGTGATTATAAAATTGAAAAAGGAGATTTGAAGAAAAAAATTCAAATTATAAATTGTGATGAAAAAAATAAAGAAGATATTGAAAATAATGTAGAAATATTTATTAACAATCAAAAATTATCAAAAGGTTCTTTAGTATATGAATTTACAAAAGAAGGAAATTATTCTTGTAAAATTGTTTTCAAAAAAAATTTAACAAATTTAAGTAGTTTGTTTTCTCAATGTATAAATTTAATTTCAATTGATTTAAAAGAGTTTAAAACAAAAGATGTAGTAAATGTAAGTAAAATGTTTTTTGAATGTAAATTATTAAAAGAAATAGATTTATCAAATTTAGAAGGAAATAAAATAAATGATGTCTCTTTTATGTTTGAAGGATGTATTAATTTACAAAAAGTGAATATGAAAAATTTTAATTCTCTTGAAAAAAGTATTAATTTTAATCATTTATTTTATAAATGTAGTAATTTAATTGAAATTGATTTTTCTAAATTTAAAATTCTTGGAAATTGTACAATGGATAAAACCTTTGAAGGAGTTAATTTAATTAAATGCAAATTAATTTGTGATGATGGAGCCTTAAATGGTGGTTATACCTATGCCAAAAGTAAAAAAAAATAATATTAATGTTTGGAAAAAATAAGTTAAATTAATTAAAAACATTTTTTTAAAATTTATTGTTTTTCTAAAATAAATAAAAAAAATGTAAACTCTTTTTTTCTTTATTTTATTTATTCTTTTTCATTAAATAAATTAATATCTGAACTTAATATTTTGTTTAATTGATTTTTGCCATCAATACTAGTATTATATTTAAATATAATTTAACTAATCAAAAATATTTGAAGAATAATTAGATATCAAGACATTATATTTAAAGTGAATAATTTATATTATCATATCATTAGTGACTTTGAATATTTATTTTTATTAAATAGAAGGTTGTTAAAACCTCCATAAAAAAGTAAAAACTATTTATTTCATCTAATTAAACATTATAAATCCTATTTAACGAATAATAACAAATAAAAAAAATAAATAAAAAATAAATGAAAAATAAAACAGCTCCATTCAAAAAAAATATAATAATAGAAAAATAATTGACGGGAAATGAATGTACAAATTATATTTAAAGCTATTAATGAAAGTTGAATTAAACTTAATGAGATAGATTTAAAGAAATCATTCAAATAAAAATAAAAACAATTAAAACATATAATCAATTAAAAAAATTTTTTCTTCAATGATTAAAAATATATGATTCATTTTTTAAAATAGTTAAATAATATCACAAACATATAAATTTTTAACTATTTTATCAAATATGAATCAAAAAAATAGATAAAATTATCTATTATTTCTAAAGAATAGATAAAAAAATTTCATATAAAAATAAATTAACATTTAACCATATATTTTCTCATTATATATCATATTCGATTTTCCTTTTTTCAAAGTATATTTTTTAAAAAAAAAGTCAATTCAGAAAATAAAAAATATTTAATAATATCATATAAATTAGCTTTTATTTCAATTTCTTTTCTTTATTTTTTAATTAATTATTATTCAACTTAATAATTAACTTCATTATTTAATTAATTTTTAATATTTTATATGAAAATCTTAAAAATCTATCACCCCTTAATTTAATAAAAAAAATTGATCATCCTATATTTATTAAAACAAATATATATTTAGATAAGTCTCAATCGTAATAATCCCTATTTTTAAACAAAAAGCAATTATTTTTTTTCATTTTTTCATTCGTTTTTGAATTGTTCTAATCAAAAGAAGTATAAAATAAATAAAATAACATAATTATTAAAAAACAGAAAAAAAGGGAAAGAAATAGGATAATCTTTGAAAAAAAAATTAAAATTTTAACCATTATTCTCTTGAAAAAGTTTAAACAATTCTAAAATAAATTCTGAAATTTCCTCATCTGTTAAATCTCCATAATTTGAAGATAGAAAAAGATTATCATATATATCATATGCCAAATCTTCATATTTATTATTTGATTCATCCATATTTAAATAACAAAAATCAGAAGTAAAATAATTTGAATCATATTCTGTTGACATATTTGAATTTATTTCATTATCTTCTTCAAATTTAAATTCTTTAAACATATTAATTTTATTTTTTAAATCTAATTCATTATCATGTTCTTCATCATTTTTACATAATTCTGCTAAAAATGAATTAAAATTAACTTTGTTTAAAGGTTTTATCTTTGATTTTAAATTTTCATAAATATCATTCGCTATCTCTTTTATGTTTGATTCTCTCATTTAAAATTATTTATTTTATTACCTCTTCTTTATTAATTGAAAAAAATCTATATATTATTGATATTATTCTTTTCCCCCCCAAAAAAAAATTTTAGCGAAATTATTATGTAATAATAATAATAATCATTTCTCAATATCTTTAAATATCTTCAAGTTAATAATTGATGGTTTATCAAAAATTACTAAGTGTAATGATTTTTAATTTTATTATTTGATTTTAATTAACACTTTTTTATATTTAGAACATTAGATAAAAATAAACGCTAATATCTTAAATTTTATACAAAAAATTTTCTGGATAATAAATTATATTGGCATTATTTAAAAAAAAAAAAAAAAATAAAAATAAAAAAAAAAGATAAAAAACTTTTTTATTTTTTATTGCAAAATCAATTCCTATAGACAATAATTTCTAACTTAAAAAAACAAAAATATAACTTTAATTAGATTTAATTAGAATAATATTAATTTCAAATTTTTAAATTAAACAAATGAAAAATGTTAAATAGACATTAAAAATGTTTCAACTACTCATACATAAAAACTTTTAACTTTTCAAATAAACAAAATAGGGATCTACCTTATATATATTTCTTTTTGTAAATTCTTAAATATTAAAGAAAACATTTTAAAATCTTTTAAAGGCTCTTAAGAAAGAATTAAAAATAAATATAATAGAAGAAAGATACGAAAGCCAGAAAAATAAACAATAATTATCTTTTAAACAATAAAAGTGTCAAAAAACTATGAATTTTATTAAAAAGGTATAAAAGCATTGATTAATTCTTAAATAAATTAATTTGTTTCTTCATCAGTTAAATTAACATAATTTGAAGAAAGAAAAAAACTAATCATATTAATCACATGATTAATAATGATAATCATTATTTGTATCAAAAGATTCATAATAAGAAAATTTTTCATTTTTTTCAGAAATATCATTTATTGTAAATTCTATTGAGTCAATTTGAATTTAATTTAATTATTCATTTTTTAAATTAAGTTTTTTTATTCAGTTTTTGTCATTTATTTCATAATAATATTTTCATATTTTTGAATTTATGAATTTTTGCTTATTGTTTTAAATTTAAGAGAATTATGTTTGATTTCTTTTTTCTATTATCTATCTTCTTAATTTATATTTTATATATTTTATCACTCATTTTTATTAATTTTATTTTTTTTCTTAACTCTTTTGATGCATTTATTTTTTTTTTCTTATCATTTTAATTATTTTATTTTTTATTATTTTGTTTAAAAATGGGGATTGG
>JAEEGI010018110.1_pt1 | contig 14346 bp, 13 predicted proteins | sample 8958751 | NCBI WGS metagenome assembly JAEEGI01 (sample SAMN16246545, study PRJNA631951) | gut metagenome | biome: gut microbiome; feature: rumen; material: KS-attached | host: Bos | place: Iran: Karaj | collected 2018-10
CTTCGGGATTAAGAATTATGGCGAACCTCATAGTTATGTTTCAGCTATCTCTGATGAAGCAAGTTCTAATAATTTTATGGATTTAATGGATAATATAGAACTTTTGCAGTTGATAGATAATAAAGATAAAATAATATATGATGCGGGCTCAATTGTTCAAATTGATGTTTTGCAGAATCCATATCAATCATCAGCAACGTATGTTGATTTAACAGTCCAAAATTCAAAAGCAAGTAAATTCTACAAATTTGAAAGTGGAGTAACTATTAATAGTTTACCTTATGATTATATAACTAAAACATGGAATTTTAAAGCGCCATTAGTACTTTTTAGAGATGACTCTGGTGTGCCAAAAATGCAGGCTATTTCAGACAACTATAGTAAATGGATAATAGAGCATATAGATTTGGATTTGGAGACTAAGGAGAACTACTTCTCGCTGGATCCTGCGAAGTTGGTTGAGGTAGGTGGCAAATATTACACTACGTTGCGCACATCTTGGAACATTTTGTTCAATCCTGAGCAGATGACTCCTTACATTGTTAAGAGTGTTGATGAGACTGCCGGCACATTTGAGATGGAAGCCATCTCTGGCAACATTATCCCTGCTGGCACACCTGTGATTATCGAGACCAAGAGTAATGATATCGAAGAGAACCGTATGGTGCCCACTTTGACTAATGCTGCAAGTGGCGCAGTGCCCAGCGGCAACCTGCTGCAGCATAGCGAAAAATATTTCCCCAATCAGGATGCTCCTGTGTCTAATTGCAAGGGTTTATATAAGAATGCTGATGGCCGGCTCGCCTTTGGCGGCAACGCGATGAACACAGTCAACGGCAATGAGGCTTACCTGAGCGTGGCAAATGAAGTGGTGCTTCCGAAGCCCGTTACTTTGGCTCAGTTGGTAGCCAATGGTGAGGTGGGGCAGACCTATGAAGTTACCGATCTGACGGGCATAGATGTTGTGGATCATGACCAACTGCTGATTTGCAAGGATGATAATGGTTATGCTAACAAGGACGAGAACTCTGAAGACTACATCGACTATATGCAACGTACCAATGGTATCGACACCTATGACCAGAGCAACTGGATTGGGTTGCGAGTTCCAGAAGGAAAGGAATTCACTCAATCTGTGCTTAAAAAAAGACTGAAAGGCGTTGTGGGCAAATTGATTGATAAGGTCAATCCCGAGTTGCAACTCACACAGGTGCCAGAAGAAACGACTGACACTCCAGCATCGACGGACCTGAATCTCTATATTGCCGCCAGTTTCTATGGAGTCAATCACCAGACTGGTAAGAACGACAAGGAATACTTCTTTGTGCAGCCCAAACCCATGGAACTTGCCAATGTTGAGATGGCACAATGGAGCGGGGATAAATTCATTGTCCCCGTTCATGATGAGGCTCACCCCACATGGAACACCGCCGAGCTGAGTGGCGAGTTTGAGTTTAATGGTTCCTATATGAACAATGTGGATATGAGTTATCTTCAAACAGGTCATAACTACAATTTGCTACCAGCTGTAGTGAAATACAAAACATCCGAAACAGCAGCCGATCATGTCTATGTACTTGGCAATGTGAACGGATTGAATCCTGGAGATTGGAGTCCTCTTAAAGGGGCGGAAATGTCGACCTGTGACGGAAATATTTATACTGCAACTCTCACCGTTAACGCAGTTGACAACGGGTATGGTTATTTCAGTTTTACTAAAAAACTGGGAGAATCATGGTCAGATATTAATGCTTATCGTTTTGGTGCCGATACTCAAAATATGGGTTATGCTTCCTCCTATCCTGTCAACGACTCTGATTTAGGTACTGAACTCCCTATGCGTGATGATTGGAGCGATGGATCACGCCCATTTAAGTTAAGCGCCGACACTTACAAATTGACGGTGAACCTCACTACCATGAAGTTGATTATCACCAAGCCAACCGTTCAAAATCCTCGTCTTGAAGGAGCCTCACCAAGATCTTATGTAGTCTATCCACTGTCTCTCGAAAGGACAACTAACGTAGAGAATGGTGTTATAACTGTGGTGACCGATATTGCTGCCAAGCAGGTGGTGGGTGTTACTTACTACAATGTGACTGGCTTGAGTAGCGAGCGTCCGTTTGAGGGCGTGAACATTGTGGTGACTCGCTACAGCGATGGCTCTACCAGCACTGCAAAACGCCTGTTCTAAGACACTCTGACGATTTAGTCAAACTATAAGCGAGGGAGCGCTCCACACGGGGCGCTCCCTTTTAGTTACAGTTGTCAGTTGTCAGATGTCAGAGTTCTCGGAGTTCTCAGAGTTTCAGAGTGCTCGGAGTCCTCGGAGTTGTCGGAGTGCTCGGAGTGCTCGGAGTTCTCAGAGATCTCAGAGTTCTCAGAGATCTCAGAGTTCTCGGAGATTTCAGAGGATGGAGAAGATGAAGGGAATGAAGAGGTGGGAGATTAGGGGTTGTTGGGATTGGCGCCGAACAGGTAGCGTGCCAGGAAGGGACTGACGCGGATGATGCGGCTGACAAGCAGGCTGAGCGCTGTCACAACAATGGCCATCGTTAAAGCAAACACGAAGGTGCCCAAAGTGTGTCCGTGGGTCTGGAGCCAAGGCGCGAGCGTGGTTTTGAGGTCGGGCAGGAAGAAGTAATGGATCATGTAGATGTCGAGGGTGCGTCTGCCCACGAAGGAGAAGATGTTGGGCACGGTGGCGTCGCGGTTGAAGAATGTAGACAGGGAGCGGAAGATGGTGTAGATGGCAATCACACCCACATAGCCCCGCATGATATTCATGATCTCGCTGTGCCAGATGGCCTCGACGATGTCGTTGCCACCTCCCATATAGATGACGGGTGCCGTCACAGCCATGGCTGCAAAAATGCCAATGATGCTCCAGCGCACGGGTTTGCGGTCGATGAAGTCGTGGAACCGCTGTCCGCCCGCCCGACAGAAAACGCCGAGCACAAAGAACTGGAAGAAGTCGGCCGTGTGACGCAACTGGTAGTAGTCGGGCTTGTTCCACTCAAAACAATAGGTGTAGATGAGTCCTATTATGGCAAAGGCAATGAGCCCCACATAGGTCACCCAGGGGCGGTGCATGGCGTTGCCAAGACGAGAAAGTGTGAAATAGATGCAGAACATCTCAAACAGCGAGATGGTGAACCAGTAGGGGCCGAATCCGTCGGCCACGTAATCGCTGATGGGACTTCGGGCGTTGATGAGCGAGAAGGCGATGAAGAAGACGAGGGTGGGGATGATTTGCACCATCGCCTTCTTCTTGAGCCGTGCCTTGAAGAAGGTGGCGTCCCACTGCGAGACGGCCTTGTAGGCAATGTAGCCGCTGATGAAGAAGAAGGCTGGCATGCGCACGGAAGCTGTGAAGTGTGTAATGACGTCGGTGATTCCCAGGGAGTGGTACATGACGTGACCATAGACCACCAGGAGCATGGTGGTGCCGCGCATGGCGTCGATATAGCGAATTCTGTTGGCAGCCATCTTCGTTCAGCGTGAGATTATCGATAGAGGTCGGTTTCTTTGGGTTTGGGGGCTATTTCTCTCAGGTAGTCTTCAATCACGTTAAAAGCCTTGATGCCAGACCGCGACTGCTGTCCGGTCGACGAGATTCTCTCGCCACTCGAGAACTTGGAATCCATCGACCATGACGGGGCATCGAAGATGCGGTAGGGGGTCATATAGAGCGGCGCCACTTCATAGGCTTTGCCATCGATGAAGAGCTTTTGCACATGGGCGAGTGTGCTGTCGGGCACCACGATGGTGGTGTCGCCCCTCCAGCCAAGGGGTGAGGTGAGATAGGTCTTGCCATCGTCTTTTTTCTCGAGGCGGTAGGTGGTGCCTGGCAACATGCCGCCAAAGGTGCGGTCTTCGTAGTAGATGAGGTCGCCTTTGGGCACGGTGAACACCTGGTTGCGCTTTTTCTCGATGTTGCTGGTGAGCATCGACTTGAGGAGAGCAAACTTTTGGGCATATTCATTTCTCTCAGCTATGTTTTTGTACACTTCGTCGGGCTTTGAGCTGTATTTCTTGACGGCAGCGTCGAATCCGCCTTCCATCGAGGCTGCAACACTCTCTTTCATTTTCAGTGTTGTGTTGTTTCGGCTGTTCATGCTTTCAATTATTTTCAAAAAGTCCTCGAGCTGGCCAAGTGAAAGTTGTGGCATCTTGGAGATGTAGTAGTCGGTTCCTTCAATGAAAAGAGCATCTCTGTAGGTGTAGTCGGGTTTTTCGAGCGAGGTGACGAACTTCTCGATTTGCGTTTCCGTGAGTTTCTCAACCTGCGTCTGGGTAGATGTCTCTACAACATTGCTTTTCTTGGAGCCGCAAGCCATAGCGGTAATACATACGGCTACGATGGCGAGAATGGTGATAACAGTTTTCATATCAAGTTAAGCTTTAATGGTGATTGAATTTAGAGTTCGTTTGGGTGGTTGTTGGGCAGATATCGTTTGACCAGTTGCTGGTATTCCGGTGACTCCTTGGCCTGCTGCAGCCAATGGTTGAACTTGTTGCAGAGCTCGGCGTTGAGTTTGTTGATGACCCACGACTGGAACTGCGAGAAGCTGATGGCCGTGCCCGTGTCGACCTTGCCAGGGTATTTCTTGGCCAGACTTGCTGCGATGGTCTCGTTCATTACGGCATAATCGATTTCACTAGTCACTACCTGCAAGAAGAGCTGCTCAGGGCCATAGACGTCGTCGACCACGATGTGAATGTCGCCACCAATCTCGCGACTCAGCCCCTCGATGCGCTCCTTCATGGGCGAACCTTTCACGATGTGCAAGGTGCAACCAGCCAGGTCGAGTTGTGAGTGCAGTTTCACCTTGCCTGCATCGTCCTTGCGTTGCACGAGCACCTGACGGTCGAGATAGACGGGGTCGGTGAACAGGTACAGCCGCTTGCTGGAAACTGTGACGGGGAACTGTGCCGCCACCAGGTCGTAGTCGCCCTTGTGCAGCCCGTCGAGCGCCTTTTGCAGTGTGACGATGGGGTGGAACTTCATGGGCACCTGCTGCTGGCTGGAGATGAGTCGCAACAGGTCGTAGTCGAAGCCACCCAGAGTGTCGTTGTAGGTGTAGTAGGTGATGGGTGAGTACTCGATGGCCACATCGAGTGTGTCGCCACCACTCAGTGCCGTGACGGCCGACTTGCCGAACTGGGCGTTGCCACACCGCTTGAGTGCAATCATTGCCACAATGGCAATGACCAACAACACCGCATAAATGACCAGCGGCATGTTCTTGGATTTGGTGTTGTTGTGCAACATAGGGTGGTGGGTGTGGCTATATGTAAAAAACGATGTGCCAAAAGACTTGGCTTTCGGCACATCGGGTTATAGGTTGTGATTATTTGCGGGCATTGTAGGCCTCAAGTGCCTTTTCGAGCACAACGAGTGCACGCTCCAGGTCTTCTTTCTTGAGCACATAGGCCATGCGCACCTCGTTCTTGCCGAGTCCGGGGGTTGCGTAGAAACCGGTGGCCGGAGCCATCATCACGGTTTCACCCTCGTAGTTGAACTCCTCAAGGCACCAGCGGCAGAAGTCGTCGCAGTCCTGAACCGGCAACTTGACCATAGCATAGAATGCTCCAGTGGGCATTGGGGCAAAGACTCCGGGAATCTTGTTCAGACCCTCGACCAGGCAGTCGCGACGAGAGATGTACTCGTCATACACGCCCTGATGGTAAGCCTGAGGAGCGGCGAGTGAAGCCTCGGCAACAAGCTGACCAATCAATGGAGGGCTAAGACGGGCCTGAGCAAACTTCATGACAGTGGTCATGAGCTGCTTGTTGCGTGTGATGAAAGCGCCAATGCGGATACCGCACTCGCTGTAACGCTTCGACACCGAGTCGATGACGATGGCGTTGTCCTCAATACCCTCGAGGTGCAGGGCGCTCAGATATGGCTTGTCGCTGTAGCGGAATTCACGATAAACCTCATCGCTGATGAGATACAGGTCGTGCTTCTTGACCAAGTCGCGCAACTGCATGAGTTCATCGTCGGAATAGAGTTGTCCTGTGGGGTTGTTGGGGTTGCATATCATGATGGCACGTGTGTGCTCGTTGATAAGTTTCTCAAACTCCTCAATCGATGGCAGGGCAAAGCCATTCTCGATTTTGGTGGTGATGGTGCGCACTTTCACGCCCATCTCACAGGCAAAGCCCATATAGTTGGCATACACCGGTTCGGGCACAATGAGTTCGTCGCCAGGATTGAAGCAGGCGAGGAAGGCAAACTGCAGGGCCTCGCTACCACCGCAAGTTACCAGGATGTTGCCGGGTTCCAGGCCGATGTTGTAACGATTATAGTAACCCACGAGTTTATCGAGGTAGCTCTGGTAGCCTTGAGAAGGGGAGTACTCGAGCACCTTGCGATCCACGTTCTTGAGGGCGTCGAGACCCTCTTGAGGTGTGGCGATATCGGGTTGACCGATGTTGAGGTGATACACCTTGATGCCTTTTTGCTTGGCAGCCACAGCAAATGGAGCCAGTTTTCTGATGGGCGATGCGGGCATGTCAATGCCGCGTTGTGAAATTTTTGGCATAGTTTTTCAGTTTGTTTTTTAGTTTTGTTGTTTTATGATAACTGTGTTATTTGATAATCACTTTGAAAGCCTTGTTGCTTGTGCTGGTGGTCATGAAGTAGACGCCTCGGGGCAGTTCGATGATAGCATCGTTCTCAAGGCTGGGAATCTCCCTGACGAGCTGGCCGTTGACGTTGAAGATGCGTGCCTTGCCCAGTGGTTCGCTGCACTTGACGAGGATGGCGCCATCCATGCCAATGATAGCCAGCGGCTTGTTGACAAACAGGTCGTTCACACCAGTTGCAGTGACTGTGATGACATTAGACTCGGGCGAAGTGTAACCCAGGCGGCTTGTCTGCACGGTGTAGGTCTGCGTCTGGTCGGAAGCAAAGTCGCTGATGAGGTAACTCGTTTCCTCCGAGTCTACATTAATTGACTCGCTTAAGACTATGTTGTTGTCTTTGTCGTAGATGGTGCGGTTGAGCAGATAGAAGTCAATATCTTCGGTAGCTGCTTCCCAGTTAGCAACAAAGGAGTTGTCGGTAATTTCGGTAGCGGGCAGGGCTTTGATGGCAGAGAGCGTGGGTGCTTCGTCACACTTGGCAAGCAGTTCCACGCCAATGCTGCCCACAAGGCCGCCGTCGCTGATGAGCAGTTTGGCGTTGTGCTCACCTACGGTGGTCGGGGTGTAGGTGATCACCAGCGGATAGCCTTCTTCGGAGTTGGCAATGGTGCGGTCGATGCTGGTAACGTTGACCGAGAACATCGTGTAGTCGTTCTTGTAGAGCTGTACGCTCAAGTCGTGGGTCAGATTCTGGCCCTTGATATAGACGGTGTACTGTAACGACTTGCCGAGGGCCACCTCGCCAAAGTCGAGTATGGTGCCCTGGGTGGGCGTGATAAGCTCGGGATCACCGGTCACTTCACCACCGTCGCCATTATACACCTGGCCTTGTTTGTCGCCCCAAATGTACTCGATGAGTTCGGGGTTATCGATAAACGGGTTACGGTTGTTTTGTATGTGATAGACAGCATCGTTGCGGTTCTTTTCCTTGTCGCTCACGGGGTCTTCACGTGCCCAGCGCAGCAGCAGGGCTATCGACCACTCGTTGAGCGTCTTCCAGTCGGCACTGTTGTTGCTCATCATGAAGGTGTACTTCCAGGTGTAATCCTGATAGCAGGTGGCCATGTAGAAGTAGGTGCGTGCAAAGTCACCCTTGTAGCGGTCGTCGGGTTCAAACACGGTTGCGGCTCCACCGCCCTGACCTGTCTTGGGGGTACCGGTTTTCGTCACACCGTTGTTGAACACTATGGTCGAGACCTCGCCCAGTGGCCAGTGGAGCTTGGCGGTGTTGGCTTCGGCGTCGCTCGGGTAGAGGTGATACAGGTCGGTGTAACTCGGGTAAAGAGTGATGTCGTCATATCCTCCCCACCAGCTCTTGGGCAGGGCGTGCTCCTTGTTCATGCCAGACACCGAACTTGAACCTCTGAAATGATACTCCACGTCCGAGTACATGTCCCACACGCGGCTAGGGTCGTCGGGCATGCAGTCGGTAGAGCAGAAGTAGTACCACAAACTGCTGTAGTAGACAGCGGTGTGAGGTCTGATGAGGCTGAAAATGGCATCTTTCAGGGCTTGTCCGCTCTTGCCGTTGAGCGACTTGTAATAGCCTGCTGGGGCGTTGGCGACAGCGACGAGGGTCGTCAGCAGCAACGAAAGTGTAATGTAAAGTTTACGCATATAGTATAGTATTATTAATTTTAAACTAGTAAATGAATGCAAAGATAATTTGATTTCCAATAATAACCAAAATAAAGCCCATGAAAGTTTGGATGAGCCGAGAAACTTGCCTAAATTTGCATAGTAAACCAATCAACGTGCCAGATATGCCTTATTTTTCAGTTATCATCCCCGTGTATAACCGTCCCGATGAGGTGCGTGACCTGTTGCGCAGCCTGAAACGCCAGTCATCGCGCGACTTTGAGGTGCTCATCGTTGAAGACGGCTCAACCGTGCCTTGTGCCGACGAGGTGAAAACTTATGAGCACGAGCTTGATGTGCACTATTTCTATAAGGAGAATGAGGGGCGAAGCATTGCCCGCAACTATGGCATCGAGCGTGCCGTGGGCCAGTATTTCGTGTTCTTCGACAGCGATTGTGTGATTCCCGACGACTATTTTGCTACTCTGGCGCGGGCACTCAAGGAGCACTATGTGCCCTGTTTTGGAGGTCCCGATGCAGCAAGCGTCGACTTCACCGATGTGCAGAAGGCCATTAATTTCTCTATGACTTCCTTCCTCACTACAGGAGGCATCAGAGGCGGCAAGGTGCAGCTCGAGAAGTTCGTGCCACGCTCCTTCAATATGGGTTATAGTCGCGAGGTGTGGAAGCGCGTGGGCGGTTTCCGCGAGATGTTCAGTGAAGATATCGACATGAGCACCCGCATCCGTCAGGCAGGCTTTGATATCAGGCTCATCCGTGAGGCCTATGTTTACCACAAGCGCCGCACCAGCCTTGCCAAGTTTGCCCGGCAAACCTACGTGTTTGGCATGTCGCGCATTACCCTCAAGCTGCTTTACCCCGATTCGCTCAAGCTGGTGCACACCCTGCCTGCTGTGTTTGTGGTGGGATGCCTGGCATTGGTGCTGCTCGCCATCTTCTGGCGTTGGTGGTGCATCTTGCCGCTGGCGCTCTACGTGCTGCTGCTGTGGGTAAGTGCCCTGGTCAAGACGCGCACCCTCAAGATAGCCTCGCTGGCAGTGGTCACGAGCTTTGTGCAGTTGGGTTGCTACGGCTACGGGTTCATCAAGGCCTTTGTGTGGAAAATCCTACTTGGCCATGGTCGTGATGTGCAGCAGGAGATAGCCATGCGCAAAGGCAAATAGTTGAAACAACATGAATGACAATAATCACATGACACCACAGTCAAGGGCACTCAAGGAGCAGCTCTCAGAACAGGACCGACCGCGTGAGAAAGCCAAGGAAAAGGGCTTTGAGGCGCTCACCACAGCCGAATTGCTCGCCATCATCATTGGCAGTGGCACTCCGGGTGAATCGGTTGTTGACCTGTGTCAGCGCATTTTGCGTGATCACAACGGCAAACTCTATCTCGTGGCCCGTAACAGCATCAAGGACCTCATGCATTACAAAGGCATAGGCGAGGTGAAGGCCATTGAGGTGCTGGCAGCCCTCGAACTCTCGCGTCGTTACCAGCTCGAGAAATTTGAAGACGATGCCGTGGTACGTGAGAGCCGAGATGCTTATCAGTATCTGCGCCAGCGCATGGAGCATCTGGAGCACGAGGAGATATGGATATTGTTGCTTAACCGCGGCCATCGCATTACGGGTAGCTATCGTGTCAGCTCAGGCGGAACCGCTATGGCTGTAGGCGATGTGAAAATCATTTTGCGCACCGCCCTTGAGCATCTTGCCGACGGCATGATTCTGGCACACAATCACCCGTCCGACACCCTACAACCCAGTCCGCAGGACGATGCCCTCACCCGTCAGGTCAAGGACGGATGTAAGGCGGTGGGCATCACCCTGCTCGACCACATCATCGTCTGCCGGGGCGGCAACTACTACAGCTACGCCGACAATGCCCGTCTCTAAATAAGTGCATTATGGCAAGCAGTCTAGATTTTGTTCAGTATGTTGCTGACCAGTGCGCTGGAGCAGGAGAGATCATCACCAAAAAGATGTTTGGCGATTATGGGATTTATTGCAATGGAAAGATATTCGGATTGATCTGTGATGATAGTTTCTACCTGAAACCTACCGATGTTGTCAGACCACTACTTCGCAAGGTTGACATGCGTCCGCCTTACGAGGGTGCAAAAGACTATTTCTATATTGAAGACATCGATGACCACGACTATATGAAGACGCTGGTCACAGAAACCTGCAAGGCGCTGCCCGAACCAAAATTCAAAAGAAAGTAACCTTAGAAGGGCGTGCTCTCTTCGCCGGGCCCTTGCAGGAAGTCGACATTGGGTGCCGGTGCATCGGGTGCGCCGCCTATGAATGGTGGCATTGTGTCGGGCATAGGTGCAGCATTGTCGGGTCCTTCGCTGTTCATCCTCGATTCTACCGTGTTGCTTGTGGTGACGAGGCTGTCGTCCCAATTCTCGAAGCGGGCATAGTGTGACACGAAACGCAGTTTCACATCGCCCACGGCGCCGCTACGGTGCTTGGCGATGATAAACTCGGCGAGTCCGCGAATGTCGTTCCCTTCGGCATCTTCGCTCGACTTGATGTAGTATTCGGGCCTGTGAATGAAGCACACAATGTCGGCATCCTGCTCAATAGCACCCGATTCGCGCAGGTCGCTCAGCTGTGGCCGCTTGCCGTTGCGGTCGTCGCCACGCTGCTCCACGCTTCGGTTGAGCTGCGACAGGGCTATGATGGGTATATTGAGCTCTTTGGCAAGTTGCTTGAGCGAGCGTGAGATGGTGCTCACTTCCTGTTCACGGCTACCGAACTTCATGCCCGAGGCATTCATGAGCTGGAGGTAGTCGATGATGATGATTTTCACGCCATGCTCGCTTACCAGGCGGCGAGCCTTGGTCTGTAATTCAAATACCGAGAGTGAGGGCGTGTCGTCGACGTAGAGTGGGGCACTATATAGCTTCTTGACGCGCGACATGAGGTTGTCCCATTCCTCGGGTTTGAGCTGTCCGCTTTTGATGGTTTCGCTCTTGAGACTGCACACATTGCTGATGAGGCGGTTCACGAGCTGCAGGTTCGACATTTCGAGCGAGAAGAAAGCCACAGGTATGTTGAAGTCTACTGCCATGTTCTTGGCCATAGAGAGGACGAGTGCGGTCTTACCCATGGCAGGTCGGGCGGCGACGATGATGAGGTCGCTGTCTTGCCAACCCGATGTGATCTTGTCAATGGCACGGAATCCGCTCTGCAATCCACTGAGTCCGCTGTCGCGGTTGGCGGCATCCTGAATCTTGGCGATGGCCTCGTTGATGATGGGGTCGATTTGCGTCACGTCGCGCTTAAGGGTCTTCTTGGAAATTTCGAAGAGTTTGCCCTCGGCTTCCTGCATGAGGTCGTAGACGTCGATAGACTCGTCGAAGGCCAATGTGCCTATCTGTGAACTGAAGCTGATGAGCTCTCGAGCCAGGAACTTCTGGGCCACAATGCGGGCATGATACTCCACATTGGCGGCACTGGTCACGCGGCTGGTGAGCATGGATATGCGCACGGGGCCGCCCGCCTCGTCGAGTGTGCCATTGTTGCGCAGCTGCTCGGTGACGGTGAGCATATCGATGGGACGTTGCTTGGCACCGAGCGTCTGAATGGCCTCATATATCTTGGCATTGGCGTTATCATAGAAGCTGTCGGGCGACAGGATGTCGCACACGATGGAGTAGGCATTCTTCTCGAGCATGAGTGCGCCTAGCACCACTTCCTCGATTTCGAGGTCCTGTGGCTGCTGCTTGCCGTACTCAGAGGTTATCTCGCTCTCGTGGCGTGGCCGCTGACGCTGGTTGCGTCGCTGTTCTTTGGTGAGTTCAAATTCCATAGTGGTGTTCAATTTTTCTGGTGCAAAGTTAGTACAGATGCTCTGTAAGCCCAACACAAAGCCCCCTAAACTTATTCACAAGATATTAACGAGGCTACAGGCTGTGATCTGTTCACATCTGGTAATGAGAATGTAGTGTCAGAATATAGACGATGACAAGGTCGTCGTGTACACTATAAATGATACGATGCTCGCGAGTGATGCGTCGCGACCACTTGCCGGCAAGTGAGAATCGCAGGGCCTCGGGTTTACCAATACCTGAGTAGGGATGCAGGGCAATATCGGCAAGCAGGCGGTTGATTTTATCAATTACTTTTTTGTTACCGCTCTTGAGGAAAAACTGATAGTGGGCTTTAGCCGTGTCGGTAAAAATTAGTCGGTACATGAAAGTCGTTTCAGATAGTCTTCAATTGATTCGTTCGGGTTTTGAGGCGTTGTTTTGCCGTACTTGATTTCCTCCTCGGCGGCTGCGATTGCGTTCATCAGATGTGGGTTGTTAAGGACGTGATGGGTCTCGATAAGGGCATTATAGTCATCCAGATTCATGATGACCACACTGTTGTTGCCCGAACGGTTCACGATGAGCGGCTCATTGTCGTTAACAACGGCGTCAAGATGGTGTTTCAGGTTTGAACGGAGGTCGGTATAATTCGTTGTTCTCATAGTTATCATGCTTTAGAATGCAAAAATAAGTACTTTTTTCTGTACTTTCAATTTTTTTTCAAAAAAAGTGCTGTTTGCTTGCAACAAAATGGAGCCGAAATGCGTCTATTAGATGAATAACGTTAGTGACGAAATATAGACATAGAAACACTTCAAACAGTAGAAATTTTAAAAAAGGAAACACCCTGACGTCGGGATGATGTCAGGGTGTTGTGAGTTTTGATGGGCCGCCTTGGCGGAATCAATCAGAAGTTGAAGTCGTCCTTCTCCTTTGCCACGTTGCGGAACGCCAGCTTGCCGTCGCAATACTCTTGAGTGGCGATGAGGGTGGGCTTAGGCAGCTTCTCGTAGTATTTTGAGATTTCGATCTGCTCACGGTTCTCGGAAATTTCTTCGAGGTTGTCGTTGAGCGTGGCAAACTCCTGGAGTTTCTTCTCGAGGTCGTTCTTCATCTCACTCGAAATCTGGTTGGCGCGCTTGCCAATGATGGCTACGGTTTCGTAGATGTTGCCGGTGGGTTGAGCCATCTCGATGAGATCGTGCACCGAAGTGGTGAGAGGTGCGTTAGTCTTTTTGTAATCCATTGTTAAAGAAATCTACTTTATAAGTGATAATTAATTGTTGTTGACGTGTTTACTTGCTATCTTGAAGATGTTGTCGGCCTCCTTGCGATATTTGCTGTCGGGGTAGTCGTTGATGAAGGCGTAGTACTCGTCGATGACGGTGCGGTAGCGTTCTTCCTTCTTCTCGTTCACACTCTGCTCAGCCTCGCTGAAGCGCGACTTGAGAATGAGCATCTCAAGGTCTTCCTTGTACTTGCTGTAGGGGTAGTCCTTGATGGCGTTCTTAGCGGTGATGACGGCGCTCTCGTAGTTGTTGCCCATGTAATTGCCCAGGTTGTAATAGAGCGTGGCATTTTCCAGTTCCTTCTTCACCAGCTTGTCTTGCAGCTCAAAGATGGCGCTTTGTGCAATCGACACCTTGTCGCTCTTGGGGAAGTAGTCGAGAAACGCCTGCAACTCCTCGATGGCCTTTACCGTCTCGCTCTGGTCGAGTTGCGGGTCGGGCGAATCCAGGTAGTAACCATAACCGGCATAGAAGCGCGCCAGCTCGGTATATTGGCCTCGGGGGTACTGGGAATAGTACTGCTTGAAGTAGGAACCCGCATTCAGGTAATCCTTGTTCTCATAGTAGCTGAGGCCCAGCAGGTAGAGCGACTCCTCGGCCTTTTCGGTGCCGCGGAACACGGTGATCACATCTTCGAGCAGCGTGTAAGCCTGGGTGTATTTCTTTTGCTCAAAAGCTTTTTTGGCGAACTCAAACTTGTAGTTGTAGTCTGAGCTCTTCATGGCCTTGTTGTATTCGCCGCAGGAGGCAAACACAAGTGCCAAAGCGCAAGCCGATATGATTGAAATATATCTCATTTGCATAAACATTAAGGCCGTACTCACAGGAGCATGGCGTTTCAACCTGCAAAATTACGCATAATTCTAAACATTGCAAGCAAAGAAAACCAAAAAACTATTATCTCCGTCTTTTCCACATGTACGGTCTTTCCGCAGCGCAGACAGCTCAGATGCAGGTGTCCTCTGCAGTGCTCACCATCGGTATAACGA
>JAEEGI010018113.1_pt1 | contig 14345 bp, 12 predicted proteins | sample 8958751 | NCBI WGS metagenome assembly JAEEGI01 (sample SAMN16246545, study PRJNA631951) | gut metagenome | biome: gut microbiome; feature: rumen; material: KS-attached | host: Bos | place: Iran: Karaj | collected 2018-10
GTCCGCTTACAGGATCCATCAAGGTCTTGCTGAAATGGCGAATCTCATTTGTCTCAGCATTCAGAATCATCAGCAGTCCCTCACCTTGCTTCATGGCAGCAGCTACACTGTTCTTCAGGCGAGGCAAGTCTTTCTCCCCAACGATTAGACGGTCAATTACCAATTCAATATCGTGGTTCTTGTAACGATCCAACTTCATGCCAGGCATGGCCTCCGTCAGTTCCCCATCCACACGTACATGCAGATATCCTTTCTTTCGTACATTCTCAAACAATTCGCGATAATGGCCCTTACGATGTTGCACCAGCGGAGCCAGCACATAGATACGTTTTCCCTCATAACCTTTGAGAATAAGCTGAATAATCTGCTCCTCCGTATATTTCACCATTTTCTCTCCCGTGAGGTAAGAATAAGCCTCTCCTGCCCTGGCAAACAGCAGACGCAGGTAATCGTTCACCTCGGTGGTGGTACCTACAGTCGAGCGTGGATTCTTATTGGTGGTTTTCTGATCGATGGATATCACCGGACTGAGGCCTGTGATTTTGTCCACATCGGGACGTTCTAGGTTTCCCAGAAAATTACGGGCATAAGCAGAGAAGGTCTCTATGTAACGACGCTGACCCTCTGCAAAGATAGTATCGAAAGCCAACGATGACTTTCCACTGCCACTAAGTCCAGTGATCACCGTCAGACTTCCACGAGGAATCTGCACATCTATGTTTTTCAGATTGTGTACGCGTGCACCATACACCTGAATATATCCTGTTTCGTCTTGCATCTTCACATTTCGATTGGAAACTGCAAATTTACGGATTTTATTCTTTGTACACAACCCTTATGCAAAAAACATAGGCACATAATTGAAAGTTTGGAAATAATGACGTAATTTTGCATCAACTTAAGATTATCAGAAAAAATGAAGACTTTGAAAAAGATATTAGGTTCGCTGCTGCTTACCTTGATGGTGAGCTTGGGCGTACAGGCACAGGAAAACCAGTCGTACATCATGCACACCATCGAGAAAGGTCAGACACTGACTTCCATCTCCAGCATGTATGGCGTATCCATCGACGATATCGTGAAACTGAATCCTGGCAGTGATACCACTATTATAGAGGGCAAGCAGTTGCGCATCCCACGTCGTCCATCCAACCAGCAGGGCGGTTCGTTCCACACCATCATAAGTGGGGAGACACTCTATCGTCTGTCAGTGAACTACAAGGTCTCTGTACGTGCCATCATGGATGCCAACCCTGGTCTGAGTGCCACCAACTTCAAGGCTGGTCAGGTGATTCGTATTCCTGAATCCAACGAGAAGACGGCCCTTCAACCAGAGCAGCAACCTCAAGAGCAGGAAATCCCACAGGCAGTGAGACCTGCAGTCAGGGAAATGCACAAAGTAAAGAGCGGAGAAACCATCTATAGCATTGCCCGTCAGTATGGCATCACAGAAGAAGAGCTATTGTCGGCCAACTCCGACCTGAAAGATGCCCGCAAGTTGAAGAAGAACTCTTTCTTGGCTATCCCTTACCATAAGGAAGAGGTGAAGCAAGAAGTGAAGGAGCCAACCGACAAAGAACTTTTCCAAGCTAATACGGAGGCAGCCAAGAAACTGCACTCCATCAAAGCTGCGCTTATCCTCCCCTTCCTGAAAGACGGGAATGCCACCACAGAGACCAAGCGCATGTTGGAATACTATCAGGGCTTCCTGCTGGCTATGGATAGCCTCAAGGGTACAGGAGCCAACATTGACCTGCATACCTACAACTCAGGCAGTACGGTAGATGAAATGAAGACCTTGCTGACAAAGTCAGAAATGAAGGACATGAACATCATCTTTGGCCCGATGCATACTGAGCAGATAGAACCATTGGCCAATTTCGCTCAAGAGAACAACATCCGTTTGGTGATTCCGTTCACTTCACGCGACAATACGGTTTACAACAACCCACAGGTCTATCAGGTGAATACCCCACAGTCATACTTCTATTCAGAGGTGTACGACCACTTTGCCCGTCAGTTCCCCAATGCCCATGTCATTTTTATTGAGAGCAGAGAAAATGACAAGGCTGATTTCATCAAGGGATTCCGTGAGGATCTGCAACGTAGGAATGTTCCTAGCACTACTCTGAGCGAATCAGAAGGCTACGAAGCCATGAAAGGTTCTCTGAGAAAGGATAAGGACAATATCTTTGTTCCTACTAGTGGAAGCAATACCGCCCTTATCAGGTCTATCCCCCAGCTCACGATGGTAGTACGCGACTCCATTCTCAATGTCACCCAAGGCATCGACAATATCCACCTCTTCGGTTATCCTGAATGGCAGACCTACACCAACGACTTTCTGGAATCGTTCTTCGAACTCGACACCTATTTCTACAGTTCCTTCTATACCAACAACCTGATGGAAGAACCAAAGCAGTTCATTGCAAAGTTCCGTCGTTGGTATGGTAAGGAGATGGAAGACCGTTATCCTAAATATGGTATGTTGGGCTTCGACACTGGCTTCTTCTTCCTCAAGGGCATGTGGCTTTATGGCACGGCCTTCGACCAGAACCAGAGTCAGTTGTTGGCACGACCCATACAGACCGGCTTCAAGTACGAACGTGTGAACAACTGGGGCGGTTTCATCAACAAGAAAGTGTTCTTCGTACACTTCACCCGTAATAACGAACTTATCAAGCTCGACTTTGATTGATTTATGACGTCAGCTACCCGATATCTCCTCACTCTGTTCCTATGCTTGGCAACAACGTTGATGGTCCAAGCACAGGTAGGCGACCTGCGTCATAACCTCTCCATTGGTGTGAACGGTGGTATTAATATGAGCAGTGTGTCTTTCTCTCCTAAAGTAAAGAAGAAGGACCTCATTGGACCGATCTATGGCATCACGTTCCGCTACATATCCGAGCGCTGGTTTGGCATGCTCTGTGGTGTACAAGGTGAAATAAATCTCTCACAGCGCGGCTGGGACGAATTTTACGAAGACTATCCACAGTTGCAGTATACCCGTAACCTGCGTTATGTGGAGCTTCCTATCATGGCACACATCGGCTTTGGTAAGGAAAACGGTTTCCTGAATTTTTATATTCATGCAGGCCCTCAATTCGGCTATTTTATCAGTGATAGCAGCAGCATAGATGGCGATTGGGAAAATTACCGCTATCACCAAGAACAGCATGACCTGGAAATAGAACACAAGTTTGACTACGGCATTATCGGCGGTGCAGGCTTCGAGTTCCACACGGGAATCGGCAACTTTCTTGTAGAAGGTCGCTACTACCTTGGACTTGGTGATATATTCGGCAACACTAAGCGCGATGCTTTTTCCCGCTCTGCCAATGGCGGCATTGGCATCAAAGCCACTTATCTCTTCGACTTGAAGAAGTAACTAATTCGCCCCTTTCTTTCGATACCATTCCTGCATGATGTAAAAGGCTTTCTTCTTCTCACCCCAACTGGAGATCAGGCCTTTGCGGTTGAAGAAGTCCTGAATACCATTAAGTTGTCGACGAGGGGAACGGAAGTCCATCAGAATCCAAGGGGAAGTGCCTGCAAGTCCGTCGATCTTTTCGAACATCACGATGTTGTTTTTATAGACATTCTCCTGAAACTCCTCCGTGAAGCGCTGGTTGACATCGCCATGATAGCCAGCCAAGGCACCACCGCCGAACTCGCTGATGATCACCGGTTTGTTGTATGGAATTTCCCAGGTCATCTTCAAGGCATCATTCACATCACGGTACCAACCGATGTACTCGTTGAAGCTCACCACATCCACAAACTCGTTCATATTGTCGTTCAAACGGTTATGGTAGTTCTGTGCCGAGGTGACTTCCATCGCCATACTGATGAGTCGTACGTTATCCAGCGTACGGGCATGCTTGGACAGACTGCTTAGGAACTTATCGCGTGCATCGCTGTGAGGAGTCTCGTTGGCAATGCTCCAGATGATGATGGCACAACGATTCTTGTCGCGTGTGATCATGTCCGTGAGCTGGCGCTGGGCATTGTCGTACGTAGCTTGATTCTCCCATGAGATGGTCCAATACACAGGAATCTCACTCCATACCATGATGCCCATACGTTCTGCCTCACGCACCATACGCTCATTGTGCGGATAGTGTGCCAGACGTACATAGTTGCATCCCAGCTCTTTCGCCCAAGTTAGTAAGGTATGGGCATCTTCTGTGGTCCAGGCTCGTCCCTGACGGAATGGTGCTTCCTCATGGATGCTCACACCGCGCAGGAATATGGGTTTCCCATTGAGCAGGATTTCCTTTCCACGCGTCTCGATGGTACGGAAACCAACCTCATCACTGAATCGTTCAGTTCCCATATCCACGGTCACCTGATAGAGTTTAGGATTCTCTGGCGTCCACAACTGGGGCTTTGCCTTCACAGAGAAAGATCCACGACCTTCGGCATCGGTGTGCACTGTCTGACTGATTTTCAGTTCAGGAATCTCCACAGTGACCCTTCCTCCTAAAATTGGACGGTTCAGTTTCACCCATCCTTCAATGGTCGTGGCATCACCCTTGGCCAGTTGCACATAATAATCTTCAATATAAGTTTCGGGCACTTGTACCAACATCACATCACGGGTGATACCACCGTAGTTCCACCAGTCGAAGTTCAGCGTAGGCACATTGTCCTGATCACGCTTATTGTTCACACGCACCACCACAAAGTTGTCGCCTTCCTTCAACACATCCGTCACATCAAAATTGAAAGGCGTGAATCCACCGATATGCTCGCCAACCTTCTGACCATTTACCCACACCATCGACAGATAGTTCACTGCGCCGAAATACAGGATGGCACGTTTCCCCTCCTCCTGATGGTAGGTAAAGTCACGCTTGAACCATACCGAACCCTCATAGAAAAAGAGCTGATCGTCCTTTGTGTTCCAATCAGATGGGATATCCATAATAGGAGAGGTATCAAAATTATACTCCACCAATTCCTGCGGATTACGGGGCTTTCGGTTATCACCAAATCCACCACGATCCATTGGTCGCAGACGGTAGTCGTAGTACCCATTGTCAAACGGATCAACGATATAGTTCCACTTGCCGTTCAGTGAGACACTCTGACGTGCAAAGACATTCTGTAACAGGGGTACTTCACGCACTTCCGCACGTAGACAAAAAACTACTAACAGCGAAATAAGTAATAAGGTCGTACGTTTCATGATATTTTGTTTAGAATTTATAACTATTGAGAATTGACTTCCAGTTTCAGTCCTTGTCCCCTGACGGTAGTCAATTCTACCCGTTTATCAGCAGAAAAGCGTATCCGAAGTTTCCTTACAAACACATCCAAGCTACGAGAGACATAGTAGTCGGTATTTCCCCAGATGCGGTACATGATGGCATCACGACTCACCATCTCTCCCAGATTCTCTGCCAATAGGCGCAGGAGTTTTCCTTCTGTTTCCGTGAGATGTTCTTCCTTCCCATCCGCAGAAGTCAATGCACAAGTGCGGGAATCAAAGATAAAGCTACCTATGCGCAACTGTCCCGTCTCATTATTTGCCCGCTCTCCTCTTTGGAGTTTCAGAAGTGCCTTAATGCTGGCATCCAGTTCCTCGGGGACGAAAGGTTTCTTCAAGTAGTTATTTACACCCAAACGGTAACCATGACTTACATCCTCGGGCGAAGTAAGTGCCGAAGTGAAGAAGATCAATGTGTCTCCGTCGGTCTCACGGATTTTCTCCACCATCTCGAAACCATTCATCACAGGCATGTCAATATCTGCAATAATGACATCGGGATGATAGTCCTTCCAGGCCTTCAGACCCTCAGCCCCATTGGTAGCAGTCACTATGTCGTAACCACCTATCAACTCCTGTAAGCTACTGCTGATGATATAGCTCAGGTTGGCATCATCCTCTACCAAAAGCAATTTGATGTTGTTCATACCTCTTCTGTCTTAGCCTCCTTGGGAAACCAAAGAGAGAATTTACTGTATTCCCCTTTCACACTGTCCACATCCACCTTACCACCATGGGCTTCGAGTATCCGACTGACAAGGTTCAGTCCCAGTCCGAAGCCTGAGGCACCTCCTATCTTGCTGCGCTGAGTGGCTTCTCCGCGTTCAAACTTCTCGAAGATCACTTTTAAATCTTCAGGAGAGATACCCAGTCCATCGTCTTTCACACTGACAATCACATGCCCGAAGGTCTCATGCGAAGCGATCTCTATCCGAACCTTCTCCCCAGAATACTTGATGGCATTATCGATGAGATTACTCAGTGCCTCACTCAGATATTGGGGATCTGCCATGACGGAAGGCGTTTTCAACTCCGTATCGAAAGACACTTCCTTCCCTGCTTTCATCGTAAAACGTTGAATCAGATCGTCCACCAAAGGCCGCAGTTCCACCTTATCAATATGTAATTCCAACCGATGATTCTCCAAACGGGAAAGAGTCAGAATCTTATTGGTCAGTGCCAAAAGCTGAGAAGCCTCATCCTCGGCAATTCCCATATACTTATCCTTCAGGGCTTCCTTTCCCTCCAATTTACCACTCCGTAGGCTCCGTAGACTCATAATGATGCTGCTTAGCGGAGTTTTCATATCGTGTACCATTGCATAGGTAAAATCCTGACGCAAGGTAGCTATCTTGTCCTGCTTGCGGATAAAATGTATCTGTTGGAGAATACTCCAAATGATAAGCGTCAGCAATACCAACGATGCTAAGATGAGCGCAATCATCCGTCCGAAGATAATGGTATAAGGATTGTCCACCAACATTCGGATACCATGCGTACGCTCATAGTTCACTGCCACCGCTTGCGAAGCTACAAATCCACCGAAATGCAATGAAAAACGAGGATTGCTCGTGGCCATCACCCTTCCTGTGGCAGCTTCCACCAAGTCGATGGTAATGTCGTTGGTGATATCGCGCTCTAGCAGCATCTCTTTGGCAATAGAATCCACCTGCACTAAGGATACTGGTATTCCTTCTTCATTTAAGGCTTCGTTGAATCTTGTCAACTCATCAGCCCTTCCATCAAACTCCAACGCAGTGGAGGTAGAATCGGCATAAAAGATATCCAAACGCAAATCGCGCTCTTTCAGTAACGATTCCTCCACCAGATCGGTCAGTTCTTTCTCCAGGTCGTCTTTCAGCAACTGGTAAGTATTGTACAGCCACAAGCATTGCAGAGCGACAATAAATGCCACTCCCAACAAAGCAATCAGTACACTACTTCTCAGTTTCATAAGCTAACACTATAACAGCAAGCCTTCCAGTTCACGAAGTTGCATGATACACGTAATACCAGGAACTACAGCTGTTTCGTCGGGACAACATTTGATGACATGACATCCCAACGAAAGAGCAGGATTGACATCATTCTTTTGCGAATCTCCCACCACGATGACTTCTTCCGGTTGGAAACCTTCTTGCTCAATGGCCAACTTCCAAAGCGCAGGATCAGGTTTTCTCATACCAGCTATCGTCGAGTCGGTGATGGAATGGAAAAGGTCTGCCACACCCATGCTCTGCAAGACCGACTTCAGATTTCCATAATAGTTGGATACCACAAAGAGGGTATATTTATATTTCAACTTCTCTAAAACTGGCTTTGCTTGTCTGACATAATCAGTTGAGAACTCCGTCACCAATCGGGCAGCCTCAGCAGGCAAAGTGGTGCGGTTGTACTCCGTATCTTCCACCACTCCACGACGGATAAGGTCGTCGAACTGGAAGCGGGTTTTATAGTTCTGCACATCGCGCAGGGTATCCGTTGCTTTCACCGGATTCAGGCGCTCCATCTCACGCTCTGCAAAGACATAGGAGTCCCAAAAAGTCTCTCGAGTAAGTGGAATACCCAACTTTTCATTATAAATCTTAATATAGACCTGCGCCCAATGTAAGAACGGAGAATCCAACGTACCCCCGAAATCGAAGGCCAACGCCTTCACCTTAATATCACTCACCATATCTTTCACGTTTTTGTTTCCTATCTTCATCAGTGCCAAGCCGATGATAATCCATACCATCTCACGAATACGGGTAATCAAAGCCGCATAAACACCGTAGGCACCTGCCACGGAAATACCATTCACCGCCAAGGCGAATCCACCTTCACGACCACCCAACTGCATCGGCATGAAGAACAGCAGATTGGCCATCAGAGAAGAGAATGCCAGAATCAAAATACAATCCACGAAACTCACATTGGTAGTCAGCACATTGAGAATGAGCCAGACTTCTCCGCAACTCACCACACGTGCCAGGTATTCCAAGAACAGCGATCCATAGAACGAACGCTTGTCCTGCTTATGAACCAAGGCAATCTGCTTATCAATGTTCTCCAACTTCGCCCGGTTCTTCTCAGCAAAAGCAAGGGCATATTTCTTCAGGAAGGGGATCTTACTGGCCAGATTCATGCATGCCACCGCCATACCATGTCGGTAACCTTTGATAAAGAGCGTTCCTAACGTCAGACAGAAGAGTGTGATAAATCCCATCAGGATGCCCATGCTCCAATTAACAGGATAGAAGAACACGTAGATCAGTACCGAACTCATCCAGAAACAGAAGTGACTGAAGATATGCATCATCACATAGAGAATCACCGAGGAGGTCGCTCGCTCTACACCCACATAGGGTGTCAGTTCCATGATACGGTAAGGTTCTCCACCCATCAGTCCGACAGGCGTGACATAGTTGAGCGCAAATCCAGAAACGGAATACTTATAGAGTCGCCAGAATGGGATAGTTACCCGTCCAGAACTATGTAAGATAACGTACCAGGAACAGGTATTAATGACATACACCACCAACCATAATAGGATAATCAGTGGCAGATAATACCCTGCACGCTTCAGATTACTCCAAAGCTCCTCGTAACTCATATTCATGGTCAGCAGCATGATGACCACTGCCACCACGCCAAACGCCAGAAATATGTTACGATACTTACTCTTCATTAATTGTGAATTGTGAATTGTGAATTATTCCCAGCATTCGCTCGCAATGCTTCTCATGCTTATAGATCATATAGACCAAGAGCGCATTCAGTACGGTGAGTTCAAACACGAAATACAGCCAAGGCATCCGTAAGAACAATGATATAAACAGCGCAATCACACGGGTGTTGAACGACAGGATGTTGGTATATTTCATCAATGGCAGACTCCCTGCACGGAACTTATCACGCAGCTCCTGTGGGGCTTCTGCACCACCATAGACTTCCAAATACTTGTCGAAGAAATGTTGGAACTTTGGTGAGAGCTGCTCTTGTTTTCTGCAATAATCCTTATAGAACCATTGGAAGAGTTTACGGATGAAATCGTGCTTCCAAGAAAGCTGACGATAAACCTCCTCCTGTTGATCAGAACGGTCATGCTCACTTCCCTGCTTCCCTTTCAAAAAGAACAAATGGATATTGCGGTAATAATCGGCCATGGCTGCCTGCTTACTGTGACAGAATCCTGCCGCTGCAGCCAAGAGGACAATCCAGAAGCCCCATGTGGGATAGAGTCTACACACGATAGCAAAATAGATAGCGATGAACCAACAATCGCCCGACATACCATCAAGGATACGACCCAATTCCGATTTCTGTCCGGTGAGACGCGCCAACTGTCCGTCGGCACTGTCGTACTGATTGGCCCAAACCAACAGCAACATACCAATGACATTCACCCAAAGGTTGTCGAAATAAAACAAGATGCCTGCCGCCACTCCTAAAAAGATGGAAGCGATGGTAATGGCATTGGGAGTCACACCCAACTTATTGAAAAACAACGCCCATCGATAACCCAACGGACGATAGAAGACCAAATCGATCCACTCTTCGGTATCTGCTGATTTCAGCGAGGCCTGTATGTTAATGTCCTTCTGTTCCATATCTTATACAGCTTTCTTCAAGATTAGTTCACTGATGGCATCTGCAGCTTCCTCCCGACAAGGTGCAAAACTTGGCCAATCATTAAAATCGATGATGCGCATACTGCCGTCTGCTGCTACGATAGCATCGCCTCCATACACATCGACCTTCAGCACAGAGGCCGCCTGGTTACAGATCCTTTGCAATGTTTCCACATTAAAAGAGATGCCCGTAGGCTCCCCGTTGATCTTCTCCAAACCGAATTTGGAATGCTTCATCTCAAACGGATAGAACCAATAGAAAAAGTCCGTGCCGTTCACACCATAGAACTTGATAAGGTCGCCCTCCAAGTGCTCGTTCACCACTACCCGACTGATTCCTCTTAAAGCATATTCCGACAATAAGCTTCGAAATTCTTCCTCATTGCGCACATAACTCACGTCCTCTTTATGGATGGCATGGAAGTCGGCCCTTTTTACCCAACAAGGCATTGGTAAGTTAGGAAAATTTTTTTCGCTAACTAGCAAAAAAAGACTACGTGGATGAGGAACCCCTGCATCTAGCAACAAACGTGTCATTTTTTCACGCGTACAGTTCTCTATCCCAAATCCTGAGTTCACGGCCATACATCCGTCTTCTTCGTAACGTTGCAGACGCTTCACCGCTTCCTTGCTGCGAATCATGTTGAAGATATAATGCTCTGTCAACTCCCGAGTGAGAAATTCCTGCTCTGTATAAAAATGTACCTCATGTCCGGCATGCTTCAAACGCTCTGCCACCGCATTGAAAATGGCAGCATCATTCCCGATATGATTCGGAGAATAAAGTGTATGTCGCTGCACGGCAGCAAATGTCCGTTTATCGTTCATCTCTTTGTATCCTTCATAAATGCTTCCGCCTTACGGATATCCTCCGCATGGTCGATGTCTATCACCTTACTGAAATTGAAAGCCCGCACAGCCAATCCGGCATCCACCAGATACTGCTGGAATCCTCGCATCCTACTCACACCCTTCTCCATCGCTTCTGGAAGGAGTGCCAAAGCCCGCTCGTTCATGCAATAGATGCCTCCAGAGACGTACTTACAGCCCTCATAAGCCTGATTCGCATATCCCGTGATGCGCATGCTGGGCTCCTCTACCTTTACGTAAAGTGGCTTCTCGTCATCGATATAGCTGGTCACTCCCATCAGAGCATCATCAGTCGTATTCGTAGCAAAGGCCCGAATATAGTCGGCAAACTCCTGCTCTCGGAAAATAGGATCCACAGTTGTCAGACAGAACTTACTGCCTTCCAAATAAGGTTTCAGTTCGTAGAAACTATGGAAAGAACTGGGCGTAGATTTGATGACAATATTCAGAGGAACCGGCAATTCCTGAGCTTTAAGGAACTCGTGTACTTCCGTCATCTCCTCGTTGGTAATCAGCGAAATGCTCTCCGCACCATTGTCGAGGAAGATACGCAGAAGTCTGCCCAACAAAGGCTCTCCCCCTACCTTTACCAAAGGTTTGGGGGCTTCCACACCTTCAGATACCAGACGAGAACCCAATCCGGCGGCTATAAGACCAAATTTCATAGTATATCCAAATTAAAACGCACAAATTTACGCTTTTTCTGTGAATAATTACTATCTTCGTACGATTAATTAATTCTCCCCACTCTCTGAAGTGGCATAAGTTAACTTTAACCTTAAACAATAGTATGATATACGATTTCGATGAAGTCCTGGACAGACGAGGTACAGATTCTGTGAAATGGGATGGACTGAAAGAGTTTTTCGGTCGCGAGGACTTACTTTCCATGTGGGTAGCCGATATGGATTTCCGCACACCTCCCTGTGTGATAAATGCCATCAAAGAACGGCTGGATCGTGGCGTGTTGGGATACACCATTCCAAGCGATAAATGGTACTACGCCTTTATCTGCTGGCAACAGAAGCATCATAATTGGGAAGTGAATGCCTGGGAAATGATGCACATGCCCGGCATCGTACGTGGATTGGCTTTCGCCTTGCAATGTTTCACAGAAGTTGGTGACCGTGTGCTGGTGATGCCTCCTGTCTATCATCCGTTCTTTCTGGTGACCGAGAAGAATCACCGCAAAGTGGTCTATTCTCCGCTGATTATCGACGAGCAGGATGAGATTCATGTGGATTTCGAGCAATTGGAGCGCGATATAAAAGATTGTAAGGTACTTATCCTCTGCAATCCTCACAATCCTGGTGGTCGAGTATGGACACGGGAGGAACTTTTACGCATAGCCGACATCTGTGAGCGAAACAAGGTACTGGTGTTGTCAGACGAAATCCATGGCGACCTCACTCTTCCACCGTATAAGCACATTCCATTTGCTTCGGTCAATTCATGGACCCGTGAGCACACCATCACCTTCATGGCACCCAGCAAGACCTTCAATATGCCAGGTATTTCAACCTCCATCTGCATCATTCAGAACCCTGCCATGTGGGAACAGTTCCATACCTACATGGAAGCCAGCGAACTGGAAATGGGCAATGTCTTCTCCTATACCAGTTGTGCTGCTGCTTATAGTGAAGGGGAAGAATGGCTACTCCAGCTCAAGGCTTACATTCAGGAGAACATCGACTTCACGGAAACATTCTTGAAAGAACATCTCCCCATGGTGACCATGGTTCGTCCGCAAGCCTCCTACCTCATCTTCCTTGACTTCCGAAAACTAGGATGGAGTCAGGAGATGCTGACACGTGTCGTCTTGGAAGAGGCCCATCTGGCGCTTAATGATGGTACCATGTTTGGAAAGGAAGGGACAGGTTTCCTGCGTCTGAATGTCGGTTGTCCTAAGTCCGTTTTAAACAAAGCCTTACAGCAATTAGCAGATGCTATTTACAAAAAAATGAATATTTAATCAAAAAAATTTTGTTTTTAATTTTAGATATACTATTTTTGAAACAAAATATATAAATAACCTTATTTTTTTATAGCCATGGCATACAAAATTATTGACATCGAAGGCATCGGTCCAGTGTACTCAGAGAAGCTGATCGCTGCAGGTATCACCACACCTGGTGAGTTATTGGAAAGATGCGCTGCTCCTGCTGGTCGCAAGGCTTTGGCAGAGGAAACTGGCATCAGTTATGATCTTATCCTGACATGGACAAACCATGCAGATTTGTTCCGTATCAAGGGCATTGGTCCTCAGTTCTCAGAGTTGCTGGAAGCAGCTGGTGTTGACACCGTAAAAGAACTTTCACACCGTGTTCCAGAAAACTTGCAGAAGAAATTGGAAGAAACCAATGAGGAGAAACACCTCACTCGTCGTGTTCCTGTATTGAAGGAAGTGAGGAAGATGATCGACCAGGCTAAGGCTCTGCCTCCTGTAATGACTTATTAAGTTTAGAGTTTAGGGTTTAGAGTTTAGAGTCTGAAACTAACCGAAAAAAGAATCCCGGGCCATACGGCTCGGGACTTTTTATTTTTAATTCTTTAGGAGCGAAGCTCTAAGCTCTAAGAGCTCTAAACCCTTAACTCTAAACCAAATTACAGCTGACTGTCGCTCAGTTCGAACGTATTGGCTTGAGTCATATCACCTGTCGTGAGACCCTTAGTCAACCAACGTCTGCGCTGCTCTGAGGTACCATGGTTGAAGCTTTCAGGTACAGTGTAACCCTGTGCTTTCTTCTGCAGATAGTCATCACCGATCACCAATGAGCAGTTGATAGCCTCTTCCAAATCACCCTGCTCCAGAGAATTGAACAAGCGATTCTCATAATACCCCCAAACACCGGCATAATAATCAGCCTGCAACTCGATGCGTACGCTGACTCTGTTGCTCTGAGCCTCAGACATACGAGCCATCTGGTTGTGAGCACTGTCCAGCGTTCCCAACAGGTACTGCACATGATGACCCACCTCATGAGCTATCACATAAGCATAGGCGAAATCACCATCAGCACCCAACTGGCGCTTCATGGAGCTGAAGAAAGAAAGGTCGATATACAGACACTGGTCAGCAGAACAATAGAATGGACCCACAGAGGCTGTGGCCTGACCACAACCTGACTTTACTGCATTGGTAAAGAGCACCATCGTAGGTGCCTGATAGGTCTTTCCATACTGTTTGAACACTCGGGTCCACACATCCTCAGTACTTGCCAAAATCTGGCGGGAGAACTTCGCCAGTTCTTCCTCCTCAGCAGTCATCTCACGCTGCGTCCCATCACCTGTCGTAATCATAGAGCCTAAATCGGCATTCGACAATACACTGAGTGGATTACCACCCATAAACCAGGTAATCAGTGCCACGATCACCAAGCCACCGATACCCATACCAGCCTTCGCGCCACCGCTCAGTCTTCTGCGGTCGTCCACGTTGGAACTTTCTCTTCTTCCTTCAAGTCTCATAGTATATTCCTAATTTATTATTATTCCAATTTGAATTACTTGCAGCAAAAATAATGCAAACCTAAACAAATAGCAAATAATCCTCCTCAAAAATCAACAGGCGTACTTCCCATTTCTAT
>JAEEGI010018118.1_pt1 | contig 14343 bp, 8 predicted proteins | sample 8958751 | NCBI WGS metagenome assembly JAEEGI01 (sample SAMN16246545, study PRJNA631951) | gut metagenome | biome: gut microbiome; feature: rumen; material: KS-attached | host: Bos | place: Iran: Karaj | collected 2018-10
GTGGAGGGTGGGGTTCTGGCGCTTGAGCACCTGGTTGTGGCCACGGCCGACAACCATGCCGTCCTTGACGATGATAGCGCCAAAGGGTCCTCCGTCGCCCGCGTGGATGCCGCGCTGGGCTTCGCGGATTGCCATTTGCATATATTTGTCCATAAATGGTTTATGGGTTTATTCTTACTTCTTTCCGTCCATTGATGATGTAGATGCCCGTGGGGAGGCCTTCAACGGGGCGGCCGAGGAGGTCAAAAGAGTTGTTGCCTTCCATGCTGGGGGAGGGAGTACTGTCCTCTCCCCACACGTCAAAAGGGCGGCGGAGGGAGGTGACGATTTGCCAGGTATCCACAGCATCGGGGCCCGTGTGGGTGGGGGTGACGGGACGGATGGTGCCGTCGGCATTGAACTCCAGGCGGTCGATGCACGTCTCGCGGTGGTAGCCGCTGCCGTTCTTACCCTGCCAGTTCTTGTTGATGCGGTGATAGACGATGTACCACTCGTCACGCCCGGGGATTTGGAGGATGCTGTTGTGCGCCGTGCCGTAGATTCCCTCGTCGGGGCGCTGGATGAGCACGATGGGATTGCGAGCCACGTTGATAGGGCCTGTGGGGGAGGTGGAGGTGCCGTAGGCCACGTGGTAGTTGTTGGAGCCCGTGTCGTCGACCGACCAGAGGAAGTAGTACAATCCACCCCGGTAGAAGACGTAGGGAGCCTCGCGGTAGGCATAGTCGCTGAGCGTGCCGCCCGTGGGCGTGAGGACGCGCGTGGTGCCCTCCTTGAGCGAGACGCGGTCGGGGTTCAGTTCGGCGCAGGCCATGTAGCCGTTGCCCCAGTAGATGTAGGGCGTGCCGCTGACGGGGTCGGTGAAGACATCGACGTCAATCTGCTGTCCGCCGCCTGCGGGTGAGGTCTTGATGATGCTCTCGCCACGGTCGGTGAAGGGGCCGACGGGCGTGGGGGCGGTGGCGACGCCAATCTCCTTGCGCTGCCCCGCGTTGCCGCTGAAGTAGAGGTAATAGGTGAAAGAGCCGTCGTCGTTCGCCACCTCCTCGATGGCCGGTGCCCAGGCGTTGCCCGAGGCCCAGATGACCTGCGCCGTGGCGAGATTGAGGACGTTGCCCTCAAAGACCCACTCCTTAAGGTCGGCTGAGGAGTAGGCGGTGAAGTACGTTCCCGCCCATCCGGCCACGCCGTCGGTGGTGGTATAGACGTAGTAGCGTCCCGTCTTGCGGGAGTAGAGCACCTCGGGGTCAGCATGGAAGTCGGGGAGGATGGGGTTGCCCACGCGGCTGTCAGGCAGGACGCCGAAGTCCGTGGCGTTGAGGCCTGTGGAGGGCCAGGCATCAATGAGCCGTGCCACCTCGTCGGGGGTGACGGGGATGACCGTGCCGTGGCGCGGGGTGAACGAGCCGGTGGTCTGCGTGTTGCAGACGAAGGTGAAGTCGTGCAGGTTGCTGCTCTTGCAGAACTGGTAGTGCCCCGAGGTGTAGCAGTCGTACATCAGCACCCACTCGTCAGAGTCGATGAGGCGGAAGACGCCCGAGCCCTCGACGGCCACGTTCGTCTGCTGGAGGTAGCGCCGCTCGGCTGTCCAGGGGCCGTGGAGCGACGATGCCGTGGCCTGCTGGATGCCGTTGCCCTCGCCCTCGGTCTTGAAGAACATGTGGTATGTGCCGTCGTCGCTGCGCACGATGTCGGCGTCGATGGTGTTGGCGCCGTGGTCATAGAGCACCTGCGGCTGGCTGAGGGCGGTGAAGTCGTCGTTGGCGTAGGAGTAGTAGATGATGTAGTGCTTTCCCCTCTCGCCGATGGAGTAATAGACCATGTATTTCTTCTCCTCGGGGTCCCAGATGGTCTGCGGTGCCCATACCTGGGTGAGTGCCTGACGGTCGAAGCGCTCGGGCCATGTGGTGGGGAAGTCGATGGCGCTGTGCGTCCAGTGGATGAGGTCGTCGGAGCGGAGCAGCACCAGTCCGTCGTTCGACGACCAGCCCTCGCTGGACTTCATGTCGGTGACCACCATGTAGAACCGCCCGTCCTCGCCGCGCAGGATGTGGGGGTCGCGGACAGCCTTCTTGAGGGCGATGGTGTCGGAGCTGATGATGGGGGCACCGTTGTTGAGGGGGGTGTAGTTGAAGCCGTCGGTGCTCAGGGCAAGACGTATCTGCTCTTGGCTCTGGCTATTGCCGGTGAAGTAGGCAAAGAGGTAGGCGCTGTACTCGGGGGCCTCGGGCACGGTGACGTCGAAACGCACCGAGTCGGCTTCGCCGCCCTTGACGAGCAGGGCGGTGAGGCTGACAGTCTTGTTGCCCTTGGGCGAGAAGCCGCGGAGGAAACCTGCATGGCTGACGAGCGTGGGGTCTGACGAGCGCCAGCGCACGTACGAGCCTTCGCTCAGCAGGGTGGGCAGGCTGAGGTCGGTGCGCAGGCAGTCGAGGTCGGCAGCGGCATTGCGGCGCTCAAACTCTGCAATTAGCATACGCAGGTCGGTGCGGACGCTCTCGGCATTGTCCAGCACGGGGACGACGCGGACGGGGAACGTCTTCCGTGCCGTGAGCGACTTCTTCGTGAGCGTGGCGGTGAGGGTGACGCGGGCGGTGTCCTCGCCGAGGGCAGGGCGTGTGACCTTGCCGGTGGGTGAGAGATGTGCGGCGTCCGACGAACCCCACACTACAGCGATGCCGTCGTCCATGTTCACGGGCAGGGCAATGTCGTCGTAGAGGATGTCCGAGGCCAGCGTCAGCCGTTCCTTCGCCTCCTCCAGCTGGGCAACGAAGAGCTCGCTGTTCAGCTTGTCAAGGTCGGCGCAGGCATCCAGAATCTTCTCGTCGGTGAGGGCACCGTGGAAAATGTGCAGATGGTGATAGCGTGCCCCGCTGAGGTAGGCGTCGCCGGCGTAGCACGAGCGTCCCAGCCGGTTGTAGTCAGTCTTTCCCAGTCCCTTCGGCGTCAGGCGGATGGAGTCGGAGCGGACGGGCAGGCCGTCGATGAAGAGGGTGCCGAGGCCGTCCTGCTGGCGATAAGTGACGTTCTGCCACACGCCCTGCGCGAGCGGCGCACCCGCCTGCACGCCCTGTTCCTCGCGGTAGTTCGTGGGGGTGATGGCATAGCGCGTCTGGCCGGCGCCGAGGAAGAGGCAGCCCGTGGGCGTGGTGTGGATGTCCTCGGAACGTGAGAAGCTCCAGACGAAGTTGCCTGCCCGGCCGAGGTTGGTGGAGGTGGGGATAAAGAGGTCGGTGGTGATGGTGAAGTTGTCAGCGGCGTGCAGGTTTTCGCTCACGGGGGTGCCGAGGTCATACCAGCCGTTGTCGTTGCCAAGGTCGAGGATGTACTCTCCGCTCACCTCCGTCAGCCGTGCGCTGCCGTGCAGCGAGGCTCCGGGCGGCACGCTCTGGGGGTCGAAGGCATAGTCGCCGATGGAGTAAGCGCTGTCCTCCACGTACTCCTTGCCTGCGAGGGCGCAGACCTCGGCCGTGGTGAGTGCCCCGTCGTAGATGCGGAAGTCGCTCAGGTAGGTGCTGGCCAGCCGTGCCTCGCCGTCGTTCACCGTGCTGAACAGGCGGTTGCGCACCGTCCGTCCGATTTGTTCGGGCGTGAGGCTGATGCGTCCGCCGGCCTGGTATGTGCCGTCCACATAGTAGCGCACCACGCCTCCGCGCACCGTCCACGTGAACGTGTGCCAGTTGCCCGTCTGCAAACCTTTTGCAGCAGCGACGCTCTGTTCGTCGGCCACGGTGGAGGACGAGAGGTGCACGCCCGCGTCGGCAGCGCCGATGTAGAAGTAGCCCTTGTCGGAGAGGCTGATGTTGTCGCCCTGCGTGAACGAGAGCAGCACGTAGCCCGGGCGGTCGTACTTGTTGACCGTGCTGATGTAGAGCCGTGCCGAGACGGTGAAGTCCGTCAGTCCTCCGGCCACGTCGCCGAAGCGCTCGCCGAGGTCCACCCAGCCCTTCATGCCGTTTTTGAGCACCACCTCGTGCTTGAAGGTGGTGACGGCAGCGCCATCCATCAGCGTGCCGTCGTGGCCGAGGCCGGAGAAGTCGTTCAGCGAGGTTTCGCCCTCGGCAGCGCGCGTCAGGTCGTAGTGCAGCACCAGCCGCGTATCAGCTGCGGCAGCCATGGTCATGCCGATGAGGAGAAGAGATAGGAGGAGTCTTTTCATATCAAGGTGATTGTTATTCTTGGGCAAAGATAGTGCAAGGCGAGCGAAATACCAAATTTATTTGAGTATTTCCGAGCCGCAGCCTATCTAAAAGCCTCCAAAGGGGGATTAAAGATAGTGCAAGGCGAGCGAAATACCAAATATATTTGGATATTTCTGAGGCGACCCCTATCTAAAAGCCCCCAAAGGGGGATTAAAGATAATGACAAAAATGCGATTAAACGAGAGAAAAGTCAAAAATCTTTTGAACTTTTCCGAGCGTGAGCATTTTAGACCGAAGGTCAAGGTGAGTGAAAAAGCAAATTTATTTTTGAGTATTTCTGAGGCGACCCCTATCTAAAAAGATTCAAGAATCGGATTATGATGCAATTCTGCGACAGGCTGTCGCAGTTATTGACAAGACAAGAGCAATGGTGGCAACAACGGTATGTTCTGCCATCGGTACGGCTCATTGGGAATAGGATAGTTGCTTCACGACAAGAAGGTTGAGAGTCAGCATGGTAGTGGCGTAGTCAACCGCCTTTCCTATGACTTGAAGCTTTGGCATGGCGAGAAAACGAAGGATGCAATCCAACGTTTGCAATAAAAAATGTGAAAATATTGCAAAATTTCAGAGTTTGTTAATTTCGTTTTATAGAAAATGCCTATATTTGCAAACCAAACTTAATAAAATCGTACGACTTTTATTAAATAGAATTTATATGAGTATTAGTAAAGATGTCATAAAGCAGTGCCTAATCAGCAAGCAGCGCGAGGTGGATGAGGCAGTGATTGTGAACCGTCCCATAGACTTTGAAGAGAATGGCAACTATGTGATAGTTGGCGTGAGACATGCGGGTAAGTCGTATTTGCTGTATCAGCGCGTGCGTCAGCTACAGGCAGCAGGAATGGGATGGGACGAGATTCTGTTTGTGGACTTTGAAGATGAGCGTCTGGCGGAATTTCAGACGGAAGACTTTGAAAGCCTGCTGGAGGCTCATCTGGAACTATACGGAAAGAAACCTATTGTTTTTCTGGACGAGGTGCAGAATATACCTCACTGGGATAAGTTTGTGCGCCGACTGGCTGATGCCAAATATCGGGTTTACGTAACGGGCAGCAATGCCAAAATGCTGAGCAAAGAGGTGGCAACTACGCTGGGTGGACGGTTCTTTATCTACGATGCGTACCCATATTCGTTCAAGGAATATTTGGCAGCGCAGCAGGTGGAACTAAAAGAGCATTGGGAGTATGACACGATACAGCGGAGCGAGGTGAAGCGACATCTGAATGAGTTCCTCTATTACGGTGGTCTACCAGAGATACTGTCGTTTAAGAACAAGCGGGCGATGCTGTCAAGCCTGTATCAGAAGATATATCTGGGCGACATCTGTGCCCGAAATAACATTAAGAACGACAGGGTGTTGAACATCCTGATCAAGAAGATGGCGGAGAGCGTGAAACAGCCGCTTTCGTATAACAGGCTGAAGAATGTGATTGTGGCAACGGGGTCGCCCATCAGTGTGCCTACTACGATAGACTATGCGGGATATGCAGCTGATAGTTGGCTGATACTGCCCATGGAGAACGAGGTGGGTAAGCTGACTGAGAAGGAAACGCAGAAGAAATATTATTTTGTTGACAACGGACTACTGAACCTGTTCTTGATGAACTCGGAAACGTCGCTACTGGAAAACATGGTGGCGGTGGAACTGTGCAGGCGGTTTGGCAAGAAGAATGTTTATTTCCTGAACGTAGAGAAGGAGATAGACTTCATTGTGCCTGACGAGAAGCTGGCGATTCAGGTGTCGTACAGCATCAAGGATGAGGCCACTTACAACAGGGAGGTGCCGCCACTGGTGAAGTATGCCAAGGCGCACGAGGACTGGAAGTGCCTGCTGATTACGTATGATGAGGAGAGCACGGAAGATGAAATACCTGTGGTTCCGGTTTGGAAGTGGCTGATGGAGGTGTGACTTCGGGGGAATACATCTAAAGGATGCTGGAAGTATGGAATTACGGAGCTACGGAACCTTGCTGCGTAGCAGCGGAATGACAGATTTATGGAAAAACGGAATTACGGAAGCGGCAAGCCGCGGAAATACGGAAACGCAAAGCGCGGAGATGCGGATACGAGGAAAGACGGAGAATCGGATACACGGAGATTTGATAATCCGGTAAAACCGTTGATGACGGAAGAGGAGAAGAAGGATGCTCAGGTTTTGGAGTTGAGCTATGACTTTTCTTGTAGGATTATCAGGTTGTACAAATACCTGAATGAAGGAAAGCTAAGTATGGCTGATAGAGATATCATTGATGCGTTGGGAAGGCAGCTGTTTAGGTCGGCAACCAGCATCAATGCCAATATGAATGAGGCGCAGCATCCTCAAAGCGACAGTGACTTTTTATCAAAAGCCTCTATCGCTTTGAAGGAATCACGGGAATCGGAAACGTGGTTGTCCTTGTTGAAGGACAACGGATATTTGGAACCACGGGCTGCGGAATCACTGATGAATGATTGTGCTAGGATTAATAAGATACTGATCACGATAACGGCGAAAGTTAGGAAACGCCTCTCTGGAGGCAAGGAATGACGGATCTAAGGATTGACAGAATTACGGAAGGAAAGAATAAAAAAATAAGAGTTAGTAGTGCAAATATGCCATGAAATATCCGTTTTGGAGTTAAAAAAGAATAATAATCGCAAAGAAATGCAATAGAAGAGGTGGAAAATTGCTAATTTTGCAAAGCGTTATTATATATTAAGTACGATTAGAATACCTAAAATTAAGATAGAGATACATTATGAAACCAGAAAGGCTGGACATAAAAAAGGAAATGTTGATATGGGCAGTTACGCGATACGGGCTGTCCGTGGAGGAGTATGCCCAGAAGAATCCGGCTTTCAGTAAATGGATTAATGAAGAGCGAAAACCCACCTTCAAGCAATTGGAGGAATTCGCAAACAGCGTGTATGTACCTTTAGGATATCTATTTCTTGATGAGCCTCCTGTTGAAACTGTACCCATACCAATGTTCCGTTCTGGAGGCGGTTCTGTTTCTTTAAATGTTATGGACGAAGTTAGAAAAGTCCAGGAACGTCAAGAATGGCTTTCTTCTTATATTGAAGGTAATGGTATAGAAGCCCCAAGTTATGTGGGAAGTATTGCGACGGATACGCCTATTGAAACAACTTGTCAGACAATCAGAAATATTTTGGGCCTGAGTCTTGACTGGGCCTTTAAAGAGTATTCCATGGGTGATGCAATTCGTAAATTGGTGACGAGAATGGAAGATTCCGGCACTATGGTTTGCATCAACAACATGGTTGGTAATAATATTTTTAGAAAGATATCCGTTTCTGATTGTAGGGGTTTTGCTTTAATTGACAAGAATGCTCCCTTTATTTTCGTAAACGGAGGTGATGCCCAAGTTGCCCAGACGTTTACGCTGATACATGAATTTGTTCATGTATTAATTGGTTACGAATCTGGAGTAGGAGACGAAGATAGCATTATCAATTCTTCTGATGACGAGCGGTACTGCGATAAAGTGGCGGCTCATTTCCTGGTTCCAGAAGGGCTGTTTAGACAGGTATGGACTGGGGATACGGAAGATGTATATACCCAACTTGCAAGAAGGTTTAAGGTTAGCAGATATACCATAGCACGAAGGGCGGCTGAACTGAATTTTATTAGCAGGGCTAGGCAATTCCAATTGTTTGCAATATGGAAGAATGAGCCGATTCCTCATAAAGATAATAGTGGTCATCCTCCTTTTAGGACTATGGCACTCCGTAGAATAAGTCCAACCTTTATGATTCATTTATCTAATGCGGCGCATGCAAACAAGATTCTCTATCTTGACGCATATCGTTTGGCTGGATTAAAAGGTGATACGTTCCATAATGTGGTTGGTGATAATAGACAGATAGCAAGATGAAGTACCTAATAGATGCAAATACGTTTATCACACCATATCGTGGATATGCTCCAATGGATGTGGCTGTGACGCTGTGGGATAAGTTCAAGGACATGTCTGATAGTGGCACTATTGTCTTGTTGGACAGAGTACAACAAGAGCTGTTTATTAATTCGGATGCATTGCATCAGTGGGTAGGTGCGAATTTCAATGTGGCATCTATTGAGACGTTCCAAAACAACCAGCAGGCGGTGGCGAAATATGCCACCATATCCCGATGGGCAGCATCGCAGAACCGTTCACAGAAGGCTCTTGAAAAGTTTCTCCGCCCCGATGCTGCGGACATTTTTCTGGTTTCATACGCTGCTACTGATCCGAATAATTATACCGTTGTTTCCTTTGAGGTTTCTAATCACAACGGCTCTTCTGAATTCAAATTACCGGACGTTTGCAATCAATTTGGCGTAAAGTGTATACCATTTCAAGATATGTTCCGTGAGTTAAATGAGACATATTGAGAGTATTGGGGGGTAATCGAGCGGTTGCTCTTTGGCTCTATGGAATAATTTGAATATGATAACAGCTACGTCCGATGAGGGTGTGGCTGTTTGTGGTTATAATGATAAGGTTTAAGATAATAGATTCGTTGCTATAATGAATAAGTGTTATTTTCGCTCTTTTGATGTTGGTATAGGGGACTGCTGCGTTATCCGATTGGTGAAAGAATGCGGAGAACAATATGTCATTATGGTGGATTGCGGTAAGTTTACACCTGCAGTGAAAAGATATGTAGAGGGAGAGCTGCAAAGTCATATCAATCTACTTGTAGCTACACATATTGATGGCGACCATATCAATGGTTGTGCACAGATGCTGAAAAAATGTCCAAATCTACAAATAGATCACATCTGGTATAATTGTTATGGACGAGAAAAAAAAGAGGATGAAACTGTAGAACTGACGGAAGAGCAGAAGGAAATTTTGCAATGGGTTAAGAATGCTCTACCAGCTGAGTTTGATGCTATTAATTACAAGAAAGAGATCAGCGCGGAGCAAGGAAAGACTTTAGCAGGCGAAATATTGAAGAAAGAACCCTGGCGAAATGCCTGGAATATAGAATATATAACCGACCAGACCCCCAATTTTGATTTAGAGGGGGGCTTCGGGAAAATCGTGTTGTTAGGACCTCCGAGAGACGCACTTGATGAAATAGAGAAAAGATTCAAGGATGCCTTCAATAAATACTTTATGCAAGTATGGAATGATAGTATCAGGGGAGGTGAGAGCTTGTCTGAATTACTGATAAGACTTGCAGATGCATACATAGATAAATTTGAGAAGAAACAGATATCAGCTTCATCACCCCAAAAACTGGATGCAGAATATGTGAAAAAGATGGCAGAGAAAGAAGGGACTGACACATCGTACACCAACTATTCTTCAATAGCATTCATGCTTGAGTGTGGTGTACACAAGGTGGCTATGTTAGGAGATTCATTTGCTGTGACATTAGAAAATGCCATCAAGAATAAGTATGGAGAAGAACATAAACCGTTGGATTGTGATGCTATTAAGGTGGCACATCATGGTAGTAACGGAAATACAAGTAAAAGCCTGTTAGAACAAATTAATTCGAACAGATACTTCATACCGGGCGGCAGAAAAGACGAATATCCCACTTGGGGAACAATAGGCAGAATAGCCCTAAGTCATCAAGAAGATGGGAAAAGCCTAATAGTATTTAGTCACAAAGGTGATATGAGTAAGCTAATAAATGGTTTGGATGACGCAGAAAAAGAAATGCTGCACATAGAAACTATTATCACAGAGCAAGAGTATGAGCTTTTTGAATGGTAGATTGACAGAACAAGTGATTGTCCCCGTGACATGCTGTGAAGAGCAAGGGACAGCTTTCTTTATAGACAAAAGCCAACTGATAACAGCGCGGCATGTGGTTCGGGAGCACTTCTGTAATCCCGGTGCTCCAGAACCTATTTTTGTCAAAGTGAAAGGAAAGCTATACACTTGTCGGGCAGAAGAACTTGGCGGCGTGGCTGATATAGCACTTCTAACTATAACTGATGACGAACCGTATGAAGCACCAGACTTTCTGAATTTACTAAAAGATACGTTTGTAAAGGACCTTGCTCTCAAAGTGTATGGTTATCCGCAAGAGGTGGCAATGGGAGCAAATTTGGTTGAGCTGTCGGTGATGAACCGCCTAGAAATAAAAGGTTGGAACGACCGTGCATTGGTTAGACATGACACTTTGAAACTGGCTAATTATGATGGTCTATCGGGGGCACCAGTTGTGAACAAAGAAGGACGGGCAATAGGCATACTCACCCAGCAGACCAACGAGACACTGGGATATCTGTCAATTGAAAAGATTTCCGCACTATTAACCACAAAAGGAGTATCATTTGCTGAAGACTGGCAAAAGGAAGATAATACCACTTTCGGAACGGGACGTAGTATAGAGATTAGCAAAAAAGCTGTTGACTCTATTCACGACCGTTATATGTCAGACTTGCATCAGGATAACAAGCGACTAGATTTTCTGTTGAAGAGTATAACATCCAAAAAGGACATAGACGAAAAGACAATATATGCGCAGTCGCTTAAGACGTTCCTGAAAGGGTTGAAGAAGAAAGACCTGAAAAAGATATATGATATTTATAACCACCCAGATAAGTGGGATTTCAGGCAAACAGAAACGGGAATAGATAACTTGGATTTTTTCTGCCAGTATGCTTTAAACGATAGGTTTAAGAATGTGCTTTCTTCTTGGGATGATGAAATAGAGTTTAATAAGCGCGTCATCAAGTTGAGGGATGGTTCTCCATTTGAATACCTACGAGGAGGGTTGGTCAAGAATGTCTGTCTGGTAGGCAAGGCTGGAACAGGCAAAACCCATAGTCTGTGTGAGTTTGCCACAAAGAAACAAGATTTTGCAAACATCTATCTGTTTTTCGGGACAGAGTTCAGTGCACACGAGACAGCAACAGAACATATCAGAAGTGTGGTGTGTGAAGAAAAGAGCTATGAAGACTTTAATAACGACATGCGGAAGAAGAATCGCTACGCCGTGATAGTGATAGATGCCATCAACGAAGGACTGGGCTGCTCTTACTGGAATAACCACCTTGGAGCACTCAGAACTGAAATAGCAAAACATGACCACATCAAGTTAATCATATCAGTCAGGAGCCCTTTTGAACAAGAATTGAACGACCTTGCTGTGATAGATGCCCGATGGAAGACCATAGAAGTAGATGGTTTTGAGGACAAAGAAACGGCCATCAACAATTTCTTCGAAAGGTATGAGATTCCGCAATCATACAAAGAGAAAAACCTGGAGGCATTTGGTAATCCGTTGTTTTTGAAAATATTCTGCGAGACCTTTCATTCCATGTCGCAGAAAGAGTTGTCCACTTTGTCGAAGGAGACCATCTACAAAAAGTATGTGAAGAAAAAAAACGTAGCCGTCTCTCAACAGGTGGATGAAGATGTAGAACTGAATATTGCAGACCGTTATTTGAAGAAGCTTGCCAACTATTCTGTTTATACAAACCACTTTAATACGATTTCGCGAAATAAAGCTAGAGAATATGCCCGTAGGCTATGCCCTGGGAGACTTTGGAGTCAAGACTTGTTAAATGCCATGTTGACATCAAGCCTACTGCTGAACGACCGTTCAGATGAAGGTGGCGCGGCGGTGATGTTTGAATATGAGAACTTTGGCGACTATTACAAGGCAGAGCAGTTGATGCTCTCGAAGATGAATGTTGATGAGACGCTGGGATGGATAGCAGATAAGAAACGCTATTTTGAGCGTCATCCAGAAGTATCATCCAGTAAATTCGAGAACGCAGTGGTGGCCCTATTTGATTGTTGGACGAGACAAAGTGCTCAGTTACAGCGGAGCGAAATGATTCGCCGCAATGAGTTCTTGCGTGAGGAGTATATAGCATACCTGATGGGTTCAGATATGACATTCGATGAGGTGATGGACAAGATGACAGAACTGGATCCTACAATAGAGCGTGATTTGAAAATGTTACGCTCTCCGCAGGAGATGTCAATGCAACAAGCACTTGAAATACATGAGCATCTGAAATCATACGAAACAATTGGCAAGAGAGACTTATTATGGACGCATTTTGTGAACGGTTTGTTTGAGAATTACGGCAGTGGAATCATAGGAGTGTTCCCAATTGACGTTAATCCCGAGATTAGTGTGGATGAACAAGAAAGGGTGTATCTTATCAGGCTGGGTTGGTTATTGACCAGTTCACATCCTAATTATCGTGCTTTGACGATGCGTATGATTCGGAAGCAATTGAATAGTCATACTGATGTGATATTATGGCTACTTAAACAGTTTGAGAAAGTGAATGATCCATACGTCGTAGCGGGATTGTACTGTGCCGTTGCCGGAGTGGTTCTAACAACGAGAAATGAGGAGTTAGCAGGAAGCATCGCGGAATACATATACAAAACCTTCTATGGGCAGGCTGAAACTGTGCCTCAAGACTTGATAGTGCGGCAATGGACTATGAAGATTATTGAAAGAGCGTATGCTCTAGATGAACATAATGATTGCTGGTCAAAGATACAAACGCCATTTGCTGCTTTGCCTTTTGATGAGGATAAGATAACGCCTTACGAAGATATAAATCGAGACTACTTTGGAATGCAGCATGGTTCGAGATTGATGTATAACTCAATCTTTGGATTTGAGGACTTTAACCGTTATATAATAGGAACCAACAATAGACACAGGAGTAGTGATTATTTCAAGTATGATGAGATTGGGGGAATCTATTTGGGTGATGATTTGACTAGAGAAGAGGCTGAAATAGCATATTATATCAAGAATGTGTTTGGATGGAATGATAAGCTAGGTTCATTAGATAATGGAAAGTACTCGGTTGATAGGTCACACAATGATGAGGAACGTATAGGAAAAAAATTCCAGTGGTTAGCTTGGTTTAGGTTGAATGCTAGACTAATGGATAGTTATAAGGTGACAAGAAGTTCTTATCATTATTCTGACAAAGCAAAAGAAGATGAACTTACCCCAACTCCATATCCATGGAATACGTCGGAGGTGACATATTTTGATCCAACACTTGATGTTGAAGTGTATAATTCGTATAATAAACTTTTGAGTGGTGTAGAGGCGTTGGAGGTAATTGGAATACAAGATGAATCGTGGATAGACAATAACAAGTACGTTCCGACGTTCAGAAACCAAGTGATAGTAGAAGGGAGTATTCCATTCGTGATGCTAAGAGGATTTGACAAGGCTACAGGGGGTGATAAAGAGACCGTGGTGATTACGAACGCGGCCTTTGTGAAGAAATCTGATTCTGAAGCATTTGCGGAATGGTGTCAAGACAAGAACTTCTATGGAAGATGGATGCCTGAAAGAAATGGGATGTATGAGTTTTTATGGAATGACTATCCTTGGGCTGATGCGTATTATAATGCTATCGAATTGCCTGCATGGGAAAGACCATCAAATGGAAGTCCTTGTGATGTAATGTTGGCCTATGAAGCACAATTGCAGGAACACTGGGAGGGAATAGCCTACGAGGACGATTATCTCACGACGGTGTATATGCCCTGTGTGGAGATGATGAAAGAGATGGGACTATATAATTCTGATGTAAGAGGTATTGTAAAATTACAAACAGATGACACTATAGCAGCGATTAATTCTTCCAAAGAAGATGGCGTTACTGGACTATTCGTTAGGAAGGACATACTGGATGAATTTTTGAGAAGGAAAAATTATGTGTTATTCTATTACGTCCTTGGCGAGAAAGTGTTACGAGCTGAGGCACCGCATTCCATTATGAAAGATCTGTCAGCTGCCTATAGATATGAGCAGGAAGGCCCCGTGACCGTTATTCAACCAATGAGGGTAATAGAGAGGGAATTGCCCAAAGCGGTTAAAGTAGACCCTACAAAAAATGATGAAATACTTAATAAGAATAGTGTAGAAGGGCTGACCACAATGGAACGAATGGATTTGCTAGAAACGATGACTCATATGAAGGAAGAAGATCAAGGAGAGAATAAAAGTGAGTAAGATAATAAGGTAACAATGATATTTAACGGGCGCAATAATATACCGAACTCTCCAGAGGACCTTACCAAGGTCGTTTATTTCTTGAATGAAAAAGCAGATATTGGTGAGTTTGAGTTCAGCGAGACACCATCATACTGGGCCAAGCATGAGGGAATCATCAAACCATTAGGTTTTGGTCATGATGGTG
>JAEEGI010018119.1_pt1 | contig 14342 bp, 15 predicted proteins | sample 8958751 | NCBI WGS metagenome assembly JAEEGI01 (sample SAMN16246545, study PRJNA631951) | gut metagenome | biome: gut microbiome; feature: rumen; material: KS-attached | host: Bos | place: Iran: Karaj | collected 2018-10
TATATGATATTTATTTAATAGAACAAAATAAAAAATTCTTTGATTTTTATAATTTTCCAGAAGAAAGAAAAAAATTAGTAGAAACTAATTTAATTCATTTAAATAATTTTAGAAATAATTTAATAAATCAAGGAAAAGTTTTTATAAATACAATTATTGAAGTAAATAATACATTATTTGAAAAAGAAATAAAAGATAATTCCTGTTTAATTAAAGAAGAAAATAATAGAAAAGCATTTGCAACAATGAAAAGATATTTTAATAAGAAAAATTTATTAATAATCCAATATATAAGAGAAGAAGAATTCATTTCAATTGAAAATATTAATAATAGTATTAATTATGGTAATTCAGAATTTCTTTATACTAATTGTAGTAAAAAATTTTTAAATTATGATGATTTATATTCAAGACCAAATGATAAAGAAGCAGAAATAATGTATAAATTAATAGATAATGAAATTACTTATGAAGAATATGATTATATGAATATGATAAAATTTTACAAGAATAATAGCTTTAAAGATTTTGATTTTGAAGGATATAAAAAATTTATTGAATTAGAATATCAATGAATTCTCCAAATTTAAATAATTGAATTAGGAAAATATGATATATAAAAATGATTATTGTAATAAATATTAGATGATAAAAAACTATTAAAATTTAACTGCAAATAAATTTCAATAAAAAAAAATATAAAATTCATTTATTTTTAATATTTATTATTTAAATTAAAAAATGAATCCAGTAGCATTAAGTGAATTATTAAGAAAAGGAATTAATAATGGAATGGAAACCATAATAATAAGTACATTAGGAGGAGGAATTTTATGTATGGAAGGAAAAGATATTAATAAAACAATTTTAGATATTTTACCTTCAATTTGGATAGAATATTATGAAGTTGAAGAAACTTATTTTAATCAAGATAAATTAAATTATATTTTAATAGAAAATGATACTTCAAATATTTTATTAAGTAATTTATATGGTTATATCATTACAGTGATTGCAGAAAAAAAAATGAAATTAGGTATGTTAAAATATCATTTAGAAAATATTGTTAATTTCTTAACTCAAATATTAGAACCTTATAAGGATGTTATATCATCTAAAAACAATTGAAAAAATAAAATAAAAATAAAAATAAAAATAAAAAAGATAATTAAAAATATATATTTAAACTTTTTTACTTAATATAATACAATGAAAAAAAGAAAATAAATAAAATAAAAACAATTAACCAAAAAAAACTTCAGAAGCATAAGTAATATATAAAAAACCATCTTCTTTATCTTTATGATTTTGATATACTTCACTCATATATTGATTCCCAGTTAAAGTAACATTATCTCCTGTTAAAAAATAAATAGTTGCTCCTTGAGATAAATTTAACTTTTGTCTTATTAAAAACGTAAATTGAGATACTGTCATATCTATTGGACATAAATATTTTGTTTTATTTATTGTAGTCTGAAATTTTGAATTTGGTGCTTTCTCACATATTACTGGTATTCTATTTGGATGTTTATTTAATGTTTCTTTACAATCTTCTATTCTTTTTTCTAAAGGAAATTGTTTTTTAAAATGATATTCCATTTTTTTTTTTTTCTATATATAATATTTTATTATTTATGTTATTTAATTTAAAAAAATTGTAGAATTTGAATTTTTTTATTTGTTTTAATATTGTAATAATATTGAATATTAAGTAATAGAATAAGAGATTCAAAAGGATTTTATTTTTGGAAAAATGAATTTTATATTTTCTTAAAAAGAAAATTAAATAAATTAAAAACTAAAATTTCGAAATGAAATTTTTGAGTTTTAAAAAAGTATTTTATATTTATTTAATAAAAAAAAAGTTTTATTTGCCACTTTCTCCAGTTTGACTTTTGATTTCTTCACTTCTTTTTTTAATTTTATCTAATTTTTTTCTAATATCTTCATTAGTTTGAATAATATCTTGTTTCTTTTTCTCAAAATCTGCTTTTTTTTGTTCTATTTCTTTAACAAAGATTTCAAATTCTTTTTGTTCTTTTTTAAATTGTTCCATGTCATCTGAATTAGCTTGATCCATTTTTTTTATATTTAATTAAAAACTTATTAAATATATATGAATTAAAAACATTGATTTTTTAAAAAATAATTATTAGTTATAAAAATTAAAAAAAAATAATTCAGTGATAATTACTTAAAATTGTTTTAATTATAAATATTATATTTAAATTTAATTTGATTTATTTTCTTTTTGTTCTTTATTATCATCATATTTTTCAATTAAATCCTTAATTTCTTCAGGTATTTCTTTAATCTCATTTAATTTATTTTTATAATCTTGATTATCACGAATAATATCTTCAATATTTTTATTTCTATTTTCTTTATAAAATTTTTCAAATTCCTTAGAATAATATTCAAATTTTTTTTGTTTACAATTAAATTCTTTCATTCTTTCAGAATCTAAAAATTCCATTAAAAAAAAATAAAAAATAAAGTAAAATGAAAAAAAAAAAAAAAAAAAAAAAAAAAGGGAACAGGAAAAAAAAACAAAAAAAAAAAAAAAAAAAAAAAAAAAAAAAAAAAAAAAAAAAAAAAAAAAAAAAAAAAAAAAATAAAATAAAATGGGAGCAGGAAATACAAACATAGAAAAAATAAACGAAGAAGTATTAAACCCTCCAATAATAGACCAAGTAGAAAACACTCGAATAAAAACAAAATTATTTCCAGAAGGTGAAATATACTATCTTAGAAATCACGAACAAATAAAAGAGAATGCAGTTCCAACAGCAAATGCTAAAGGATTATTATCTTATGATAATATAGTAGTATTATTAACAATATCTTATGATTTTAAAAAACCAAATTTAGGAGATGAATTCATAGGAAGTAGAATTAAATTATATCATAGTGATTTAATAAAAGATAATCAATTTGTATACATTGGAGCAACTGAAATTTTTGAAAATAAAGAAATGACTTTTAAAAAAAAATTCCAAATGTTTTTTTGTTTCCAAAAAATTCAAGAAGTTAAAGCAGAAATAGAATTACCAGATAATATTCAAGTCGTAAATACAACATTAGGAAAAATAGTAGGAACAAAAACAATGAGTATTGAATTACCCTTTTTTTACAAAGGAAATACAGAATTTCAATCAATAATAATAAAAGGATATGTCTTAAAAGATGAAACAAAAAATTCTTTTGTTACATTAAACTTATACACAGATTTATCAATATTACCTTATTCAGATTATTTTGTAGTAATATCAAATTGGAATAATGGAGAAACAGCACAAAAAGTTTGGAAGAGTAAAGAACATCAAGGAAAACAATTTCATTTTCAAGCGCAAATGATTACTTTACAAGATTTATGTCTCGGTGAAAAAGATAGAAAAATAACTATTGAATTTTATGGTGTTTATTCTGGTAAAATTGGTCATGTTGATACAAACTTAGGAGAATTAAATAAAGCAATGGAAAATAAAACTCAAATTGATATTATTGGTGAAGGTCAAACAACAATGGGATATTTTTATATAGAATATAATATAGAAAAAATAAGTAGATTTATAGATTTAGTTGAAAATGGTTTACAAATACATTTATCAATAGCAATTGATTATACTCAAAGTAATTTAGATCCTAAAAATCCAAGATCACTTCATTATGTTTCGGATATTAATAAACCAAGTCAATATGAATTAGTAATGAGAGCAATATCTGAAATTGTTTTATGTTATGATTTCTTTGGTGATATTATTTTATTAGGTTTTGGTGGTATTGTTCCTCCTTTAGGAGAAACAAGTCATTGTTTCCCTGTTACTTTAACAAAACAAGAAAAATTAAATGGTATTAATCAATGTGTTGATGAATATAAGAAAAGCTTAAATGAAGTTAAATTAGATGGTCCAACTTATTTCACTCCAATAATAAGAGAAAATTTACAAATAATAAAAGATACCGAAACACCAACTTCAATATATACTATAATATTAATATTAACTGATGGTACTATTCATGATTTTGATGATACTAAAAAATTAATGATAAGAAATTCACCTCAACCTTTTTCAGTTATTATGGTTGGAATTGGAAATGAAGATTTTTCTGATATGTATACTTTTGATGGTGATAGACAATGGTTAGAAGATAAAAATGGAAATAAATGTGATAGAGATATTTGTATGTTTATTAAGAATAATGATTATAAAGGAAAAGCTACTAAATTAGCTGAAAGAGTTTTAATGGTTATTCCCAGTCAAATTGAACAATATTATCGTCTTAATAGACATAATTTTAAAGGAATTTATGATATTCAAAAGAATAGAAAATTCAGTAAGTTACCTAATGGATTTATTGGTAATATTGTTAATAAAATGGGTCATAGAAGATCTTCTGTAGGAAAAATAAAATCTCAAAGAAAAAAATCCGAGGGAGAAAAAAAAGATGAAAAAGATAGTAATTTAATAAAAGAAGAAGAAGATTCAATAGAAAAAGAAAGTGAAAAGTAAAAAAAATGTAATTTACTAAATTATTTTATTTATGTTATTTTTATTCTTTTTTTTAAAATTTCAAAAAAATAAAAAAAAAAATTTAAAAAAAAAAAATGTTAACGCGTTTGCAACACCTCAAATATATATAACAGGAAGAATATTAAACGCAAATGGATTTAACAGTGATGAATTATATATAAAATATAAAATATTAATAGGATCAAACTTTACTTTAATAGACGGTGAATTAGAAGGAGAAACATTTCAATGTTTATCATCAGGTCAAGAGAATGTGAACGTTGTTCACTTTGATCAACCTTTAAACATTAATTTATCTTGTCGTAGTATAACAGGTTGGCCTAAAATATTAATTGAAGTATGGAGTAATGAAATTGATTCTCGTAATTGTTTAATGGGATATGGAGTTGCTTATTTTCCTGTTAAGAAAGGATTTTCTAAAATGTGCATTTCATGTTGGAGACCTTCTGAAAGTGTAAATTCTGGATTAGGAGAACTTTTTCTTGGAAATAATCCTGAGTTTGAACATAAAAGTGCTATTTATTCTGTTAATGAAAAATTCGGGGTTTATTCTATTTCTACTGGACAAGTAAATTTAGAAGTTGAAATGATTTTTAAAGATTTTAATTTACATGGAATTAAGATTTAAAATTATTTAAAAGATTTAATTTTACTTATATATATATATATTTTTTTTTTAATCTTTTTTTTTTATTTGTTTTTTTTCATTAAATCTTTTATAATTTATATTCTTTTTGGAAGTTGATTTATTTCTTTTTTTAATTTCATTAAATGTTTTATTCATATTATTAATATCTAATTTTAAATTTAAAATACGATTACAATCTTTTTTACTATTATTATTATTAAAATTAATAAAATCTTTATCATTTAAAATATTATTATGATTTTTATTAGAATAATTATTGATTGAATGCTCATCATCAATAAAATAATAAGAAGAGGATTTAATTGTTTTTTTATATTTAGAATCATTATCATAATTATTACACTTAAAATTATTTCCTTCTAATTTCATTTTCCTTTTAAAAAAATCTTGATATAATCTTGTCGAAATATCTTCAATTTGTTTTTTTGAACATTTTTGACTTTCACACTTATTAATTTCTTCATCTTCAATTTTTTTCTCTAATTGTATCTTTTTATCTTTTAAAAGTTTAATTTTATTATTAACATATTTTTCAAAGTTAATAAATCTATTATTATAAATTTCTTTCCATTCATATTCATTATATTTTTTAACAATAATATTATCATCAACATCATCTTTTAATTTATTTTTTCTAATTTCTAAATTTTCTTTTACTTCAAATCTTCTATTAGCATCTTCAATTAGTCTATTAAAAGCTTTAATTCTATTTTCTTCATCAATTTTTATTTTATTTTTTTCAATTAAATTATTTATTCTTTCTTCTCTTATTTGCCTTTTATAAATATCGAATTTCATTCTTTCCATAAAATTTTCATCCTTATTTACATGTAATTGATTATAATCTTTTGTTAAATCATATTTTAATTTTTCAATATTATGACATTCATATTTATTTAAAGGAATAAAAGATATTGATTTTGAAAATTTGGGTTTTAGCTTTTTTAAATTTTCATTTGATTTTATTATTTTACATGAATTATTTATTCTTATTTTTTTCCTTTTTTCTTTTATTAAAATATTATTTAAAAACTCTTTTTTATTAGTTACATATATTGTATTATCATTATTATTTTGAAATTTTATTTCTTTATTTCTTTTTTTTTCTTCTTTAATCATTTTAAATTTTTAAATTTTAATTTTTCTTTCATTTAAAAATAAAATAATTAAAATAAAGTATTCCAAAAAAAAATTAATTAATTTATATAATATATAATATATAATATTGCATTCATACAACAATAAAATTAAATTTATTTTTTATATTTTAATTTTGAAATAATTTGATTTAAAAGTTTATTTCGAAAAGGAAAATTCGAATCTGAATTACCATTATTATTATTATTTAAACTTGATTTACCTTTAATATTATTTAACATTTCTTTTTTCATAGTTTGATTTAAATAAACATGACTATTACCAAAATGAGTGATTGTATTAACATAATTAACTTTTGTTTGTTCTTTTTCTTCATTATTTTTTTCAAGTTTAATTTTCGAAGAATTTCTATTTAAATGATAATTATATTTATTAGGAAAATTAAAATTATTTCGAATTTTACTTTTATTCTTATTTTGATTATCTTGATTTTTATTAAGTAATATTTTTCTTAAATAATTATTTTCTGTTAAAATCTGAGAATAAGTTCTATTTAATTTATTATTATATTCAAAAGAATTTTTATCAAAGATTTTAATAGCATCAAAAGAATCCATAATCACTTTTTTTAATTTATTATTTTCTTTAATTAAAGTATTTTCTCTTTGAGTATGAAATGAATTATATTCATTAATTTTATTTTTAAAAACATTATTTTGAATTATAATAACATCTTTAAGAACATTAATCCATTTTCTTAATTCATAATTTTCTTCTTTTAATTTTTTATTTTCATTAATTTCATTATTGTATTTATTAAAAATTTCTTTTATTTGAAAACTTTCATTTGTATTATTTGTATTTTGATTACTTTCATTTTTTAAATTTCGAGTATTATCATAAGTTCTCATTTTATTTAAAGAATTTAAATCTAAACTTGAAAGATTTTCTGTTTCACAATATTGTGTTTTTGTACTTAAATTTTTATTTTTAATTTCTCTACTTTCATTCCTTTCTTTTTTTATTATATTATTATTATTATTATTATTATTATTATTATTATTATTTGTATTTTGATTTAAAAAATTATTTTTTAAATTATCAAATAAATTCATACTTTTTTTCCCCATTTTTACTTTAGATTTTCTTTCTTTACTTTTATTTTCATTTAAATTTGCTTTTAAATTTTTTTTCGAATTATCATAATTTAAAATAATATTATTATTATTATATTCATTTATATTTTTTTTTTTCTTTGTAATTTCAAAAAATTGATTTCTTAATTCATTAACAACATTTTTATCAAAAATACTACTTGAATTATTACTATTATTATTACTATTATTATTATATTTCATTGGAGAATTAGTCATTGTATTTATTTTTTTATATAAATCAATATTCCATGATGTTGTGTTTAAATTTAAATTATTTGTGTTTACATTTATATTATTTATTGAAATTTTTTGAGAACTTTTATTTCTTATTGGAGAATTTTCTTCAGTTATAAATTTTTTCTTCAATGATGATGATGTTGACATTATTAATTGTGAATTTACTTTTTTATGTTTTTTTAAACCTTTATTTATTTGTATTTTTTTTATTTTCATTTCTTTATTCATTTTTTTTATTCTTTTTAAAATAAAAATATTTTAAATATTTTAATATAATAAATAATATATTTTTTTCAATAAAATTCAAAGAATTTATAATTGTTTCTCAATAAGATGTTGATTAACTGCGTTTAATTGAACATTTTTATTTTGAATTAACCAATCAATTTCATCCATATTTTTTTTTAAAGTTTCTATTTTTCTATCACAAAATTTATCAGCTTTATCTATTGTAGTTTCAACAAAAAAATTTCCTCCAATTTCTATTGTTAATCTCTTTACATCAATACATTTTCCTGGTATATATAAACTACTTGTCATTGGAATTAAAATTTCTTTGTTTTCATAATTCCTTAAATCTTTTATATATTCTTTATTATCATAATATTTATTTAATGCTATTTTATATGAGGAATAATAGGATGAATAATTTGATATTTCTTTCTTTATTTCATTTCCTAAATAATTTAATTGGTCTTTTGTTAATTTTTCTAAAGGTACTTCTTTTACTTCTACCATTGTTTTTTTTAATAAAATATTTTTTTTATTTTTTAAGTGATTAAAAATTGTTTTTTACTTGTTTTCTTTATTATATGTTTTTAACAGAGAATCATTCCTATAAAATTTTTAAAAAAATTAATTATAAATTTTCAAAATGATTTCATGTTATTTTATTTATAATTATTTTAGTAATTTTAAATAAATAATGTTTAAAACTATTGATTTTCATTTTGATAATAATACATCAAAAGATCAATTATTTGTTTCTATTGATAATCAAAAGAATGAAAAACCAAAAACAAATATACTTGATAAAATTCGTTTAACAGATAATATATTAATGAATAAAGAGAATGATAATTCTAATTCATTGCTCGATAATTATCAATTTAATGATTTTATGAATAATAAAAAAAAAATAGAAGATAAAGAAGAAAAAAGTATTAATTTCATTGATAATAATCCAAAAAGAAGTTCTTTATTAAATAATATTGATGATAATATTATTATAAAACAGTACTCTTCATTAAAAAAAAAAAGACAATCATCTTTTATGTCATTGAATGTAAAAGATCCTTTATTTTTTTTAAATTATTTAGCAAATAATTATCTATCAATTTATGAAAAATCTTTGATGAAAATAAAATATTGTGATATTCTTTTATCTGTTTTAACAATTATTTCTTTTCTTATTATTTTAATAGACAATCAAATTTATTCTTATAAATCGTTAGATTATTTCAATGAAAAAATAAATTATCAAGAAAGAAATATTACTATTGAAGATTTAAAACAATTAAAAAATAGAAAAATAACAAAAAATGAAAATATTCTTAGATTAATTAATATTATTATTGCAATGATATCAATTTTTATATTAATAATAAAATATAATTATCAATTGAAATTAGAAAAAAAAGAAGAAAAAATACCAGATAATCAATCTTTATTGTCTTCAAAATTGTTTTTATATTTACTATTAGAATGTTTAATTTGTTTATTCATTCATCCACCATATTTAAATATAATGTTTTGTAAATCAACAACAGATAATATATATGCGTTTAGTTTAAATAGTGTTTTATTTCTTTTTCACATTTTGAAATTATATAATATTTTAAGACTTATAAGAGCTTTCAGTAAATATAATTCAATAATAAGTAAAATAATATGTGAAACATATAAAATAGAATCAGGAATATCATTTACAATAAAATCAGAATTAAACAACAGAAGATTGAAAATTATAATTTCATTATTAATTTTTATATCATTATTAATAAGTATATTAATAAAAGATTTCGAGTGTTTTTCCTTTAATAAAAAAACAATGTTATATAGTAAAAAAGGTTTAAATGATTTATCAAGCTTTTTAAATACTTATTGGTTAACTTTTGTAACAATAACAACTGTAAGTTATGGTGATGAATATCCAAGAACTTCATTTGGAAGACTTTTATTATTTATTTCTTCTTTTTTTGGATTATTAACTGTAGGTTTAATTATTGCTACTTTAAGTGAAAAAATATTATTTAATCCTTCAGAAAAAAGAGCTTATTTAAAAATGAAAAAATTATTCAATCAAGATAATAAATTAAATAAAGCTGCGAATTTAATTAAAACTTTATTATTTCTTGTTAGAAATCATAAAAGTAAAAATAAAGAAAATAATCAATCAATTTTACAAGAAAAAATATGTTTATTATTAAAATTAAGAGTTGAAACTAAATTATTTAAAAATGATTTTCATGTTAGTAGAATTTATGCAATGTCAATGGATGATTTTGTTCATTCAATGGAAAATAAATTATATTATAATTTAGTAGATATAACTGATCATTTAGAAAAAATAGATTCAATTGAAAAAGATTTTACAACAATAAAATCCAATCATGCTTTTATTTTAAATAAATTACAATATATTGTTGATTTACAAAATGATATTACTAAATATTTAATTGAATTTCATAATTATAATTTCCTTTTAAAAATTAAAAATAAAAGAAATGATAATGAAAAAGATAAAACATCAAGTTTATATAATATATCAATTATATCTAGTAAAGGAAGTGAAAATAATTCTAATCAATTAAAAATAAATTCAAAAGATAATAGTGGTTTTTTACCACCAAGTTACAACAATATGAATCAAACATCAGTAAAAAAAAGAAAAGATAAAACAAAAGTTTATTCTAAATTGAAACAAAATGAATTGTTAAAAAATCTTGATAATGATTTTAAAAAAACTGATTCAAAAAAAAATCATCCAATTAATAGAATGAAAGTAAGAAATCATACAATAAGTAAAAATAATTTTCAAAATAAAAGGAAAAAATTTTTAAATTCTAATTTGGAAAATCATATTAATCAAAAAAGGAATGAATCAAAACCTGAAATTTCACCTATTTTCAAATTCTCTAAAATTGATTATCAAAAAAAAGATTACAATATTGTAATATCAAATTATAATAAATGAGTATATGAAATTATAAAAGTATATAATGAATATAAATCATTTAAAAGTAAAATAATTAAAATATTTAATTAATTTAAATAAACCATAATTAATATTATATTAAATTTTTTACATAATTATTTTTTATATATATTAAAAACATTTACATATGATATTTATGTTTATATAATATTTAAAGTTTATAATAAATAATTAAAAAAAATTTATGGTTATTAAGAGAAGAATATTTTTAGAATAAAAATATTAATTGATAAATGAAAAATATAATAAATACTTTTAAAAAATCAATTTCTAGTATTTTAAAAATTTTAATTATACTTTTTTTATTTAATTTATATAATTAATAAATATAAACTAATTACTTTCCCCTTTTAAAATACATAATTAATACATATAAAGATAAAATCTTAATATTATTTCCTCTTTTTAACGAATCAAAAATATATTTTAAAAGAACAAAAATCCAAAAAAAAATAAAATAAAAACCTTTAATTTTCCAGTTCTAATTTATTTAAAACCTTTGAAGTAACTTTTGCAGTTTTATGAATAACATGAGAATTAGTAATATTACTTAATCCTAAAATAAGATTCCTTGATTTATATTGATTTTCTTTTTGATTAATAATCTCAATAATTTTAACTAAATTATTAGAATCATCAAAAGAAGGACCATGAAATTTATAAGGAATAAATTCAGGAGTTAAACTAAATTTTTCTTCTTTTTGAGGCCATAAAGTTTCATTACCTTCAATATTGAAAAAATATTGATTATCATAATCTTTAATTAAATTAGGTAAAAAAGGAGGTTTCATACTTTTAATTTTATTCCAATTAATTCCTTTAAAAAAAGGATGTGATTTAATTTCTTCACTTCCATTTTTACCTAATCTATTTTCACTTTTAGTTAATAATTTAAAAATTAAATCTTTAGCTTCATTAGAAATATTCAAATTATCAGGAAAGGAAATAAATTTATTATAATCTAATACTTTTTTATAAACTTCAATTTTATTTTTCCCTTTAAAAGGAGAATATCCAACTAACATTTCATAAAAAATAACACCTAAAGACCACCAATCAATATCTTTATAATAACCAATTTTTTTTAAAATTTCAGGAGCAATATATAAACAAGTACCAACAAAAGAATAATTTTTTTCATGAATATTATAATTGCCTTTATGATTAATAATATCTTCTTTAAAAATATTATCTGCAATTTTAGCTAAACCAAAATCAGTTAATTTTAAATGACCATTTTTATCAATTAATATATTATCTGGTTTTATATCTCTATGAATACAACCTAATTGATGTAATGATTCTATTGCTAATATTATTTCACATATATAAAATTTTGCATCTTTTTCTTTAAAGTTATTTTCTTTAATTAATAATTTCATTAAATCACCTCCTGATAAATATTCCATTATTAAATAAATATAATTTCCTTCTTGAAAAGCACTTTTTATTTTTATTATCCATTGAGAATTTATTTTACTTAAAAAATCTTGTTCATTATTTATTCTTAATACTTGATTTTCTCTAATTATTAATTCTTTTTTTAATTTCTTTATTGCTACTATTTCATTTGTTTTTATATTTTGTGCTAAATATACTTCACCAAAACAACCTTTTCCTATTAATTTTATTTCCTTATAATCAAATATTGTTAATTTTTCTAAATTTTTTCTTAAAATTTTTCTCTCTGATAATCTTATATTTGATACTATTTCTTCTTTTTCAAATTCTGGTATTTTTGATTTTAATAATTTTTCCTTTATTAATTCATTTTCTAAATGTTTTATTAATATTTTATTATATTTTCTCTCTATATATTTTTTACCTATTAATACTCTATTATATGTTATTTCAGATATTTTATTTTTTTCTAATAAAAGGTGTAAATCTAATTTTTCCATTTCTTCTTTATTATCTTCAATAAAACCTTTCATTTAAATTTTATGAATTATTTATTTTTCATTTATCAAAAGTAATAAAAATAAATAAGAAAAAATAAAATATTATATTTAAGAAAAAAAAAAGAAAAAAAGAGAAATATATTATAAAAAATATGGGTAACATATGGAATAAAAGTAATAAAGCAAGAGAAGAAGTTTTAGACGATATAAAAATAATAAATGCAATAACCTTACAAAAAATATTTATGGATAAAACATCATATTCTCTTCTATTTTCTTTAGATGATAATGGATTTTTCAAAAAAATAAATTCTAAAAATTTAATAAAAGTAAAAATAAAAAGAAATAAAAACACAAAAGAAAAAACTATAAAATTAAGTTTAGATGAATTTTACGTATTTCATAATTCTTTATTAGATTCAATTAATATATTTTATGATGATAAAATAAAAGAAAGAATGACTAAAATAAAAAATAAAGATGAATCAGATAATGGATTATGTCCTATTTGTAATGAAAATACAATAAATACAATGTTAAAATGTTATCATTGTTTTTGTGAACATTGTATTAAAACTTGGTTATTAGAAAAAAATAATTCTTGTCCTTTTTGTAGATTAACTATTAATGTTGACAAAAAAGATGAAAAGATTGAAATTCTACAATGGGATATTATTAATAAAGTTAATAAAGATGAATTAGATACAGAAATTAAAAATAGATTTTTTCAAAGTTTAAATAACATTGTTAATAAGTAAATTTTTCTTTTAATTCTTTATACCATTTATATTTTAATTTATATTTATTTTTATTTTTTATTGATTTATTAAAGTTGATAATTTCTTTTTATTTCCATTAGATATTTTAATATTTTTTAAAAATGTATTATATGAACTTAAATCAATATTATCATTATTATAATCTTTTGCTTTTATTAATTTAAAATCTTCATTTCTTTTATTTTTATTATTTGATTTTTTTAAAATTTCTTCTACTTCATTAAATTTAATTAAACCTTTTTTTTTATTATGGTTTACATTATTTTTTTTTAAATTATTATCATAATAATATAAAAATCCTTGAGCTTGATAATTTTTACTTTCAATATTAACTGGTCTTATTTTTAATTTTAATTCCTTATCAACCATTTAATTTATTAATTAAATAATTTAAGAATAATTAATAATTAAATTAAAAAAAAATGAATGGAAAAAAAATTGATTCAAAAAATTTAAATTTCCTAAAACTAATTAATGGAAATAATTCAATATCAAATAAACAAGAAATAAATAGATTAGATAAGTTTAAAAAGAAAAAAAATCAATTTTTAAAAAAACATAACACATTATCAAATCTTAATAATATAAACAATCCTTTTAATTTTTCAATGAAATTAACTAAAAATACAAAAGCAAAAATAAAAGAAAATAACATTTCATCAAATTATCTTTCTTCTAAAATAAAAATAAGTAAAACATTAAATAAAAATTCATTTTCAAAATCAAAAAAAAAAAAATAACTCAAAAAAAAATTTAAAAAATACTT